>Ga0194116_10001005_pt1 | contig 43559 bp, 44 predicted proteins | sample TA2MahsurfametaG_4_FD_148617 | JGI IMG/M metagenome (GOLD analysis project Ga0194116, IMG submission 148617) | Freshwater microbial communities from Lake Tanganyika, Tanzania - TA2015008 Mahale S9 surface | ecosystem: Environmental > Aquatic > Freshwater > Lake | place: Tanzania: Lake... | reverse complement strand
TTCCAAGTTTTCTTTCATCCGGATCTTTTGATCTATCTGAAGGTTTAGGCGCACCACTTTTGGCAAGCTCTCTGACGTATTCCATCAGCTCAAGAGTTTTTTGTGTTGGACCGGTATCACCTCTAAACCACTGCGGGCAGAGTTCTTTTATTTTTGCTTTGAAATTTTTATCGGTTTGTAAAAAACGAGTTAATTGCTGCCCATCTTTTGTGTATTTTTTGGGTCTTGATTGGCATTCTCTTGCGAGTTCAACAAAGTAATTCTTTCTTGCAGTCACTTCATCTTTAACAGATTCGTAGAACCAATCAGGTCTGAGTTCTTGGATTTCTTCGCGGAATTTTGGGTAGGTCGTAAATAAATTTACTATATTTGCTCCAAGTTTTCTTTCATCAGGATCTTTTGAATCCTTTGGAGGTCTAGGCGCACCACTTTTGGCAAGCTCTCTGATGTATTCCATCATCTCAAGAGTTTTTTGTGTTGGACCGGTATCACCTTTAAACCACTGCGGGCAGAGTTCTTTTATTTTTGCTTTGAAATTTTTATCGTCTCGTAAAAAACGAGTTAATTGCAACCCATCTTTTGTGTCCCATTTCGGTCTTGATTGACATTCTTTTGCAAGCTCAATGAAATACTTTTTTCTTTCCTCAACTGAGTCAGAGATTGTTGGATTATTCACCTTCCTTAAAAACAAATACTCATCCTTAGTTAGATAACCTCGGTCCTGAGCTTGCTCATTAAACCAATCAAGTGGCTGGTCGTTTTCAAGCCAAGCCCGAGCTGCGGAAGAGAAGCTGTGTTTTTCGAGCTTGCCTTCCATCTGCATCTGTCTGAGGAATTCAAAATCCTGCAGATATTTTTTAGGGACTACGGAAAGAACATATTCACAAGTCTTGAAGATAGGCTCACCGCTGTCGGTGTAGTTATCCACCACTTCAAAATCTTCTTCCTTGGTCACCATCTCTTGCGCCCAAGGTTCGGAGCGGTAATCGTCGAGAGTCACTTGAATGAGGTAAATAGTTTTCTTTGCGAGGTCTTCTTTTATTTTCTTCACGGGCTTGCTGATGGGATTTTTCTTTTTTCCACCGAGCTTCTTGTATTCTGACTCGGCCCATTTACGCCCAGACCACCCACCCCAGAGAAGCCAAGCGATATATCCGCGACCTGGGATGGAGCCATCGGAGCCGTCTTTATCAAGGCGGTCATGCTGGTGACGCAGGAAGTAGGCCCTCATTCTTTTTATAGTGTTATCAGAAACGACTTTGCCGGAAGCAAGTTGAACCGCACGGGCGACTCCGACGTTGGTCCCACCACGTTTCCATTTTTTATGCAGCTCGAGGCCGAGTTTTGCTTCTGCTCTGACTTTGGCTGGGGCAACTCGTGTCATGTTATTCGTCCTTATGAATCTTTAGACTGGCATACTGAAGCTTGGTGATAGTATTATCCATCTTATGCAATCTGTCGCGCAAAGTCCTGACTTCCATATCGAGATTGGCCACAAAATCTCTGTGGGCCGTAAGCTGTTGCGCCATGATAGCGATACTTTTATCCAAATTATTAAAGACAGCGGCCCATGATTCCATCCGCTCGAGGCTTTTTTCAATTTCATCGAATTTCTTTTGATTTTCTTGGAGGCGGATAAGAGCTTCATTTGAACTTGAGGTGGATTTTTTAAGCTCACGCCAAAGGCTTGTGAGTATAAAAATGAGTATGGGCATCAATACAGAGCCAATTATTTCAGAAACATTCATCACATCATCCTTTTTGGTATTGATTCCACAGTGAAAAAAGATTATGTTATATAAGTATTATGCCTTATGTAGAGGAAAATTATTATGCCAAGAAAGCCAGATCCAGAGAAAAGAAAAGAGAAATGGAAGAAAAGTCTTATTAAAGGAAGGCAAGATGCCAGGCTTAGACCGACAGCACTTGCTCTTTCAAGGCTTCAGCAAGGTCTTATGCAACGTCAAATCGCTGAAAAAGCAGATATGAGCTTACCAACATATTGCTCAGTTGAAAGAGGTAAAAGGACGGTTAAAAGCTTGCAGGCAAAGGTTATAGCAAAAATCTTAAAGCAAGAGTTCAACAGTCTTTTTAAGGCAAATGAAAAAGGAAAATGGATTGCGCGTATGCCTGGCGAGGATTGGCAGGCGGAAGTTTTGGTTAAAGCAAAAACAGCAGAGGTCAAGGAGGGAACGAATGTCGATTGATAATTTACCGTCAGCCGAATTTATTTTAAAATGTAAGGTAATCGTAAAAGATGTTTCTTACTTGGATGTTCAGAGTAAATTTGCTGAAAGCAGAACTGAACAGATGGTTTTCTTGGTTCCGCTTGAAAGTACGATGCGTGATTTCTTTTTCGCAAAATGGCTTCCTGATTTTGGGACAGAAGAAAAGCCTGAGATTGCGATGGTTCTCCCAAGTCCTGTCAACGGATTTGTGCGTGGGTGTGTGCTGAGGAAAGATGGGCGCTGTGATGAGCACCATATCTTTGTGATGACCCGAGCTGCGGAAGAGGATTTGAAACCTCTTAATGGTCGTGAGATTATAGTCCATGTACTTCATGAAGATTACGAAGCCGTCACAGATTTCACAAAAGATTATGATTTGCCGGGCAAGCGCAAGGTGAACACAGAATCAGTGTTTAGAACGGACCCAAATGCGGTGGAATAAAAAATGATCCCAAGGACGCAGGAAGAGCTTGTTATCGCCCTACGCGCTCTTCTGTCGTCCAAGCTCGAGGATCTCTCCAAAAATCTTCCCATTCATTTGGAATGGTCTTCAAATGAAGCAATGATATTAATAGTTTCATACTTCCTTTATTCAAACAGCAACAATATGTCTAAAGCTGCAAGAGAGCTTGGGATAGCCAGAACGACTTTGGCTTATTATATATCTAAGCATCCAGAAATTAAAAAAGAGATACAGGATATGATTAACGATGATAGAGAATATCTGTACTTTTTAAGAAGAACTAGGACAAGAAAAAACCCCAGAGATTTTTAACCTCTGGGGTTTAGGGCTTTAAAACTTGACGTTTTTGCCTTTAGTGAATCCACCTTTGCTGTACCCACCCTTGGAAGCTGGAGCAGCTTTGGCTGAAGATGCTGTCTTTTCTTCAACGACTTCACCTTTACTACCGTTTGGTAGCAGGTAAATATCGGAAGCGATGACTTCGGTTGCATACCGAGTTGCGCCTTCCTTGTCCTCGTACTGGCGAGTCTCAAGTTTACCTTCAATCATCACCAGAGAACCTTTATTCAAAAATTCTCCACCAATTTCAGCGAGTTTCCCCCATGCGACAACGCGATGCCATTGCGTCTTTTCTTGAGTTTCACCATCTTTGGTGTACTTCTCGGAAGTTGCAATGTTGAAGTTGGCCACATTGGTTCCATTCGTAGTAGAACGGACTTCAGGATCTCCACCGAGACGGCCAAGCAACTGTACGCGATTCAAACTCTTCATATAACACCTCATTACTAAACCTTTGATTGACACCATGTCGAATCAAGGTAAAAAGCTTATATTTCCAAAATGAAATGCTGTCAACCTACCCGTTTTGAAAAACAATTTCTCTTGTAATAAAAATCATTTAATAGAAATGTCTTTTCATTTTGAAAATTATCAATAAGCTGTTCTTTGTTATGGGTCATTGAATGGCCTATAAACGGGTTAAACAATGGATTGTTAAAGGAGTTTTGAATGGCTAGAAAGTCGATTCTAGGCGGCAAAAGCGGTGTCCCTACCACATTACCAGAAGTAAATATTGAGGAATTGCTTGAAGAAATAGAGCAAGAAGAAGACGAAGATGAAATTTTGGAGCAAGCAAAATTGACTTTACCCGAATCGAGGCTCGATCCGATTGTTACATCAAGCCCAAATTATGAGTCTAAATGGAAAAATGATCTCCCAAATGACTTTGACATCTTCAGGGATCTCACTGGAGAGTGGCTTGAAAAGAACGCAAAGCAGCCAGTTTATTACGTTATTTACCGCGATTCCAGATCGAATTACGTCGCTGAACGCTATCCTCCTTATTCATGGGCAAAGCTTCAGCAAGAATTCGGGGCTGGTTACTATATTGTCATTGCAAAAGAGCGTGGCACTAATCGAGTTGTAATTCAACAGCCTAGACTTGTTGAAGATTTTAAATCATCCGAAAGACAGATTGACATTAGAAAGGAACCTGACGTGAGCATTCAAGATATTTCACGCATTATGGATGAAAAGCTTGCCACAATCCGCCCTAAAGAACCACAATTTCAACCGCAAAGTCAACAGCCTTCCATTACGGAATTACTGACACTTGTATTTAGCCTGCAAGAAAAAGCAGTCGCACGCACTCCGCAAAACAATGACTCTGCTCTGATTGGTAATATTATCGGTCTTGTTCAGACGCAAAATGAAAAATCAACGCAGATGAATCAAGAGCAAAGCAGAATGATGGTTGAGATGTTCACCAGAATGTCTGAGAACACTAATAGTGTTGTTCGCGCAATCAATGAAAATCAACAAAAAATGTTTGAAAAAATGAATGAGAGGATTGAGTCCGTTGTTAAGGAAATGGGTAAATCAAATAAACTCAGCTCAGATATGGTTTATACACCGCAGCAGATCATTGAAATGCAGCAAAAAGCTCAGCAAACTGGTTTTGAAATGTGGGCTAGACTCGAAACGATGGCAGAGTCTAAAGCGCGTCAACGTATAGAAATCATGGAAAGCATTAAGACAGAAGAAATCGAAGAGGCTAAACCAAGACCCCTTGGCGAGAGAGTTTTTGAAACCATGATGCCTGCTCTTGCCACTGTTTTAACCCAACTCGGTCGCCAACAGGTCACGGGCGGGGCACCGCTTCCCCAACAACAAGTTCCGGCATTACCGCAAAACGTAAGACCAATTCAAACAGCAAGACCACAGCAGACTCAGCAAATGCAACAAGTTAAGCAGCCTTCAGTAGCAAAACCACAAGCTCAGCCTCAGCCTCCCGTCCAGCAAAAACTAAAATCTGACGACGGTTTACCTTCAGTTGATTTCGGGGAAGTTGAAGAAGATTCAAAGGATTATGCTGAGAACCCAAAGTTCGAGCAGTACATTTCGATTCTTCAGCCTATCTTGGTTGAAGCATGGACCGCCAAAAATACTGTTGAGCAAACCGGAGAAAAGCTGTTACAATCATTGAAGACTCAGGGAGTGAGTCTGCCGGACTTCCTTGAGAATGTTCCCTTTGAAGACGTTGAAGACGCTCTTCAAGACTTTAATCTCGCTCCCGAAATCTTCATCTGGTTGAAGGAGCTTTATGCCTATCTTGAAAATTCCAGCGGGATCTTCACCAGCAATGGGACTGTCGGATAAGACAGTTCCTCAAAATTCAGTTATTAAGCTCCCAAACGGTGAGAAGGGCAACCTACTCACCGTTGAGTTTATGAAGAAAGTCGCCAGAGATCGCTCCAAAAGCCCCATCGTAAGACAGCTCGCTTGCAATATTCTTAAACAATATAGAGTTCCTTCAATGCACTATGCTCAAGAAGCATTGGCTATTGGTGATTGGGTTAAAAAGAACTTTAGATATGTGAGAGACACTCGTGGGGTTGAAACCTTGCAAGACCCTCTGATGATGATTGATCAGATTCAGCGTGGAAACGGTCAGGGTGATTGCGATGATCATGCCCTTTTGATTGCGACTTTACTTTTATCGGTTGGGCACGCGCCCCGCTTCAGAATCGTCAAGTATAATAGATTCGCTCCTTCGTTTGCGCACATTTATGTTGTATCCTACGAAAGAGATAAAAAAAGCCCGGTTAAAAGAATTGCCCTAGATGCTATTTTGAAAACAAAGCCAACTGGATTCGAAGTACCACATCAAGTTGGACAAGAAATTCCTGCTTAAAGGAGAAAATGATGAAAGTAAGCAGATGCACGATGGGTGACTTTGGTATTTCAACCCGGCCTATTTCTTTTGCTCCAAAGGTTAAAGCAAATAAAGATAAGCTTCTTTTGAAATTTAGAAACAAACTCGGGAAGAAAGGCTATAGCTCAGCTGAAGCTCAAGCTATGGCGGCTAAGGTTCGTAATGATGCAAACGCATTGGCCGTTGAAGTGAACGCCCGTCAAGCAAATGACGATCCTGTTCGTATGGCGAATATTCATACGATGGCTCTTAAAATGAAAATTAAGCAAGCTCTCTCTTCTGCTCCTTCTAAGACAATGCAAGGTGAAGGGCTTGGGCGGATTTCAAGAACAAGCCCAATGTCTGTTTCAGTCGCCGATAGAGGTAAAACTTACGATGCTCATATTCTGAAAAAAAGAGCTAAGAGAAGAAACGCTAAACGTGCTGAAGCTATTTATGACACACAAATAAATAGAAAAGTGCGCGGCCTTATGAAAGACGATATTTTGCGTGAGGTAATGCGTGCTTCTTATATGCAGCAGTTTAACGGGGCGATGGGGTACTATTATGCCGGAACAATGGGTAATAGATTTAAGAAAGCTTTAAAAAAAGTAGCAGCTCCTATAAAAAAAGTTGCTGCAGTAGTTGCAAAACCTGTCGCTCAAGCTTCTCGCTATACAGCTAAAAGCGTAGTTAGAGCAGCTAAAATTGTTAAAAAAGATCCAATAGGCGCTTTGGCAAAAGTAACTGTTGCAGCCCCTTTTACTGTTGTTTCGAGTATTGCACCTAAAAATACAGTAGTAGGTAAACTCGCCCGTAAAGGAGAGGCTGGTGCGGTAAAAGTAACAAAGAAAACAGTTGAAGTAATCAAAAAAGGTTTCGAGTTTATTGGTGAAGCATTAAAGAAGATTTTTAATAAAGTAAAACAATTTATTTCTAAACTTCTTAGACCCATTAAAGAGTTTTTCAAAAAAGCTTGGGATAAACTCAAGAGTATTATCGTTGATAAGGTCGCAGCCCGTTTTAGTGAAAAAGGTGTTAATGGGTTTGGATCATTACCAGCAGATGAGAAAAAGAAAATAGCAGATTTGACTCAAGCTTATGTCGAGAAAAAAGCTCTCGCTGCAGCGGGGACTGAGTTGAGTATTTATACAACAGCTGCTCTTGCCACTGAGAAAACCGCAATGGTGGCAGCAGAAAAAGCAGCAGTTGCAGCAGGGACAGCAGCATCAGCGACAGGCCCGGCAGCTGTGGCAGTCGCCGCAGCCGCAGGTACGGCAGCGGGAACAGCGGCAGCAGGTACAGCTGGCGCAATAGCAACAAAGACCGCAGCAGCGGCAACAACTACACACGTCACATCTTTTACAACTGAAGGTGTTCAAGAAGTTTCGACTGAGTTTGCGAAGTACAAGGCGAGTAAACAAATCCCAAATCCTATTATTCGCTCTGTTGTAAATGCAGGAATTGACGGAAAAATTCCGACAGATTCTAAGTCAGTAGAAAAAATGGCATCGCAGCTTCCAGGAAAACTTCAGGATGAGTTTACCAAAAAGGTGAACGCAGCACCCGAAGCGATGAAGCAGGAAATTATTAAAAATACCATTGTACCCAAAGATTTCAGAAAGCCGGTTGATTTCCTTCCTAAAGAAGCAAAAGTTTTGGCTCAAAAATCACCTGCGATTCCACAAGTTTCCGCAGCAAATATGATGCAAAAAGCATTTGATAAGAACCCAAATATTATTGCCCCCACAAAAGAAGAGGCAAAAGTTGCGGCAGCGCAAGGTGTTGCTCTTCAGGATGAACTTGCTGTGCGAGCAGTTCAAGACGGCTCAATGAATATGACTCAAGCGATTGTTGCTTCTTCCAAAATCGGAAAAGAAGCAGCTATTGCAAAATTACCACCGCAGGTTCGTGCTCAAGCGGTTGCTGAAGTTAAAAAAGAAATGAGTCATGTGGAAGTTGCACGGATTGAAGAAAAACAAAAAGATGAAAAAACCGGTACTGCAATTTTGACCGCCGCAGCAATCGCGGCAAAAGTTCTTCTTTTTTGATAAAGGGGTAGATAATGCCAGCATGGTATAGTGATATTGTCTCTGCAGGTAAACAAGCAGCGAGCGATGTGAAGACAGGCGTTCAATCGACTGCAAGCAAGGCCGCCAGCTCAGCTATTCAATCAGCAACGCAAAGCACACTTAAAAAAATAGGTGTAAAACCAGAGGCTCCGGCTGCACCTTCGCAAGCTCCGACTGTAGTACGCACTCCTGTGTCAATTCCAGCTCCGGTTTCAATGCCTGCTCAAGTTAAGAAAGCAGGTCTTCCGATTGCGCTTGTCGCTGTCGCTGGAGTTGCATTTTGGTACTTTTTTCTTAGAAAGAAATAATTATGTACTTAGGATATGACTCCAACGGCAATATTATTACCAAAGACCCTTCTGGCGAACGTGGTGAATATACTAGACCTTTGCTTAACGCACACGGGTTGACTGGTGAAGAGGCTATGGGTCTTGCCCGCAGAATGGCTAAAGCAAAAAAGAAAGCAATGCTTAAAGCCAAGGAAATGCGACAAATAAAAATTGCAGCCGCCAGAGCGAAAGCTATTGAACAGCGCAAGAAAAAAGAAGTTGCCGCTCGAAATGCGAAGTTTTTGAAAGGAGTGGAATTTTCCAAATCAGGTAAAATTTATACGGGAATGGGTGGGACATACGGTGATTCGCTTACACCCCATCATGTATCGGGCGAAGTTTTGGCCAATACATTTATTTCAAACTACGGGTTGAATGGGGCAGATTTTGGTCGAGGCCAAATGGGTTTTAGCTTTACAACCGATAATACTAAAAAAATGGTCAAAGAAACATACCAAGAGCTTTTGAGAATTGAAAAAGGTCTAAAGGATATGTCTGATGCTCTTTCGTCGCTTGAAAGAGCAGGAAAGAAAGGTTCACCGACTTATTCAAAACTCAAAAGCCTTTATGATCTCGCATATAGTCGCTACCATAATTTACCTGTGAGCTATCAAGGAAAACAGTATTCAAGCCGCAGGGGTGCAGGTATTGATTTTGGTTTAAAGCTTAGAGATGCCGTTGCTAAAAAAGATGCTGAAGGAGCGAAATATCTTGCTTTGATGTTCGCTGCTCCACTTGTGTATGAGCAGCAGGTTAAAGAGGGAAGAATCAAACAATTCTCCGGCTACGGTTTTGGCAGTGAGTTTGATCAGGGTATGGGTTTTATTCCTCTTTTGGGTCTTGCCGCTTGGCAAGTTGCTGCAGCTGCTTTGGGTACAGCAGCCGTTGGAGGAGCTGCTTATGCGGTTCTTTCTAAAGATAAAATTCTTGATAAAGCATTGTCCGATTCTCAGGACTTGATTGCACAAGCTTTAAAAGAAGGAAAAATCGAACTTGCGACTCAGCTTATTGAACGTGAGAAAGGTCTTTTGAAGCAAAAAGAAAAGCAAAGTGAAGGAATCGTTGAGAAAGGTGAAAAGATTGTAGGTATTGCGGGAAGCGGTGTGAAAATTGCTTTTGGCGTTGTCGCCCTGATTGCTTTTTTGAAAATAGGTATGCCCCTTCTACAGTCTAAAGCTTCATCGGTTCAGTCAAAGGCGGCGGTATGAGTAAAGACGCCCCATCACAAGTTCATGCCTTGATACCAATTATCCAAGCAGGCGCGGCGATTGCCGGTATTCTGACAGGGGCTTATGGGCTTGCGACAAGTGACGCCGGTAAAAAACATCCTATTCTTATTAAGGTTGGGATTGTTGCGGCGATAGGCGGTCTGAGTTTTCTTCTTTACAAAGAAGTTTTGAGGCAAACTAAGCCGGAGGTGTCCAAATGAAAAAGAAAAATAACCCGGATTTAGCATCTTCTCTTTTTAGTCAAGAAGACGATGAAGTTGAAGCAGACTCATTTGAAGCTTCTGATGGCCCTAAAGAAGCCCTTTCTTGGACTTACGCAATGCTAAAGTCACCAGCCAAAGAGCGGAAAACATGGAAAAAGCTTATTTTGGATGGCATTCGAAATACTTTCAATCCTAAAGCTAAAAAGGGTGAAACTGAGGATCTTGTCAATTTATTGGAAAGTTCTGACGTTGAAATTGTTGGATTCATTCCAAATATACAATATATTAGGCTTGATGGGTCAGAGGATTTTCTCAAAGCCTGGTGGGTTCACCCAACTCAACCGACTTTGATCGCCAAGCATAAAAGACTTCCTTTGATTTTTCTGGCCGGACCGAGTTTGAGGTTTAACGAAAGCACGATCAGGGAAGTTGATATTAAGTCGGGAGTTGTAAAAGACGATCTCATTGGTTTTACGGGGTGATGGATGGAATTGAATTTTTTGTTTGGTAATCCCGTCAAGGGAAAAAAAGGAGGAAAGGGTATGGTAGCGAAGAAACGCTCTGCAGCCAAAGCTAAATTGAAGCGTAGGCGTAGTGCGAAGAAAAATCCTATTCAAGCGGGTATGGACCCACAACGCTCTAAACTTGATAAGGTCGTAAAACCGGGCAGGACGTATGCTACAAAAGCAGAGCTTGCTTTGCTTAAACGAACGATTGAAGGGAGAGCCAAAAATCTTCGCGCTCCAACTCCAAAAATAAGTGCTGAAGAAAGAGCAATTGCTCAAAGTTTGGGGATTCCCGAGTCTCTTCTTTTCAAGGGTACAGCTGAAGTTAAGAAACTTAATCAACTTAAAGAATCACTTCGAAAGGCCAAAGCAGGAGCCAGTCCCGCTCAGGTTAAACTCATCAATAGATCAATTCAAAAAGTTGATGATGAACTTTTGAGAGCTGCTCGTTCAGATGAAGGCTTGGATAAAAAAGAACAACTCGCCAGATATAAATTTCTTCTTTCCAACCTTTCAAAACTCGACGAAGCCAACCTCGCTGGTGATGGCTGGAAAGAAGTTGATATTATCCGTAATCAAGCAGAATGGACCTCGGCTGATATAACTGAAGATCTGATTAAAGATCTGACAAAACAGCTTAAAGGATCAAAGGGAAAAATCACAAAGCAAGATCTTGTTAAAGAGTTGCTCCGTAAATCAACAACAACTCAAATTGATGACCTGATTCAAAAAATGGAAAATCCAAGGAGGAAAGGTATGGCTAAGAAGCGTCGTAAGAAGAGTAAGGCAGTTTTTGGCAAGAAACGTCGCAAGAGCAAAAAGGGAGCTAAGGTTTCCTATAAACGCCGTAAAGGACGCCGTAAGAGTAAAGCCGCTAAAATTGCCGCTATGATTGCAGCGCAAGCCGGCCATAAGAAACACGGTAAAAAGCGTCGTGGGTATAAGAAACATCGTCGCGCACACAAACGCAGTAACCCAATTAGTGGCGGCATGATGAAGGAATTGGCTATGATTGCTGCAGCAGGCGCTGCCGCATCGTTGGCTGTTGGAGCAGTCGGCAAGTTTGCTAAGCCTCTTCTCGACAAGCTTCCTTCGGCAATCACAGGTCTGAAGATTGGTAATGTAGCTGTCGGTCAGCTGGCTATTAGTGCGGCTGTTCCTGCTGCTCTTTACTACGCTATGAAGAAATCGCGTATGCCATTCCTTGACAAAGCAGCAGACGTTCTCGCTGTTGTGACAGCTGCAAACATTGGTTCACGTCTGATGTCGGCAGTTCTGCCAGGTGGGATGATTGCAGGCGTTGAGCCAATGCTTATGGGTGTCGAACCACAGCTGATGGGATCGGCTGATTTCGGCGATGCTGATTTCGGTGATGCTGATTTCGGAAGACACATGGGTGAAATTCAAATGTATGGAGCTGAACCTGTTCTGATGGGTTCTGGAGCCGACTTCGGTGCAGTTGAGCAATTCTCTGACTACGGAGCCGTTCAGCAGTTCAGCGGTTACGGGGCTGTTCAGCAGTTCTCCGGTGATGAAGACTATGCCGGCGAAGACATTGACGGTGAAGATTTTGATGGTGAATCTGACTTCGGTCTTGGTTGATTTATGACTAAATGCAGTCTTGATTTTGAATCAGGGCTGCCTCAAAATGACTTATGAATTAGGATGAATGGTTCATCCGATTTGCAACAAAAGTGACAGCAAAAACCTCGGCTGTCATATTAGGAGGTTACATGCCAGTTCTTCGTCTTCCCCAGGGTGAGCTTCGTGACGAAATTCGTCAGCCCGTATATGACACGGTGACCATCGCTGCTCCTGAGAGCATTGTTGGCGAGCGCCGCTTTTTCTCGTCTGTTCAGGGTAAGCCTTTGAGCCAGACAAACCTGCGTCAGAATAACCTGCTTGAAGTAGCAGTGTCGTTCCGTATTCAAGGTCTTGCTTTTGATGCTCAGTGCGCGAATCCAGCGAATGCTGGTATTTTGCCTGTGCTGCTCGAAAACAGCTCTATTACTCTCCAGATCGGTGAAAAGCAATACTGGCAAGGTCCATTGCTTTATCTCGGCGGTCGCTTGAGCGCATTCCACGCTCTTGCTGGTTCAGCATCTGCTGAACGTGTGTATCAGCGTTTTGGTGAGTTGGCTGTCGCCCCTGTTCAGTACAGCGGTCGTCACACCATCGACATTAACCCCCTGCAAAGCTTCTTCGCTAAGTGGGTTGTTGACAGTCTCGATGCTTCTGACCTCGCTTCTGCAACTCTGGCTGCAGGCTCGAAGCAACGCTTTCAGTTCTCACTCAAGGGAACCCTCCGCCGTCCTGTTCAGTAATATGAACATCGCGCTTGTCGCGTGACGGGGATAATCCCGAAGACCCCGCGATCACTCGCGGGGTTTTTTATTAAAAGGAGATTACAAATGTATGGATATGGGGCAGCAACTCGAACAACAAAGCCAACAACAAAGCCAAAACCAAAACCTGCAGTGAAGCCTATTGGGGTTACACCGCGTCCTGCAGCGCCAGCACCAAAACCTGCAGTGAAGCCTATTGGGGTTACACCGCGTCCTGCAGCGCCAGCACCCTCAGCGCAGGATAGAGGCGGATCGATAGCTCCAACAATGCTTATGCTGTTGGCTGCTGCCGGAGCCGCATACTGGTGGTTTTTTATGCGGCAAAAGCCAGCAGCGATGGCTGCAAAATAAAAAGGAGTATTAACTATGGGTAAAAGTGTATCAATGGACGGATGTTGGTCAGGTGAAGATGATATGATGGGTCGTGTTGGTGTTGTTAGAAGACCAGCGCCAACTGTTGCAGCAGCTCGAGCAAAAATGTCACCTCGAAAAGCTGCGCCACAGGCGATGGCGGCAAAAATTAAAGCAGCTCAGGCCGCACGAAAAGCTCAAGCAATGAAAGCAGGTTCTCCTGCGACTGTTGCTGTAGCTCGTAAAGTAGCCGCAAGTGCTGCCAAGACACAACTTGCAGTGGCTAAGAAGGTTCCACCAAGGACTGCTCTCGCAGTAAAAGCAAAATCAGCCGCAGGAACTGCGAAGGTTGCACAAGTTGCAGCACAAAAGGTTTCACAGAGTAAAGCTCCGACTCCAATGAAGAAGGAGGCTTTGGCTCTTGCTGCTCAAGCCGCCAAAATCGCTGAACGGGCTGCAAAACTTTCCGCAATGGCTGGGGAAGAGCCAATGTTGATGGCTGACGCGGGGGATTTTTATAATATTGGGCATGATAGTTTAAGTCTTGGCTACGGTGAAGACGACGGCATGATGGGGATTATGGACACTTTGAAAACTCCTATGGGTGTGGTGGCAATCGCAATTGCCGGTTTTATGCTATGGAAGAAAATGAAGAAGTAATGGTATAGTTAAACTAATTGCGGCGCATCTTCACTGAATTTGCGTTTATAGTCCCGAGGGGCTGGCAGCATGGACGACAAACTTGAAAACCTCAAGCGAGAAGTTCGCCGCATTGAACGAAATCATCGTCGAAATAGCGGAGGATCGTCTCAAATGGGTTTGTATGAAGAGCTGAAGGCTAAACTTCCCTCATCCTTGATGCCCGGTAACGTCGGAACTGTTGATATTGTTACTTGGGACTATGTTTTTCCAATTACTTTCAATCTTGGAAATAATCCGAAAATCGGTCCAGGATTCAGAGTGACTCAGTTTTTTCAAGTTCAGCAGGAAGCTGCTTTTATATTGAAAAACATTAGTTGGACTGCCAATACGCAGGATGCTTACTTGGCTCCACTGGCAATCGAGTTGCGTGACCGCCAAAGTTCGCGTTTTTTCCAAAATACGCCGATTCCTTTGCAGTCATATGGTGATCGTTATCTACCGACTCAGCTTGATTCTCCTCTTTACATTGCACCGAATGCTTTTGTCGATGTTACTCTGACAACGTGGATTCCGACCGATGTTAATTTGGTTGGCCCGATCAGTTACACATTTTCATTCCGTGGAGTTCGTATCCGTGTGAAAGATGCGGCTGACGTTCTCGGCAATGTTTTTGGTTAAGGAGAATTAAGAAATGGCAAACGAAAAAGACATCAAAAGACTTGAGAAAATGATTGGTGAGCTTAATAAAAAAGTATCATCTCCTAGTGTTCCTCAAGCCGCAGTGAATCTTAAAAGCGTTCTCCCGCCGAAACTAAAGCCAGGTAACATCGGCTTTATTTCTGATGTTGTGTGGGGATATGGATTCAATGCCGGTGGAATTATTCTTGAGCCGGGACGTGCGATTGACTCAATCGTGACAGTCACTCAGGAAGCTGCATTTATTCTGACAAAAATGAGCGGGACTGTTTATCACAGAGCAGGTGTTTCCGGCTCATACACATATAATTTGATTGATTATCACGACCCAAGTTATGAATTTTCCGGCGCATACGGTCTAAAATATTCGATGACTGACGCCCAATCCGGTCGTTCATATATGACTTTTCCCGAATCAATCGACAATATCGGAACCGGGCGTTATCCATATCGCTTGCCAACTCCACTGTTTTTCTTGCCAAACTCGACAATTGTCTTCCGTTTCCAAAATGATAGCGAACATGAAACATATATTCCGTTTATAACATTGTGGGGCGTCCGTATTCGTTTGGATGAAGCTGGCTCAATCCTTTCAACTCTCAGAGCATAAGGAAGTGAGTCATGACGACAATAAGAGGACCGCGATACAGACCATCAAGTCAAAGCGCGCAGCCTACAGGCGGAAATTTTAATCCCCTGCAGTCAAATGCGCCTATGCCTGTGAGTTTTCCACCTCATTTGTTTATTCCGCAGGGTGCTGCGTCTATAGACATTCGTAGGTGCTGTACTGTGACGCCTGGAACGAACCGTGAAACGATTATGAGTTTTACCGCCCCACCAGGCGGCGTGACTCAATTTATCAGTTACGCGATATTCAATGACGGCCTTTTGGAAAATAATTATGAGTTCCGTTGCCTTGTAAACGGGACAAATGTTCTCGCTTATCATGGTGACCCGAGTAATAATTTTAGAATTTCTTTGGGTCTGGGACCTGACTTGTCAAACGTAAACTTGATTCCGATGCAATTGGCCGTTCAACCGGGTCAAACTGTCATTTGGACGGTGACGAATGCAGCCGAAGTCGATACAGTTATGGGCGTTCGAATGGTTGGCTATATTAATACTGTCAGCGGTTTGTATTCCGCTCCAGTCGGCTCATAAGGAGGATTAAATGACGATTAAAGATTGCCAAGCCTCCTTCTCCAACTCACGAATTAAACCTCGTGCGGCGACGACGGAAGCTGATACACACAATTTGCAAGTTCCGGATACAGCGGTGCTGGTGTTTCCATACAATGAAAACAGAACAACGCTGACAATCAGAAACGAATCTCTTGGCAACGATTTTAGATATAGTTATTCGGCAAGCACTTGCTCTGCGACGTTAGGGTTTCTTGTTAGATTTGGTGAGGTTGTTGAAATTCAGGGGCCTATGGCTGTTTATTGTTGTGCCGTAACTCCCGGAACAAGCATCCCGATTTGTGCAGACGAAGGCTCAGGCTGATGGGGAGTTCATCATGGGTATAAATACGTTGGCAACATCCAATTGGCATTGGATTTCCGGCTCAGCTGATCCTTCTCCTTATGCCGGACACATCAATGACTTTTATTTGAATTCGACAACGAATGAAGTTTTTCAGAAAACTGGTTATGAGACTTGGACTTTGGTTGGCGTTTGGTCGCCAACAATTCCTGGTCCCGGTGGGAATATTTCGATCAACTTCACTGCATCGAATTGGCAAGGCAATACCATCACAGTCATTCCATCTGGAACTCCTGGTGCCGGACAGATTGGCCCACACGATATTGCTCCCGGAAGTGTCCTCTATAGTAAGGTTCAGATTAAAGCGGGCGCACTTTATCAAGAAGCATTCATTGAGACTGATTACGATATAGTGACTAACACTATCGTCATAACTAAGTCTAGCGCGTATCCCGCTTTTGACGGAGCTATTTTGGTTTCCTATGGTAATTAAAAAATAAGACGAGGAACTTTTTATGTCGGGAATTCAATTTCTCAGTAAAATCCTGGGTCTTGTTGGGCTTGTCATAAGAAAAGATCCCTCGAACCGCCAGGTTAGAATTGATCTTTCATCTTATCAAGGACCCAATACTGACCTGAGCGTTTTACTCCCATATCGGGACGGTACTCTTTTGCTTTCACCTGAAACAGAAGGAACCGTTGGGCAAGTTCTTGCCACCGATGCGGATGGAACAACGTCGTGGGTTTCTGCAATTCTTGCTTCCGAAAAGGGAGTCGCCAATGGAATTGCTTCTCTTGGTGCTGATGGGCTTGTTCCTTCAAGCCAACTCCCGCCAACTTCCAATGCGGTAAATTCAGTCAACGGTGAAACTGGAACCGTTGTATTGAGTGCTTTGGATGTAGGCGCGATTCCTTATGCTGAAAAAGGGGCGGCCAGCGGGGTCGCTTCTTTAGGTTCTGATGGGATTGTTCCTTATTCCCAACTTCCGCAAATTCCAGGCGTTGCTGCGCCGATTGATTTTTACGGTTCAATTATCAGTGATTCTCTTAGCGGTTCAGTTTTTACTTTGAACTCAACAATATACAAAAGCTTTATTGCTCAAATTTCGGTTTTTCTCGATGGTTCATCAACATCTGAAAGTTTTATGATTGTTGGTGCAAATAATGGTAGCGAATGGATTATTTCACCAACGTCTGCGGGGCAAAACTCAGAAATTTCTTTTTCAATAAGTTCTGTAGGAGTTTTGAGTTTTTCTGATGCAAGCTCGCGCACGAAAACAATTTCCTATTATGTTCAGGCAATTGATAAAAGTCTCGAATCTTATTGTAAAAAACAAGAAAAAGGCTCTGTTTCCAGCGGCCTTTCATCTGGGACTGTTTTTACAATCAACAGCAATATGCACAAAAGCTTTATGGCTCAAGTTTCTGTTTTTATTGATGCGCCTACAGACTTGGCTGAAACATTCATTATTCTTGGTGCAAGCACCGGTGATTCTTGGCTTATTAGCCAAATTACGGCAGGCGACAAATCGGATGTTTCATTTTCAATTGATTCAAACGGCGTATTGAGCTTTTCCGATCCGGCTGCAAGGGCAAAAGTGATTTCATATCAGTATGAGGCAATTGATAATTTCATTGGTAGAACCTCAACTGCAGCTTCTTCTGGTTCACTTTTGAAAATTTCTCCTGCAGCTTTCCGCAGTTTTACCGCTCAGGTGTTTGTTTTTGTTGATGATGTCATTGATTTGGCTGAAACCTTCTATCTGATCGGTGCTAATAATGGAACGAATTGGCTGATGTCGAAGGCTACAGCCGGACAAAACACTGGGATTGATTTTTCTATCAACAGCTCAGGGGTTCTGTCCTTTTCCGACCCATCAGCTCAAATTAAGCAAATTAGTTTTAGAGTGAGTCCGATAACTATTTAATTCCTGGAAAATGAAAGGAAGATGAGATGGCTAATAGTTTTTTCAAAGTAAAGCAGGGTTTGAATCTTGCGCGTTATGCGACAGTCGCTGACTTGGCTTCAATCGCAAATCCCCAGCTTGGTGATTTGGTTGTTGTAGGTAATGGCGCTGTTTATTCATACAACGGTAGCGCATGGGCTGACGTTGGCGCATCCGGATCGGTGACATCAGTCAACGGTGAAACTGGTGACGTTTCTTTGGACAGCGGTGACATTCCTGAGCTTGGAAATCTTTATTTTACTGATGCCCGGGCTAAGACTGCGGCTGTTGTCAATAGCAGCGCAGGTTCTCAGACAGATCAAGCAATGTCCGTTGCAGCAGGTAAATCTTATACTGACTCTGCGGTTTCTTCGGAAGCCTCTCTGCGTTCCTCGGCTGACACAACACTGCAAAACAATATCGACGTTGAAGCTCTGACTCGCGCTGGAGCAGACAGCGCACTTAGCGGTCGCCTTGATACAGTTGAAGGTTCAGGTCCTGGTTCTATCACTGCAGCCGTTGCTGCAGAAGCTTCGCTGCGTTCATCCGCAGATACAACTCTGCAGGGTAATATTGACGCTGAAGCTCTGGCTCGCGCAAATGCAGACGCTCTGCTAATCCCTTTGGCTGAGAAAGCCGCCGCAAATGGTGTCGCAACTCTCGATTCAAATGGTCTTATCCCAACATCTCAAATCCCTTTTGGCGCTGCTCCTGTTTTGAGTGTGAATGGTGAAACTGGCGCAGTAGTTTTGACGACTGCTGATATTGGTGAAGACACCAATCTTTATTTCACAGATGCTCGCGCAAAAACTTCGGCAGTAGTAAACAGCTCAGCAGGCTCCGAAACAGATCAAGCGATGTCTGTTTCCGCTGGCAAATCTTACACAGATTCTGCAGTTTCTGCAGAAGCTTCGCTGCGTTCATCCGCAGATACAACTCTGCAGGGTAATATCGACGCTGAAGCTCTTGCTCGTGCAAATGCTGATGCGCTGCTGATCCCCTTGTCACAAAAAGCTGCAGCCGGTGGCGTTGCAACCCTCGATGTTTCTGGCAAGATTCCTTCAAGTCAGCTCCCTCCTGTCGCAATTACAAGCGTGACAGTGGTTGCAACCATTGCAGAGCGTGATGCTCTCAGCCCGCAAGAAGGTGATTTCTGCGTCGTCACAGACGTTAATGAAACATTTATCTATAATGGTACAGGCTGGATTGAACTTCTTGAAACAAGCGGTGTTGTCTCGGTCAACGGTCAGACTGGATCTGTTTCTCTCTCAACAACCGAAATCTCAGAGGGAAGCAATCTTTATTATACGGACGGTAGAGCCAAGTCTGCAGCCGTCATCAATAGCAGCGCAGGTTCTCAGACAGATCAAGCAATGTCCGTTGCAGCAGGTAAGTCTTATACCGACTCTGCAGTTTCTTCGGAAGCTTCTCTACGTTCCTCGGCTGACACAACACTGCAAAACAATATCGACGCTGAAGCTTCCGCTCGTTCTTCTGCAGATTCTACGCTGCAAAGCAATATTGACGCTGAAGCTTCTGCCCGCGCTGGGGCTGATACTGTTTTGGAAGGAAAAATTCGTTTCCTCCCAGACAATATCCGTTACGTTGCTAAGAATGGTTCTGACTCGACCGGTAACGGTTCTGCAGCCGCTCCTTATCAGAGTATTCAAGCGGCAATGGCTTCTTTGCCTGCTCAAGAACCGAGTGGAAATGTTGAAGACTGTGCAATTTATATTTTCCCTGGCGCATACCAAGAAACAATCAGCTGGACTCGCTCGAATGTTCATTTGATTGGTCTTCAAGCACCAAGAAAAAATATTCAAGCCGTCAAGCTTCAAGGCGGTATTGATTTCGCTGTTTCCGTTGTTAAACCTGGTGGAATGTTCAAGAATATTTCATCCATCAGCAACTGTTTGCTTGATGATGGTGGTGTTGCTCGAAACGTATTGAATTTCAATGGCTCATCACAAGTTGCTTTGCAGCTTGTAAACTCACAAGTTTACCAAACTCAAAGTGGCTACGCCGCAATCTCAATGAACAACACAGCAGCAAGCTTGTCGCGTTTGTATATTGATAACTGTGTTATCCAAAACGTGAACACTGGTTCGGGTCATGCGATTGATTTGATTAAAGGTAATATTTTCTCAGCTTTTAATTCAGAAATTTATCGCACCGGTTCGACTGATGCGGCTGCAAGAGCAATTAAACTCAGCGGAAATTCCTCTGTTTCTTCAATATCAAACGCTCAAATTATTTGCGACAAAGATTATGTGGTTGAAATGGCCGGCACTGGTAATTTCACATCATCTTTGACCTTGATTCAGAACGGTACAAGCAATAAATCGGGTGTTTTGGTTGCTGCTGGAACAGTTTTTACTGCACTTGAATGCTCGTTTAATATTGCGTCTGGAACTGGTAAAGCGGTTGATGGTGCTGCTGGGTCTGTTTTCTACTACGCATCAAACATTTACCTTTCCAATACATCAATAAACTCCGCAATTACAAAGATTCAGGTTTCCACAGATACAACCACAAGCGTTATCACTGAAGGAAGTAATCAATACTTCACAACGGCTCGTGCTCGCACAGCGGCGGTTGTAAATAGCACTCTTGGTAATGAAACCGATCAGGCCGCTTCTGTTTCAGCAATGAAATCATTTATAGGTTCAATCTCCACAGGTGTGTCACAGGTCAACGGCCAATCAGGAATAGTTCAGCTTTATACTGATGATATTGGTGAAGGTTCTGTAAATTTTTATTTTACTGACGGGCGCGCCCAAACAGCTGCTGTAATTAATGACGCTACAGGCTCACAAACAACTCAAGCTCCAAGTGTATCCGCAATTAAGAATTATGTTGATTCTTCAGTTTCTACTGAAGCGTCTTCACGTTCATCTGCAGACTCGGCTCTGCAAAGCAACATCACTGCCGAAGAATCTGCCCGTATTGCTGCCGACGGTGTTCTGCAAGGAAACATCACCGCAGAAGAATCCGCTCGTATTGCAGCTGACGCGCTCTTGATTCCTTTGACTCAAAAGGGTACTGCAAGTGGTGTTGCCACTCTTGACGGCTCTGGCAAGATTCCTTCAAGTCAGCTCCCTCCTGTCGCAATTACAAGCGTGACAGTGGTTGCAACCATTGCAGAGCGTGATGCTCTCAGCCCGCAAGAAGGTGATTTCTGCGTCGTCACAGACGTTAATGAAACATTTATCTATAATGGTACAGGCTGGATTGAACTTCTTGAAACAAGCGGTGTTGTCTCGGTCAACGGTCAGACTGGATCTGTTTCTCTCTCAACAACCGAAATCTCAGAGGGAAGCAATCTTTATTATACGGACGGTAGAGCCAAGTCTGCAGCCGTCATCAATAGCAGCGCAGGTTCTCAGACAGATCAAGCAATGTCCGTTGCAGCAGGTAAGTCTTATACCGACTCTGCAGTTTCTTCGGAAGCTTCTCTACGTTCCTCGGCTGACACAACACTGCAAAACAATATCGACGCTGAAGCTTCCGCTCGTATTGCAGCTGATGCGCTACTTATTCCTCTGACTCAAAAGGCTGCGACTAATGGTGTTGCAACTTTGGACGGTTCAGGAAAAGTACCCGTCGCCCAAATTCCTTTCGATCAATCTCCTGTGACATCAGTCAACGGTGAAGCCGGGGCTGTTATTTTGGATACTGGAGACATTGCAGAAGGAAGCAATCAATACTTTACTGCAGGCCGTGCTCAAACTGCAGCAGTATTGAATTCAACAGCTGGTTCAGAAACAACACAAGCTCCATCTGTTTTGGCAGTGAAAAACTATGTAGCTTTGAGTTCTCCTGTTTTGAGTGTCAATGGTGAAAGCGGAGTTGTCAGTCTCAACTCAAGCGAAATTCCTGAGTCCGGTAACCTTTATTTCACTGATACTCGCGCTAAAACCGCAGCTGTCGTCAATAGCAGCGCAGGTTCTCAGACAGATCAAGCAATGTCAGTTGCGGCAGGTAAGTCTTATACTGACTCTGCAGTTTCCGCAGAAGCTTCGCTGCGTTCATCAGCTGATACAACACTGCAAAACAATATCGACGCTGAAGCTTCCGCTCGTTCTTCTGCAGATTCTACGCTGCAAAGCAATATTGACGCTGAAGCTTCCGCTCGCAGTGCAGCTGATGCGCTGCTGATCCCCTTGTCACAAAAAGCTACAGCAGGCGGTGTTGCGACTCTTGATGTTTCTGGAAAGATTCCATCAAGCCAACTTCCTTCTCTTGCTATTACAAGCGTGACAGTGGTTGAAACCATTGCAGAGCGTGATGCTCTCAGCCCGCAAGAAGGCGACTTCTGTGTCGTCACTGGCGTTAATGAAACTTACATCTACGACGGTTCGGCGTGGATCGAAATAAAAGAAACAAGCGGTGTGACCTCGGTCAATGGTCAATCTGGATCTGTTTCTCTCTCAACAACCGAAATCTCAGAGGGAAGCAATCTTTATTTCACCGACACGCGGGCTAAGACTGCAGCTGTCGTCAACAGTAGCGCAGGCTCCGAAACAGACCAAGCGATGTCTGTTGCGGCAGGAAAATCCTTCACTACAGCGTCTGTTGCTCTTGAAGCTGCTGCCCGTATATCCGGCGACGCTTTGCTGATTCCGCTCTCGCAGAAGGCTGCAGCAGGCGGTGTTGCCACTCTTGATGTGAATGGTCTTGTGCCTGTAAGTCAGCTGCCAGTCACCACACTGCCGGTAACATCGGTGAACGGTGAAATCGGTGATGTGACTTTGACCACAAGTCTTATCGGTGAAGGTTCAAACCTGTATTTCACAAATACTCGTGCAAGAACTGCAGCGGTTATCAATAACACCAATGGTAATGAAACGACTCAGGCTGCTTCAGTCAGCGCGTTGAAATCGTATGTGGCATCAAGCTCGCCTGTGTTGAGTGTTAATGACCTCACGGGGACGGTCGTTTTGACAACGACTGAAATAACTGAAGGAACCAATCAATATTTCACAAACTCTAGGGCAAGAAATGCAGCAGTCCTCAATAGCACTGCCGGTTCTGAAACAACTCAGGCTCCTTCTGTCTCGGCAATGAAGGCTTATGTGGCAGCAAACACCATCTCAGGCGTTGTTCGCTATGGTACTTCACCCATGACATCGAATGTTTCTACTTTTACGGTTTCATTCAGCGATATTGGGTCTACAAGCTATGTGGTTCTTATGGACATTTCAAATACGGTTGACGCCACTCCACGGCATTTGTCAGCTGTAATAACCGCTAAAGCGAGTAATAGTTTCAGCTTTACGACCCCGCAAACAACAGATAGCGCGAACTATGTCGTAAATTACTACATTATTAAGCTTTGATATTGAGGAATTTGCATTATACTTATAATAACCACGGAGGGTTAAAATGACTGGTGTTCCGTTTTTAAGTAAAATCCTTGCCCTGGCTGGCATTGGTGTACGAAATCAAACAGATAATAAAGAAGTCCTTATTAACGTGTCATCCGGTCAAGCGGCTGGAAGCACCGTCACTGTTGACCTTCCTTCTACAAGTGGTCAGCTTGCTCTAAGATCAGAAGTTGTTCTTTCGGCTGAGAAAGCTGCGGCAAACGGTGTCGCAACCCTTGATGGAAGCGGAAAAATTCCGTCGAGCCAGCTCCCTGCTATAGCAATTTCAAACACTTACGTTATAAGCAGCCAAGCTGCTCAGCTGGCCTTGTCAGCTAACGTAGGTGACATTGCAATTCGTACTGATATTGGTGAATCTTTTATTCTCCAATCTCTTCCAGCTTCAATTCTGTCAAACTGGGTTGAACTCCTTGAGTCCAGTGGCGTCCAATCCGTCAACGGTCAAACAGGTCCGAACGTCACACTCGGTGCCGCAAGCGTTGGCGCGGTCGCAAAAATAGGCGACACGATGACTGGCGTTCTGACAATGGACCCGGTTTCCACAGGTTCAGGTGAGACAGGTCAGATTGCTTTCCGTGAACTTGCAGCAAACGGTATTTATTCTGTCACCCTCCGTGCTCCTGACGCGCTTTCTGACTATGTTGTTTTGACTCTTCCTACGAGTCACGGTAGCCCAGGTCAAATTTTGACAAGTAATGGTTCTGGAGTGATGAGCTGGCAAGATGCCCCCGTCGATTCCGTAACTTCGGTCAACGGGTTGACTGGTGCAGTTACTCTGACTGCGGCAAGCGTAGGAGCTGTCGCTAAAACCGGCGATACGATGAGTGGCGCTCTCGTCATGGGTCCTACGGGCACATTGGCTGGTCAAGGCGGTAAAATCAGCTTCCGTGAGCTTGCTGCAAATGGAACAAACAGCGTCTCTCTTATTGCCCCAGATTCCGTAGCAAGCGATATTACGTTTGTTCTTCCAGGCGCAGACGGAAGCGCAGGGCAAGTTCTTATCACTAACGGCTCTGGTGTTTTGGCTTGGTCAACCATCACAGTTCCAGTCACTTCCGTAAATGGGCTGACAGGCGCAGTCAATCTAACCACAAGCAACATCAATGAAGGAAGTAACCTTTACTTTACCGATGCCCGAGCTAAATCGGCAGCCGTCCTCAACAGCATGGCCGGTAACCAAACCGATCAAGCTCCGTCGGTTCAGGCTGTTAAAGATTTCATCAATCTTCTTCCCGCTGGTGTTATCAGCATCAATGGTCTTTCCGGCATTGTGACGATCACTAGCGATGGTATCAATGAAGGCGCAACAAACCTTTATTTTACTGAAACCCGTGCGAAATCTGCTGCTGTTATCAACAGTACAACTGGAAGCCAAACCGACCAAGCGGCTTCCGTAAGCGCGATGAAGTCCTATGTGGCTTCAAGTTCACCTGTTCTCAGCGTTAATACCAAAACTGGCATTGTAACCCTGACTACAAGCGATATTGGTGAAGGAACAAACCTTTATTTCACTGAAGAAAGAGCTAAGTCTGCCGTTGTTCTCAACAGCTTGGCTGGCACTCAGATAGACCAAGCTCCTTCAGTCTCAGCAGTCAAAGCATATGTTGCAGCCTCGGCACCTGTTCTTAGCGTCAACACTAGAACAGGCGCAGTCGTTCTTAATACTGATGACATTAGTGAAGGCTCGTCCAATCTTTATTTCACTGATGCCCGCGCTAAATCAGCGGCTGTCATCAATAGCACAGCCGGAAGTCAAATTGATCAGGCGGCTTCTGTCAGCGCATTGAAAGCTTATGTTGCGGCAAGCTCTCCTGTTCTTAGCGTGAACACTAAAACAGGTACTGTCGTTCTTTCTACAAGCGATATTGGTGAAGGCACAAATCTTTATTTCACTGATGCTCGCGCTAAATCAGCGGCTGTCGTCAATAGCACAGCCGGAAGTCAAATTGATCAGGCGGCTTCTGTCAGCGCATTGAAAGCTTATGTTGCGGCAAGCTCTCCTGTTCTTAGCGTGAACGGTCAGACTGGTGCTGTAAGTTTGAGTGCAGCAGATGTCGGGGCGGTAGCCAAGACAGGCGATACGATGAGCGGTGCTCTGATTATGGCTCCGACAGGCACTCTATCGGGTCAAACAGGTGCTATCAAGCTTCAAGAATTGGCTGCAAACGGTAGTAATTCGGTAACTATTCGCGCTGCAGACAGCATGGCTGCAGATGTGTTCCTGACTTTGCCTGCAACTGCTGGGGTAAGCGGTCAAGTTCTGACTACAAACGGCTATGGTGAACTTTCTTGGTCTGCTGCTGTTGACGCCGCATTGACCCTTCGAGTTGAGAAACTAGAAGCTTCAAGAGGAATTTACAGCGGTACACTGCAAAGTGCTCAAGAACTTAATATTTCAGGACTCGTTGGAGCAGCTGATGCTGAACACCCAATCGTTCAGATCTATAAAGTGGATGACCTCACCGGTACTTACCTACAAGTAAACGTCGAATTCAGCTTCGATCCTGTCACAAAGGTTATTACCTTCGGTGAAGTGATTGATGGTCCAATTGACGCTGTTGTCCACGTCCTCGCATTGACCGCACCATTCACGGCTCTTTAAGATAATTAAAGTCGCCATATAAGGATGCTTGGGGCTTACCCTGAGCATCCTTTTTTGTTTTTGACGTGAGAAATTTCAAATCAGAATGCTAATATGCAGTAGCAGGTCGCTACACTAAGGAGTTTATTATGGCACTCGGTCAATTACGCAGTTTAATCCCTGGTCAAACATGGTTGACTGGTACGGTTGCCCCAGATCCCAATGTTGGCTACAAAAGTCAGTTTTATCTGAACACTGTTACCGGTGAAGTATATCAGAAAACAGAAGCCTATGTTTGGACGCTCAGAGGCGACTTAACCCCAAATGAACTATCTGATTTGACAATACTCCCTTCTGGAACTGGTTCCGGAGATACAGGTAATATCAAATTCAAAGAGCTGACAGCCAATGGATCTAATTATGTTGCCCTCAAAGCCCCTGATACGATCCCTGCAAATTACGATTTTACTCTACCTTCAAATCCAGGGACAGCAGGCTTTGCTCTGACGACCGATGGCACGGGTAAAATGTCTTGGTCTTCAGGTTCATCCCTCGCGCCGGTGACCTCAGTTAATACAAAGACAGGTGATGTTGTTTTAAAAACATCCGACATCGAAGAGCAGACGAATCTTTACTTTACAGAAACTCGAGCAAAATCCGCAGTAGTCGTAAATTCAACGACCGGCTCTGAAACAGATAAGTCCCCATCCGTATCAGCCGCAAAGCAATACACTGATACCAGCGTTTCTACGGAAGCAACTGCCCGCGCAAGCTCCGACAACAATCTTCAAACAAACATAACCAATGAATCCTCTGCAAGAATTGCGGCAGACGGCGTTTTACAAACAAACATAAACAATGAAAACGCTGCAAGAACTGCTGCAGACTCGCTGCTTCAGGCGAATATTGACGCTGAAACTGCTGCACGAGTCATCGCCGTCACAAACGAAGAAACCGCAAGAATAGCGGCAGATAATGTTTTACAAACGAATATCAGCAATGAAGCAAACACCCGTTCTGTTGCTGACGCAAATCTTCACGATGAAATTACAGGTGAAATTGCCGCTCGACAGACCGCAGACGCTTTACTTATTCCTTTGACTCAAAAAGGTGCTGCAGATGGTGTGGCAACCCTTGATTCATCGGGAATTATTCCGCTCAGCCAAATTCCGGCAGGTGCAACTCCTGTTCAGAGTGTTAATGCAAAAACAGGAGCTGTTGTTCTTTCGACTCTCGATATTGCTGAAGACACCAACCTTTATTTTACAGATGCAAGAGCGAAAACAGCAGCTGTTATAGATTCAACAATCGGCTCTGAAATAGATAAAGCTCCCTCTGTCCATTCGGCAAAAGAATTTACAACGAATTCTGTTGCTGCCGAAAAAGGGGAAAGAGAAGCTGCAGACGCTTTACTTATCCCTCTTTCGCAAAAAGGTGTTGCAGACGGTGTCGCAACACTGGACAACACAGGAAAAATTCCAGCCTCTCAGATACCTCCTACTGCTATTACAAGTGTTGCGGTCGTTGCCACAATCGCTGAACGTGATGCCCTTGTCGCTCAAGAAGGTGACTTTTGCGTTGTCACAGATATAAATGAGACTTTCGTCTACAACGGTGCTGAATGGATCGAGCTTCAGGTTGGAAGTGCGGTTATATCTGTCAACGGAAAAACTGGCGCGGTATCGCTTTCAACAACAGATATTGCTGAAGGCGATCACCTTTATTACACGGATTCAAGAGCAAAGCTTGCGACCGTCATAGACAGCAGCGTAGGAACTGAAACAGACAAAGCCATGTCTGTTGCCGCAGCTAAAATGTTCACCACTGACACGGTTCAAACTGAAACTGCTGCGAGAGAGGCGGCAGATGCTCTTCTTATTCCTTTAACTCAAAAGGGAGTTGCAGATGGTGTGGCAACCCTTGATTCATCGGGGATTATTCCGGTCAGCCAAATTCCAGCGGCTGCCACTCCTGTTCAAAGTGTAAACGCGAGAACAGGAGCTGTTGTTCTTTCGACTCTCGATATTGCTGAAGACACTAACCTTTACTACACAGATGCAAGGGCAAAAACAGCGACTGTCGTAAACGATATGAGTGGCACTGAAATCGAACAAGCTCCTTCTGTTTCAGCTGTAAAAGCATTTATTACAACAGAAATTGCTGCTGAAGCTGCTTTAAGAGCAAGCGCAGACACAGATTTGCAAAATAATATCAATGCTGAAGCAACTGCGCGGCAAGAAGCAGACGCCCTTCTTATTCCGCTAAGTCAAAAAGGGGCACCTCTTGGTGTTGCAACTTTGGACGCAAGCGGAAAAATTGATTCCAGTCTTGTCCCTGGTAGCGCATCGGAACTTGGAACTCCGACGCGGGGAACCTATGCTGGTGGACTTCTCAGCTTTACAACAAATACTTTAATTGCTGATGCCGCAGATGAAACAAACCTCATCTTGGCTAAACTTGCTCCGGCTAAACCACCAAACCTCTCAACAAAAACAATCGCGCTAACAACTTCGTATTCTGCAAAAGAGGCAGGAACAAATACATTGCGTTCAAATGTAACTGATGTATTGAAACCACAAATATCCACAATCACCCAGTTCTACGATGGTGATTCGGGCGTTCTAACAGCTGAAATAGACAGTGCTGATGCTGGCAATGTCACATTAACAACCACAAGCCAAGCTGGAACATATGGGGCATTGGTTGTAACAGCTGACGTTGACTATTATGCAGGTCAGTCTGGCAAGGAAGGGTTCTGGAGAGCATTAAGCGGATACATCGTTGCTGCAACAAATCTTTCATATGGTCCACACACATACCAAATGAAACATTCGACTACGGGTAATACAAACCTTTTGAGTTTCTATGTTGATAATCCTGGCAGCCCAACAATATCAGGCGATACTTTTGACCTGATTGCGACAGTCACATCTTACATCAGCGGAGTTCCATCTCTTTCATCTGGAAGTCAAATTAAATTTAATTTTTCTGTTGCTGGAGCTGTGGGTAAATTTTTCAACTCAACTAAAGTCGCGGATGTTAGCGGGTCAAACATATCAACGGTAAATATACCTCCTGCAGGTGCCGGTTATACTGAGAATGAGACAATCACTGTTACAAATGCGACAGTCACTGTAAACAGTGGAAGTTACTCAGAATCGCCAAGCGCATCAATGCGTGGATACAACTCAAAATCGGTTTCAGGTACTGCTAAAACAGTATCTTTAGGCTCCAGAATTGATACGTCATCAAATGAATCAGCACGAAAAGTATCTGGTTCGGGGCAATATCCTGCGACTGGTTACGGTGGAGTTTATGATTCAACACAGTCACTGAAAACAGCCTACAGTGAAGAGCTGCAGATGCTTGGAGGCTCATACCAAAGACCTGCATCTGTAAATTATACTAGCAACGTACCAACCCCCGGACCAGATTACAGCACGGGAATGGGTACATCAGATAGATGGGTTACTTTTACTCACGGCTCATCTTTGAGTAATGCTTCAGCTTTCACATTGACAATCAACGGAGCATCAGGATCATGGAGCGGAACGGCAACATCCGGGGTTAAAATTTACGCTAAAGTCGAAGGAGTCACGGGATGGATTGACTGCAACGCTTCATATCCAGGCGTCGGAAGTCCTTCAAACAATGGCGATCCTGCAATGGTTTTTGGAAGCAGTAGCGCAACCTCAAAACGAGTTACCTTTGGCTCAACTTCAAGAAGTGGTACACTTTACATCAGAATTGGTCTGCCGTCCGGATCAGACAAAAAATTCACGTCAATTACAGTCGGCAGCATCGTCTAAGGAGTAAATTAAAATGGCATTGACCACCGACCAAAAAGCCAGTTTTCTTTTTAAGCAATCTTTGGGCGTTGCTGAAACAAGTACAATCAGAGACTTTTTTGAAGAAAGTATCAAAGGACGAATCTTCGTTCTCAATAATCAAATTTGGGTTCAATCAAGTCAAATTCCGACAACTGCTCCGGTTCTCGCTGATGGGGCAATTTCGGGAGTCGTCCAATATTTTCAAGCAAGGACAATGACCGCCGTTGCAGGTGTGACAAACTCATTTTACCTCGCTGATCTGGTTGACTCTATTCCTTTCAACTTCGGTGACGGTTCGTACAACTACACAATTACAAATTCGAGCGGTCAAGCCATTCCCTTTGGCCAGGGAGACTGGCTTGTAAACAACTCAGCCGGGACATTAACCTTTTACGGTAGTGTTCCATCTGGTATGCCGCCAAAAATCAGCTTCTACAAATATATTGGTACAAAAGGAGCTGGAGGTGAAGCGTCACTTCCTGCAGTATTTGTTGTAGCAACCATCGCAGAAAGAGATGCTCTTACAGCAAAACAAGGTGACCTTTGCGTTGTCACAGGAACAAATCAAACATTCGCATATAGCACGTCTACTTGGGTTCTTTTACAATCAACAGGAGCTGTAAGTTCAGTCAACGGCCAAACTGGTGCTGTCGTTTTAAACGCGACAAGTGTTAATGCAATACCAACATCAGACAAAGGAATTGCCAATGGAGTGGCTTCTCTTGGCGCTGATGGTCTTGTCCCCGCAAGTCAGCTTCCTTCAGTCACCGCAGGAGTCGCATCGGTCAATGGGATGACAGGTGTTGTTACTTTAAATGCAGGTGATGTTGGTGCTCTTTCAGCTAATACAGGTGGTGAAGTACAAGGTGCTGTTGTATTAAGCTGGTATAACGACGGTTCAGGCGCACAACAAAATCCAACACTCAAATTCAAAACGACAAACGGATACAGTGTAGGATTTACCGCAGTCACAAACATATCAGCCTTAAACGACATTATATGGACTTTACCTAGTGTTGACGGTAACGCAAATCAAGTTCTAGCAACAAATGGTAGTGGTATTTTAAGCTGGATTAACCCAAGCGCGACAACTGGGACATTGGTTCACCCGACTGCGAACTCCACATTTGAATATGGTGCTGCCAACCCGACAATGAGTGGTGGGTCAAATACTGCCATCGGTGTAAACGCGGGAGCATCAATAACATCAGGTATAAACAATACTGCGTTTGGCGCATACGCGGGACAAAATATTTCATCAGCATTAAACAATGTGCTGATAGGAAGATACGTCGGAAATTCAATTACAACAGGAAATTCAAACGTAATTATAGGTGCTTCTGATCATTCAAGCTTAACAACATCGGGAAATAATATTCTCATCGGTGTAACTGCCGCTCCAGGGCTTGAGTCACCGAACGCAAGCGGAAATATCGTAATTGGTGTAAACTCGGCAAACAAGCTTAGAGGAAACTACAATAACCTTATATTGGGAAACGGTGCCGGTTTCTGGTATGAGGGCAATTACAACACTATATTAAATTGTAATAGCGGAAGCTCTACACTTCTATACAGCGGTGTCGTTCAAATTGGTCAAGATAATCTAGGAACGCAGCCGCCGGTCGCCACAAATAATAACCAATTTATTTTGGGGACATCAAACCACAAATATATTTTGGAAGGTGATTTCCAAAAAAGCTTAAATCTTGGTCCTACAGGAGCAAGCGCGGGAAATACAAACGAAATCAGATTCAAAGAACTTGCAGCAAACGGTAATAACTACGTTGGTTTTAAAGCGCCAGACAATATTGCTTCAAATAGAATATGGGTTCTTCCAGAGGCAGACGGATCTGCAAACCAAGTTCTGAAAACAGATGGTTCTGGTAATCTCGGGTGGGTCAGTACATCATCTGCCGGATCAATAACTCATCCGACACTTGGATCAACATTTGAGTTTGGGGCAAATAATGCCTCAATGACCGGCCAAGATAATACAGCATTCGGCGTTTCATCTCTTGGTGTGGTAACATCGGGTTATCAAAATACTACATATGGCCGTTCTGCAGGAAGTTCATTAACAAACGCTTCAGAAAATACATTTTTAGGTTATGAATCGGGTAAAGCAAACCAGACCGGAGATAGAAATACACTTATCGGCTGGAGAGCAGGTGTATCAATAAATGATGCTGCAGCCGTCAACGCAAATGACAACACAGCAGTCGGATACAACACACTGGCAAATGTGACTACAGGAAATAAAAACATCGCCATCGGTATGGGTGCGGGTGGTGTCGTAACAACCGGAAGTAACAATACATTCATTGGCGGTACTACAAATCTTGCAACAATCAGCGGTTCTGTCGCAATAGGCGTAGACAGCAATGGAAATATATCGACAACAACAACAGACAATGAATTTATTCTTGGTACGAGTAACCACAAATATAAGATGCCTGGAATTTTATCCAGCGCGCTGGTATTAGGTCCTGTAGGAACATCAGCAGGATCAGGTGGAGTCATCAGATTCAGAGAATTGGCTGGTAACGGATCAAGCTCGGTCGGATTAAAAGCAGCTGATTCTATGACTTCCGATGTTACTTTTACGCTTCCAACGTCCGACGGAAGTGCCGGTCAGGTTTTGAAAACAGACGGATCAGGAAATTTGGGATGGGTAACGCCTGGGGCAACTGGATCGATTTCACACCCTACAACAGAATCCACATATGAATTCGGTACAAACAACGCATCAATGACCGGAGGCTCAAATACTGCAATCGGTGTGAGTGCCGGACCATTCATAACTACGGGTCAAAGAAATACACTATTTGGCGGATTTTGTGGGAGGGATATAACCACAGGACAATCAAATGTTAGTATGGGTTATTCTGCAGGAGCATCACTATCGTCAGGTGATTACAACGTAGCAATAGGTACTTCCTGTCTGAACGCAGTTGCTAGAGGTATTAGAAACACTGCAATCGGTCATCTTTCTGCTGGCCGCCTTTCAGATTTGTCTTCATACAACACGATAGTAAACTCAGAAGTCAATTCAATTTTCATAACATTAAACGGCGTTGTCGCAATTGGTATGGACAGTGGGGGAGGTTTTGCAACTGCAACCGCTGATAATCAGTTTGTCCTCGGCACATCAACCCATAAATACAGGTTACCTGGAATCATTGAAACACCTTTGGTTATAGGGCCACAAGGGACAAGCTCCGGATCTGGAGGTGTAATAAGATTTAGAGAACTTGCGGCAAACGGAATAAACTATGTTTCATTTAAAGCACCCGACGCAATTACAAGCGATGTGACTTGGACTCTACCTGCAACCGACGGAACAAACGGTCAAGTTTTAACAACAAACGGATCGGGAATATTAACCTGGACAACTTCGGGCGGTGGTGGAGGAGGAACATCTCTTACCCATCCGACAACAGGCTCAACATTTGAATCTGGCGGCTACAACGTCGCAATGACTGGAACAGACAATACTGCAATCGGTGTCACATCGGGCGACAGCATATCAAGCGGAACAAGCAATACTTTCTTTGGGGCAAAAGCGGGTACAGCATTTACGTCGGGTTCCCAAAACGTCGCTATAGGATCAAATGCCCTTCTTGGTGCGACAGAAAAAAGTAACATAGTTGCTATTGGTTTTGAGGCTGCAAATGGCGCAAATATAGGACACCGAACAGTTTGCATTGGATCTCAAGCAGGACGTTTTATTTCCAACGACTGCGTAGCCATAGGCTACAATGCAGGAATGAGTGCAGGTAGTTTTAACAATACACTCGTAGGATCGGAAGCGGGAATGATACTGGGTAGCGGAAACGGTAATACTTTTATTGGAAGATCAGCCGGAAAAGATGTTACTAGTGGAGGTTCAAATACTTTTATTGGTAATCATAGCGGTAGTGGCTGTTCGACTGGAATCCGCAACTTAGTTATTGCCTCATCAAGTTCTCAACAAGCTTCAACTAATGGTTGTGTCGCAATTGGAACGGATTCAGGAGGTTTCGGATCACAATATGAATACGACAATGACTTTGTTTTAGGAACATCAAGTCATAAATACGTTTTTCGTGGTGTTACTAGAACGTCTATAACTTGCGGTCCAACCGGAACATCGAGCGGTGAAACTGGCATCATAAAATTCAGAGAGCTTGGAGTAAACGGGAATCAAGCAGTCGGATTCAGGGCACCTGATGCCATAACTACTGATACAACATGGACATTACCGGCTGCAGACGGAACAAGCGGTCAGGTTCTTGTAACAAACGGCTCTGGAGGACTCAGCTGGACAACAATCGCAGGAAGCGGAACATTTCCTCCCACGTCAGCCGGCGACTATGATTTCCTCAACTCAGCATATAGACGTTTGTACCCGAAAGTAAATAACTTAGGAAACGTAAGCGGCACAGTCAATATCGACCTGGCGACAGCGAATTATCATCGTCTCGGATTAACTGGAAACACAACTCTAAATTTTCAAAACGTCACAACATCAACAAGTCTTTGCGCGATTTGGCAGGTTGAATTGACTTTGACTGCAGTATCAACACTTTCATTCCAACTTAATGGTGTGGCAAAAACAATCAATTGGGATAGTGGAACAGCACCAACTCTCGATAATGGAAAACTTTCTATATTGAGCTTTTTTAGCCCAAATGGAACAACATCCATTTACGGTAACATTTCAATATTGAACGCCGCACCATAAGAAGGTGAAATTATGTTACCAAGTTCTATAGCATCAATGAGACGTAGAATCCCATCAGTAACTCCTGGAGCTTTAACGCTTCAATCAGGTGTTCAAGGAATCAAAGGAACTTCTGGACTAAACTACATACTGAATACATCATCACCCGGCGTTGATGATTCGTCATATCTTATGACCATCCCGTTTACATTCAATATGTTTGGAACCAACTACGGTAACAACAATAATAATGTTTATATCAGCACAAACTCTTTCTTTGCCTTCGGATTTAATCCGGGTGGTACCATCACCCTAAGCGCAGCACAAGGAAGAAGTTTGGCTTTCCTTAATGCTGATAGACGTGCAATACAAATTGGAACAATAACAGATCCTTTGGTAAACGGAGTAACTCCATTTAGAATGTATTGGCGCGGTACGTCATTTAGCAATACCTCTGATGTATTCATAATAGAAATAATTTTCTATTCAAACAATTATGTGCAAATAAATTACGGAACAATGAAAAGCTCAATTAGCGGGCAGCAGGTTATTTCAAATGGTGGAACATTTGTCAATTCATGGAGTGTTTTATACAATACATCCAGCAGCGTTGCATTAAGTTCTAATGCAACAGGTTCAAACTGGACCGTTCAAAACGGGTATTGGGCTTGACAACAGATCCTTCTAGTCTATTATGGAACCAGTTCCACACTAGGAGGTTTTTATGACTGTAGACTTGAGCCAAGTTATTTATTCCGACGCTGCACAAAAAGTCCCACTGACGAATGTTGATGGATCAACTTCCACAATCCGTGAGCTATATTTGCAAATGTTCTCTGTTGTCCATGAAGAAGACAACAAAGCAACAATCGCAAGGAAAGAAGAGCTTCTGCGAGTTTATCGCAAAGTTCTCAATAGTGAAACTGATTTCAGTTTGGAAGAAGTGAACGTGCTTAAAGAAAGAGCAGCAAAGATCTATCCATCAATTGCGCTTTATTCGCAGATTTGCGCAAACTTGGGTGTCTGAATGAAACACTCTGATGAAGAGTTAAACATCCTGCGATGGGCTGGAATGGCTCTCGCGGGATTTTACGCTTTTAGGGTCCTGCAAAAAGAAGGGACTTTAACTGGTGTATTGAAAGACCCTGAAGCCACAAAACAAAAAGCGCACCACCTCATCAATACTCTCGGTCAACATCTTGGAAACTATGTCCGTGAACCACATATGCAAAATATGTTACAGTCTCTAGGACACCAGCTCATCGATCAACTGATCGATGAAAAGATAAAAGATAAGGGAGAGTGAAATGCTTGTGGAAAGAGTTTTGAGAAAAACGGCGCAAGAACTTTCAGAAATGGGTTGGAATAACAGCGAGATAGCAAAAGCTATTTCTATTATGGGTGAAAATTCCAACGGTGTAAACGTAGCAATGCCTGCCCATTTCAAAGAAGAAGCCATGCACCATGCCAAGTGTGTGTGTCTTTATAAGCTCAATCTTTCGCAAAACTCTCCCAGATTCAAAAAAGAATTCAAAAAAGCCTACAGGCAATACTTGACCGATGCTTGGCTTAACTCAAAAGGGATTGAAGATTCTGGAGACGTGAAAAGAGGGAATCCAGCCGGAATCGAAGTCGATGTATTTAACAAACTAGAAGAAGCAATAAAAAGAAAAATTATAGATAATAAACAGGCGATAATCAAAAGAGCGCCAACTGGTATCATGTTCATGGGTAAAGATGTTTGGCTACAAAAGTGTGTTGAATTCATGTATATGAACATGACAGGATCAGAAAATAGAACAAACCCACAAGATGCTGAACAATTAATAAAAAGTATTATGACTCAATACTCGGCAGCAGTGACCAGTTTAGGTAATACGTTTCTTTACGCTTTCGCCAACTACAACACAAAAAGAAAATTTTCCGGCGTTGAAATTTATGATCAAACTGACGTAGGTGGTCTTGAATCAAAATCGGGAGGGAATATAAAACCTCTCGAATTTAAATCAAACAAAAAAAACAACAGTGAAGAAAAACAAAAAGAACTGAGAGATGTAACGTATAGACAAATGACAAGACAAATATATTTGTTCATTTTCAGCACAATTGTAGCCGGAATCGGAGCTATAAGAGAAGAACAAATAAACCAGATTTTCTCCGGTGTAGAGAATATTTGTAGAAGATTATGGGAACAAGAAAAAAATAATAACATCAGTAAATACAAAGGAAGTGAGAGCGAAAATCCTGCACTTGGATTTTTATTAAGAAAAAAAACAAGAAACCAAGTTATGCAGGCTTTTTACAACTCATATAGCCCAGGAATGATGGATCGTCCAAAAAGTAAAGACGGATCTTTAAAAGCATCAACAAGACAACAATATCTAATAAGAATACATGAGAAAATAAAAAACTTTCCAGAAGAATCAAAAACTATGGAACTAGATAAAATATAAAAATAATGAGGGCTATATGAACAAATCTCTCCTTTCAAGTGAAAGACACAACTGGATGACTCCTTTGGATTTGTTCGATAAGTTGCATAAGCATATGCAGTTTGAATTAGACCCTTGCGCAGAATCTGATAATCTCGGTCTTGCCTATTACAACAAAAAAGAAGACGGACTGAACCGTTCGTGGCGGGAAAGAATCTGCTTCGTAAACCCTCCATATGGTTCAGAACAAAAAAAATGGATTGAGAAAGCTTTAAACGAAAAAAGATCTGTTTCAGTGTTTCTCATTCCGGCTCGTGTTGACACAAAACTTTGGCAAGAAATTATTTTTAAAAAAGCATCAAAAATATGTTTTATTAAAGGTAGAGTAAGATTCATTGACCCTAAAACAAAGAAAAAAACAAATCCCTCTCCTTTCCCTTCGGCTCTAATACTTTTCAATGCAAAGTATTTCGATAAGAAAAAATTTCACAGAGCTTGTGAATCTTTAGGAGTGATTGTGAAATGAATAAACAAAAACTCAAAAGAATGGCATCCAATAATCAAGGATTGTGTATGTCGTGTAAGTTTATTCAAGATAATGTAGAACCAGATGCAAAAAAATATACTTGCAGAAATTGCGGCGAAAAAAAAGTTTATGGGGCTGAAGAAATCTTATTAATGGGTACTCTCGAAGATAAAGCAAATAATAATGTCATTGACATAAGACCATTTAGGGAAAGAAAAAATAATAAATGATAATAAAAATAAATGGTGAAGAGTTTGCATTCGATAGTTGGGAAGACCTGGGACTTACATTAAAAGAACTTTGTATTGACGGAAACTCTGTTACAATATCATGCGGGGCAGTTTGCAAAACCTGCAAGGGAGTCGGGCTTATTACGGTCTTTAATTTAGGTGACTCAAGACCTGTATTCATGGAGTGTGCGGAATGCGATGGGACAGGGATGAAGGGCTAAATATTTTCTATGGCCGTTTAAATGATTGTCTTCTCGATATAAGAGAAGAAATACCTGTCGATTTTTATGAGGAAATAAGAAATCTAAAAGCAGAACTTGCTATCTGGGCTGTAAGAGCGTCAAACAAAAACATCACTCATGCGGCTAAAATGCTAAATTTAAACAGAACCACTCTTACAAGTATGATGGAAAATGAGCTTGCCCCTTATATCATAAATAAAAAAAGCGGCTAACGCCGCCTAAATCAATTGACTGGGATTTCAGTTGAAGATTCAACCTGAATTTCTTTTACCTGTTCTTCCGCTTCTTCAATCTGAGCATTCATAGCAGCCATCGCATTCTCAATCATCGCTTCAGGATCAAGAGCGTCAAGCGTTGGAATACCAAGCCACTCCAAATCTGCGGGATCGTGAAAAGATGGAGCTGGTGTGCGAAGCTCATCCCACAAAACTGCAACCTTAGAAACAAGTTTGCCATTAAGCTGTAGAAGCTCAACACCGATAGCTGTCCCTTGAATGTTTTCGTTGCCTTTTTTACACACAGTATATGGAGTGGAAATCATATTGCGCCTTTCTTTCATATCAGATACAAACACTGAAGAGAACGCCTCTATAGTGTATAGAAAATGAATTTACATCAAAGTGAAATCAATTTCAATACACAACCAAATATCATCCAGTAGGACAGGACGGTTTTTGGGTCGTGCCGTCTAGCCTCCACCCGTATTTATAATGCTATCAAGCCTAGTCTCCACCCCTACCAGCCCATAGGTAGGGGGGTGGGGTGGGGGGGTATAGGAAATAGGGGGTAGCAGCCTACCCAGCAGGGGTACAGGTCAGCCAAGTTGCAAGTCCTGTGGGATATTATATAATACTTACATAGGGTTAGGCATCGGTCTAGTACCCTAGTTCTGCGTCTGACACTAATAGACCAAGCAGAAAAAAATTGTGAGAGTCTATTGACAGACACAGAACGATATGACACAAAGCAGTCGTTCTTTGATAATCAAATATCCGACAGCGCGAAACAGCACCACAAAAAAAGTGCTCGGGTTTACTTGACAGACACAGAACGATATGACACAAAGCAGTCGTTCTTTGATAATCAAATATCCGACAGCAAGAAAAAGGAAAAAAAACCATGATTGAATGGGGCAATCGATGCGCGGCAACGCGCACAAACAAGTATAGAGACACAGAAAGAATGTCAGACTACGTGGGCAATCTGAAAGCGCACATAGTCAAAAGCGATGCGATCACCCAAAGAGTGATCGCTGAATACAAACAAGCCAAAAAGGTGATCACGATAGTTCGTAATCACAAAGACTCGCTAAAATGTGAGACGGGATGGACTAACAGTCTATCTAAAGCATTAACTTTCAAAACTTGGGCAAAGGCTGAAAAATATCTTAACGCGCGTAAATTATTAAACGCGCGGGTTGTCATGCTGCAAGCATGACATGCTGTCGGATTAAGTCGTGAGACGACAGACCAAATAGGTACGGTCTCACGCAGGTATCCCACTCGGGATCACTAAGAGCCACGCAATGCGTGGCCTCGCGGAAAGCACAATGTGCCGATTCCGAACAACCAAACTCATCCCTCGACGCCATTAGGCGGGTTGAAACACGCCCGTATAGCGTCAGTCAGGGTTGCGATAGCGTGAGCTTGTTGGTTGTCCTGCGACAAGGATTAAGTCATGTCGCGCCAAAAAAACAAAAAACAAAGCCTCAGTAGTCCGGTAAGACTATCGGGGCTTTTTCGTTGCTAAAGCAGCAACGGTCAGAGCAGCACGTTCTGACCGATGCTAATTTCAGCATCAATTCAATTTGGCTATGGCCATTGGAGGAAATGAGCAACATGGAATGTAAAGCAATCTGCTACGCAGTCTCCGATCCGTTCACTCGGATCGCCGTCCGCAAAATGAAAGCTTTCTGCATACAATGGGACATTGACTACGATGATGTCCCTGAGCGTTTCGAGTTCTCAGACGGGAACTCAAAACTCGCACCCGATGGGATCGTGAGTTTCAATTTGATCCCGCTCGTGACCTGCCCGTTCGCGGGTGCGTGCGCGGGTATATGCTATGCCCAATCGGGGCATCAATGGTTCCGCTCAAGCAAGCTCATGCGGATCGGGCAATTTAAGGCGAGTCTCTCGCCGATGTTCGTTCCGCGCATGTCTGCCCTGATTCAAGGGAAGGCGATCCCTCGAATTAGATTCCACGATTCAGGGGATTTTTATTCCCCTGAATACTTGGCCAAGGTGATGTCGATCGCAAGGGCTTGTCCGAGCACTCGATTCTATGTCTACACCAAGTCAATCGCATGGGTTCAAGCCTACGTCGATTCTGAGGGACTCCCTTCGAATGTCGCCGTGATTCAATCACGAGGCGGCAAGCAAGACCATTTGATCCGAGAAGATCTTGGTGAGGCTCGGATCTTTCCCGACATCGAAAGTCTCAGGGCGGCAGGATACTCGGACACAAGTGAGTCAGATATGCCAGCACTCAGGGGCGACTTAAAGATCGGGCTCGTTGTGCATGGGGCAAAGAAAAATAAATATATTCAAAAACAATTCATCTAATAGGGGAGAAGTTATGACAGAGAATACATTAGCAAAACGTGCGGCACGATTGATTGAACTCAAGGGCTTGATCGAAGTCCTGCAGAATGAGGCAGACGATATTAGAACCGACATGATTCAGGGCGTCGGTGTCGGTGAATGGTACGCGGGGCAGTGGAAGATCGTTGTAGCAGAACGTGAGCGGAAGTCGCTCGACACCAAGGAGCTTGAAAAGAAATTCGGGACAGAACTCGATCCGTTCCGCAAGATTACAAAGTTTACTGCCCTCGACGTGAAGGCAGTCGGTAAAACAGCGGCCACGATCCTTTGATCGTGGTTCACTCAAAACTATAGGGGTTCAACACATGACAACACAGACGGTAGAAATAGAAATTGATTACAGCGAGATCGCAAGCAACTTGGAATACTCCGAGCTTGCTTCGGAGCTGAACTATACGGAGATCGAAGTAGACTATGACGCGCTTCAGGATCAGCTCGACTATGACGCGCTGGCAAGCAACATCTGCTACCGCCTCGAAAGACAATCGAGCGAGGTTCTTATGAATAAAATAATCGAGAAGGTCGCGGCCAAAGTCGCAGACATTGTTTCCGAGAAGGAAAAGAAGTCAGAAGAGAAAGTCACGCTGGTGCGTGACCAGCTCGCGACTTTACTGGAGGCACTCAAGCCATGAGCAACAAAATCTATTTTATCGCAAACCACGAAGCAGAGTGGATTCTCAGAAAGAGAATCTCGGAACTCAAAACAGACATCGATCTGACTGAAGACATTCATGATCTGAAGGCACTCGCGGAAGCTCTGGACGTTATCGCAAGAGATATTTTTGACGCAAAATACTTGTGCGATTCAATCACAAAAAACTCGGAAGATCAAAATGAGTAAAGACTTCTGGAAAATATACAGCCCGAATCGGGAAGTAGTCAGTGAAGAATTTGAGTGTGACTGGGAAGATGAAACGACGGACTACTCGGGTATGTTTGAAACATTCGGGAACGACCTGAAGACAGTCCTGCGCTTTGCTGCAAATCAGCCTAAGAAAGTGTGGACAATGGTCGACACAGACAACGGGCAAGCAATCATTTCAGGCTACAGATTAGTCAACCGAATTGCCTACATCATTACTGCAGAAGACCGGAAAGAAGACTACGAAGAATATTTCTATTGAAAGGATAAAAACATGCGACTCATTGCGAAAGAAAATCAAAACAGCTTGCCGACAGTCTCCCAGCGATACCGGCACGTCAACACATTAGATATTCACAACGTGCTCAAGGACAATGGTTTCAGTGAGAAGGGTTACCGTGAGGCCAACGTGCGCCTACCAGAACGGCAGGGCTTCCAAAAGCACATCAGCATCTTTGAACGTGAAGGAATGCAAGATGGGAACGCTGGCGGGTTTAACGTGATGCTCTTTAACGGGCATGACGGCGGCACAGCGATCCGGCTAGAGCTGGGGTACTTCAGACTTGTCTGTGAGAATCAACTTGTCAACTCAGAACTCGGGTTTAAGGTTCAACACACGGGCAACGTGCTCGAAAGACTCAACGAACGCATCCCGATCCTGCTGAAAGGGTACGAAGACTTCAGAGCACTGAAGGAAAGAATGTCTGAGAAAGACTTATCACATGACGCGCTGCGTGAGCTTCTCATTGAAGCGATCCGCATTCGGGAACTCGACGGAATGGAAGTCGAGAATGAATCAGTCAAAGGACAGATTATCGAATACAACCTCAAGGCAATAGACTACACGCGCAGGTACGATGACCGAGGTATGAACGCATGGTCAGCACTGAACCGCGTGCAGGAGAATGTGATACGCGGAACCAAGTGGGACGTTGCGACAACGACCAAAGCAGGTGACATCAATTATCGCAAACTCCGTGCTGTGACCAACTTGGACAGAGTGATAAGATACAACAAACAACTCACAGGAAAAGCAATTCAACTTTTGGGAGCAGCCTGATGAAAAATGGATGGGTATGGGTTTTGCATTGCTCAACAGACTATGGGGAAGACTATAGAGTCTTCAAAACAGAAGAAGGTGCAAGGGACGCTCTATCAGATATTATACTTGATGCGGAGTTTAACCCAGAAACGGAATGCGTGGAATATTCAAATGCGTTTGTTGGTTACCAATGGGTTCTCAAAAATGGAGAAAACGTATTTCTCTCAAGAGAGCCTTTACTAAATTAAAGGAATTAAAAATGGGATGGTCAAGTAAGCAAAACTGGACACGCAAGGTTGAAGTCATAAGAGACATAAAATTTGAATACAGAGACAAAGCAAAAGAATTTAAGGAAGTGAAAGACGGAGTTTGGGTTCTAACTAAAACTGGAAAAATCCATTTTGTGTTAATTGAAAAAAGAGACGGGCAGTGGTGGGAGAAATCATTGACCGCAGATTGCTGTCCATTCTATTTTGATGTGCCCGCACGGTGGATTAAAGAATGGACTCCAACAACAGTAAACGGAGTTAATTGGCTTGAGCAAGTGAGAAAGCACCAAGCAAAATCAAAGAGAGATCTGGTCGGTGCTAATGTTCTGTACCAAGGTAGATTATGGAATGTCGAGAGCCACCCGAGCATCGGAGGAAAATACAAGCTCAAAAGCAATGACTATGAAATGGACATCACAAAAAACGCGCTGAGAAAGTCTGGTGTTGTTTTATGAGCGGGGTCTATATCGCTCTCGCCCCCCGTCATGTAGGTTGCTGATGGGGTTTTTTATTTACCTCGATCCTACGGTCACCACGGCGTCCGAATGGGTGGGGGGATTCAAACGAAAGAATCAATAGGAGATTGAGTATGAGTTTCATAGTCTATAAAATAGAAGATAATCTCGACAGCTATTTTTGGGATGGTAAAGAGTGGAACAATAAATTTGAAAAAAGAAAAATATTCGAATCAAAGAAAGAAGCAAATGCAGTTGCAAAAAACAACAAAGGAAAATGCTTCAACAGAACAGATCCAATTAAATGTAGAAAAGATTATGCAGATAAAAATGTATTACTCTATCATTCAATGGAAGAGCTTTGGAAACTGTCACGAAAAAGAGTAACCTTAAAAAGAGAAGACTGTACTTTTTTAGGAAGCAGCAGAGAATTAGAAAGTGAAATTTGGAAAAGAAGAGAAATCTGAATAATAAAACTATGCTATAATGAAAAAGCTCGGCTACCACGGTGTAGAAGGAGTGAGAGGCTCGCTACGGTGAGCCTTTTTTTTATTTACTCGATTCTGGGGCCGCCACGACATCCGCATTGGCGGGGGGGTGGGAAAGCCCGTGCGCCGCAATTGGAACACGCTGGGACGCTGTACGGCGGTCATGACGGGCATTAAGGTGTGTGGCCATTAGAGGTCATTACAGCGGGCGCTGTATCGGCTCG
>Ga0194116_10001003_pt1 | contig 43628 bp, 62 predicted proteins | sample TA2MahsurfametaG_4_FD_148617 | JGI IMG/M metagenome (GOLD analysis project Ga0194116, IMG submission 148617) | Freshwater microbial communities from Lake Tanganyika, Tanzania - TA2015008 Mahale S9 surface | ecosystem: Environmental > Aquatic > Freshwater > Lake | place: Tanzania: Lake... | reverse complement strand
AACGCCACCCAATATCTGTTCCACTGTGTTTTTAACTGCGCCTTTGTATTCTAATCTCACTGTTTTGCCTTCAGTGCCTCTGTATCCATCCTTGCGAGCACCATGTCGTTCAAAAGCAGACTCTGAACTCATGCCATAAAATTCTATATATTTTTTAACTTCAATGTGAGGCGATTGATTGTGTAATTTATTTGTTTGTACTTTTTCTTCAATAATTTTTCCACCGCCTTCATCATGACCAGCCAACAATCCGCCCAACATCACTGTGTGAGCTCCTGCTGCCAATGCTTTGGCCACATCGCCTGGCGCTGTGCATCCACCATCTGCCATAATGTGTCCACCGACTCCATTTGCAGCATCAGCACATTCTATCACAGCAGAAAATTGAGGCACACCCACGCCAGTTTGTGTTCTGGTGGTGCACACAGAACCTGGCCCTATGCCCACTTTTACCATGTCTGCTCCATTGATTATTAGTTCTTCAACCATTTCTGGAGTCACCACGTTGCCTGCTATAATGGTTTTGTCTGGATATTCAGATCTTATTCTTTTAACGAAATCCACAAATTGTTCATGATAGGCATTGGCCACGTCTATGGTAATAAAATTCACATCTGGATATTTTTGCAACACCTGTTTGAGAGTTTGATAATCGTTGGCATTGTTGTCCCATATGGCACCTGTGCCTGTGCATACACTCACGTGCTGCAGTTTGAGACCTTTGCCCATTGCTCTGTCCCAATCCAAAATGTCGTAGTGTTTGCTCAGCACAGTCAGCATGTGATGTTCCTGCAAAACTTTGGCTATTTCAAATGTGCCCACACCATCCATGTTGCTGGCCACTATGGGTACAAATTTGGCAGACTGTCCGCTGTTTCTAAATTTAAATTCTCTGGTGATGTCCACATCTCTTCTGCTGCTGAGTGTGCTTCTTTTGGGTTTTAACAGCACATCACTGTAATCCAAATGTATGTTGTGATCTATTCTCATTTAAAAAAATCTTTTGCTGTGATTGCTCTATCGTCTACCCAAACATCATACACAGGTTTTCCCATAATCAATTTGTGATGTTTGGCACCCCACTGTTCTAATTGTTGTGCAGTGAGTTGGCTCCAATCAAGTCCAGAGTTGCCACCTCTAGCAGTGTAATAATGAATTTCATGCCCTTGATCAAACAACTGATTAATTTTTTCAATGCGTTGCATGTCCGGTTGACTGTGTTGATAATCGCTGCCGTCAGTATAGCATATGGTGTTGTCTATGTCAATAATGTATTTCATTATTCCAAAAATACTTTGTAATTTCCTACCAAATTCATCACAGTAAACCAGGTGGTCAACACAGTGATCCAAACATTTCTCCTGCGTAAGGCACTGATCAACATGGTGGTGCTGCCCACAAGATAGCAAGGAAATACCAAATGCATCAGAGGATGGGGAGAAGTGAAAGTGAGAAACACACTGCCCATGATGGTGAACACCACACTCACACACTCGAAATAGAAAGCGGTCTTATCCGATTGATAACTGTGTTGCCAAAATTCTAATAAAGTCTGATAGAAATTACTTGTCTTTGCCAACTGCAATAACCAAATTTTCCAAACTATCAAACTCTTCAGCTACCTTGCTCCAATCGCCTTTTTGTGCAATTTTTATTGCTCGATTGATCAGCGCGGGTTTGATTTCCAACTCTTCAGCCACCGCTTTGATGGTGTCTTTTAAACCTGTGCTGAGGTCTTCAATTTCAGAAAGCACATTCACGCCTTCTTCCACGATTTTTTTAAGTTTGGCTTGCTCTTCTGGTCCGTATGTTCTACCTGCCATTTGTTTCTCCTTTGTTTGCGTTGTATTAGAATATTTTGTTAAGCTCTAACAAAAATTGACCACAACCCCGATGAGATCTCCGTGCTTGATGCAGGTTTGGATCTATACCCTTGCAGTCTAAGTTGTTCTGCTAGACTATGATACTCTCCACACAATTCTGTGTAGAATTGACTGATGGATCTCACACCATGTTTCAAATCATAGATTTCCAATTCAATGGAACCCAAATTGGGTTTGGTATTGCTGTATATTTTTAGTGTGCTAGTACTCATTTGTTTCTCCTTTGTTTGTGATATTATACACGATGATATTGTGTAAAGTCAATTGTTTTATTCTTTCTTTTCTTTGCCAGGATAATTGTAGTCATCTGTGTCACCAAAAACCCACTTGGAGTTCTGTTCGCAGTGATAATATTTGGTACTTACTTTGAAATCTGGTGCAGTCATTTTTTGTTTGTTCAAACTGGCTTCATACCACAACATTCTATTGTTTGGTTGTGCAAAATATTGACCATTGTCTAATTTGCCTATGTTGTGTCCTTTGTGCTCGGATGGCACTTCAGATTCTGAAACATTGGGCGTATTTGGATCAGAATGAGCACTGTCTATGGTGAACAAATACACTCCACCCATTTTGCGTCCATCTTTCAAAATCACATCCACTCTGCTGAATTGTAGATACTGTTTTTCAATCACAGTGATGTGATAGCTGAATCCGTCCCACAGTTGTAGAAAATCCAAAGGCAGTTGTTCACTTTCTTTGATGTCTGTGCGCCACACAAATGCACTCAACGGCAATTTGTCATACAATGCTCCATAGTCAGGCAAGTATGCTTCCACATAGAAAGCTCTGCGTGGAATAGATTTCATTGTGACCCACACACATGGAACAAATTCACCATGACCTTTTTGATGATCATATAGGAATTCTTTTTTGATCCAACACTGTGTATAAGGCACATTGACTACAAAGTTCATATACAGTAATTATGCAGAGATTATTTTACAATGGTGGTTTGTGGTGCTGGCTGTCTTGCTGTCTTGGCTTGTGCTGCGGGTGGCTTCTGGTTTCCTGCTGGCTGGGCTTGTGTTGGCTGGCTTCCTGCTGCCTTGACTTGTGCTGCGGCTGATTTCTGCTTTTGCAATGCTTGCAACTCTTTTTCCATTTGTTTGAGAGTGTCAAGACTGCCAGTGTTGTCTATAATTTTATAAATTTTTTGTATTTCAGCGTCAGTGGTCGAAGTCGAAGTCGTAGTAGATGCTGCAGAAGGTTGAGTATTGACTGTTGCTGACGGTGCGCTCACTGTGGACGGCTGTGTGGTTGTGGTTTTTGTTTGTCCTGCTTTTTGTTTGTATCCAGTTGCAAAAGCACCCACTGCATCTTTGGCTGTTTTGACTGTGCTGCCGATTGCCTGTCCAACTTTTTTAGCTCCTTTTTTGACCAGAGTGCCAAACGTGATTTCATCTATTTTCATTTGGTTGCTCCTTGTTTTTTGAGTTTATCTTGAATTATCTTTATAATCTGCTGCAATTGTTCTGGCTTAAGATTTCTAGCTAATTTTGTCATGTCTTCTGCGCCTGGCATTTGGCGTTGATCCAATCTAAAATGTTTTTTGACATCTGATCCTATTTCGCTCCATTCAATGCCAGCTCTTTGAGCTATGAGATAAAATGTGGCTTGAGCTTTGGGATTTGGACCATTTTGATACATACTTGTCATTGCATTCTGAAACATTTTTTTTTCTTCGTCTTTTACGCTGGCGGATTTGTTCACGGTGTTGAGTAGATCGTCATATTCTTTATCAGTTTTGGCATCTTTATTTGAGTAGGTGGTTATTCTGCCACCATCAAAATTTTGCGCTATGCCAGCTGCAAAATCACCTATGCCAGCTTCTTTGGTGGTTGCTTCTATGATGTCTCGGATGCGCATGACAACCTACTTGTGATTTTTTTTCTTTTCGGATACTTTGGTGTTTAGGACTTTGTACAGTCTATCTTCGTAGGTTTCGTTTTTTTCAATGCTTTTGGCAATCTTGTGAGCTTTTGTTATTGTAGATTTCTTTAGTGGCGGAGTGTCTCCAGTGGATTTCATTGCTTGTGCCATGCCTATTGCATATGGACTTTGTGTTTTTTCCTCCATGCCAGTGTCAGTGGTCATATGATCATAATCCATATAATGATACACTGAACTAATATAATCAGATGCTTTGGTAATTTTTGCTTGTACCCAACCTTCAAGTCCTTCAGTTTCAGAAATATTTTTCAACATGTCATGCAGTTTTATTGAATACTTGGCTAATTTGTAAAGATCTGCGCGAGCCATTTGCACTTCATGATCTATTTCTGCACGATGTGCTTCGTCACCTAAACCTTCTTGAATTTTGTTGTGCTCCATATGTGTTATTTATCTCTTTATGAGCGGTCCGCCAAAGAGTGATACGCTGGGCATATCGTGTGCAGCATATGCCACCCCAGAAGCACGTTTTTTTTGTATAATTTTGGGCAATCTTGGTGCTTTTGTTCCACTTTTACCAGGACTGCCTGTGAAACTTTTCTTGAATCTGTCCGGCCCTATGGCCACGTGTGGATTGGCAATGCTGGCTATGTTGCCGGCACTGGTGGCTCCTGCAGATGCAACCTCATTCACAATGCTGACTATTTCATGTATCTTCATTTTTTTGTTTTTACATTTTTCGCAGCGCCACGGCGATTTGCGTTAGGATCTTCACGTCTCTTTCTAGCTGCTGCAGATGCTCTTCCTTTTTTGCCCAGTGCATATGCTTTACTTCTTGGCAAGCATTTGGGCTTGCCTTCTTTGCTGCTGCCTCTAGCACAATCACCTTTGATTTTGCCATCAGGTCCAAATCTCACCCATTTTTGCTTGAACCATTGTTTTAAATCTTCTTCCATTTCTTTCACAGGCACACAATTAGGCACCATGCGATCACCTTTGGGTTTCATGCCGCGCTGCACATAGCCCACCCAACATTTTTCTAAAATCTCTCTGTATCTCATTTTTTCTTTCTACCAGCGCAGTGTGCTCGTTGTGAAAATCCTTTAGGTCTAGCGCAGTTGATGGATTTCTTGTATTTACTGCTCCATTTCTCTGGCAGTATTTCAGAGTATCTCATGTTTACTTACTTTTGTTGCCCCAATTAGCAGCGCCTACTTTACGACAGCGCACCAATGCACCAGATGCATAGGCACTGGGCCATACTTTATATCTTGATTTGACTTTGCGATAGCAAGCGTCCTGTTTCTCTTTGAGTCCTTGTGTAATTTCGTTCAGTTTCATATCAATAATATATTGTTATTTATTACGTTTCCTACCCTGTCTCATGTTGATCTGCCAGTGTGCCAGTTGTTTTTTGCGTGCAGATGCTGTTTTTGAACTGCGTATTTTCTTCAATTGTGTGATGGTTGCGCCTTTGGGTATGCCTGCTCGCTTGCTGTCACCTTTGCGTCCCGGACCCTTGCCATCTGCAAAATTTTCTGCCACATCACCAAATGGATCCTTTATGGGACCACGAATGCGAGAGTATCTGTGTAAATCCAACATGATCTGTGCTTTCAAACTGACGTGTGGTATGTCTGTTTTGGTCAACAAGGACAAATCTTCATCTGATAAAGATTTTAAGAATTGACGTAATTCGTGACCTTTCACAGCAGGCAATGCTCTATCTTTGTAAGGTGTATATTCTGTTTGTAATTGTTTTAATTGATCGGCTGTGAGAGTTAAATTTTCATTGGCACGATTGTTGCCCACGTTGCGAAATCCGAATCTGTTATTGGGACCATAACCTTTTTTATGAATCAAACCCTGTGGCTTGATGGTTTGTGGCATTATGATCCAGTCTGACACCACGTCAATTATCTTCATAAAGTTATTTACAGCCGCAGCCTTTGAACCAAGCACCTAAATGAGCCAAACCCATGATGAACCACATCAAAGGCATTTCATAAAAATGAAAAAAATTACTAGATCCTGAATGATTGTGTGTGGTATGACACATGATGTCACTGCAATTGAAATAATAACTTGCAGCTGCCATAATAAAAAACACAGGACTCCATAGTTTATTGTATTTGTACATCACAGTTGTCTCCTAATATGGCAGTATTTACCAAAATATCACCAAGGAATTATACTGTGTTATCTCACTCTGTAAGGATATCCCATGGGAAAGCCCATGGTCATTTTTGATTTGCGGGCTTTTGCTCTTTTTTCGTTGCGATCCAGTATCTTCTCCACATCAGGATGCACATATTTTTTAGTGTATAAAATTTCTTTGATTTTCATTTGTTCATTGCTTTTGTGCGCTTCTTCATTCTATTTATGTAACGTCTGTACACTGCTGCGGCTGCTGCTTTGCCTGCTGCCTTTGCTCGCTGTTCCATGGCCACTGCTGCTTGTATTTTGTGTGCATGTGATCTGCCACTGCGACGAATCTTGGATACAGAAGCACGTGCTGCTGCTTCATCTTTAAAACCTAGACCATGTATGGTACCTTTGGGATTTTCATCTGTGTACAAATCACTGTGTTTTTTTGATCCAGCTGGTTGACCTTTTTTCCTAGGTATTCTTTTGCCTTCGGTAATTTCTAAAATTTTCATATCACATCAATTTTAGTTTTTTAGCCTGTCTGCGAATTTCACCAGGCTTGACATCTTTGGTGGTGTTTTGTTTGGTTATTATGCCTACTCCAAATGTTTCTGCAGGTTGTTTGCCTTTGTTTTCATACTGTGCCAAAGCTGTTTGTACCTTGCTGACAGAGTCCTTGTTGGCCTGATACAATATGCCATAACCTCCTTTGGCCTGCCATTTGCTAATGTTCACTGGTCGGTCATCTATCAATATGTTGGCTGTGCCGTTGCTTTTGGCATATGTTTCTTTGCGACCAGTCACAATTATTTCGTCGGGCTTCACTATATTTTTGCCCACCCATATCTTTTTATAATAACCACTGTTCTCATTGTCACCTCTCAATGGTGATGTCAGTATGCTGTATTGACCACCTGTGAATTTTTTTATAATTTCAATCAAAGTATCTGCTGTGCTGAATTTGGGTAGATGTGCAAAGAAATCTGTGCCAGATATGCGATCAATCACTTCTTTTTTTAGATCCTTGGTGACATCCGATGTGAGTTGTTTCCAGTGATCCACACCATACAATCTTTCAACTCCACCAAAAAAATCAGCAATCACCCCATCCATGTCCAAATAAACTTTGGGCATATTCTTACTTTCTTTCATCTGTACATTATGCAACTTTTCCGTGTGAAAGTCAACCAATGTTTTTTTGGTAATTATTTCGATTATTTTCATGGCATCAACTGTGTTGACATGGCGGATTACTCCTCTGTGAAACCTTCTTCACATAGGTCGCAGGAGCAGATCTTACACACTTCTATTTTCCAACGATGTTTGATTACGTTGCCCACTTTCTCATACTCCCAACGCTCCAGACGTTTGCCACAATGACTGTTATGACCGCAGTTTACACAATAATCTGCTTTTTTTTTCATAACATTAAGTTTTCTGCTTAACTTGATTGTCTTTGGCTTGTTGATTTTTTCTATTTTTGGCTGCTTGTTGAATTTTGTGTCCAAGATAAGCACCCGCCACTGTGCCTGGTATGCCCGCAGCTGATCCCACCACACCACCTGCCACAGCGCCCAAAATTCCTTCTTTCTCAGGTTTATCTAACTTTTTCAATTCTTGATTCTTTTCCTTATTGGATAGATACTGTCGCACTGGCTCTCCCAGCTTCTTCATGATTTTTGTTTTAAAGGGGGTACGTTGCATTTCTTGATTCAATTCAGATTCTGTTTTTCTAGTTTGCTTTGGTGCTTTTCGCATTTTCCATTTTTTATCAGTTGAACACCAGTATCGGCCATATCCTTCTTTAAATTTTAAAGGTGGAGTAGAGGGTTTATAATCTGCTGGCATAAATTTTGCATATCTATCCTGCATTTGTTTCACCATGTTTAGGTCTTTGCCTGAATCTAAAACATATTTTGCTGTGTCTAAATCCTGTTTAATATTTTGTATCAATTGTTGATCACCTCGTTGAGTGGCTGCATCCAAAGCCTTGTTCATAGCCTGTATCACAGGCACACTGTTGTTGATGGCATTATTGATAGTGCCCACTCCCGCGATGCTGCCCACAATAATACCAGCCACAGCCATCTTGGCCAACCAATCTTTCAATCCTTCGTCCAATGTGCTTTCGAAATGCCTGCTGTAAGGTCTCGACTTGGCAAACTCTCTGCCATAACTGAATTCTTGTCTTTGAGCAAGTTCTTTGGCTGAAAATCCTGGTGCTACCACTCCACCTCTGGCTGCTTTAGCAACATCTGCTCTATTTTGAAAATATGCCTTGATCTCATCTGGATTCATCATGTCCAGTTTCTTCTTCCTGGCAGCCATGCTGCCGGACATCTGTGAACCTTCCTGCGAAATAATGTCTCTTAATTTCATTTCTTTCTGCCTCTGAATTTACTGTTCACTGATCCGGTCATGTAGGGTAGACTGAACCATAATTTAAACCAGTCTGGATCACCAGGCTTTAGACCCAATTCTTTTTCTTTGTCTTTCAAAGCCTGTGCTGTGTGCGATATATTTTCCACACTGGGCATACTATTGCTGTAATTGTTTATGCCGGCGAGTATTTTAAGTTTTGCAATTGAGTCCATACAATATTTATGCGGTTATATTAAGATTGTCACGCACTTTTTTGTACAGTTCTGTGGCAGTTTTGGTGTCTGTAGGTATGGTATTGATAAAACTTTGCCTTGCTCCCATTTGAGCATACTGTCTAGCTTTGCTGGCACTCACTCCACCCACATCTTCTGCATCTGGATCTCTAGTTCCAGCATTAACTGTGCGTATGCTTTTGAATTTGTATTCCTTGTTGTTGTATTTGTTCAATAGTTGATCAAATTGAGCCACTCTGTCTGAACCTGCCACATATATGATGTCAGTGTATCCATCACGCTCTAACTTTTTCATTGCATCCATAATGGTTTTCACACTGGCGTCTCCCACAGTGACATTTGGGAACATTTTTTTAGCAAAATTAAGTTTGTCTTCAAAGCTCAGCGGATTATTTTTGCTGTCTTGAGTGTGAGTAAGAAATAAAAAATGATCTCCAGTTTGCTGCAAAATAGTATTCACCAGTTTTTCATGCCCTTTGGTGGGCGGATTCATCCTACCAAAAGCGAATGCGGCTATCTTGTGTGTAAATTCTGTGAGTCTCATTTATCATTCTTAATGGGAAATTGTTGAAGTCCTTTTTGAATCAGCGACACCAATCTAGTGCGATCTTCATCAGTGATTAACTTGTCAGGTCTTGCATTGATTTTAAATTTATCAAAATATTCAATCACAGCAGTGTCTATTACTGGTCTCCATACTTCTTGATGTTGTGCAGAAGGCACTCCTTTTTCACTGTTGTATTTGCATGCCACCGGAAAGAAATGTTTTCTAAAAAATGATTGATCATTTAGCATGTAGGTATAGATATCTTCTACAATATCAAATTTTAATTTTTCTTTGGTGAGTGCAGTGAATTCTTTTTGTTTCATGGTTTACCACTTTCTGCATGACCAATAGCGAGCTTTGGTTCTAGGTCCTGGGTTAGCACAATTGTGTCTAGCTCTAAAACTTCTGCGTCTAGCTGGATTAGATTTTTTAATACGCATGTTTGGATCACCAAAATTCACTTTTACAATGTTGCCATTAGGCTTTCTCACATACACTTTAAATTTTTTTACATCGCCTCTCATAGGTTTGCCCAAAGGCACTTTGCGTCCTCTGTATTCAGCTTCGTCTAATGTGTCATCTTCATTGAACCACATCACGTCATATGCATTATGAAAATCATCATCTTCATAAGTTTCTTCGTCTACATTATCTTCCATGCTGACTTCTACATCAAAATCTTTTAGTCCTTGTGACTGTAGATCTTCCATCAGTGAATCCACAAGATCATCTGCTTCCAGTTGGTCCAACGATCTGTGTAGCTCCACACGCAAAACTGTGTTGCCTTGATCATCTTCGAATACCTGATACTGTGTTTGATCTTCAAATAAACCTATGGCAGAAGCCTGTAGAGCAGTGTCTAAAATATCTTCTGGTTTATAATTTTTGCCAATAATACTGAAAAAATGTCGCATATTAATGATTCATCCTTATTGAGTTCACTGTGCCATCTGTGAAAAGCACTCTTGCTCTCACATAGACAAAATTACCTGAAAAATTGTAATAAAAACTACCATCCGCATTGGCATGTGCAGGTGTGGCACTTGTGTGGGTGGTGCCTACCACATCGAACCAATCTGAATCTGCAGGTTCTGTGGCCAATGAAGCTTGTATTTTCACAGTGCCCACAAAATCTTGTAGATTGTACTGCACAGTGTGAAATCCGTCACTGCGACCATAAAAACCATCACCTTTAAACTCTTCTCCTGTGAGTGTGGTTAAGGTGCTGCCGTCTGGATGGCTGTTTGCTGATAATAATGTTTCACTAGATGCTGGCATACACATATTTAGTCACACAGTGTAGGCCCGTGTGAGCTTATGCTTTGACTGATTGTAAATTGTTGTTGACTTGCAGCACTATTTTGTTGTCTTTTACGTTGATCAACAGCTTGCCACCCTGCTTTAATTCACCAAACAACAACTCCCTTGCTAGCGGTTTTTTGATCTCTTGATCAATCACTCTCTGCATAGGTCTCGCTCCCATTTTGGGATCAAATCCTTTGTCCACTAACCAGTCAATGGCTTCATCAGTGATTTCCACTTGCACTGCTTTGTCCACGAGATAATCTTTTAACTCCAGTAAAAATTTTCCTACTATTTTAATCATTACTGGTTTAGCCAGTTTATTGAAAGTGATCACTCCGTCCAGTCTGTTTCTAAATTCTGGAGTAAAGAATTTTCTAAAAGCAGTGTCTTCATAGCCTTGATCTATGTAATTGCTAAAACCTATGTTGCCTTTTTCTGCTTGTTCTGCTCCAAGATTAGTGGTCAATATCAAAATAATATTTTTGCAATCCGCAGTTTTACCATTGCTGCCAGTCACAGTGCCTTCATCCATGATCTGCAACAGTATCTGACTCACATCAGGATGAGCTTTTTCTATTTCATCCAACAACAGCACACAGTTGGGTGCCTCTTGCAGTTTTGTGATTAATGATCCTGCGTTTTCTTCATAACCCACATAGCCTGGTGGTGATCCAATCAACTTACTAATGCTGTGTTTTTCTTGATACTCACTCATATCAAAACGCACCATTTTAGTACCCAGATGTTTGGCCAATTGTTTTGCAGTTTCTGTCTTACCGCAACCTGTTGGGCCCATGAATATAAAAGATCCTATAGGCTTATTATCACGTTTTAATCCTGCTTGTGCTATCAACACTTTATCCACAATATTGTTAATGGCTTCGTCTTGACCATACACTTCTGATTTCATATTTTTTTCTAAATTAGCAAGATTACTGCTCTCTCTTTGTTGAATAGTTTCCACAGGAATAGTGACCATCTGTGCCAGTTCATACTCAATTTCAGACACATTTACCAATCTATTTGTCTTTGGTTTAATGTTGAATCTACTGCAGGCAAGATCTATCAAATCAATAGCTTTGTCTGGTAATTTTTTGTCTGTTTGATATTTACAACTCAATTTCACAGCTGAATCCAACGCCTCATCAGTGATTTCAGTTTTATGGAAGTCTTCATAATATTTTTTCAATCCACGCAATATGTCCAATGTAACTTCCTTGCTGGGTTCATCCACAGTGATACGTTGAAATCTTCTCATCAAAGCTCTATCTTTTTCGAAATATTTTCTATATTCTTCCCAAGTGGTGCTGGCTACTACTTTCAAAGTACCTTTGGTCAACACAGGCTTTAGCATGTTTGCAAGGTCATTGCTGCCTCTTTCTCCGCCACCACTGCCTGCTCCACTGATGTTGTGTGCTTCGTCAATAAACACAATTGTTTTGCCTTTCTTTTTCAAAGCCTGCAATACCAGTTTGAATCTTTCTTCAAAATCTCCTCTGTATTTGCTGCCCGCCAGCATGGCTCCTATGTCTAAATTATACACTTGATATTCTTTTAAAAATTCAGGAACCTGATTGCGCACAATATTCAAAGCCAACCCTTCTGCAATAGCAGTTTTTCCTACTCCAGGGTCTCCCACTAGTATAACATTGTTCTTGGTTCTTCTGCCTAAAGCCAATGCTATCTGATCCAATTCTTTGTGACGACCAATCACAGGATCAATTTTTTCTTTTTTGGCTTCGGCATTAAGGTTGGTGGTGTACATGTTCAATGCTCTCTGAGTGAGACTGTTGTTTTCCACCTGTTCAAATTCTTCTTCCATTTCGCTGTTGAGATAGTCAGCAAACTTATCTTTTTCTATTTTTGCTTTGGCAATGTAGTAATATGCAAAACTTTTTCTTTCGCTCATTATGCTTAGAAACACATCTACCAGTTCTATCTGCTGTCTGCCATTAAACAACACTTGTGTGAATGCTCTGTTCAGCACTCGTTCCACACTGACAGTTTTTTTTGGCTTGTATTTTGCAGGAGCGGCTGCTAAAACTATGTCATTGTATTTTTCTTTTAGATGTTTTTCAAGATTTGATTTCAATATGGTAATATCTGCTCCATATTCTTCTAAAACTTTTACAAATTTTTCATAACACAGCATGGCAAATAACAAATGCTCCACGGTGACATATTCATGCTTCAACTTGCCGGCATCTTCCACAGCTTTGTCAAATATGCGTTGCAGTTCTTGACTTGGTTCTACCATTATTTTCCTTTTTTAATAATCAAGTTCATCATAAGTGTGTGATTTATCACTATGACACTTATCCTTTACTAATAATTTTTTTTTCTTTGCCTTGTTTTTAGCTTTGACTTTTTTCTTTTTGCCTGACTTCATGCTGGCAGCGGGCTTCTGTGTCATGGTCATGGGCTCCTCAACAGATGGCGCAGGCAATTCATCAGCATCCTCTTCTTCAGTGTCCGCGTCCGATCGCGATGCCTCTGCCTCTGCCCTGGCAATCTCTTGCTTCATCTTCTTGCTCATAGTCTTTTCGTTCCTGTAGCCCTCACGCACTTGACACTCCTGGCTGCTGCCAATGCTGTCCTCCTGCAGGTTGATGGCGGCTCCATCCCCATAGCTGATGGCATAGCAGATGTCGGATCCTTCGATGCATTTGGTGTGCAATTTCAGTTTGCTGAAATCCAGCTCGCCCTCGATCGCTATGTCCTCTTCCACGCTCCAGCTGCCCTTGTTGCCGGTGTCGCCCCATAGATAGTATTGATTCTCCACAGCGTCATGATCTAGGTCTATGCACTCTTGATCCTCAAACTGTATGCCTAACTTGTCTATGTTGTCAAAGATGAGCTCGATGGGCTCATGGAACACATAGTGTCCCTTTTCATCCTTGATGGCGTTGCCGTGCTGGTCATATTCGTCTATGTTTAGAAAATTGCCCTCGATGAGCGCTCCACAGCAGTGTGCCACATCGTCGAACTCGTACCAGTCACTTTTGAATCTAGCTTCTTCAGGCACGTTGTTTGCAACCTCATATTCGGATCTCTCGCCACCCATGAGATACTCCGTGAGCTCCTCCTGATGATTTTTCCAATAGTGATATTGATAGGGAGTGATGATGCCCATCGTCGTCTCGCCGCCGTATCGCTGAATGCTGAATCTGTATTTTTTTATACCGTGTTTGATTCTATCTACTAACTCTTTTTTCTTTTTACTGCTTACTTTAGGCATATTTTTTCCTTTGTTTTTTTTTGGCCATTTCCAGTTTCATTTTGCTCACTCTATTAACAAATGTGATGCCAAGCAAATGATCAAATTCATGTAAAAAAATCCTAGCATCAATGTCGTCTAATTTTATTATACATTCTTTTTGATCTGTGTCAATATATTTAACTGTGATTGCATACGGGCGTGTGATTTTCAACAACAGATTTGGAAAACTCAAACAACCCTCCTGCATCAGAACACTCTCATCACTCACAGATAATATGCAAGGATTAATGCAAGTGATTGGTTTTTGGTTACTATTCTGTGGTTGCATTACAAAAATTTTAGCATCCAATTCGACCTGATTGGCACTGAGTCCTATGCCATTTTCTTTCAGCATCACCTGTATCATCTGCTGTGAGATGTGTTTTGCATCTAATTTGGTGAAATCAAAATCCGCCACGGGCTGATCCAGCCAATGGTTAGGATGCATTATCAATTTCATTTTTGATACTTTCTATGCGTGCAAGAATTTTTTGATCCTGCAGTTTAGGAGTGACGCCTGCCACAGTGATAAAGATACTGCCAAACATATTTCTATTATGCACATATGGTAATCCCTGCTCAGGTAGATTGAACACTGTGCCGGATTGCGTGCCTTTGGGCACTGTGATGGATAGATTTTTACCTGACAATGTTTTAATTTCCGCTTTGCAACCTAACATAAGATCCAATACACTCACACGCACAGTGGTGTATAAATTAGCTCCATCTCTGTCCCATAATTTGTGTTTTAATATTTTAACTTTCAGCAATAGATCTCCTCTAGGTGCATTATGCACTGAGTCACTGCCTAATCCTGAAAATTTTATTATATTGTTATGCTCTACCCCAGGTGGAATATCTATGTTCACACTTTCTTGACGACCGTTGGGCAGTCTATAGCTGGCAATAAGAGACTTGCCGCTCTGCACATCTTCAAGATCCAGAGTGGTCTCTATGTTAATATCTGCATTTCGAGGCTTTGATCTGTATGTGTTTCTTTGAAATGGACCACCTCCAAAGAAGTTGTTGAATATGTCATTGATATCGCCATTAAAATTAAAATCAAAGCCTGGCCCTCCACCCATGTTCGGATTAGCAGTGCCATATCTATCATAGGCAGCTTTTTTTTGAGGATCTTTCAATATGTCATAGGCTTCATTAATTTCTTTGAATTTACTTTCATCACCACCCCTGTCAGGATGATATTTCATAGCCTTTGTTTTAAAAGCCTTCTTGAGCTCTTTTTCATCTGCGTTTTTTGGCACGCCTAGGACTTTATATGGATCCATATAGTAATATATAATAATTATTCAGAATTAGTCAAGAGTCTATTGCTCTTTCAGTATGTATTTGATAGGATATTCTGCTTTGATTTTTACTCTTTTTTTGGTGATTATATCTTCATACTGTATGAGATTGGGTGCTAATTCCACAAAGTCATCCACCTGTACCACATTCATTTCACCGTCCTGCCAATAGGTCAATTGTGCTGGTGTTTTTTTAAACATATCGTAGATTGTGATGCACAACCATTTGACACCTCTATATATCCACTTGGCACTGCCCCAAAGTATGATCTTAATCAGCACATTCCAGGTGAATAAAATGATCCAGGTGAACATGGAGACCAGGAGATCAATCGCGAGCTCGCTGAACCAGCGCAGTCCCGCAAGCGTGGACTTACTTTTTTCCGTCAGCTGGCTGATTATCTTTTTTGACAGTTCCTTCATAGTATTCCTTGTAGCGCTCCAGTATGTCCTGCGTTTGTTTTAGAGTGCTGCGAATCTGTGCGAAGTTCTTGGCCAGCAGCTCATAGTCCTCGTCGCTGAGACCAAACAGCACAGGATCCAATCCCTCTGCCTTCATCTTGGCGAACACTTCCTGGGCGTTGTTGCTGGTGATCACGATCCATCTCAGTTTCTCCATCTCTTCCAGCGTTGGTGTCTTGAGGTTCAGTTTCTCTCTGGGCTGTTCCTGTGTGAATATCTTGATGGCTTTCTCTCCCAGCAGGCCGCAGCCGTTGAGAAACAGGCACAGGGTCATTGCAACCAATAGTTTACTCATTGTATGGCTTGTAGTTGGGGTTGGCTATGGCAGGGCATTCGGAATTGATCTCTGATTTCTTGGTGGCTTTTTTTTCTTGTTCTGTTAATGGTGATCCACCTGCTATCTCCACACATCTCAAAGCCCTGTCTGAGGCCTTGTTCACGATCCTCTCCATGGCATCGGGTCTCTCCATGGCAGTCTTGCCCAGATCACGTGTGCCCTTGTTGAATCTCTTATCCAGGTCGTCTATGTCCTTCTTGAGATTGCCCACCAGTTTGTTGACTTCTTGGTTGGCCTTCATGATGGCTTCAAAATCCTTCTTTTGCTGCTCTATGTACTTGGCCTGTGCCTCCAGGGCCTGTTCCATCTTGAACTGATTGGCCTTGAGCGTGGCATTATCTGCTTTCAATTTGAACACATATGTCAAACCACCCGACAGTACTATCACCATCACCATGGTCATTATCAATTTTACTCCTCCAAACATGCCAAACATTATTCAGGTACTCCTAAACCAGTGCTGAAAATTGGCTTGCCATTCACAAACACTGCAGTCAAACTTTGACCACGATTGTTGCCGTCTTTTTTGAAACTCACGTGTACCCAACCTGCAGCAGGGTCATCTTTTTTAGCAGCTTCTAATATTAATTGATCATATGCAAGATTGCTTTCAATCCATTTGGCCAAATCATAGTTGGCCAATCCTGGCACTTCTATGTCCACAGCCTCGCCATTGCAGTGTTGACTGGTGGCAGAACCACCCACTGCTTTGTTCAGTTCTGGTCCTCTGTAGCCTGAATTAATAGTGGTCACGCCAAAATGATCTCTCACAGGCTGCACAATGTTTTCAAACAGTGCCACAGCGTTGCTTAAATGTTCTTCGTTGGGAGTGTTATCAATGCCCATTCTCTCAGCAGTTTGACTTTTGGTAAATTCTGTGAGAGTAAAATTTTTACTCAATTGCATCTATCTTCTCCAATATCACACATCTGTTTCCATTTTCAAATACGTATTTGTTGCCGTATATACTTATGTTGTAGTCACCGATGTATTTGGTCAGATAGATTATTTCAGGAAAGCAATTATAGTCGTAGTTTTCTTTGATTTCTTGCAGTTTGTTTATGGTAACGCCGTGATCCACAAAGCGAAACACAAGAGGTTCAGCATACTTCTTAACAAATTTAATGTGGTCACCTTCCATTACTATTTCATCCAAATAACTGTTGCTGAAGAAATTCTTAAAATTCTCAAGAGCTGTTTCTTGTTTTTTAATGCCGTATTCGTTGCTGTCTTTGGGCACTATTTGTTCGAGAGTGGTCTGATCTGCTGGTTGACTTCTAAAGTTTTTATAATATCTGAATTTAAAATTTTCTAAACCTGTGAGTTTTTTTACTCCATCCAATATTTCTGTGATTTGGGCAGCAATATTTTTGTTTCTATCTATCTCCACAAACACTTTATAAAATCCATCCGACTGTTCACCACTGGTTTTGTCAGCATCCAACACATATGCATAACCTTTTTCTATGAAATTCACTAAATCTTCTGCAGCCTGCATTGGTTTCACTTTGAAACTGAGCACCACTATTTTGTCATCAGCACCCATTTTGGATTGATATGAATCTATTTCGAAGATTTCATCCACGCAGTGTTTTAGATCATTGGTTCTCAGTGACATAAGTTTAAGTGACTGGTGTTGTAGGTTCAGCAGGAGCTAATTGTGTTGTCTGCACATCTGTGACTGATGTATTTTTCACTGGTTCTTGATTGAATTGCAATTGATTTTTGTAGCCATCATAAATGTTTTTCATCAGATTGATAGGCATGGTGATCTCCACTATCCAAATAGGCAGTGTATCCAGCTTTCCTTTTTTGGTGCCAGGTCTCACATCGTCTGGTTCTGTGATTTTTCTCGGAGTAATCAATTGATTTTTTTGATAGGTTACGTGGCAGTCATAATCCAATAATCTTTTGCCGCCCATAGGGTCTGGCATTTGCATTCTGGGCCACATGAATTTGCAGCTCACATAGTGCTTGGTCATAGTGGGTCCTTCAATCAATTCTCCCAAATCCCAATGTTTGTACACATACAGATCCAATTCATCCAGCACTCTTTCAAAATCCTTGATGATGGAGAAAGCATTATCATTGCTGTATATGGATTCGATATTTTTTAATATGTCTGCTGTGTCGTACATTTCACGTTCCTACAGCGTTATTTAGCCATACCACTTGTGATAACTGAGCAGTTTTAATGCCAGTTAATCACAGTTAAATACATTGCCAACCATTAACCAAGGAGAGTCAATGGGATCAAAAAAGGCCAACAAGCATAATTACCCGCCCAACGTACTTAAAATCAATCAATACTCTGCACAAAAATCAAATGATATACACATAATTCCTCGCAATCGCAATCAGGAATCATATCTACTGCAGTTGCTGAATAAAAAATTAGACATTGTGTTCGGTGTTGGACCAGCTGGCACAGGCAAGACACTGCTGGCAGTGCAAGTGGCAATACAAGCATTCAAACAGAGTGAAGTGGATCGCATTGTGATCACGCGACCTGCTGTGAGTGTGGATGAAGAGTTAGGTTTTTTACCAGGCACAATGGAAGAAAAAATGGCTCCGTGGACTAGACCTATATTTGACGTGCTGAAAGAATATTTTAGAATGAATGATCTAAGACACATGCTGGCGGATCAGATCATAGAAATAGCTCCTTTGGCTTTTATGAGAGGAAGAAATTTCAACCACAGTTTCATTGTGGCTGACGAATGTCAAAATACCACTCACAGTCAAATGAAAATGCTGTTGACCAGACTGGGCAATGGTTCCAAAATGGCTGTGACAGGTGATCTAAATCAGACAGACAGAATCAACAACAATGGATTGTTGGATTTCATACAGAAATTGAACAAACACAAAAGTAACCGAATTGCAGCAACATTTTTTGGTAAAGAAGACATAGAAAGACATCCTGCAGTGAAGGAAGTTCTAGATGTGTATGGTGACTGATAATACACGTTAAATAATTTATATGTTGTTCTTTATTGGTTTCACACTGATGGTGTTGAATGAAGGTTTTGTGATACTGCGTCATGCAGTGCCTTATCTAGCAGAGTTGAGATTAAAATTAATACAAAGATACGGCAGCAAATGGCAGATCACTCACAGCATACTAGATATTCTATGGGTGGTGTTGATTGCACTGGCATTTATTTTAGATTTGCACAAATGGAAAACATATCTCACTTGGATATTGGGCTTTTGGATTTTCGTGGGAGTGTTTTATCTCACAGTGTTCTGGGATAAAATTTTTAAAAAATAATTTATTTGTAATTTTTTTTTGAATGGAATTCAGTCTTATAACCTTTGCTGGCATAATCAGTCAACTTGCTTTGTTTAAATTTTTCCGCTGACATACTGCTTTGCCAATCATCTCTTTTGAAAGGTATTACCTGCACTAGTGGTGCTCCGGATTCTATTTTTACAACATCATCTGTCAGTAGATATCCTGGTATTTCCACATTTAAATCATGAATATCAGTGTCTACAATTGCAGGCAACAACTGATATCTGTGTTCAAAATGATAGAATGGTTGTTGAAACAAACAACTGTATCCTGGAGGTGTTTTAATCATCCAAGGTTGAGCAATTTTAAAATAATTTTTTTTGCGAGTGTTAATCTGCACTGGCATTTGCTCGTGATGATGTGAACTTATGTGAGCCTTATGCGGACACACAGCTTCTATGTGCTCATACATATCTTTATTCAGTGTTGAAAGAGCAATTTCATATGTGTTGAATATGATATATCCGCTCAGCATCAAGTCTTGTGCTGGAATACAGTTTTTGATAGTGGGTGCGTCAATTCCCAATGTGTGATCTTTTTTCCAGCTGGGAAGATCCTTGTACCAATTGGGTAAAAATTTATTAGCAGGCTTAGGTGGGTATAATTGCAGCACTGCAGGATCTTCACACAGAAATTTTATCTGCATGTTAATTCCTTCTAATAATATGATATCCGTACACTGTGGGACTTACCCCACTGATTTCACCAGGTTGCAACTGATCCAGATAGGCGATGAAATCTTGTTCCATTGTGGTCACTTTAAAACTGCCTAAATTGCCTTGATTGACTTTGCTAGGACAATCGCTGTGTGTTTGTGCTGCTTGTTCAAAGCTGATAATATTTTGTCGTATTTTTTCTCGCAGTTCGCAAGCCAAAAACAATGCCTCCTCCTGTGTGCGTGATTGTGTGCTGCGCACAGCATCTGCATAACTGATCAATATATGACTGGCTGCGTACATTAAATGTGCTGTAGTTTAATCATAGTGGCTGTGAGATTAATTTCAGGATCTGATATCAAAGTGTGATCGACCAAACCTTGTTTGATTATCAGTATGGCCTTTTCTTGTTTTGCTTCATCACCAAACAGTGTAATGTTGTCATACATCCATTTAAATATGTCCTCCACCTCATCAGGTCTTACTTGACTGCACACTAATTTTCTTGCTTCTGTGATTTTGCCTTGTTTAAACAATTCTACCATCTGTATTTTGTAATCACTGGTACCCATGTCCGCTTTTTGTGGGGCATTTAATTGACCATCCTGCGAATTCATCTGCACCATATTGATGCACTTTCTAAGATCAGGATATGTGGCTTTCACATATGTGTCCAATGTGTCTAGATCCATCTGTATGTTTTCTTTCATCAATATTTCAGCTACTCTTGCTGTAAATTCTGTTTGATCCACACGCTCTATATGAAAGCCTTGACATCTGCTGTGCAGTGCTGGAATCACTCTATTGGGATAGTTGCAAGTCAATATGAATCTGGATGTGGTATGGTATTCTTCCATCACTCCTCGCAGTGCTGCTTGTGCATTGGGAGATAGAAAGTCAGCTTCATCCAACAACACCACTTTGAAATCTCCAAATGGAATCATCTGCACAAAATTAATGATCTTAGCTCTCACATCATCCACAGAATTTGTTCTGCTGGCGTTGATTTCCAACACGTCCAAATCATTCACTTGCAATTCATTCAATAATATTTTGGCCAACGTGGTCTTGCCTATGCCTGCATTACCGCTGAATAACAGATGTGGTATGCTTCTTTCTTTGACCCATTTTTCAATCTGTCTGCGTTGATGTTCATCTCTAAACACATACTGATCCAGTGTGCGGGGTCTATACTTTTCTGTCCATAATTCTTGCATATGCAATCGCTAGTCTCTGTGGAGATATTCTTGTCCTATGGCACTCAATATGAGTGGCACATACAACAAAGCCCATGTCCAATGATTGAGATATCCTGTGATGTGACACAGCATCAGCGCTATTCCTACCAATCCTGTGTTATTAACTCCTTTAATTCTGTTTTCAGGAAATTTCATGCTGTCAGTATATGACAAAGCACGCCGAAAGTCAAGACTTATTCACCATGGCCAACTTGTTGTAGTACCAATCTTTTGGCTTCTCTTTGCCCATCATCAATATGAATTCCGGATCCACCATTCTAATGGCCAATATTTGATCACCTTTTTTGATGTTGACTGCTCTGGTCCATCTAGCGTGTTCGATGTAGATCCAATCTCCCACTTGATAATCCTCTTTGTTGCGAGGTCCTTTGGCATACACTTTGGCCCATCTAGGTTTGATACCGTGATTCTGCATGTTATCATCTAAAAGCAAGATGCCACCTTTTGTCTGCACTTCACCAAAGTTCATGTCAGACACCAATACTCTATCACCCACAGGTATAATATCTGTTTCAAGGGTCTTGTAGAGTATCATGTTACTTTTTCTTTACGAAATTGCCTTGCGCATCTTCCACCCACTCATCTTCTTTCTTGGCCTGCTTGCCTCTTGTGGTTGGAACATTTTTAGGATGATCTCTGTAGTAATCAGCCAATACTTCTTCTCTCTTGCGGATAATAACTCCACCTGGACCTAATTCATCACCTCGTGCATTTACTTTGGCATTACCCACAGCCTGTGTGAGTTCATTGCGCTGTCGCAGCAAATCTATATCTATTTGTTTGCCCTGCATGGTGGTGTATGTTTTAGTGCCACTTTGTTTGATAGCCATAATTATTGTCTCCTATTATGCGAGTATTTATCTTAGGAACTCTCGCCAATCCAGCTGATATTGAATGGAATCTATTCTGTGTACCCCCAAAAGATACAGCACATAGCTGGCCACAGAACTGCCCCTGCCCACTCCCCAAGTGATTTGATGTTTTCTCAGTGTTTCCACCAGATAATGTAGAAACTTCAACACATCTATCATGTTGTGTTGGCGAAATGCTGCCAGTTCTTCATTCACTCTCTGCTGTGCTGTTGCATTTTTTGGAGTGATTTGTTTCACATAAGTTTCAATATCAAATATTTTTGCCCTGTCTGGCATAAACCAAGTTTGTTGCAGCAATGAATCAAATTCTTTTTGATTGACATCTAAAGATGTGTAGGTTTTTAATTCTACATCGGCAGACAAATCTTCAGCCGATTTATTGAATTGATCTATCACCTGATGTTTTTCAAAGAGCAAGTGTGGCAGCAGTGATGATTGACCTCTGTAGATGAGGTTCACAGCATCGTCATAATCGAATATAGGAATACCCAAAGAATCTGTGCGCATTTACACACTATTTTAATCAATATTGATCAAATTGTCAAGATCTTTTCCGGTCTCTTTTGCCATTTTAATTTGTTCTTGGGCTAATTTGGATTTGAGTTCCTCATTGTACATATCTATGAACAGGGCAACTTGTTGTTTTAGTTCAGGATTGACAGTTTGGAAATATTTTTTTCTCAGTTCAATCAACTTGGATTCCAATTGCGATATACTGTATCCGCTAAGATCTTCGCCCAGTGGATGCAACATAAAAAAATTATGTGGTAAATCTGCCCGCGTATCTAGCAAATACTGTGGCACCTTGATTGTAGCTCCAGAATTCCACATACAGTGGATCTTCGTCTGCAGGCAACACAAATGGTGTGGGAAATGCTGTGTCTTTCAAAATCAAACCAGCATTCTCTGTGCTCCAAGTCACTGTGCGTGCTACTCCATCGCTGCGAACTTCCACAATGATTGAACTCATCACATTTGCCACTGTGGGCCAATCTGTTAATGTGAGTGTGATGTTGTTGCCCACAACAAATGTTTGGAAATTTCCATTCTCTATGTTGATATCTTGTGGTGTAGCTATGGATCCTCCTGAATAAATCACAGTGCTGTTGTATTTGAATTTTGCTTCAGTGATAATGTTGTTGCCGAAGTTGTTGGTGGCGTTCAGTTTGGCAGTGTTGGTTTGTAATGTTTCTATTTCAGTTTTAGCAGTGGAAAGATTGGTTTTGATTGAATTGAAATTGTCTCTGAATCCTTGACTGTTGTTGTCCTGCCCTGCTACAGGATATGTTTCGTCAATGTTTGATACGTTGATATTGCTTGGCATATGTATAGTTATTTAGTCTTGTGTGTTGTCCTAAATGTTATATTGATAATTGGAAAACAGCACATATTGTTCTGTGCCACTTTCGGTGGTGCTGTCTATCACATATCTATCTATTTCAAAATCAATATTTTTGAAATCAAAATCGCTGTTCTTCAACGCCGCCAGTATGGCTGCGCTGGTTCCGGGCTGACAGTAACAAATGGGCACAGCTTTCACATAACCCAAAGGCTGTGTTGAACTTGTTTGCGGAGTACGCATCCACAGCGGCAAAAATTCATTTTCCGTTTCACCAACTGCTGCTAAATTTTTTCGCATGTTGCTGGTGCTGCTGATGTATCTTTTATTGCTGCTGTTATTGCTCACGCTGATTGCATTACTGTCCACTTTGATCACTGCTTGATTTGGACGCAGTGCAAAAGGATCTGCAGGATTACCTGCTTGAGTGGAATCATAATTGCTGTTGTCTTTTTGTTCTAAATTTGCCTGATTAATTTTGACTGTTTGAGTATTCTGTATGGTGAATTCACTCACAATTTGATCTTTGGCATCATCCATGGGATCTATCATATCCACATACAAAACTTCATACACAATGTCATTGGATCCTGGAGTTTTGGCCACTGCAGTTTTGAGTTCTCCAAAAAAGTATCTTTTTCTACGATGATTCTTGGTGGTGGCTGCCACATAATGATTGATAGTCTTGGTCTCTATGCCTGCATATATCAACATACTCAATTGTTTCTGTATGCCGAACTGTAAGTCGTTGGGTCTATAGATACTGGAAGGAGTGAATATTTCTGGATTGCCTACCAGTCCCAAATACAACACACGCTGTGTTTGTTTCAGCAAGGGTCTCACAAAAAGATTACTGTACAACAAGTCACTGGTGGCTGTGACAGACAATCTAAATGTTTTTGTTGTGGCACTGTATCCAAATTGATCTCTTGCCTCCACAGTAAATTCAAACAATCTGTCTATGCTGGTGTCATTGTTATCCAACGTGAAATTTCTACTGTCAAACACAGTCAATCCTAATAAATTTCCCTGCACAAACTGTCTTACTTTGCCAATAATTTCTCCATCCAAAGCCAACACCAAACCATTAGGCAATGATCCTGCAGTGACCACATATCTCAGTTTGGCATTAGGCACAGTGGTCACAGCCTGCACAGCCAGCGTGCTGATAAAATTAGCATTGATCACTCCTAGATTTTCTTCTGTGTTGAATGTGATCACACTGTCTACTTCGCCCAGTATTTTTACTTCAAATGTTTTGTCTTTGATTGCTAGAGTTTCGTTGCTGGGTCCAAATCTTGTGGCTCTAATTGTAAATTTGTATGATTTGGTCACTGCTGGTTGATAGGGCACTCTGCCAGCCACTTCACCAGAAGTGCTGTCTAGAGCAGTGCCTGGTGGCAGGATGCTTGGGCTGCTGTCATCATTGGTGGGTCTCTGTGTGTAGGCCACAAAACCAGTCAATTTGTTGGGATCATACAATTCCAGATATAATGTCAAATAGTTGTTGGCTCTTCTATATCCTAGATCTCTTGGAGTCAACCATTGTGGTGTGCGAATGTATGTGCCGTCTGACGTGAAAACTCCACTGCCTACCTGCAGTATGGTGTTGTCTGCACGTAAAAAATCATCACCCACCACAAATATTCTAAATGTTCTCTTGGTGATTGTGTCACCGTCACTCACGCTCACTGTGAATTCATAATATCTGTTTAATTTTCTAGGGCTGCGTGTGGGAATAGAAAAGTCATAGAAATCCACATCATAGTAAAAACTGGAAAATCCATTGGCACTGCGCAAACCAAAATCATAGGGAAAATCACCATAACTGCTGGTGTCATAGGCTCCTGTGGAGGCAGTGGCATCCAGTGCTAATATGGGATCAATCACACCTGTGAGCTTGCCTGTTTTGGTCAATCTGATGCCGGGTGGCAGAGTGCCATCTCCTCTAGCAATATAATATTCTAATTCATCACCTGCTGATAGATCTGTGTCTGTGGCTTCCAATTGATAATCCACAAAAGAACTGTCCAAAATAAAAAGATTATTGTTCACTCCCAGAGGCAAATCACCTGCTGGTGTGAGCCACACTGGTGCATCAGGACCTGACACTGTGATTGTGTAGGTTCTGTCCTGTATCAGCCCCGACAATGAAGCTCGCAACACAAATCTGCTTTGAGTAGTTCTAGGCACCTCCAGTGTGGTGCCCACTATGGCATAATTCTGCAGTCTAAGTCCGTTGGGCAGTGCACCTGCTATGAGGCTCACTGTGGCAGTGTTGTCCACTGGCAAATTGATAGATGTGATGGTTCTTTCTGGCAGAGTGCCAAGAGAATATCCAGTAGGTTGACTCCACAGATTGCTCATATGCAGTATTTATCAGTGGTTTAGATAGCGCCCTGATCAAGATTGTCGTTGTTGGCTGCTAGGAAGGTGCCCATATCTATGGGGTTTTGATAGAAGAAATAATCCAATAGATTTTGTATGGTTTCATTGCCTGCTGCGTCCAATGTGATTTCTCCCATGTCAAAGCCAATCAATGAATTTCTGTCACGCACATCTATGCCATAGATCAAAGACTGCACATTCTGACCCTGCAGCACATCCACTCCCACAATGTCATTGCCATCTGCTGTGAGTGTGGCGCTGAGTGTGGGTGTGCTTTCATTGCTCAACAGTGATTCTATCTGCACAGTGGTACCGTTGGACAGCACTGTGGTCTCTGTGCCACCTGTGCCAAACAATTCCAACACGCCTGTGCTGCCAATAGTGATGTTAGGTCCTGCGTCTCCAAACACTAGTATGCTGACCACTCCACTGCTGTTGATTGTGATTTTGTCATTGCTGCTGCTGAACGACACATTTGTGCCTGCTTCCAACACTTTAAATTGTAATTCATTCACATTTTTGGTGAAAAATAAACCTTTGCGTGAAGCACTGTCAGCCAAACGATTGATCACTGTGGTGGCTTCTGGTGTTTGTGCTGCCAGTTCAGTAAAATTACTGTTGACTTTGATAAACGCTTCGCGTAGATCATCACCAGTGCCATCATTGGCAATAATACCTACATTAATGTTTTGAATAGCCATATATAAACTTTTTTATTTACACATATTTATCAGTAGTATAAATTAAAAACTTGTTAGAGCAATACGTTTCCAAATTGCTCCGGCTCCGTCATAATTCTTAAAACACACATAAAGATAAGATGCGTCTACAGCCAGCATGCCTTTGACGTCACCTGTTTTTCCAGCACTGGAGGCTGGCACATCCTGCACGTACAATTCTGTAAAGTTTGCATTGATCTTAGTGAATGCTGTGCGTAATGGATCACCATCACCTTTGTTTGCACTGCTGCCTATGTTCACTGTTAATTTTGCCATTTATCTGCCTATCGCTATTTCAATTATGCCCACTTGGTCTGAATCATAATGCTCCAAACTCTTACCTATCACAGTGCCCAACTGAGCTGTGCCTTTGATGGCTTGAGCCACTCCAGGTGTGTGGCTGGTGGTCAGCATGTCACCTTTGTTGATTTTGCCTACAACTTTGCAAGGCACTCGACCCTGCAGAGCCACTGCCACCACTGCACAAGGTGCAGTCATTTGCAATTCTTCATTCATCAAAAATGCTGGCTTGGTGCTGACCACTCCGGCCAATTTGTGATTGGCTTCACCCGTACTGATGGTCACTTCTCTATCACCACCAAACATCACCACTGTGCCTGCGTCATACTGCACATCTGCAGTGTAATTTTCTGCCAAGTCAGCGTAGAGTGCATTGGTTGCTGTGCCGTGGAAGGTGGTGGCAAATATGGTTTTATATTTGTAGGTGGAATTTCCAATGGTGTAGGAGTCAGTGGCATCTGGATACACTCCAGGTGTTACTATGGTAGAATCATCTGCATCTCCTGCGAATATGAAAGGCACTGCACCACCCAACACAATGCTGACTTTGCCTGCTCCTGCAAATGTGCCACCAGCTGCGCCCAATGCAATACCTGTGCCTCCAGACTCCACTGTGTCAGTTTCAATGAATCTTGTGAAAAGATGTGGTGTGGTGATGCCCTTGCCTTCGTTGACCCCTGTGGCCTGTAGAGTGTCCGCAGTGGGAGAGTTGGGCAGTGTGTTGCCACCAAAATTAAATTTTCTTCCTGTGAATGTCAGCGTGGTATTTGTGACAGTGTTGCCCACCACAGTCAAGAAATCAATACCACCTCTTGTGGTGAATATGTTTGTGTTTGTGCCTGTGTTGGCATCCAACAATTTGCTGCCATCCACATACAGTGAACCTACATCCACATTGCCTGCACCATCAGATTTTATCAAACTGTTCACTTCTGCTGATGTGGTCACATTGCTGAAAGCATATGCATAAGGTGAAGTGCCTGTTCTTATGAGAACATTGCCTGGATCTGTGGGTGCTGCTGTGACTTCTGTGGCAAATTCTGTGTCCTGCAGTGCACCGCCAAAGTTCAATATGTCAGCATAGCCAACAATTGCAGGTGAACCAGATCCTGCTGTGTTCTTACCAAATGTTTGATATTGACTGACGTTGGGTAAATCTGCCAAATCAACACCACCACTGGCCAGCGACACCCAACCATTGGTCACTGTGAAATCTCCGCTGTCAAATGCAGCCAGTCCTAAATCTGCTTGGCTGATTCCCACAGCATTGACTCGAGTGGTAGCAGCCTGCATGGCTAATTTGCTCTGCGCTATGGCTGCAGCAGAATTTACGTCAGCATTCAGTATGCTGCCGGCCACTATTTGTATGTTAAGGTTGGTTTGTGCTGTGGTGCGTGTGGCAGTGAGAGTGATGTCTGACGCAGGATCAGCCACAGCGTTGGCTATTTCATTCATAGGTCCATCTATGACCTGTGCAGATACTCCGCCTCCTGTGCTGACCGAATCTGCTGTGGTGAAATCAGGTCCTGATATCAGCTGATAGGTCACTCTTCTAGCAGCAGTGCCTGCCGGCAGTGTCACTGCATCATAGTCCACGATGGTGGCTGTGCTACCTGTGACCGAACCAGTGAGTGTGTTGCCCACAGCAAATGTGCCACCGGATTCAGGGTTGGTAAAAATTCTTTTTCTGCCATTGAATATCAAAATTTGACTGGCTGCAAAACCAGCAATGTCCACATTTCTTATATCTTCAAGTTGATCGGTACTTCCCAGTTGCACATCCACATAGGTTTTTGTGGCAGCATCCAAAGCGGACACCGGTGCTCCCAGTGTGGTCAATCTAAAACCACCTGCTGATATGTTGCCTGTGAATGATGTGCTGCCGTCTCTGGCCAGTGCTCCTGGTCCAATTGGATTCACTACCAGTGTTCCAGCGTTGGTGTAGTGCAGTCTGCGATCCACATAGCCTCTCACAGCTGATTCTGTTGGCACTGTGTCAGAAGCATTGTCAGTCATTGCAGAATCTGTGGAAAATTCTGCTGCAACCACACCTCGTTTGAAGCCTAATCCATCCAAATTACTCAATGCAATGCTGGCACTAAATGTAACTGAACCTGTGCCTTGGTCCACAGTGAAAAATCTTCCCACTCTGAACACACCATCTTGGTCAGTGCTCACATAGAATGCTCTACCTTTGCCTCGTTCTTGCACTTCATTTTCTTGTGTAGGTGTGGAAGCGGGATCACCAAATACACTGTTGGGATAATTGCTGTCATTGAAGCTGCCTGAACCTATGTCTAAAAAGTCATGTCCTGTGGCTCTACAAGTGGAAATTTTCACAGTGATATTGGCATTAGAATTGGCCAACAGTCCGCAACGCAGTACTATGTTTTCTGTGCCTGCTCCCCTTACCAAGGGTGAATGTATGCCCACCACTGCGCTGGAAGTGTTGATACTGGTGAGGTCGGCTATTTGCACAGTGGCAAAAGTGCCTCTATCAATGTAGTTGATCACTCTGTGTGTTTTACCATCCCAACCAAAACTCATATTGCCTGTGTTCAATCTGGTGATGTCCGCAGCTTCTGTGATTAATTCTATGGCAATCACGTCATCACCTGCTGTGGCTCCCATGGTGGTTCCACCTGCACCTGCAAAAGTGCTCAACACAGCAGACGCTGGTCTAATCTGCAATCTTACCACATCAAAAGCAGTGTCAAAAGTGGTAATCACGTTGTTGGCAGGCAGAGCTGTGCCAATTGAATTGGTTATGTTGAAAGCAGTGGTTCGATACACTGTGTCATTGTTGTCGTTGTAGAACACTAAAGCAGTGCTGGGTCTGGTAGGTGAAACATCAATAACGCCACTGAAACGATGCGCCTGACTGGCTCTGATGGTCACTATTTGTAGATTGTACAAATCATCCTGCAGTCCACCAGTTGCAGTGTTATTGGACCCTGCTGTGCTGAGATTTAATTTGTAAACTGTGCCACTTCTAGTGACACTGGCACCGGTCACTGTGATAGGAGTGGCTTCAATATTATTGATTTCATATCTAGTTACCCCAAGCGACACAGATGAATCCAAAGGATCATGGTCTATTTCCAATTCGGATCTATTGAATGGTATGTATTCTAAATCATACACATACACAGTGAGTCCAGCTGCAGGGTTCACATATGTGGTTCCGTTGTCATAAACCTTGCCCACTTGCACCATGTTCTCCACCAGCAGCACTTCATCCGGCAATTCCAAAGGATCTGAGCCTTCTGATACCAATCCGTAAACACCGTTAGCGTTTGATCCATTGAGAGAACGTATCTGTGCTCCATTCAATGCATAGTAAGCAGTGTAACAGTAGTAGGTAAACATGCTGACTTGTTCTGACAGTGCACCATTGGTGGCCAACAGTCCATATCCCATGTCGTTGACCTGAGTGAAATCGTTGCTCAGCAGTGATTTATTACCGGCGGTTTGTAGAACTATTGGGAAAGGATCTGGACTGGTAGCTGTGAATCCTAAACCGCTGTTGCTGGCAGCATTCAACAACAGTGTGGCTGTGCCTGCTGGGCCGTCATAATCTTTGATAGCATCCACTTGGAATCTTGCACCAGATATAAAAAATGCTGTGGGTGTGAGTGGTTTTCTTATGAATAGTCCTTCGTCAGGATCACTGTACACTGCCAATTCGAATGGTCCAACACTGCCTGCGATGTCCACATTCATGGTCATATTGCCGCAGCCACCATCCACAAACATACCACCTCTGAATGCTTGTGCATTGGTGCTGGCAGAGAAACTGGCTCCCGTTTGAATGTATGGTGATTTGTTTAAAACTTGTGATTCAGGATCCAGCACACACATGAATCCACCGTGACTTTGACCTGTGATATTTCTCAATATGGTGGCTTCCCCCATCATGAACATATCCATCTCCCTGTTGTCAAGTGGTGGATTGTATGATGCATTGAAAGCATACACGATAGAAGTCATTGCATTGGTCACAATATTTTTCACTGTGATTGATGCACTGGCTATCACACTGGCGTTGATGTAGGTGGCAATGTAAGTGATCCCTTGTTGTTGTTGTGCAGAAAGAGCTACTCCAAGGAAATTACCTTGCTGTTCTAAAATTTGTTCTCTTCCTCCGCGTTTGAGATCCAGGTGTAGAGCATCCACAATCAGACCTGTGTAACGTCTAGTTTCAGCTTCATCTGCAGCATTGAGTAGACCGGGACTCAATAATGAATTCACATAGGTGATCACTGCGTTCTGTACGGCCAACTTGGCATCTAGAATGGTTTCTGCAAAGGTATCATAATTACCCGCGTTCACATAGCTGGGACCAATGTCGAGAGTGTCAGTAGGATCCTGCAAATAATGTCTGCCAAAGTTGGTGGATGTCACTGTCAAACCGTCTATCACAGTGTCTCGATAGAAGAATGTGCTTGCCCAATATGATTGACTCAATCTTGGTTTAGGTCTTACCAACACTCTTCTGAACTCATCACCTTTGATGCTGACTCCAGTGGGCACTTTGATAGGTAAATCTTCTAGATATGTGCCGCTTTCCACTCTAATAGTGATGTTGGCACGTTTGAATGGTGATGCAAATTCTAAACCTTCACCCACAGAAAACTCCAGCGGCTCCAACAGTATCACTGTCAAAGTATCCACTGCAGCACCTGCTGAAACAGTCACAATTCTACCTATGGCACCACTCACCTTGCCTCGCACTATTTTGCCAGGTATAAGATCTTGATTGTTGGAATCGTTTTGATCCACATTGCCGAAGCTGCCATTGTCTATCGTCAGTGTGTAGGTACTGCCTTCCACTTCTGGTGGCACAGCTGAAATGCCATTCTGAATGATGTTAGTGATGATGTCAAATTTAGCAGCCACTGATGCTCTGCCTGTGGCATCCACTATGGAAGGTGCATCAAAAAATTGTGAATAACCAGCATCATATATCGGGGTCACTGCCACATTTTGTAGAATTGTGTTGGTGATGGATTTGGCATAGTTGATTCCAGCCAAAGTTTCAGTCAATTGTTGATTGACTGCCTTGGCACCACTTTGACTGCTGTAATATCTCACGCCAGCTTGTATGCTTCTCACGTTGGCATTTAAACCTGCCAACAAATCTATCACGATGCCGTCTAAAATATAACCGAGATCTCTCTCACAAATCAATTCATCATAGGTAAAATTAGGATAGGTGGTGTTGACAAAAGCTATCATTTGTTTGATGATGAATGTTCTATTGCCGTCAATCAATACTTTGGCATTGTTGTAACCACTGGAACTGGTTACTCCCTCAGTGACCACCAATGAAAGACCAGCTCCACTGTTGTATGTGATAGTTTGTTTGTATGGTCCCAATTCAACCGGAGTGGCAAACACAATCTCTTCAGCTTTTGCACACGCTGCATTAATTGTTTTGTAGGCGTAACTGAAACTGCTGCCCACTTTGTCCGGAGGCACACCTTCCATATTGTCATCACCCAATGTGCTGACAAAAAGATTTGTGGGTGAGCTGTAACTGGTGTTGTCTACGTAAAATTTTGTAGCAGCTTGTAGATCTTCAGCACCATTGGGTGTGCCAAGTCCTGCTAGATCGCCTGGATGATCGAAAAGAAATAATGCTCCTTCCATATCGTCGCCTTGACGTCTGACCACAGATCGTCTAGGCAATGCTTCATCGCTGGAGAAAAATCCTTGCAATGATGAATCATAAGCAGCATCTGTGATAGTCTGCACACCAGTGCCACCTGACACTGTGATTTTGCCTGTGTTATTGACAGCTCCTGCTTCAGTTGAATGCAGGCTGAGCTGATTTTCATTCACAAATCTTAAGAAATAATTGTTGCCATCAACCAAACCCGTGGCAGCACTGCCAGTGGTTTCATATGTGATTTCCAAACCATTCACGGATGTGTCATAACCATGAGCAGTGATTACCACATTGCCTGCTGTGTAACTGCCAATAGTTTTTGTGTACTGTGTGGCATCCACAGGTTCTTCACGCACTCTGATCTGACCAGAAACCCCGCTGCCACCGCCTGCCTTGATATATCTTTGATCTGCATATCCTTTTGTGATCACCAAATCATCTATGGTGATGCTGGCACCGTGAGTGGCATTGAAATCAGACACTGCTGTGCTGCTGACTGCGGCTCTACCAATACCAAATCCTGCTAGATCCACTGGACCACCTGCTGTGGGTGATGTGTCTGCAACAAATTCTGAACCTGTGTTTGTAATCTGAATGGTATTAGGGTTGGACAAACTGATGGATATGCCTGTGCCGCTGGTGAATGATCTCATGGTCAGTGCTGTGCCGGAAGCATTTGACACAGGAACTTTCAATGCTCCTAAAACATCTGGAGTGTCAGATAATGAAGTAAAACCTATTTGGCCACCTTGACCAAACACTGCATACAGTTCTGTGAAATTTTCATTTGCTTTTCTAAACGCATCTCGTATGCTATCACCGGTACCATCGTTACCTTCTACCCCTGTGTTGATAATCTGTTTGACCATTTATGCCACTTCCTTTTCAAAATTTATGCTTTCGCCACAACCACAACTGCTTTTGGCGTTGGGATTTCTTATTTCAAAACGTGCTCCAAACACTTCATCCACAAAATCCAATTCTGTGCCCATCACATACATCACACTGGCAGCATCTATCATAAGAGCACCTTTGTCAAATTCAATCAGCACATCTGAACTGAGTACTTCGCTACGATCCGCAAAACCCCAATCATAACTGTAACCTGCACAACCACCACCTTTCACACCCAAATGCACAGCGTATTTTGCATTAGTAGCACACAGATGCTGTATGCGTTGTCGGGCTTTTTCTGTTACTGTTATCACGTCCATGTATCAAATTATTTAGTAAAAATTTTATTAATCCTAATGTAAATAACTGTATGTTTCTAGGTGAAGAAAAAAGAAAAACTAAAAATCTACGCACCAGCAAGTTGGGCAAAAAACACCACATTATTCGCACAAAAACCTACTACAAATTCAAATGCGATAGTTGTAATGTGTTGTTTGAACGAGAGCGTGGAGCAGTGGCTGCCAAACGCATCAGCAATTATTACAAGCACGTGTGTAATAAATGCAATCAAAAAAAATTTGCTCAGGCACAGGGAGTAAAACAACGCAAATTGCTGGACATGGATGTCAGCAGCACTCGTCCTATTGGTGAACTTTAACTATTGATTCAGTCTATCGTTGATCACATTCCAATTGACAATTTTAAGAATGTTTAGAATGTATTTTTTTTTGGCGTCTTTGGCAGGCACATAATCCATGAAAGAATGCTCCCACATGTCTATGGGCATCAAAATGTCTGAGCGATATGTTTGATTGGGGGTTAACTTGATGTCACCAATTTTGCTGAGATACACCCAGCCAGATCCCTGCAGACGCATGGCTGCTGAAAGCAGTTCTTCCTTGAATATGTCATAATCTTTGTATTTTTTTTCTATGAACTCTTTTATGCTGCCTTTGGGTAGATTGCTGCCTTTGGGTGACTGCAATTGAGCCCAAAATAAATTGTGCAGTTTGGCTCCACCATAATTGAATTCAGGATCACCTTTGCCGCTGTTGTAGCGTTCCACATAGCCTCTGCTGAGCACATTGTAGTGATAATCCACATTGTTTTCACTCAATATGGGTGCCAGATCCTTGGTGGCATAGGGTAGTTTTTCCAGCACCAGTTGTTTTTCTCTGTTTTTCTTGGTTTCAAACAGTGCTATCCAATTTTTTAATTCGCTTGACATAACTTTATTTATTTTTCTCAGTCCTGGTTTTCTGCGTGCTTGAATCAAATCATGTGGTTCTAAATTTTGCACACTCACTGTTTTCAAGTATTTAAGAAAACGCTTTGCTTCATCCTCAAATCCTTCCAACTTCCAAGGATCTTTGGGTGGTGTCCAAAAAGGTTCGTCGTCTTTCATTCAGTTTGACTTTCTTCAGAATCTTCTGCTTCTGTTTGTTTGGGCTTGGTGGTGGGTCTTCCTGCACGATCAAACCATCTACCATCCGCAGTCTCATACACATATGATCTAAATGTTTCTCCTCGATCATTGGTGACTTTTATAAATTTTTTAGTAATTTTGCCCTGATAATAGCTGTTGTCCTTGTTGACCAAATACACAGATCCATGAAAATATTGATAAATCCTATCGGCCCCTCCATTGCTGACCACCACTCCATCAATGATTTGTGGCTGTGGTTCTTTGTCGGTGATCTCTTTTAATTTTTGCAGCAGTTGTTTGGTTTTTTCACTCATATCAAATTCAATTCAACTGCCTGATTCCACAGTTGTTCAGCAGCCAAGTTCTTAGATTTAGCCTCCACTTGAATGTCAAATGCTTTTAAAAAACTTAAGGCCCATTCATTTTGTGCTGCATTAGGCAACATATCACTATGAGATCGCAATTTAACTTTTTTGCATCCTAATGTGATCAAATCTTTTATGGGCAGCATACTTTTGTGCATCATGTGTTGAGTGTTGGCATCAAATGCGTGCTGCATAGCTTCGTCTCTAAAATAGGAGTAATGCAAGGTGGGTCTCATACCTCGCCATGAATCCACCACTCTTTTGACTCTGTCATCGTTGGCTTGTATGTATTCCTCTTCTCTGATCAAATGATGATGTATGTCCAACACCAGTGCCAAATGTTTTTCCAATTTCAGTGTGGCATCCAGGCCCCAGCCCATTTCATCATTTTCTATAGTGATCAAATTACGAGCCTCTGGTGACAGCCTAGGCAGTGTTTTGATAATGCCTTCTGGTCCTTGCTTACCAGATATGTGTATATTGATTTTGCAGCCATCTTGAAATTTTTTACCAAATCCCATCCACCTGGCCATGTTCACGTGATATTCAAATTCGTCTATGCTGCGTTCCACTATGTCAGGGTTTTCAGAAGCCAGCACAGTGTATTGTCCTGGATGAAATGATATCTTTACATCATGTTTGCGAGCCAATTCACCTGCCTCTGCAAAATGTTTTTCACAATAATTGATGATTTCAGGTTTGTCCCAATAATATCTCCAAGTTTTTTCAGTGGCACAAGGCAGTATGCCTGAACTGATTCTACACATGCGTCTGCTGTGTGGTAACTCACTCACTTTAAAAATTAAATTTTTTATGGATTCTATGTTGTGTTTGAATATGAAATCTAACTTTTCTTCTGCTTGTTCTTTGTGTTCGTTCAGCCAACGCACAGTGGTTGCTCTGGTGTTGCGTGGGCGTTCAATCTCTTCCAATTGTTTTTTGCTGAGCGTGCGATCCGGATGAAAATAATCACAACAAAAACCTATCCTTTTAATCATGCTGTAGTATATGCTATATTTTGATCCAAGTCAATGAGTATTCGATCTAACACTATTTCCAATGTTGTTGGCACCAAGGATCCACACACTCTCTCGGATTGGGATCGCCGTGAAACACTGCAATAGATGTGGCTTTTTTTATTTTAGGTTCACCTGGACCTACAAAATTTTTACCAATAGCAGTGCGTACCAATTTAGGATTTCCACGCATTTCCCATTTGTAACTCTGTATCCATTCTTCAGGCCAATACACAAAATCTTTTTTGACCTGATCAAACAACCAGTCTTGATCACCATGAAATTTTCTACTGATACCCACGGGATCTTTGATAAAGTTATTGTACAATTGTGCGTGTTGCCCTGTGCACCATCTTACCACACTGCTGTTGAACTTTTGCCAATGTGGTTGAAAACATCTATTGAAGTCTTTGCACACCACAAATTTGCCTGGCTCGTGTGTGAACAAATAATCTATGTTTCTAAAAATTATTAAATCCAGATCCAAAAATAATATGGTGCCTTTGCACTCCAGTTGTGGATTAAACAGCATGGTTTTGTACCACCATCCTTTCAAATGTATGCTGGGCAGTGCTTTCACCACAATGTTGGAATTTAAACCTCTTGGATCTTCTGTGTAGCACACAAATTCATGTGGCACTGTGAGATAGCGCTGCACCATGCTGTGCAACACATTCACGTATTGACTATCATACTTGCTGCCGTGCTTAACGCACACCACATACTGATTTGACATAACGTCAATATTTATTTTTGTACAATAGCCGAGTTGGCTCCGTGTTCGAAAACTTCCACGCTGTGCAATCTCACTCTGTTTTGTGTGCGCAGTAGTATGGCAGGTGCCACATAATCATACACATGTTGTGCAAATTTTTCGCAGCCCACTCCCTGCATCACTTTCAATCTACACCATCCTTTTTCTTCTAACTTGCGCAATTCAGGCAGATATTCATCATTTTCATCTATGGCCAATGTGTGATCAAAAGTTTCTTCCAGATACTGTTTGATCCATTTGCAGTCACCAAAGTCATACACCCAATTGTTATTGTCTAGATGTTCTGATTCAAACACAAATTTAAAACCTAAACTGTAGCCGTGAACTTGTGAACAGTGTGAATGTGTGGCATTGGGCTGTCTAAACGCACAGCTGAATCCACGATCATTGCCGTAAGTTTTTGTACTGTAATATTTTACCATATCAATTTTCTTTGTTTAATATGGTAGAAGAATTTTTATAGAGGGATTATACCAAGTCCTCTGTGTAGACATTTTAAATCTATTTATAGACAAATATAATGTCTTAACTGAAATCTGTCAATAGCTTAAATGATAGATTGGCTGAATTCCACTCTGCAGGCACATTGAAATTTGGTTTGTGATACAGCACATAATTCTGATGTGGATGAGCGTCAAAACACAATGCCATTTGATATATCCAATATCTAGGATCCACGCTGTGACTGGCAGAACTGTTGTAATTTTGTGTGTCTTTGTACACATTATTCAGCAAATTGAGGTTGCCATACAAGTCAAATCCTATCAATTTGATCAAAGAGTTGCTGTTGATGCCACTGGCCAGCAGCACAGCATATGCACCACTGCCCCAGTGTATGGGTTGGTCTCTGCGATCCTTTGAAACTTTGGGCAGTGAGGGCAATGCCAATAAATTTTTGTCCATGTGAACATTGTCTGTGCGTGTGTACACTTTGGTCTTGTTGAAATCAATCCTCGTGAGTGCCTCCAATACCATTTTTCTATCACAACAGATGAGATGATCCATGTGCCAGTCTCTGCAGATGGCATTACAGCCCACTTTCAATTCTTTAATTAAATCAAAATTAATGTGTTTTCTGCTTTCACCGTTGCCTATCACAATCATAGTATGATATATTTTTTGGTTTATAAATACTGCTATTATTTATAACCTCTCGCTGATATGAAATTTTACAAACATCTAGACCTAAACAAAGATTTTCAATCATTGTTGCAGAACATCACGCCCTATTTGATCAAACACTATGCACATAGGCAGGAGTTTTTCATACCTCTCGATGTGAAAAAAATTTTAAATGAATTTCCTAATTTACAAACAATTTTTAATCCTTATGCAATCACTGTGGTTGATTTGGCTGTGATTGTGTCAAATGCTCAATGGCATGATTTTATTCATGTAGATTATCACAGTTCTGTGGGCACGGACACCAAAGAATCTGATGCAGTGAGAATAAATTTACCAATTTTAAACTGTGAAAAATCAACCACCAACTATTACAGATTAAAAGATGGCAAACAAACAAAAACAGATGCAGACGGAAATTTACAGAGAGTAATTTATGCTGATTTTAATGATTGTGAGTTAATTGACAGTTTCCGGTTGTATGTGCCCACAGTTTTGAGAACTGATGTGCTGCACAATGTGATACTAGACGAAGGGGTGGATCGTAGGATGTCTTTAACAGTAAAATTTAAAGAAAATTTAGAATTTTTCTTGGCATAGTAATGCAAACATCAATCACACATTGGATTCAACGACTCAATCAAACTTATCCCAGTTTGAATGGTTGGAACATATGCCCTTTTGCAGCCAAAGCCAATTATAAAATCATACAGTGCATTCACAACAATATAAATTTCCAACGGGACATGAAAATTTTTAATCATGCAGCAGTGATCATATACAGAATGAACCAAACAATCACAACGAAACAAATGGAATCTGTGTGTGACAGATTCAACAACAGATATAAAAAATATATTTTTTTGCCAGATCATTCACAGTACAATACAAAAATTAAAGGTATCAACACAGGCAACATGCGGCAAAATTTAATATTGTGTCAACCAAGATCAGATCTCATGGCTGCAAGAAAGAATTTACAACAAAAAGGATATTATCGTTTTTGGCACAAGCAATATCTAAAAGATGTTTGGAGTTATTGATCTTTATTTTGTTTATACTGTGTTCTTATTTGCTTGATTTCTAATATAATCTTCTCAAATTTTTTCATAGAACGCTGCATGGTGTCATATATGTTGTTTACAGAATTTATCACCCACCACCACCATATCACAGCCACCACACTCAGCATGCCAGCCACACTCAACAATAACCAATCTTGAGAATTCTCCTGCGTGAATAATAAAAACAATATTAAAATTAATAGAAAAGCTGGACCTATTTTGCCCATCTTTTCCCAAAATTTAATTTGGTTTTTTAACTTACGTTTTTTTAATTTGATATGTTTCCGAATGATTTCCATTGTCCTGGTGTGCCTGCTAATACACAGACCCAACCTATCACATTCCCTGGAGATGGATTAGCGTTCCACATCACATCACCTTTGTTATAGGTGCCTGACACTGGAATAGCATTGCCAACTTCGAACTTTTTATTTTGCAGTTTAACTGCTCCAACTGTGCTGAGACTTATGTCTGGTTCTATGCTGGTTACTCCTATGCCCACTTTGCCATATAGATTTATTTTTGTTTCAGTGTTGCCTTTGATTCCCAACGCTATGTTTCCATTAGCTGCTATAGATATTCTGTCTGTGTTGTCAGTTCTAATGTTTAGGCCGCTGTTGGTAAATGTGCCAATGTTTGCCATACCTGCTTGTGGCTCCACAATGAATTCTACTGAGTTGCTGGCCACGCTGAGTTGAGCATTTGGACTTTCTGTGCCCACCCCTAATCTGTTCATGCCTGAGTCAAACACAATAAATTGACTCACATTTAAATCACCTGCCACCACTAGATTCTTCAGTGTGCCCACTTGTTTTAAATTGCTTTTGGTCACTGTTTTGCCTAATTCATTGGCACTCAACACAGGCGTGTTGTCTATGCTGATACTATTGCCATCTTTTAGGTCTATGTTGACACTGCTCCAAATGCGATCTGGATCTGGCAACAGAATGAAATATTTGGTGTCTCCCACTCCGGTCCATTGTAGTCCTTTGTTGTAGGGTGAGTTGTCAGCTGTGCCAAAAAATTCAATGGGTTTGCTCTGCACATGCTTGTTATCAATCATATCTGCTGTGGAATTAGCCAGTGCTTTTAGACTGTTGGTGAATTCGTCTGCACTGTTGTTGATTGCAGCTACATTTTTCTCGAGGTTTTTCTTAGCATTGCTTGGCATGCAATTATTTATGCCAAAGTTTTTAATAGTATGGTGTCTGGATTTATGCGTCCATTCAGTTTGGTTTCGGTGGTTTTTATATCCTCCAAAAATGTCTTGATTTTAATTTTACCGCAGTTCTTGAACTCTTCTAATTGTGCTTCTGGCTGTCTAAGGGTCTTTTGCAGGCTGGTTTCTTCATTGTATCCTATGATACTGGTGCCTTTGACCTGCAGTCCTGTGCCATCTCTGCCCATGCCCTGCGGATCCAATGTTTTGGCCACATAGCGACCTATTTTGCGTGTGTTCACATTAAACACCCACAGATAACTGGCACCTATGATTTCAGTGGGATTCACACTGACCACATGGTATTTGTCATCATTAATTTTGTATTTCAATTTGGCTACAATGCGTTCTTTGGGTCTGTGGCGTTTTTTTGGTCGTTTACGGTTGGCTTTGGCAGTGTCTATGATCAAGTCACAGGCTTTGACACAACTGGTCAGTAATTCTTTCAACAGTTCAATATCCTGTTTGGTTAAATCTTCATAGGCTTCCAACAATTGTTGATGAAAATCCAAATCATCTTCGCTGGCATTGCTGTCTGGTTTTTTATTGATACTTTGCACTTCATCTAAAAATTCTTGATAGTCTTGACGTATGTATCTCGCGTGTGCTTGGTTGACTCCAGCTTTCACTAGGATGTCATAAAAATTAAAACTTGTGAGGCTAAAATTTTTAGGATCATCATAAAATTTATTGATGATCTCTTCTATTACTTGTTTTTTACTGCGTGATTGACTTTGAATAACTTCCTGTATATTGGGTCGTTTGGTTTCAACCACCGGATCATCCTGTTCAAGCATAATAGTTTTATATAGCCTAAACAATCTAAAATCAACCTTTAAGATTTGTGTTCTTTGTATAATTCCTGTATGTCTCGTTTGGTTTCGAGTGTTTTTTCCAAGGTTGATATGGTGTGAGCATTGAGTGTATGACAGGCATCAATCATGCTGAATATTCTTTTTTCATACCATACCACACACAGATACCAGCCCACACAAGCACCTATGAAAAATATCAATGCAATGCCAAACCACAGAGCCATGTCCTGACTCATCTTTTTTCCTGCAGTATTTGTTTAGGTGTTTTAGTGCCTGGTTCCAGTTTGGTTAATCTACAACTGAATAGTTTTTTTGGACCTTTGTTGGTGTGTATGATGGGCTGTCCATGTGCATCTAATGTGATGTCTCTTATTTTAGTTAAAACATTTCTAAAACGTCCCACTGATACATTGTCACCCACAGAAACTTCAATCACATATTTCTTCATGTTATTTAAAAAATTTTTTAAATTTATCGATGCTGTTGCTGAGTGGTGCATACACATTCTCTATGAAAGAAATGTGTTTTGTGAGTCTTGCGTCCAATGCATCAATTTTGTCATTCAATTGTTTCATTTCACTCAAAAACAGTTTTCTATTTTCTGCCATTGCCTTTTTAATGATATCAGTTTGATTGATGCTCATGTTTAGATTTTCTCCCCTTTTTCAAATCCCCTAAATTTCATAAATCTTGGAAAACGCAGAGAATATTCATTGACAGCATCCTGATTCTGGGTGATAGCATCTGCTCTCACTTCAATCACCTGCCCAATCAATGATTTTTTGTCTTTCCAAAACTCATCACGTTGTTCATCTGTCAGTCCTGAGCCCACATTTGATTTGATTATTTTTTTATCGTCCACACCCTCCACAATGAATGCACCCAGTTTACCCACATTCCTACCTGTGCCTTCTTCAACGGATTTCACCGTTAAACTGACTTCAATAAACGGTTTCAATTTCAACCAAGCATGACTTCTTTTGCATTCATATGCAGCATCCACATCTTTGATCATGATGCCTTCGTATCCACCCTCTACTGCCCTCTTATTAACCTCTGTGTAGGTCTTTTGTCCCGTAGCTGTATCCAAGTCCACAATCTCATGTGCCAACACTGTAACGGCGTTTAAACTGCTTTTATGCTGTTCATACCAAGCCTTCAGCATGGCTGATCTATCTGTCTGTTTTTTGTCCCAAAAGCCTTTCATAAAATTCTCCAATGGTAAAAAATCAAACAAATGCAACACAGCATCCAAAGCGCCTTTGGATTCCTTTCGATGTACCTGTTTCATTAGATCCTGGAAATTTTCGCTCATCACTTCTCCATCCAACACCACAGGATATGGAGGTGGACTTTTTTTAACCACTTGTGATATTTGTTCTGCAATGTGTCCAAAGTTTGTGAATTCTTTACCATTTCTACTGAACATATCCACCTTGCCATCAGGATACACAATGGTGACCACTCTTACTCCATCCAATTTTACTTCCAACATTTTCTTGCCCACCAACTTCTTTTCATGATTGGCACTGTCATGCGCCAGTTGACAGGTAAACACAGGCACTTGATACTGTTTAAATTTGTTCTTGGTAGCCACACTGTTCACTGTTTTTTCACTCACGCCACATCTTAAATCTTTGATTAGGATTCTTCTGTAAAATCCATTCCATTGTTCTGCAGTGGCCGAACTCATCACAAGATTAATTGCATCACGAGCCGCATGCCCAGTGAGTTCTCTGCGATGCAGTTGTTCTGCCAACTGTTTGAATATCTTCCATTCACATCCTTGAGCTTGAATCACTGTGTCTTTCTCTGGCACTTGCTTCACTCCAAATGTGTAAAGTTTATCCAAACACATGCGGACTCCTTCAAAGAATTCATTCAATCCTTCCTGCATGGCTTTAAGCAGTATGGCTTCCTTGGCCAGTCTACTGTTGTCTGCTTCCAGTTTAGCAATAACATCCTGTGGTTGGGTTCTCATATTATCTAGGCTTCAGTATGGTTTGTACGGATACTTCTTCCCAAGTATCAGGAAATGCTTTGGCCAAATCTGCCACTTTCAGCACAGTTCTCAAACTGATCTCTCTCAGTCTGCGCTGATGTTCTACCACAAATTCCACAATACGATTTTCCACGTCTGCATCCAATTCATATTCTTTCAACATACCATCTTTCACAATCTGTCTAATTCTAAGTATCTTTTCTCTGATGGTATCTATGGTAAGGTCTATGTAGTGACTTCTGCTTTCTAGTGCCTCCAAATGATCTCTAAGTTTTTTGGATTTAACATTATCAAATTTAATATTGGTGATGAACACTGCAGAGCCTTTGAATTCAAAACTGCTGGGCACACCTTCTTCTCTCAATCTATATGCTTCTGTGTTCCAACAAATTTTTCTTACTCTCTTGCTGTCCAAAGCTGCTTTCAATATGTTCAATGATAGGTCTTCCAACAGTATGCTGTCACAATCGTCAAACACCAACACATTGTCTCTCTCTTTGAAATGATACAGTTTGCAATACAGTCCCAAAGCACTCATAGCACCTTTAACCACTTCATACTTGGGTTTGGTGTCTCCCAGTGTGGCCAGTATGTCATGTTTTTGTAATACAGTTTCAACGCCGAACGACTTGCCAACTCCAGGTGGTCCAGATACGATCATTGCTCGCACAT
>Ga0194116_10000997_pt1 | contig 43889 bp, 28 predicted proteins | sample TA2MahsurfametaG_4_FD_148617 | JGI IMG/M metagenome (GOLD analysis project Ga0194116, IMG submission 148617) | Freshwater microbial communities from Lake Tanganyika, Tanzania - TA2015008 Mahale S9 surface | ecosystem: Environmental > Aquatic > Freshwater > Lake | place: Tanzania: Lake... | reverse complement strand
GCGTCCACGTCCCGTAGGATGCGGACTTTCTCCTCTGTACTGTAGCGTTTTCCTTTCATGATCTGGGTCCTTTCTGTTGGACCCAGACCGAACCTTCAAGCGGCTCGAATTTCCGGGATCACGTCAGCTGGCCGGTCAGGCGGACTTGAGCGTTGGGGGACTACAGGGGTCCGACTCCGCTTTTACCCGGCACCCTCCCCTTAAACCCCTCCCGGATCCGATCCCCCTGAAGATCCAGTTTCCTTCCGGTGGGTGGTAAAATCAGCGTGGCGACTGGAAGGAAACCGGATTTTGCTGGGGTTGGGTCGGGTGGGGGTTGTAGATCCGGGTTTCGAGAGAGTCTGGCCCGGCGCATTTGGCGGTGAACTCCGCAGGCGTGAGCGGGCCGAAGGTCGCCTCGCTGCCGTCGCTCAGAAAGCCGCGGGCGGAGACGAGGTGCTCGCGGGTGGTGCCGTGGACGATGGAGTTGGCGCCGCAGGAATTGTTGCCGACCATGCCTCCGATCATGGCGCGGTTGGCGGTGGAGGTTTCCGGCGTGAAGAACAGACCGTGCGGCTGGAGAAACAGATTGAGCTCGTTGCGCACGACGCCGGGTTGCACACGCACGCGGCGGGCGGTGCGGTCGAAGGCGATCACCTGGTTGAGATGCCGTCCGAGGTCCACGACGATGCCGCTGCCGACAACCTGGCCGGCCAGCGAGGTGCCGGCGGTGCGGGGAATGAGGCCGACCTTGTGGCGCGCGGCAAAGCGCACGAGCTCACGCACGTCCGCCTCGGTGCGGGGCAGGGCGACGGCCAGCGGCAGCTCCTGGTATTCGGAGGCGTCGGTCGCGTAGAGGGCGCGCATCGTCCGTCCCGTGTGCAACGATCCTGTGAGGCGGGCGGCAAGGACGGACAGTTCAGCGGGAGAAACGGCACTCATACGGGTCCGGGTTAAGTAGGCGGGGCGCGGTGCTTTGGCGAGATGAACCAAAGCACAAGCCAACCCCACGCAGAGCCGGCTCCACCAGGCGCTGGCTCAGACGCCGGGGCAGGCGAGGAAACCGCCGTCCACGGGGACCATGATGCCGGTGACAAATTTCGCCTGGTCGTCATGGAGCAACCACGTCACGGTGCCGAGCAGCTCCTCCGCCTCGCCGAAGCGCCTGAGCGGGGTGTGGTGGATGACGTTCTGGCCGCGGGTTGAAAGGGAGCCGTCGGGGTTCATTAGGATTTTCCGACTGCGGTCGTTCACGAAGAAGCCGGGGGCAACGCCGTTGACGCGGATGCCGGCGGGGGCGAGGTAGGCGGCAAGCCACGCGGTAAAACTGACCATGCCGGTCTTGGCCGTGGCGTAGGCGGGCACGCGGGTGATCGGGCGGTAGCTTGTCATCGAGCCGAAGGTGAGGATGCTGCCGCGGTGCTGTGCGGCCATGTCGCGGCCGAAAACCTGGGAAGGGATGATCGTGCCGAGCGTGTTCGTGCGGATCACGTCATCCACCTTTTCAGGGTCGAGGTTGAAGAAGCCGCGGAGACCGGCGGGCTTGTCGTCGGCGATTTCCGCGGGATCGAACTGGACTGACGTGGTGATGGCCTCGGTCTGGTTTCCGCCGGCGCCGTTGATGAGGAACCACGGCACGCCAAATTCGGCGACGACCGCGGCGCGGGCTCTTTCAACCGACGCGGGGTCGGTCACGTCGCAGGCGACGGTCAGCGCCGTGCCGCCAGCGCTGCGGATATCGGCGGCGACTTGCTCCAGTGAGGCAGGCGTGCGGCCGAGCAGGGCCACGCGGGTGCCCTGGGCGGCGAGGTGGCGGGCAATGGCGGAGCAGAGGGTGCCGCCGGCACCGGTGATGACGGCGGTCTTGCCGGAAAAAAACGGGTCGTTCATGGGAGGGAAAGTGCGGCGGGAGACGCCAGCCAGGCCCGGGCGTTTGCCCCGGCGACGCGGCGGACATAGTTGCCGAGGAAGTCGGGATCGTCCGGGAAGATGCCGGCCTGGACCTGGGCGCCGAACCAGTCGCAGAGCACCCGGCGGAAATATTCATGCCGCGACAGGGACAGCACGCTGCGCGAGTCCGTGGTCATGCCGATGAACGGGGCAAGCAGGCCGTAGCGGGAGAGCGTGTCGAGGTGCTGGCGGATGCCCAGATCGTGATCGTTGAACCACCAGGGCGGGCCGAACTGGATTTTTCCCGCCACATGGTCCTCGGTGAAGGAGCCCGTGAGCACCGCAAAGGCGGCGTGGTCGGCGGGATTCAAAGGGTAGAGGATGGTCTTGGGCAGGGCGTCCCGAATTTCGAGGTGATCGAGGCAGCGGCAGAGGGCGGGGATGTCGGTGGCGCGGCCGATCATGGCGAAGCCGCCGGCGGCTCCGGCCAGCCGGCGCAGGCGCGAGCTGGTATGGCGCTGGGCGCCGAGGTGCAGCTGCATGACCCAGCCGCGGCGGCCGTAGCTTTCGCCAAGCCAGGCGAGGAGAGAGGAACGGAAGGCGCGAGTCTGGGCGGCATCCGGCCGGCCGCCCGTCAGCACCCGGGAGAGGGTGGCGTTGGCCTCGGTGTCGGACACTGCCTCAAAAGCGAAGACATCGAGTCCATGGTCGGCTATGGTGCAGCCGTGCGCCGCGAAGACATCGAGGCGCTGGTTCAGGGCCGCGCGGTAGCTGTCGAGATCGCTGACACGGGTGCCAGTGGCGGCGGCGAGCCGGCCGAGCCAGTCCCGGAAGCCGGGTTCGTCGATGGCGAGGGCGTCATCGGCTCGCAACGAGGGCAGAACGCGCGGAATGAATCCGTCAGCGCCGAGTTGCCGGTGGGCGTCGAGCGGGTCGAGCCAGCGGTCGGAGGTGCCGACAAGTTCGACGTTGGCCGCGGCGAGGAGGCCGCGGGCGCGGTGGGAGGGTCCGGCCAGCTGTTCGTTGCACTGCGCCCAGATCCGGTCGGCGGAAGCGGGATTGAGCGGCTCGGTGACGCCGAAATAGCGGCGAAGTTCCAAGGCGCTCCAGTGGTAGAGCGGATTCCCCAGGGTCTGGGGCAGCGTTGCGGCCCAGTGGTCGAATTTTTCCCGCGGGGAGGCGTCCCCGGTGATGGCCTGCTCCGGCACGCCGAGCAGGCGCATGGCGCGGTGTTTGTATTGATCGGGTTCGAGCCAAAGCTGGGTCAGGTCGCGATAGGTCCGGTCCGCCGCGAGATCCCCCGCGTCGAGATGCGAGTGGTAGTCGATGATAGGCAGCGCCGCGGCATGCTCGTGATACAGGCGGCGGGCCAGGGGGCTGCGGAGCAGGAAGTTTTCGTCGGCTGAAAGCGATTTCATGACAAGGGCTCAGGTTGAAGGAACCGGTCGGCGGTGCCGGAAGAGGAAGGCGCCGCCGGCCGCCATGCAGGCGAGGCCCGCCGCGAGGGCCAGCCGGCCGCCCAAGTTGGCGAGGGTGAAGAGTCCGACGGCGACAAAGAATCCGCCGGCGATGAGGAAGGACAGGCCGAAGAGCCGGCCGAGAGCGTAGCTGAAGCCGGGATTGAGGACCGGAATTTCGTCGGCGGACAGCGGTCGCGCCAGCCGGGCGAAGAAGATGGCCACCCGCTCATCCAGCGCCGGGCTGCGGCCCGCGGGCAGGAGGAAGAGCGCGAGGCAGACCAGCACGACCAGCGGGGTGGCGACCTCCCAGGCGAGGTGATTGTTGAAGTGCAGGGCCGCGGCGAAGCCGGAGCCCAGCACGGCGCACAACAACGCACCGAGGCTGTTGGGGCGGCGCCAGAGCAGGCCGCCGAGCAGGGGGATGGCCAGCGGCACCGCGAAGACGGAGGCGAAGAGCTTGTTGGCTTCGAAGGCGCCGCCAAAGCCGCCGACGAACATGGCACCGAAGATCACCACGGTGCCGACACCGACCGTAGTGGCCCGAGCCATCCACACGAGGTGCCGGTCGTCGGCCGCGGGCCGGATGAAGCGCTGATAGAAATCCTTCGTCAGCACCGCAGCCATCACGTTGAATTCGGAATTGAGCGAGGACATCGTGGCGGCGAACATGCTGGCGACCACGAGGCCCATCATGCCGGCCGGCAGGAGGTGGGCGCAGGCGGCGACGTAGGCCTGCTCGGGGTCGGCCAGGCCGGGCAGGAAGACACGGGCGGCGAGCGGCGGCAGCAGGAAGATGACCGGTGAGACGAGGAACATGAAGGCGGTGAGGTAACCCACCTTGCGGGCGGAAGGCTCGTCGCGCACGACGTAGAGCCGCTGGATGAACGCCCAGTTGCTGTTGTATTTGAGCGCCACGAGAAGGTAGTAGGCGAAGAGCCATAGCGGCACGCCCTTGGGGCCGTGGAACCACTCAAGCTGCGTCGGCGCCGCCGCGGCGATGCCGCTGATACCGCCCGCGGCCTGCAGGCTGAGCGGCACGAGGATGGCGGAACAGAGCATGAGCACGATGAACTGGATGGTATCCAGCACGGTCACGGCCCAGAGGCCGCCGATCATGGTGAAGATCGTGATAAAGATACCGGAGGCGACGATGGCCTCGGGCACGCTGAACGGGGTGACGGCGGCGAGGAAGACCGCGGTGGCGTAGAGCCGCACGGCGTTGTCGAGGAAGCGCATGAGCAGCCCCATCCACGAAAAGACCTGACGCACGCCGAGGTTGAAGCGCTGCTCAAGGTATTCGACCGGGGTGGTGAGGTTGGAGCGGCGCCACCGCGTGGCGAGGTAGCGGCCGGCCACCACGCAGGGCGGGACGGTGGACCAGAAGACGACGAGGACGACCAGACCGTGCTCGTAGGCGATGCCGGCGTAGGCGACAAAGACGAAGGTGCTGAACATCGACATGAAGTTGCTCACGCCGGCGATGGTCCACGGAATCGTGTTGCCGCCCTTGAGGTAGCTGGCGGCGTCCTTGATGAACCAGCCGAAGAAACTGCCGATGGCCGCCATGAGCACCATGAACGCGCCGAGCAGCACATAGTCGAGGGCCTGGAGGTGATTGAGATCGACGGTCGGCATGGAAACTAGAAGTAGCCGCCCTTTGCCGTGATCTGGTGGACGGTCTGGCCTTCGGCGACCCAGCCGAAGATCTTTTTCTCGTTGGCCCGGATTTCCTCGGCACGGACGAGAACCTCGAAGGCGATGTCGCGCGGCACGACGACCACGCCGTCAATGTCACCGAGGATGACGTCACCGGGTTTGATCACCACGCCGCGGATGAGGATCGGCACCTGGTAGTGCGTGATGAGGCAGCGGCCGAGGCTGCCGTTGGGGATGCGGTGTTTGTAGAAGACCGGGAAATCCTTCTCGAGGATCTGGTGCGTGTCGCGGATGCCGCCGTCGATGAGTGCGCCGCGGATGCCCTTGCCGACGGCGGTGGCGGTCATGACGCCGCCCCAGAGGGTGGCTTTCTCGTCGTTGCTGGTATCCCAGACGACAAAGGAATCGGCGGCCATGTCGTCGAGCATCTGGGTGCGGAAGGTCATTTCGCCGGTGATCTTCACGTTGGGCGCGCTCTTCACGGTGAAGGCGAGGCCGGCGACGGATCGTTCCGGACGGAGGGGGATGAGCTGGCCGATGCCCTGGTCGAGCAACGCGTGCTCGCGGAGCACGTCGCTGATGGCGCCGGTATAGAGCTGCTCGTAGCGGGCGAGCAGTTCCTTGACGGGAATGGGGAAGGGCTTGGTCGAGATCGTTTCGCGCGCGGCGATGAGCTTCTCGAGCTTCATCATCTTGGCTTCCTTCTGCAGGAGGCCTTCGTTTTCAGGAGAGAGATTCATGGGAGTGCGGGTGGTCAGCGGTAGGAAAGATGGGCGGAGTCGAGGATGCCTTTCATGTAGCCGGTGGCGAAAAGCCGGCCGAGGTGGGCGTAGCCGTGCGGGAGATCCTCCTCGCCGGACAGGGACGGCACATGGTCCACGCGGATGGGGCCGCGAAAGCCCAGCTCGTGGTAGAGGCGCAGCATGGCGGGCATGTCGGTCGGACCGTCGTCGTGGAAGGTTTCGGTGAAGTCCGCCGCGGTTCCCTCCACGTCGCGAAAGTGGACGAACACGATGCGCGGGGCGAAGCGGCGGGCGGTGGCGGCGAGGTCGGCGGCCATGAGCCGGAAATTGGCCTGGCAGAAGGTCAGGCCGTGGGCGGGCGAGTCGCTCAGCGTCAGCGCCCGGGCGATGGCGTCGGGCGTGCCGAAGATGCGGGCGACGCCACGCAGGGCCGGGAGCGGCGGGTCGTCGGGATGGAGTCCGAGGCGGACGCCGGCCTCCTCGGCCGCGGGGAGGACGGCGCGGAGAAAGTATTCGTAGTTGGTCCAAAGCGCCTCCGCAGTGATCTGTTGGGCGACCGGGACCGGCGTCGAATCGTATTCGGTCAGGCGGAACCGGTTGGTGAGCGCGCCCCCGCGGGCCGGCACATGGGCGGCGGAGCGGCACCAGCCCAGGGTCGCCATGAAATTGTAGCAGAGCAGGCGGATGCCGAGGGTGCCCATGTTGGCGAGCATGCGGCGGTAGTTTTCGAGATCCTCGTCGCGACCCGGCAAGCCGAGCTTGATGCGCTGCATGTCGAACTCGTCGCCTTCCAATCCGCAGACAGTGAGGCCGGCGGTCGCGAAGTTCTGCTGCACGGTGCGCAGCGACTCCAAGTCGTAGGGCGGCGTCAGGCCGGTATCGCGCGGGTGGCAGCGCACGATGGCGTGCGTGATCCCGGCCTGGAGGGCGTAGTCCCAGGAGCGGTCGCGTCGTGCGGGCAGGAAGTCGGCCAGGATCATGGACGGTGCCGCCGGTCAGCGGGTGGCGGGCGTCAGCGGAATGAGGCTGCGCTCAGCGAGGAGCAGGGGCGAATCGTAGACAGGCAGGGCGGTGAAAACGGCGCCCTGGTCGTTCTGGGTCCACGCATCCCTGGGCAGGGCGTAAACGGTGCTGGTGCGCAGATCCACGAGCACGGGCTCGGTGAACCGGGCCTTGGGCAGGCGGAGGGTCACAAGATTGACGCCGTTGGCCTCGGCGGGCGGGGCGTCGCTGAACCAATAGGCGGCGAGTTGAGCGCCCGAGGAAGTTTGGTAGCCGGTGAGAGCCACGTTGCGGAGGGCGGTCGAGGTGAAAGGGTAATCGGCCACGCGAACCAGGGTATCGCCGAAAATGGCGAAGATGCTTTGGGCCGCGTAATAGGCCAGTTTCACATGCGAGATGGTCTGGTCGGGATTTGTGCCGAGGAGGCCCTTGTAGTTCATACGAAGCTGGCCATCGGGGGTGCCGCTCGTGTTGTTGCCCTGCCGGTAGTGCATGTCGGAGAGCGTGAAGAGATTGAACGGCACGTCCTTGGCGCGGTGGGCGAGCATGCGGCGCAGATTCCACTTGGCCTGGGTGTTTTCCGTCCAAGTGATGTTGCGCAGGGCAAAATCCTCCTGATGGCGCGAGGGAGCGCCGGTCTCGCCCTGGCGGATCTGGATGGACCGGCCGAGGGGGGCGATGCGCGCGCGCAAGCGGTCCACGATGGCGGTCTGATCGGGATTGTTGGGGTAGCCGTGATGGGTGATGGCGTCGATCAGGTCGAGGCGGCCGCGGGCGTGCATCAGGTCGATGAACTGTTCGGCGTATTCCGGCGTATGGGCCAGGGCGAGGGCGTAGAGGCGGCTGTGAGGTTGGAGTTCGCGCACGATGACGGCGGTCTTGATGTAGAGGTCGGTGTAGGCCTGGACAGTGGCAGTGCCGCGGTTGTTGAGGTCAGGTTCGTTCCAGACCTCCCACTCGTGGACGTGCTGACCGTAGCGCACGACGAGGGCGCGCACCCAGCGCTCCCAGGCGGCGATCGCTTCGGGGGACGAGGGTAGACCGCCACCGAGGCCGGTGTCGCCGCCGCCGGGATAAACGGGATTGCCGTAGTTGAACTCAAGCCAGGGCCGGACGCCCTGGGCCACGGCATCGTTGATGATGGTATCGAGCCAGTCCCAGGAATACACGCCGGGGGACTTTTCGCACTTGGCCCAGCCGGCCTGGAGGCGGATGGACTTCACGCCGAGCGGGCCGAGGTAGGGCTTGTAGTTTTCGTAGACGGCGAAGTCGCGGTCGAGGGTCTCGCCGCCGATCGACCACCAGGAGTTGTCCGGAGCGGTGGCAGCGTGGATCGGCGTGACCCGGCCGAGCACCGGGAGATCAAGGCCCGCGGTCGGGGTCGCGGCGGCCTGGAGGCCGAGAGGAGCCAGGGTGAGAACAGCCAGCAGCAGGGAAAGAAGGCGGGAGCGAGTCATGGGATGGGCGGCAGGAGTGGGGAGAGAAGGACGGGACAACGTGCGTGTCCCGCCCCGGGTGGCCAAAGAATTGCGAGCAGGTTTTAATCAGAAGGAGAACTTCGTGGAGAGCGTGATTTTGCGACCCTCGGCGATGGACCACACCGCGACCTGGCCGTCGGGGTTGATCACCACGGGCACGAGCTCGTTGTTCGTGAAGAGATTTCGGACATTCAGCTGGATCTTCATCGGCACTTTGCCGTTGAAGAGCTTGGTCGAATAGGAAAGCCAGGTGTCGACCCGCGTCTCGGTGGGGCCGTAGAACGGATTGCGGACATCGGAGATGCGGAGGTCGCTGAGTTCCGCGACCCCGTCGGACGGACTGAGGTCGCCCTCGAAGGTCTCGACCGGGAAGCCGATGGCGGCCTTGTCCTGCCAGCGGACGCCAGCGCCGACGCCGAAGCCCTTGAGGCGCTCGCCCTGGAACTGGTAGTTGCCGACGAAGTTGGCGCGCCATTTGCGAAGTTCCTGCACCGGGGCCCCGTCGGCCGAGGCGGCGACGTTGAACACGTTGAGGGCGAGCAGCTGGAAATTGTTCGCGAGGATGTTGATGTCGTTCGTGCCTTCCTTGCCGAGGGCGCCCTGGTTGATGGGGATCTGCAGGGCCCAGGGTTTGAGCCACTCGGTGGCGAGGGATGCGCCGGTGGAGGTCGGGGTGTTGAACAGGAGCTCGCGCACGGCGGCGCCGGTGTTGCTGCGCACGGATTCCTGCTTGGAGACGTTCAGGATGAAGGACAGGCCGCGGGTCGGGCGGAAGGAGAGCTCGATCTCGTGCCCCTCGCTGACGAAGTCGCTCGTGTCGCGCACGCCGGGGTTGGTGGTGTTCAGGTTGCCGCCGGGCGCGATGGTCGCGGAGAAGGTGTCGAGGAGCGCCTGGGGCGGGGCGACGTAGCCGACGGGGAAACCGTTGCCGCCATTCGGGATGAAGCCGCCGCGGACCATGCCGTAGACCTGGGAGTGCATCTGCATGATCGCGGCGGGAATTCCGCCGACGCGGTCGTTGAAGCTCCCGGTCTGGGTGGTTTCAAAGGTGTTTAGGCGGAGGGAGACGCGGCCCTTGAAGGCTTCGAGGTAGAGGCCGGCCTCCTTGGTGATGCCGTTGGGCGGAGCGATCTCGTTGCGAAAGGTGTCCACCGTCTTGCGGTTGGGGGGGCTGAAGTTCTCGGACTCGCCGTAGTAGAGGTTGAGGGCGGACACCACGGGCAGGCGCTGCACCCATTTCTGCGGGGCCTTGGCGACGGCGCTCCAGGCAAAAAGCGTCCGCTCGAAGTCCTGGGAAACTAGCGCGGGGTTATCGAGACTGTAGGCCGGACTGTCGACCCGCACGTATCCTTCGCCGGCGGGATCGAACGGGGCGTTGGCGGAGAGGATGGAGGATTCCTCCTTGCGCCAGCCCACGGTGGAAACGAGGTGGTCGCCCAGCCAGTAGCTTTGCAGGGCGAAGGCCTGGGAATCCAGGGTGCGTTCGCTCAGCGTGGCGAAGCTGGCGGTGTTGGTGACCTCGCGGTTTTCCCGCAGCACGGTGAGGGCCTGGGTGCCGGGGGCGTATTGGGCCTGGGTGGCGACGCCGGCGGTGGGGGCGGGCAGGCGGGAGATCACCACACCCTGGCCGTTGATCTGGGTGTGATAGTCCAGCAGGTTTTGTTGGAGGCCCGGGAGGTTGGCTCCGGCCGGGGTGCTCGCGGAGGCGAGGGAGGGTCCGAGGTAAACCCAGGTGACGATCTGCTTGCTCTGACCGGCGGTGCGGGCCTGGTTGTTGCCGTTGGTCCACAGGTCGGGCGTGTAGTGGACGGAGCCACCGCCGCGGTTGTCGGTCTGCAGGGTTTCCCGCTGGGCCAGCACGGAAAAAATGTGGCGGCCGAGGACCCAGCCCGCGCGGCGGGCCTTGAGGTCGCCGAAGTCGAGTTCGTAGAAAGCCTTCGCCCGCCGGGTCTCGGTTTCCACCTCGTCGTAGGTGGCGCGGCCGGCGGTGGAGATGAAGGGGCGGCCGTAGTTCGGGTTGATCTCGCCGGTCCACATGTGGGTGTTCACGTCGATGGAGATGTAGGGGGAGGACTGCGGCAGCAGGCTCTGCAGGCCTTCGTCCCATTGCTGGCGGCTGAAGGCGACCTCGAAGCCGGCCTTGCGGTCGAGCAGCAGCTGTTCGACCGAGGCATCGATCACGTTGAGGTTGGCCAGGCCCTCGGAGTTCGGGCCGACGAGGGTGTTGTTGAAGAAGTCGAAGATCGTGGGATCGGTGAGGTTCTCCGAAGTGTAGAAGGCGCCGTCGGGCAGGCCGTAGTCGGTGCGCACGCGGCTCATCTCGCGGGCGTAGGCGGCAACGGCGATGCCGGTGCGGCCGGTCGAGGGGAAGTAGACATTGCCCGAGACCATCGGGCGGCCGAAGACAACCTGCCCGCCCGCGCTCGTGGGGATGTTGTCACGCGGGGCCGTGGCGTTGACGTCCTGGAAGAATATGGTGGGCGAACGGTTCACGTTCTCAATGACGCCGATGGTCGCGTTGCCGCTCGCGCGGTTGAAGACGTTGAACGGACCGGTGCGCGGATCGTAGCCGACCTTTTCGCGGGCTCCGAGGGCCTCGAGGTTGTCGGGCAGCGTCGCGGAGAACCACGAGGACAGGCGGTCGGAGGGGGTCAGGGTGCGCGGACGGTTGGAGGCGATGCGTCCGTTCTCGTAGGAGGCCCGCACGGTGGTGGACGACAGGAGGCCGCGGTCGCGCAGGGCCTTGATATCCCAGCCGGCCGCGACGTATTGGCGGTCGGTGTCGGAGAAGGCGAACTTCTGCTGGTATTTTTCCTCGGCGTGGACGGCGGCGACGCGGACGGCGAGTTCGTTGGGCAGGAGAACTTGGTTGTATTTGAACACGCCGCGCCAGGTCCCGTGGTTGTCCGCCGAGAGATCGAGGCTGCCGGCGGTCCTGTTCAGGTCGGCGGTGGCCGTGGAGGTGTTGATGATGCCGGCCGGGCTGCCGACGCCGAAGAGAAGGGCGTTGGCGCCGCGGTTGATCTCCACGCGTTCGGTGTTGAAGCTGTCCATGGGGATGCTGCTCCGGAAGAAGTTCCGCGCCTGGGTCGCCTCGGCGAGGCCGCGCACGCGGGTGCCGGCCGGACCGCTGCTCAGGCTGGGCTCGCCGGAGACTCCACCCGGGGCGGCTTCCGTGCCCGAGAGGTTGCCGCCAAACCCGGTCGTTTCCATGTTGGTCTGGTAGACGAGCAGTTCGCGCAGGTTGGTCGAGGCCGTGTCCTCGAGGAACTTGGCTGTGACCACCGAGACGGAGGCGCCGAGGTCGGTGAGCTTGGTGCTCAGGCCGGTGCCGGCGAGGGACTCGCTGGCCTCGTAGCCGACGTCGGAAGTGCTCTTCACGACGAAAGGGGAAAGCACGAGAACCGGCTCCTTGGGGACGGGGGCGGCGGAATCGGGGGATGCCGTCGGGGCCGGGAGGGAGACGTTCAGCAGGAGGACCAGCACACCGGCGAGGCACCGGGTGGGGGACATCGCGGCGGGCGGAACGGTCCGGGCAACCGCCCGGAACGCGGGCACGGGGGGAAGGGCAGGCACATTCATGGATTTGGTGGGGTGGGGTGAAACAGGCAGCAAAAGTTGGCGGGGGCGAAGGGGAGGGGGTGACCCGGGCGGGCGGGTTTGACTGCTATTGACCGGCGCAAATCCGGTGGGGCGGGGGAACTGCCGCTTACTATAGGCGTTCGCGGGGGATGAGTCTATGGTTGCGCCTGACAATAGTTGTCTGAAATTGATTTCCCATGGCCATGACCTTTCACTCCGTCGAGCGGCTGGGCGCGCCCTTCTCCGCGGTTTCGGAACTCGGGGTCGTGATTCCGGCCGACGGGGAGGTGTCGTTCCTGAACCAGGAAAGAAAGCTCCTGTTCTACTTGCAGGGTAACTGCACCGGAGCGATCGACGGGGTGGGATCGTTTCCCATCCAGGCGGGCGACGTGCTGGTGGTGCCCTGCCGCTGCCGGCAGCGCTACCGGATGGACCGACCGAGGCAGTCACCCCGGCTGCATCTGCTCAAGATTGCCTTCGCGCTGCCGCCGCTGGCGGTGCCGGACGGACGCATGCCCACCCTGCACGTGCAGGGCAATCCGGAGGAGGACCTGAGCGTCTTCGCGCGCCATCACTTCCAACAGGTGCGACACCTGCCGGGGGCGCAGACGGCGCCCATGCAGGAAATCCTGCGCGCTATCCGGCGCGAGGCCGAGGGACACCACCCGGGCATCCGCCACCGGGTGCGGGCGCTGAGCACGAACCTGATGGTGTTGGTGGCGCGAATGGTTCATGAGCGGACCGTGCCCGTCATGACCGGAGCGGGGGCGCAGGTGCCGATGGTCAACCAGGTGAAGGAGTTTCTGCTGCGGAACCACGCACGCGAACTCTCCCTCGCCGAGATCGCCTGGCATGTGCGCAAGAGCGAGGAGCATATCGCGCGTGTCTTTCGAAGAGTCACCGGCCAGACGGTCTTCGACTACTTGCGCACCATCCGGCTCGAGAGTGCGAAGACCTTGCTGATCGATTCCGACAAGACCCTGACCGAGATCGCGCGTCTCACGGGTTTCGGTTCGCTTGCGCTATTTAGTCGAAATTTCACGCACTATGTCGGTCGCACCGCTTCGTCCTACCGGCAAGAACGAGCACGATTGGTGCAGTGGCGGCCGGTGTGACCCAGGCGGAAGATCTGGACGGCAGGTAGGTGGAATTGGCGAGGTTTCGAGGAGTGCGCGGCGGCAAGCGCGTGTCCTGCAAAAAGCTCCGGTTCAGAACAGGCTTGGTTAATGGTCTGAGAACTTTATGACACAGGCCAAAAACTACCCCATGTCTTCCCTCCAAACCCCTGCTAACTTCAACTGGCCGCTGGCCTATGGTCGAAGTAACGCCCGTCCTTGATGCAACGTGCCTCCACCTTGATTCCCATCACGCCGTGTAACAGGGCACCGAACAGCCAGATCTCCGCCGCGGCAATCGAATCCCGTATTTTCATCGGCGTTGAAGGCTTCCGATCAGGGCGGCGCGGTCCCCGCCGGATCGGTCGCAATGCTGGATCTCGGTGGCGTGGCGGATTTGGCCGAAGTGCGCGTGAATGGCACGATGCTCGGCGTGCTCTGGCAGCCCCCGTTCCGGGTCGACGTGACGCAGGCGCTGCGGGCGGGTGAGAACACCTTGGAGGTGCGGGTGGCCAACCGCTGGATCAATCGCATCATCGGCGATGAGTCTTTGCCGACGGAGCTCACGTATCAGCCACCGGGGAAAAACAAGTTCACCGATGGCAAGCTGGAGCAGTTGCCACCGTGGTTATACGATCGGTCGCGCCTGGGCGAGAAGCAGCGCGTAAGCTTCACGACGTGGAAACACTACACCGCAGATTCGCCGCTTACGCCGGCCGGGCTGCTCGGACCGGTGCGGCTGGAGTGGCGAGCGATCGCAGGGCCGTAGCGGCCGGCCGAAGGCGCAGCGCACAGCCTTGAGCCGAAACGTTGGCGGAAGAGGCCAGCGCGTGCCTCGTTGCAGCCTCTTCCCGGAGCCGACAAAAAGGGGCCTGCTGGCCAACCGCGTCGGTCTAACAACAAGCGAACCGCCCCGTCGATCGCCGCCCGGCCGCTCGTGTGGTGGCACTGGATCAACGGCAACGTGAGCAGCCATCGCCTGTTGCCGCTTCTCGATCGGTCTGCGATTTAACGGTTTCAATCTCGCCGCCGTTGCCCTCCGCGGACACCCACGCAAGTGTGCTCCTGTCGGTCCTCCTTTCCTGGAAGTGGACCAGCGCGCCCCAGCGCCACAAAAAACCACCCCAGTTATCCGGGCTTCACTCCATGATTGTCGGCCGCCCAAGGGTGGCCTCCTGCTCCCTGGTGTCACGAGGCTATCCGCGCAGACCCCCACCCCCTAACCCTCTTCGCGTATGCGAAGCGATCTACCGCTAATATGATTTTCCTATTTGCCGTCCTGACCCTGACCGCAGGCGATACCAAACTCACGGTGGATCCGGAACGTGCGCGCCTGAGCCTGGAGCATCGCGGCGCGGTGACGGCTGGTGCGCACCCCGACGGCGGCCTGCTCCTCGGCACGCCGGACCGCCTGCTGCCCGCATCGCTGGTCTCCCGTGGCTACGATCTGCAAGGCCGGCCGGTATTCGAGGCCGCCACTTCCGAGGGCCGCAAAGCGCGCGTGACCGTCTCACTTACTCCCCAGCAGGCCGATTTTTTGGTGCAGCCAGCGGAACCGATGTCCGTGCTGATGCGATTCGCCCCCGCCAGTCCCGGCTACGGGCTCGCCGATCACGCGGTTTCGAAGCGCCCGACCTTCGACACCGACATCACCGGCTATAGCAACGACAACTTCCTCGCGGGAGGCGGGATCACCCGGCTGGTCTCCAACTTCGTCATCTATCCCAAAAACCAATGGGCCTTTCTGGTCTGGGAGCCGGGCGCGAAGATCGTCCGCAGCACGGAGACCGAGTCCGCGCAGGGCTCGCGACACGTGGAGTCCAACGTGCGATTCACCGTGTTTACCGGAACTCCGCGTGAGATCTACCGCGGCTTTCTCGAATCGCGCAACCAGTACGGCTACCCGGTGATGAAGCCCAAGTACGAGTTCTTCGGCGTCGGGTGGGAGGCGTTCGGCGCGCTGGCATGGGACACCAATCACAAGACCGTCGCTGAAAACATCGACCGTTACCTCGCCGAGGGCTACCCGCTCTCGTGGATGGTGGTGGGATCGGGCTTCTGGCCCCGCCACGAGGCGCGCTTCCACGAGACCACGAGTTTCGGGATGTACGACCAGAACCTCTACCCCGACCCCGCCGGCTTCATCGCGCGGTTCAAGGCAAAGGGGCTGAAGTATTTCCAGGGGCTGCGCACGACGTTTGTGGTCGATGGTCCCTTCACTGAGGAGGGGCTGCGCCAGCGGTTCTTCGTCGAGGAGAACGGGCAGCCGAAGGTGTTCAAGTTCGACTGGCCCAAGACACCCACCTACCTTCTCGATTGGACGAAGCCCGGGGCCGTCGCCTGGTTCACCGACCTGGCGCGCAAGTGGACCGCCTGGGGCGTGGACGGTTACAAGGAGGACGTTTTCGGTTTCAAAAAGTACGAGTTGCGCGACGACAAACTCGATGCCGTGAACATCGCTCTCATGCGCGAAGGGCGCTACGTGATGGGGCGCAACGCCTACCTCGCGTCGCCCGCCGATCTTCACCGGATCAACGATTTCAACTACAACCAGCCGCAGGACCGCGGCCCGGTCAATGCGCTCGCGTATGCCTATTCCGGCTTTCCGCTCGTCTACCCGGACATCGTCGGCGGGACTTTTGGCGAGGGCCATTTCGACCTCAAGGTGACGTCGCGCATGCGGACCTACATGATGCGCAACGCCATGTGGGCGAGCCTGCATCCGTCCATGGGCATGGGCCAGGCGCCGTGGACTTTCGGCGACAAGAAACTGGAGACGGTGATGCTCGCCGCCGCCCGCCTGCACGATCGACTGCAACCGTTCTTCCATAGCCAGGCGGTGAAGTTCTTTTCGGACGGCTACCCATGGCCGATGACTCCTCTTCCGGTGGCGTTCCCCGACGATCCCTCCGTGCATGGTCGCGAGAACGACCGGGTGCGAGGTTATCAGTGGATGATCGGGGACTCTCTCCTGGCCGCGCCTCTCTACGGCAACGACTACGAGACCGCCACCGCCCGTGGTATTTACCTGCCCGCGGGCTCTTGGATCGAGTATGACTCCGGCCTCCGGCACGAAGGGCCGAAGCTGCTGCGGGACTATCCGATTCCTCCCGAGATGACGCCGCTGTTTGCCGGCGGCACGGGTATTGTCGTGGAGAAGAAGGACGGAGGGCTGGTCGCGCGCGTTTACCCGGTGTCCCCGCGGGCCGACTCGACCTTTGTCCATCCGGACGGGCAGTCCACTTCAGTGATCAGCGTCGATGTGGCGGACTGGAGCAAGGTCGCCGTCCAAACGACCGGCGGCAAACTCGTCCCTGGCCAGTGGGAGCGTCATGCTTACGAATTCACGATTCGCGCCGGAGAAAACTACGCACTCCGCTCAAGGCATTAAGGACAGGCGGCCCCTCTGAGGGCCATTCGTGCTAGCCAGCGCGTCGGATGAGTGCACCGCTGGTGCCGCCGCTTCCACCCAACGCCCGGGAAACAGCAGCATGCGCGGCAAGGGAGGCACGCCGGTTTCGTTGCCATTGAGCTGGCTGACGACGAGATCGACGGCGTTCGCGGCGATCATGTCGTAGGATAGATCGATTCCGCCGATCTCCGGCGCGGTCGGAGTCCAGTGCATCGTAACGATCGGCCGCTCGGGCCCAGTTGCCAGGTCCATGGTCCGCAGCTGTTCGACGATCGCCTGGGAACTCACCACGATGGCATCGGGCCGGCACCGCTTGAACCTCCGCGCAACCTCGCGACGGTCTGCCGGCAGTCCGATCCACAACCACTCGGCGGCCGCGGGGCGTTGAGGATGAAACACCGCAAACGCCGCCTCCCACGCCCGCCGCGCCCGCTCGTTCACCTCCGCTTCGAGGATGGCCATCGGTCGCCGATGCCCGGCCGCGGCAAGTTTTTCGAGCGCCAGGAGCATCGCGAGAAAATGGTGGTGTCCGGCGTGATGGAGTTCGGGAGTCCACCGCGCGCTGCCGATCACCGCGGGGGCAAAACGATCCCACTCGAGATCCAGCGTCACCTCGGACTCGTGCATGACGGGGGACAGGAGCACTCCAACGATCCCGCGCGACTTCATCACTTGGGACAAGCGCTGGTCCGTCATGCCGCGCTCGGCGGTCCAGAACTGCTCCAAACCGTAACCCAACGCCTCGGCTCGCGCCTTGGCCCCCAGGTAGACGCGCTGGAGAAACGGATCCGCCGCCGCCTCGGCCTTCGGCGTATGCACCCACACAAAGGCAATGCGCTCGCCTTTCCCGACCGGGCGGGAACTGCGGATGTGGGACATCAGCGAGGAAAAACGCGGATTCGGCCGGTAGCCCAAGGTGGCGGCGACTTCCTGTACTCGCCTCCGGGTCTCCGGGTGGATCCGCGGATCATTGCGCAGCGCATACGAGACCGTGGCCAGGCTGCAGTCGGCGGCGCGGGCAATTTGTTTCAAGGTGATCACTGCGCGGGAGATCGGTTCCGGTCAATGCACCCCGTCCGATGGCCGATGGCAATCCTTGGAAGTTAACAATCGCCCGCCCTTGCGGATCGGACTCGTGGAATAGCAGAAAGGAACGGAGCAAGCTCCGGGGATTGGATCCATCCGTAATTGAACGGTTTCAATATCACCACCGTTGCCCCCTCAGGTATTCACCCAATCGTGCTGCGGCCGGTCCTCTTGCCCTGGAAGTCGACCAGCGTACCCCTGCGCCATGAAAAAACCACCCCTGCTATCCGGGCATTCCCCCGGGATTAGCCGCCGCCCGCTGACGGCCCTTTTGCGGGTTGGCGTCGCGGGGCGATCAGCGCAGAGCCCCACTTCCTGCCCTTCTTCGCACTGCCGCCATGTCGGCTTTCGCTTCTTCGCAAACCGGCTGCGGACCTTGTCCCTCGCGACGCTGCTCGGTCTCGGCGGCGTCGGACTGGGGGCCGATTCGCCGGCGCGGCTGAACACTCAATTCCAGCCGGGCCTGCCGTGGCCCGATGCGCAGGGCGCGCACCTTAACGCGCACGGTTTCTGCGTCCTGGATTTCGGCGGCCGCCACTATTGGTACGGGGCGCACAAGATCGCGGGCAAGACCGAGGCCGAGAAAAACGAGGCCGGCGTGCGCTGCTACGTCAGCGACGATCTGCTCAACTGGCAGGATGCCGGGCTCGTGCTGGACGTGTTCGCTCCGAACGCCCACTCCGAGCTGTCCGAGGCCGCCATTCTCGACCGGCCCAAAGTGATCTATCACGCCGCCTCCAAGAAGTTCATCCTCTATTTCAAACTCTACCCGCCCAAGTCGCAGGGTGGAAAGTCCGGCGTCGATTTCGCCTATGTCGGAGTGGCGACGGCAACGCAGCCAACCGGTCCGTTTGTGTACCACGGCCGCTTTCAGGGCGGCGGCAGCCAGTTCGGCACGGGCGACTTCGCGATCTTCCCTGACGTGGATGGATCGATTTATCACCTCGGAGTGCGCAAGCCGGACAAGGCGTTTGTCTGCGGTCGATTGTCCGAGGACGGGTTGCAACCCGTTGGGGACTATGTGGAACTCGCCGGCATCACTCGCGCCACCGAGGCGCCCGCCCTCTTTCGTCGCGGCACCAAGATCTATCTCCTCGCTTCCGGCAGCTCCGGTTGGGCGCCCAATGCCGCCCGCCTGTTCGTCGCCGACCAGGTCACCGGCCCGTATCAGGATATCGGCAATCCGTGCCGCGGGATTAACCCACACAACAATCTCGGACCGGAAAAGACCTTCGGGGGGCAGAGCACGTTTGTGTATCCCGTCGCCGGCCGGCGCGACGCGTGGATCGCCATGTTCGACCTCAACCAACCGCAGGATCCCATAACCTCCGGTTACGTCTGGCTGCCGATCGAGTTCGAGGGCGACCGCCCGATCATCAGCTGGCGCGACCGGTGGGACCTGTCTGTGTTCCCGACCAAATAAGTCCGCTTCTTTACTCCCTCTTCCGCCTGCTCTTCGCCGCCCCCTGCGCAATACCATGCCTTCTCCCCGCACCACGCGCTTTCGCCGGAAATTCAATGAGCCGGTCTGCCTCGATCGGCCATTGGCTCCGTGCAAGACCAGCGCAGCGAAAGCTCCATAGACCCACTCCGATTTCAGAAACGTTCAGTTCAACACCCCGAAAAAATGCAAACCAACCCAGCCCTCCAATCCCCTCAGCCGCAAAGCCGGCTTGCCTCCGTCTTCCCCCGTTTAGCCCGCGGGCTCTTGATGCCCCTGTGCCTCCTTTTCGCGATGTGTTCGGGCCTCAGCGGGAGCGCCCAAACCTCCCCGTCCACCGGCCCAGCGACGATTCAAGGGCGAGTACTCAACGTCACGACCGGTGATTACCTGAACAACGCCCGCGTGTTCGTCGAGGGCACGACACTGCAGGCCTTCACCAATGAATTCGGCGAATTCCGGCTGGCGGGAGTGCCGGCCGGCATCGTCACCGTGCACGCATTTTTCACGGGCCTCCCGCCCCAATCGGCCCAACTCACCGTCGAGGCCGGACAGACCGCCACGCAGGACTTCGAGCTCCGTCACGCCGATTCGGGAGCGCCGGCGAAGGATCCGATCTTGCAGCTCCCCGCCTTCGCCGTCGCCGCCGTGAAGGAGACCAACGCCAGCTCGATCGCGGTCAACGAGCAGCGCTTCGCCGAGAATCTCAAGAACGTCGTCTCCGCGGACGAGTTTGGCGGCGTGACCGAGGGAAACATCGGGGAGTTTCTGAAGTTTATTCCCGGCCTGACGCTCGATTACGTGGGGGCCGAGGCGCGCACGGCTTCGGTACGTGGCCTGCCGCCCGCGCACACCCGGGTGAACATCGACGGCAATCAGGTCGCTAGCACCGGCGCGGGGACTTTCAACCGCCAGTTCGAATTCGACCAGCTCTCGATCAACAACGTGTCCCGCGTCGAGGTGACCAAGGCACCAACGCCCAATATGCCCGCTGACTCGATCGGCGGCTCGATCAACCTCGTGAGCAAAAGCGCGTTCGAGCGCTCGCGGCCACAGTTCAGCTACAAGGCTTACGTCAACATGCTCTCCCAGTCGATTCAGGATGTGGACTACATCTCGTTCGAAAAGACGCCCGGACCCGAGCGAAAGCCCACGCTAAAGCTGAAGCCCAACTTCGAGTTCAGCTACATCCGGCCCGTCACCAAGAATTTCGGCTTCACGCTCACCGGGATGAAGACGAGCATCTTCAACCGCCAGTACGTCTCCGTCCCACGCTGGAGTCCCACGAGCAACGCTGGCACGCCCGGCACCGTCGCAACGTTCGAAAGACCCGCGCTGACGAGCTATCGCTTCATCGACGGCCCGAAAGTCACCGACCGCCACTCGATCGGCGCAACCTTCGACTGGAGGATATCGCCGAACGATGTGTTGAGTGTGCGGGGTTCTTGGAACGAGTTCGATGCCGTGTTCCGCAATCAAATTTACGACTCCGCGACCAACGTGCCGGCGACGTTCGGACCCGACTTCACCCAGAGCGGCAACAGCTCCGCGACGTTCGCCTCGAACGCGCATTCGGTGAGCATGCGCCGGGCGCTGCGCCGCACCTACGTCATCAGCGCCCAGCATCGCCACAACGGTCCCGTCTGGAAATTCGATGCCTCGGCCTCCTACTCCAATTCCCGCGCGTATTTCCGTGACATGGACGAAGGTTGGTTCGCCACCACCCAGCTCAGTCGCCCCGGCCTCAAGGTGCGTTACAATGGTATCCGCGATTCGATTCCCGGGTTGATCTCCGCCACGACGACCGCCGGTGCCCCGGTCGACATTCGCTCCCTGGGCAGTTACAACCTGACGCTGGTGAACACGCAGCCGGTTGATTCGATCAACACGAACAAGAACGCCAACGCCAGCCTCAGCCGGTACTTCAACATCGGCGTGCCGGTGCAGGTCAAGGCCGGCTTAGACTACCGCAGCATCACCTCCTTCGCCGACCGGCCGAGCCGGCAGTGGACGTTCCTGGGGCCGGATCGGATCGCCAACAACACCGACAATTCCGCCGCAAACTACGATCTCGTCGACCCGTATGCCGGCACCGTCAACGCCCCTTACGGTCTGGGTGGCTTTCAATATGTAAGTCCGATCAAGGCCTTCGATCTCTTCGTCAACCGTCCCGAATACTTCCTGCATGATGCTGTCTTTCAAGTGCAACAAAAGGCGCTGAACTCCCGCGTCATCACCGAAGAGATCAGCTCCGCCTATCTCCGCTTCGACCTGCGGCTGTTGGATAACCGGCTCTGGGTCGTCGCCGGAGCGCGCTACGAGCGCACGCACGACGAAGGCTCCGGTCCGATCAATGATCTTGGGCGCACGTTTCAACGTGACGCCGCCGGCAATCTCATCCGCAACTCCTCCGGCCAGCCGGTCAAGATCGTGGGCGATGCCGTAACACTCGCCAAGCTGCAGTACGTGGAACGTGGGGCGAAAATCGAAAAGGAGTACGGCGATCTCTACCCCAGCGTGAATCTGACCTTCAATCTCACGCCGGATATCGTCGCCCGGGCCAGCTACGCCGAGACCCTCTCGCGACCGAACTTCAATTTCATCATCCCCGGAACGACGCTGCCAGATCCCAGCACGACCTCCCGCGTCATTTCGATTAACAACGTCGAGTTGAACCCCTGGACCGCCCGGAACTACGATCTCGCGATTTCATACTACCCGAAGGGCGGCGGGGAACTGTCGGTCGGAGTGTTCCGGAAAGACATCAAGGACTTCTTCAGATCCACTGACATCGACGTGACGCCGGAACTGTTGGGTTTTTACGGCATCGATCCGACATTCGCGACCGGCGGCTACGTCCTCCGCTCGCAGCAGAATATTAAGGGCACCACCCGGATTGACGGCTTCGAATTCAGTTACCGGCAGCCGCTGAAGTTCCTGCCAGCTTGGGCGCGCGGGGTGAATGTGCGGTACAACATCACCAAGCTGAACCTGTCCGACGATGCGCAGTCAGACTTCGACGGCTTCATCCCCGTCAGCCAGAATTGGGGCATCAGCCTCGACCGGGAGAAGTTCAACGTCCGGCTCAACTGGAACTCCCGCGGACGCCAGAATCGAGCCCTGATCACCGGCGTCGCCGAGCCCGGCACTCGGGAGTATATCAAGGCCCGCCTTTCGCTCGATGTGGAGGCGGAGTATCGGCTCACAAAGAACCTCGGCCTCTTCGTCGGCGCGCGGAATATCACCCGGGAACCGGAGATCCTCCAACGGTTCGGTCCCACCACACCGGACTACGCGCGCACCTTCCAGCGCGCCGACTTCGGCTCCACGATCGCCGTCGGCGTGAAGGGCACCTTCTAGTCCGGATTTTTCCCAACGCGCCAACCCCGACCGAATGTGTAGCCGCGCTTGAACGCAGTGAAAGCGTGGCCGAACGGGCGACCACGTTGTCGCTTCGCTCCAACGCGGCTACACCAGGGGAAAATCGTCACCCAACGGTGCGATTCCGATCGATTTGAATACACGCACGAAGAATCTCCTCACCGGAAAATCCGTCCGCCCGATGGACGGAGTCCGGTGCTGATCATCGAAGACTCCCCTGCCGCAAAATCATGACCCTGAATCCCATTCGAATGCTAAGGGCGCTGCTCGCGGCGTCGGTGCTCAGCTCGGCTTCCGCCCAACCGATTGCCAACGACCGCTACACCCTTGAACCCACGGCCGACGGCGCCGTGCAGATCACGGCCAAGGCGGCCGGCACCTGGACGTTCCGCGGCGACTTCACCGTACTCGTCGCCAAGGCGGATCCGAAACCGGCAATGCGGCCGGCAAACATCCCCCGAACCCTGCACAACATCGCCACGTGGCAGACGGCCGCTCCGCGCGCCGGGACCGATTTGAAGCAGACGAAACGATCCGACGCGCAAGTGGGCGACGGTTTCGACGACCGCATCCTCGATGGCAAGACCGACCTGCGGACGGCCGATCTCTTCGCGGCCGCACCGGTCACCCACGTGAAGGCAACGGGCGTTCAGCACCAGGGCGACGCCCTTGAGTTCACTCTCGCCCCGCAGGATGCGTTTGCCCTGACCGCCCGCCTCACCCTGCCGCCCGGCGACGCCGAGCCCGTGCTCACGTTCACGCTCACACCCCGAACTGACGCGTGGTTCTCCGTCGGATACACCGGCGCGCCCGCCTATCCGCTCGAGACGCTCGCCGAGGTGTGGCAGCCTTTCATCTGGCAGGGAAAACGTTTCCCGACCCAGTCGATCCTCACGTCAGCCTACCAGTGCTCGCTGCCCGCGACCTTCGTGCGCAAGGGCGACGTCACCCTCGGCGTGGTGGTCGACGCCGGGGAGTTCCCTTTCTCCCCGTTGCCGCTGTTCGAAAACAGCCGCTTCGGCGTGGCGCTGCGCAACCCGGTTGGCGAGGCTCAGCCGATGGTTTTCGCGCCGATGCTCGGCGGCACGGAGTCGAAACGCACGCGCGGCCAGCCCTTCACGTTCAAACTCCGCCTCTTCGCCGGCACCGGCGACACCACCCAGGCCTTTGAGGACGTCGCGCGCCGGCTCTACGGCTTTCGCGACTATCGCCGCAACGCCATCAGCTCGCTCAATGAGACGCTCGACAATATGATCGACTACGGGATGAGCCACTACAGCTGGTTCATCGACGAGCTGAAGGGCTGCTCCTACTCGACCGACGTCCCCGGCGCGGTGAAGAACGTCAGCTCGCTCAACCCGCTCAACCTCGCCCTCATCGCCGACGATGAGGAGATCTTCAATAAACGCGCGTACCCAATCATGGAGTACATGCTCTCGCGCGAGAAATTCCTCTTCAGCCTCGACCCCAAGCAGAAGGGCCAGAGCCCCTCGCGTCTCCTCCTCGGGCCCAGCGCCCCTGTGAGCGAGCTCGCCACGCTCTACGGCATCACTCATGGCGCCTCACCCGTGCTGGGGCATCTGGCCAAACAGATGCTCGGACGCGACCGCATCCTCAATCTCGACGATGTCACCGAAGGCGGCAGCTGGCAGAACCAGCTGAGCGTGGCCCTCGTCACGGGCGACGCCAGTCTGCTGGCCGCCGCCCGTCGCGGTGCCGACGCCTATCTGGCGCAGCGCGTTGACCAGCCGCCCACCGGGTTCGACGACGGTGGCATGTTGTTCTTGATCGGATTCGCGCCCAAGTGGATCGACCTCTTCCGACTCTACGAGGCGACCGGCGAATCCCGCTACCTTGCTGCCGCCCGCCAGGGCGCCCGCCAGTACACTCAGTACACCTGGATGGCGCCGCGCATTCCCGACGAGGAAGTGACGGTCAATCCCGGTGGGCAGGCGCCGGTCTATTGGTATCTCAAGCGCTTCCCGCCGATGCGCGCCCCGGAGGAGCGCGTGCCGGCCTGGCGCGTCTCCGAGATGGGCCTCACCCCGGAATCCTCCGGCACGATGTCGGGCCACCGCGCCATCTTCATGGCGAACTACGCCCCATGGATGTTGCGCATCGCGGCGCTCACCGGCGACCAAATGCTGCACGACGTCGCACGTTCCGCCATCGTCGGTCGCTATCGGAATTTCCCCGGCTACCACATGAACACCGCGCGCACCACGATCTACGAGCGCGCCGACTACCCGCTGCGCGACCACAAGGAGCTCAGCGTGAATTCATTCCACTACAATCACATCTGGCCCCACATGAGCATTCTCGTCGATTTTCTCGTCACGGATGCCTTTGCGCGTTCCGGCGGAAAGATCGACTTCCCCGCGCACTTCATCGAGGGCTACGCGTACCTGCAGAGCAAATTCTACGGTGACCGACCCGGGAAGTTCTACGACCGCGATGACGCCGTGCTTTGGCTGCCGCGCCGGCTCATCCAGAGCGGCTCGGTGGAAATCAACACGCTCGTGGCCCGCGGCCGCAGCGGACTCTACCTCGCGTTCACCAATCAGTCGCCGCAGCCCGTCACCACCGAAATCACCCTCAGCGCCAAGGTGCTCCCGCAGCTCTCTGCGCGGACATATCGCACCCGCGTGTTGGCCGGTGGCGCGGATGCGTCTGAGCTGCGCGACGGTCGCCTGACTGTCACCGTTCCGCCAATGGGTCTGACCGCGATCGAAGTTGAGGGCCTTACCGTCACCCCGAAATTTCAGGACCGCCTCGTCGGCGCCCGTGCCACGGATGCGTGGCGCCGGGACTACCTCGAGCTGCCGTTCGGCGGCACCCGCGCGATGATCCTCAACTTCGGCCCCGCCGCTACCACGGCGTACGTCTACCTGCAGGCCGACGAGAGCAAGTTCAAGGCAGTCACCCTCAACTACACCCTCGCCGGCCGCCGGGTGTCGCTAACCGACGCGACGTTTCCGTTCGAGTTCACCGTGCCAGTTCCCGCCGGCGCGGACACCTTCGAATTCGAGGTGGGGGGCGTGACGCCTTCCGGGGACAAACAAGCTTCCGGCCCCGCCGTTTTGCAGCGATGACGCGGCACTGGTCCAACTCGGTGAACGATTTCATCAACCCGCGGCTTGTGGCGGCGGCGGCGCACGGCGACGTTCAGCGCGGCCTCCCACCTCCCAGCTTCATCTCCACCTAAGACTGCATGCCCCGCCTCCCTCATCTTCGCTGGTGGATCGCGACGCTCCTCGTGGGCGCCGCCGTGCTCAACTATGTGGATCGCCAGACCTTGTCTGCGCTCGCTCCGACCATCCAGACTGACCTCAAGATGGACGACCGCGCGTACGCCAATGTCGTCAATCTCTTCCTCGTCGCGTACACGATCGCCTACCTGTTCTCCGGCCGGATCGCCGATCTCATGGGCACGCGCGTAAGCATGGTGCTTTTTGTCGTCTGGTGGTCGGCGGCCAATATGGTCACCGCGGCCGCGCAGGGGGTGCAGTCATTGGGCGTCTATCGTTTTCTGCTCGGTTTGGGCGAAGCCGGCGTCTGGCCCGCGGCATCGAAAGCAGTCTCGGAGTGGTTTCCGGCGCGGGAACGCGCCCTGGCCATCGGCCTCTACACGATGGGAGCGACGCTTGGCGCTACGCTCGCACCCTATATCGTGATTCCGCTGGCCACCCACGCCTGGGGCCAGACCCTGCCTGGCGTCGCCGAGTTTCTCGGCCAGGGCGCGGGTTGGCGCATCGCCTTCATCCTCACCGGCGCCGCCGGCCTCGTTTGGCTCATACCGTGGCTCTGGATGTATCGCTCGCCCAAGGACAGCAAACTCATCACCAGTGGCGAACGCGAGATGCTGGAAAAATCCGCGGCGGCCGAGAGCCCGGCCGGTTCCAGCGAAAAGCCGTGGACGTGGAGGCAAGTTTTCACCTTTCGCGGCACCTGGCTGCTCCTGGTGGGGCGTCTCATCACCGACCCTGTGTGGTACTTCTATCAGTTCTGGTTCCCCAAGTACCTCAGCGCCGATCGGCATCTCTCGCAGGATCAATTGAAGATCACCTGGATCGTCTACGCCGCCGCCGGCGTCGGCAGCCTGCTCGGCGGATGGCTCTCTGGGCAATTGATCAAGCGCGGCACCGCGCCCGCTGCCAGCCGCCTGTGGGTGATGCTCGGCTGCGCCGCCATCATGCCGCTGTCGCCGTTTATCGCGCAGGCCGCCGGCCTCAATCTGGCCATCGCTCTCGCGGTCTGCACCGTCATCGCCGCGCTGGCGTGGTTGATCAACCTCAGTTCCATCGTCGTCGATATCGTGCCCAAGCACTCCCTCGGCACGGTCTTCAGCGTCGTCGCCACCGGCAGCACGATCGGCGGTATCATCATGAACCTGATTGTCGCCACCATGGTCTCCGGTCCCTCGACCAAGGCAGCCGGCTTCCTGGATCAGGCCATTAAATCCGTCGCCAGCGGCCTGCTCGAACTGGTGCAGGGCCAGGGCTACGCCCAGTGGTTCTGGATCATGGCCGCGCTCCACCCGATCGCGTGGCTGATGCTCTACTTCTGCGGGGTGCACCGTAAAACCACCGTGGCGCCCGCCTGACCACGGTTCTGCAGCACCCTCCCCGGATCAAGCCTGCGCACGAAAGAAGCGTCCACCCTTCGACCCTCATGGCCGCCGCAGTCACCCTCACCCGCGAGTCCGTCACGCTGCCGACCTACCTGCCGGCCGCGCCCGACCGCAATCCGATGTTCCTTGAGTCCCGCGTCTACCAGGGATCCAGCGGACGGGTCTATCCGCTCCGATTCTACGATCGCATCGCCGAACAGCCCGTTCCGTACGATTGGGACGCCGTTTACCTCGAGAACGAGTTCCTGCGCGTGATGATTCTTCCCCAACTGGGCGGCCGCATCCACCGGATGCTCGACAAGACCAACCACTACGACGCGATCTACTTTCAGCCCGTCATCAAGCCGGCTTTGGTCGGACTCGCCGGTCCCTGGGCCAGCGGGGGCATCGAGTTCAACTGGCCGCAGCATCACCGTCCGTCGACCTTCATGCCCGCCGACGTCTGCGTCGATTCGCATCCCGATGGCGCCATTACGGTCTGGCTAGGGGAACACGACCCGATGGCGCGCATGAAGGGCATGCACGGAGTCTGCCTCCACCCCGGCCGCGCCGTGGTTGAGCTGAAGGTGCGCATCTACAACCGCACCGATGATGTGCAGACATTCCTCTGGTGGGCCAATGCCGCCACCCGCGTCCACGAACATTACCAGAGTTTCTTCCCACCCGACGCCACCTTGGTCGCCGACCACGCCAAGCGCGCCATGAGCACGTATCCGCTCTGCTCGGGCCGATACTACGGAGTCGAGTACGCCGCTCGCGCCCGAAACGGGGTTCCGGTCGCCGAACGCCCCCGCCAATACCAGCCGTCCGGCGGCTACCCGGCAAACGATCTGAGCTGGTATGCCAACATCCCTGTGCCCACGTCCTACATGGCCATGGACTCCCGCGAGGATTTCTGCGGCGGCTACGACCACCGCGCCCAAGCCGGTCTCGTCCACCTCGCCAACCACCACATTGCCCCCGGCAAAAAGCAATGGACATGGGGCAACCATGAGTTCGGCTATGCTTGGGACCGCAACCTCACCGACGCCGACGAACACGGCGAACACCGACCCTACATCGAGCTCATGGCGGGGGTCTTCACCGACAACCAGCCCGACTTTTCCTTTCTCCAGCCCGGCGAAACCAGAACGTGGAGCCACCATTGGTATCCGATCCAGCAGATTGGCCCCGCCCAGCACGCCAACCTCCACGCCGCGGTCAGCCTGGCCGTCACCGACCACTCCGCCCGCCTAGGCGTCGCGTTCACTGCCACCCAACCCGCCGCCACCGTCACGCTCCGCCGGGGGCAACGGATCCTCGCGCACGTCTGCCGCGATCTCTCCCCGGCCGCGCCCCTGGTCGAAACCGTGGCGCTTCCGCGCGGTGCAACCTTGCATCAACTCTGCCTCGAAGCCAGAGCTGCCGACGGCACGGTCCTCATCCGCCACCAGCCACGTCCCGGAGCGAGTCGCAAGGCCGCGGACCTCGCCACCGCCAGCGAACCACCGCTGCCCGAAGCGGTCGGCGGCGCCGACGAACTGTTCCTCATCGGCCTGCACCTCGAGCAATACCGCCACGCCACGCGCCCCCCGGAGGCCTATTGGCAGGAGGCTCTCCGCCGCGACGACGGCGACTCCCGTTGCCATCTCGCGCTCGGTCGCTGGCACCTTCGCCGAGGGGAGTTTGGCCCCGCCGAATCACACCTGCGCGCGAGCCTCGCCCGGCTCACCCGTCGCAATCCCAACCCTGCCGACGGCGAGGCCTTTTATCAACTCGGCCGCTGCCTTGTGCTTCAGGCTGGCGGCGCAACGACCGCCGAAACTCGGCAGGCGAAGCTCTCGGATGCCTATGCGGCGTTCTACAAGGCCACCTGGAACCACGCGTGGCAGGCGGCCGGTTTCCACGCCCTCGCTGAGCTCGACTGTCGCCGTCTCGACTGGACGGCCGCGCTCGACCACCTCGAACGCGCCCTGCGGGTCAATACGGACAACCTTCGCGCCCGCAACCTCCGCGCCCTTGCCCTCCGTCGCCTGGGGCGTGAGGCCGAAGCCGCCGAGACGATTCGCGGCACGCTCGCCCTCGACCCGCTCGATCATTGGGGCCGGCTCCTCGCCAACCAACCCTTCAGCGGCGACACCCAGGTCCGGCTCGACCTTGCCCTCGACTTCGCCCGCGCCGGCTTCTTCGACGAGGCGGAAAGGCTGCTCGCAGCCGCCACTCCCGAACCGCTTTCCGGTACCGCTCCACTTGTCGCGTACTACCGCGCCTGGCTTTCCCAACTGGGGGGTGAAAAGCCCGACGCCATTCGCGCCCACCTTCGCGCCGGCGCGCGCACTCCCGGCGACTACTGCTTCCCGGCCCGCCTCGAGGAACAGGCCATCCTCCGCCACGCTCTGGCCGTCAATCCCCGCGATTCCCGCGCTCACGCCGCCCTCGGTCACTGGCTCTACGACCGTCGCCGCCACCGCGAGGCCATCACTCACTGGAAAAGCGCCGTTCGACTCGCACCCCGCGACGCCGTCGTCTGGCGCTGCCTCGGCCTCGGCTACATCAACATCCTCGGGAAACCCGCCGCCGCCCGACGCGCGTATGCGGCCGCCCGCCGCGCTGCGCCCCGCGACGCTCGCCTCCTCTACGAGGCGGATCAGCTCGCCAAGCGTCTCGGCATCTCCTCGGCGCTCCGCCGGCGCGAACTCCTGCGCCACCCTGCGCTCGTCGCCGCCCGCGACGACCTTTCCCTCGAACTCTGCGCCCTTCACAATCAGCTCGGTCAACCTGCCCTGGCCCTGCCGATCATTTCCACGCGTCGCTTTCAACCATGGGAGGGTGGCGAAGGCCAGGCCCTCGGGCAACATACGCGCACTCGCCTCCTACTGGGCCGCGCAGCCCTCGCCGACGGCGATGCCGCCACGGCCCGGGCCGAATTTTCCCTCGCCCTCACCGCGCCGGAACACCTCGGCGAGGCCCGCCACCTCCTCGCCAACCAGAGCGAGATCCACTTCTGGCTGGGCGAAGCCTGTGCCGCCTCCGGCGACCACCCCGCGGCCCGGACCCACTGGCACTCCGCCGCCAGTTTTCGGGGCGATTTTCAGGCAATGAGCGTGCGCGATTTCTCCGAGTTGACCTACTACACCGCGCTCGCCCAACGCCGACTTGGTCAAACCGCCCGGGCCGAACGACTGCTTCACTCGCTGCTGGCTCACGCTCGCCGCCTGGCGGCGGCGCCCGCGACCATCGACTACTTCGCCACGTCGCTGCCGACCATGCTCCTCTTCTCCGACGACCTACCGCGGCGCCAGCGTACTACCGCGCTCTTTCTCGAAGCCCAGGCTCGTTTCGGCCTTGGCGAGCGCCCCGTCGCCCGACGTCTCCTCCGTCAAGTCCTCACCCGCGATCCCGGCCACGCTCCCGCCGCCGATTTCCCCTCCGCCGAGCATTAATCTTTCCTTTATTCCGCCGTGCACCTCGCTCCTCCTTCCTCCTCCCGTGAACTGCGCTCCGTCCGCCACGACGCCGATTTGGTAATCGTCGGCGGTGGCCTCGGCGGCACGTGCTGCGCGCTCACGGCGGCGCGCGCCGGCCTCAAGGTCGTGCTCGTGCAGGACCGGCCCGTGCTGGGCGGCAACGCTTCCAGCGAGGTGCGCCTGTGGATCCTGGGCGCCACTTCCCACATGGGGAACAACAACCGCTGGGCGCGCGAGGGCGGCGTGATCGACGAATTGCTGGTCGAAAACATGTACCGCAACCCTGAGGGTAACCCGCTCTTCGTCGACGCGCTGCTGCTCGAGATGGTCACGGCGGAGAAGAACATCACGCTGCTGCTCAACACCGCCGTCCACGACGTCACGAAGCGCGACCCGGACACCATCGCGAGCGTGCGCGCATTCTGTTCGCAAAACTCCACGGCCTACGAACTGCACGCCCCGCTCTTCTGCGACGCTTCGGGCGACGGCCTCGTGGGTTTCATGGCGGGCGCCGCTTTCCGCATGGGTGCGGAGTCGCGCGAAGAGTTCGGCGAGGGTTTTGCGCCCTCCAAAGAGTACGGCGAACTCCTCGGCCACTCTCTGTATTTCTATTCCAAGGACACCGGCCGGCCCGTGACCTTCACCCCGCCGAGCTTCGCCCTGACCGACATCACCAAGATCCCGCGCTGGCGGCAGTTCAAGGCGGGCGAGTTCGGCTGCAAGCTCTGGTGGCTCGAATACGGCGGGCGCCTCGACACCGTGCACGACACCGAGGGGATCAAGTGGGAACTTTGGAAGGTCGCTTATGGCGTTTGGAATCACATCAAGAACAGCGGCCAGTTCCCCGAGGCCGCCAACCTCACGCTGGAGTGGATCGGCCACATTCCGGGCAAGCGCGAGAGCCGCCGCTTCGAAGGCGACTACATTCTGCGCCAGCAGGACATCGTCGAGCAGCGCGCACATCCCGACGCCGTGGCGTTCGGCGGCTGGTCGATCGACCTCCACCCGGGTGACGGCGTATTTTCGGAGAAACCCGGCTGCAATCAGTGGCACTCCAAGGGCGTTTACCAGATTCCGTACCGCTGTCTCTACAGCCGCAATATCACCAATCTCTTCCTCGCCGGTCGCGTCATCAGCGCCTCGCATGTCGCCTTCGCGTCCAGCCGCGTCATGGCCACGTGTGCGCACGCGGGCCAGGCTGTCGGCCTCGCCGCCGCGCTTTGCCGTCGCGACACGCTCCTGCCGCGCGCGCTCACGGCGCCTGCGCCCCTCGCCGAACTGCAGCGCGCCCTCCTGCGCACCGGCCAGCACATCCCCGGTTTCTCCCTGGCCGGCGACTCCGCCGATCTCGCCCAGCGCGCCACGCTCTCCGCCTCCAGCGAATACCAGCTCGCCACGCTCCCGGCCGACGGCCCCGCCGTCTCCCTGGCCGACGGCTGGGCGATGATGCTCCCCGTCACCGCCGGCACCAAGCTCGACCTCGCGGTCTTTGCCGATGTCGCCGCCGCCGCCGAGCTGCGGGTCGAGCTGCGCCAAAGCAGCCGGTCCGACAACCACACGCCCGACGTCACGCTCGAAACCAAGACGCTCCCCCTCGCCGCCGGCGACGGCCAGGAGGTCGCGGTGTCCTTCACCCACACGTTTGCCGACACCCGCTACGCCTTTGTTTGTTTCTTTGGTGGACCCGCCATCCGCCTCCGCACGAGCGAGCAGCGGCTCACGGGCGTGCTTTCGCTCTGCCACATGGTGAACCTCGCCGTGGCGAAATCGGCGGTGCAGACGCCGCCGCCCGATATCGGCGTCGATACCTTTGAGTTCTGGCAACCGCAGCGCCGCCCCGCCGGCCGCAACCTTGCCCTGCGCCTCGCGCGCCCGCTCGCGGCCTTCGGCGCCGCCAACGTCGTCAACGGCGTCGCGCGCCCCACCAACGCGCCCAACGCCTGGCTCGCCTCCCTCGCCGACCCCGCGCCTGCACTCACCCTGCGTTGGGCCGAGCCGCAGACGATTGCGCGGATCGAGCTCATGTTCGATCCAGACTTCGATCACCCCATGGAGTCGGTCCTCATGGGGCACCCCGAGCGCCGCATGCCGTTTTGCGTGGAGCGTTACCGCGTGCTTGACGAAAGCGGCCACGTGCTCGCCACCTGCACGGAGAATCATCAGGCCCGCAACGTCATCGTGCTCGCCTCGCCCGTCACGACCCGCGCCCTCCGGCTCGAACTCGCCGCCCCCGCCGCTCACGTCCCCGCCGCCCTGTTCGAAGTGCGGTGCTACGCGTAGCCCGCCTGCATCACACTCAAGCTGGTTTTCTCCCCCGTTCTAGTCTTCGACGCTTCTCACTCGTCCGTTACAACATCAGCGAAAACGACAGCGGAAACCTCATCCGCTTTTCCGGCGTGCCCACGAACACACAAATCTACAACAACACCTTTTACGCCAAGCCCACGATGGACAACCGCCGTGTTCCCGGCGACCCGCCGCGCATCCTTTACCACAAGGACTGGCAGGGATGGTCCGACGGCGTGGAATTCACGAACAACATCATCTACAACGATTGCCCGCAGGCCGTTTATGAGTTCGGCCAGAGCCGGAACAATAGATGGTCGCACAATCTGTTTTTCGGCCACCACCCCGCCAGCGAACCGGGCGATGCCGCCAAGGTCACCGCCGATCCGCTTTTCGCTGGCAACCCCGGCACTGCCGACCGCGGTCGGGGGTCCGCCATCGCGGTTTATTACTGGAAGGAAACCGGATTTTGCTGGGGTTGGGTCGGGTGGGGGTTAGGGGGAGGGGCGGAGGAAAAACCAAGGCGGCCCCCTTAGCCCCCCACACCGAAAAGAGGCTTTTGCTGGCGGCTGATTTCCACCTGGAATTTGTCCGCCACCAGCTGCGAGAAAACAAACGTGCCGTTCGGAATCGCGTTCGCGTCCGGTGAATAGAAATTCGACAGGTTGCGCAATTCCGACCCGCCGCGCGCCACGCCCTGGCCGAACTGCTCTTCCGAGCGCGGACGTTGATAATAGTCATCGAACAACATCCGCGGCGCGACGTCGGCGCGCAGGGCGGAAACCGACGCGACGAGGAGCAGGGACGAGAGGGTCGAAACCCGGGACAGAAAATTCAGTTTCATCGGGAGGCAGGGTCGGAGGTTGCGGATCAGCGGAATTGAAAGGAGTAGAGCTTGGCGTTTTTGAAATGAATGCGCACGCGGACCGTCTTGCCGGCCAGCGCGGACAGGTCCGACTTGCCCTTCCACGAGACCACCTGGTCGAGGGCCGTCTTGGAAAGCGTGTCGGCATCGGCGAAGGCAAAACCTTCCAGCGGGCTGTGCCGGCCGTCCAGGAGCTCGACCTTCACTTCACAAGCCTCCGCGCCCCATTGCTGCAAGGCCGCCTGAAGATTCAAATGGAGCTCCTTGCCGGTGAAGGAGAACGCCCGCGTCGTCACCACGCTGAATTCATCGCGCGCGCCTTCGAGCGAAACGAAACCGTCGAGCGGCAGCGTGGCCAGCCCGATGCCGGCCGTGGCCTGGTCGCCCAGGGTCAGCAGCTGCTCCGGGGAGCGCCAGTTTGTGCCGCTGTAGTAACAGAGAATTTTTCCGTCATGAAACAGCGGCCGCAGCGCGTAGACCGACACGGCATCGAAGTCGCCGTTGTCGCCACGGCGGATCACCGGGTCGCGATACGTCCGGTCGTAGCGCAGGCCGTCGCGGCTGAAAACGAACTGCGGTTCATGCTGCGTGTTGGTCGTGGAGAAAATCCACAGCAGACCGAAATACCAGCCGTCGAGAAAGCTCACGGGCAGGGCGTAGAATTCCGTGTCCGGATAATCCAGCGCGTCGGTCACGACGATGGTCTCCGGATCCGACCAATGGATCAGGTCCGGACTCTCCGCCCGGCCGATGGAACGCCGGTGCAACGGCGAGTGCGTATGGAAATTATTTTCCATGTGCACGGCGTAGACCTGCCGGATCGGATCCCAGCCGAGAAAATCCGTGGGACCCCAGCGCCCGGCCTTGTCGCCGGTGTCGATCACCGGGTTCCCCGCCTGCGCCGTCCAGTGGTAGGCATCGGCCGAGTAATAGAGGGAGAAAGTCATCCCCTTCCCACTGTACGTACCTTCGCGCGTGAAGGCCTTGTAGTGGCGGGCCGGATCCGAATCGTGCTCGTCCTCGAAGAAGTAACCGTAGACCGCTTCGGCCGGCAGGATGTTGTTGGCTTTCGAACCTTTGAATTCCACCAGCCCCAGTTCCGGTTTTTCCCAATTCACGCCGTCCGTGGAAAACGCCTCGCAGGTCACGCGCTGCGCCGCGGTGGAATCGTTTTCACCGAGCACGATCACCTCGCCCTTCTCGTTGCGCCCGCCGGCCCGGTACACACCGGACGAATAGCGCATCCGGAATTTGTTTAACCGGTGATCGTAAATCACCCACGACACGCGCAGGTCGGGCCCTTCCCACGGTTTGTCGCGCCGGATCACCGGATTGTTCGCCAGCTTCACCGCCGGATTCAGCCGGCGGGCCGTGTTGGTCAGCGTCTCGACGATCTCATCGTCGAAGAAATACTGCTTGGCGGAGCCGATCGGCCGCAGCGCGGCCGGAGCGGCGGGCGCCAGCAGCACGAGGCTGACCAAAGCAAACAGGAGACGAATCGAGGTCATGAACGGGAGGGGTTTGAGGTGAGATTTATTTGCCGGACGCGGCGACCGGCGGGGCGGGCGCGAATTTCCAGAGGTCCTTGCCGGAGACCGCGGCATAGATGTTACCGGCGCGATCGAGGGCGATGCCGTGGGCATACGGCAGGCCGGCGGGTTGCCGCCAGACGTTGAGCAACCGGCCGTCGCGGCTGAGCCGGATGATCGCCATGTCCAGGCCGGCCACGCCATAGAGGCAGCCGTCCGGACCAAAAGTGAGCCCGTCGACCGAGCGCAGGTTGGGCCAGACCGCCTTCAGCTTTCCGTCCTGATCGAAAACCTGGATGCGGTCGTTGTCGCGGTCGCTCACGTAGAGCAGACCCGCCTGGTCGAACACCAGCGTGTGCGGCGTGTGAAATTCGCCGGGCTTGATGCCGCGAATGCCCCAGGAGGAAATGAATTTCCCCTCCGGGGAAAACTTGGCCACGCGCGCGTTGCCATAGCCGTCGGTCACAAAGATCTCGCCCTTGGCCGACACGGCCACATGCGTCGGCTGGTTGAAGTGCGCGCCGTCGGCGCCCGGGACGCCGTCAACGCCCAGCGTCAGCAACAACTCGCCGTCCGGACTGAACTTGAAGACCAAGTGCCGGCCCACGTCGGTGATCCAGACATTGTCCTGCGCGTCGACGCAGAGTCCGTGCAGCCAGTATTTTTCACCCAGCGGCCGGGGCGGGCCGTGATCGTAATCGGTGAAGACGCTGGTCGTGAACACCGTCTCGCCGATCACCCGGTCGAGGCTTCCGTCGGGCTTCAACCGGAGCAGCGGCTGTTCGCAGCGGCGCGCGACGTAGATGAAGCCGCGCGAATCGACGCCCACATCGCTGCTCAGGAACATGCCGCGCGTTATCTCCGGGGACGGCTTGGGCCAGCCGGCCACACGCGTGAGCGAGGGATCGGAAATTCCGGCAAAGGTCACCCCTTCCGCCCGTCCTTCGGCGGCCAGCAGGCGCGCGGCAAGCAGGGCGACCAAGGCGAGCGATTTTGTCTTCATGGGATTTTATTGCTTTCCGGAAGCGGCGGCGGGTTTCGTCAGGAAGTCGGCGATCTCGTCCTGATATGGGATGACGATCTCGTCCCGATGCTTCTCTTCAGGCGACTCCCGATAGACCACGGGACTTCCCTGCTTCTGGAGTTCGGCAAAAAATTCGCGGCTGTGGGCCACGTCCACGGTGTCGTCCCTGGCCCCGTGCAGGAGAAAGACGGGGGTCGAGCGAAAGGCCTCGAGATGATACCGCGGGGAAATCGCGCGCAGCTGCGCCTCGCGTCCCGCCTCCGTCACATGATGCGCCTCGCCCACGGAAGGGCGATAGTTGGGCGCATCGGCGAAAAAGCGGACGTGATCGGTGATGGGAAAAATCGCCACCACGGATTTAATTTTCCCGGGACGGCGCATCACATAGATGAGGCTGCTGCTGCCGCCCATGCTGGTGCCGATCAGGTGCACTCGTGCCGGATCGACGTCCTCGTGCTGGATCCACTCCGCGATGACCGCGTCCAACTTGGCCACCGCGGCATCGTTCATCCAATGGCGCGGCCCGAGGTCCGGGACCACCAGCCAATAACCGCTCTCCGTGATCCTTCGGCGGATGACATCAAAGGGCGGCCGCCCGATGTTGAAGACGACATTCGAACCGCCGTGGCCATACAGATGGACCACCAACCCGGCCTTGGTTCCGGGCGCGACCCTTGGCGGATAAACCGTGCAGTAGACCAGTTCATCCGTGCCGGGCACCTTGACCGCAAACGGAGCAGGCGCCTCGGCCCAAGCGGCTCCCGAGAGCAAGGTGATACCGGCGAGCACGAGCAGGAGACGGGTGGCGGTCATGATGGACTGGTGATGAATTTTATCGGACGGACAGGCCTTATTTGAAGCGCAGCGAATACAGGTCCGCGTTCCGGAGCACGAAGCGCAGGCGGATCGGTTTCTCGGCGAGCCCGCTTACCTTCAAGGGATCGGTCCACGCCTTGTCGGGACGTTCCCAGCGCACGGTGCCCTCGATCTCGTCACCCCAAAGCGGAACGGAGCGCTCCAACTCGAAGCCCGGCAGCGGATGGCCGTTGGCGTCCTGCACCTCCACGCGGATGCTGCCGCTCGCCGAGGTCGCGTAATTCAGGACGAGGTTGTCGCCCTTGAAGGTCAGCAGCTTGGTCACGAACTCGCCGCCCTGCGCATCGGCGTTGATGGACGTGAACCCGTCGGTGCGAATGACGAAGCGTTCGATGCGATTGCTCGGCGCCGTGTAGTGGCGCTCGACGAACAGCGAGATCTCGTCGTCCGCGGTCGGAATGATTCCGACCGACGTGCTGGTCGTGCGGTGAATCCAGTTGCGATCGTCCCGCCCCGGCGGAATGAACGCCTCGCCGAACAGCTTCCAGTTGTGGCCGTCGCGCGTGACCATGAAGGCGCCTTCCGAGATTCCGGGAATCGGCTGGTCTTCGTGCCGCTTGCGCAGCGGCACATAGCGCTTCGGGAAACCGAGGGTAAGCTGCGGCGCGCGGAAGTAAGGCGTCGCCGAATTGGTGTAGAGGTGCTCCATCCGCGCATCGCCAAACGAGATCGCCTCCGGCTCCGTCCAGTGAAGCAGGTCCTTCGAGGTCGAGCGGGCGACCGTGCGGATATCCTGGTCCATGAAACGCATGTAGAACACGTACTGCTGCTCCTCCGCGGACCAAAACAGCACGTTCTGGCCGTCGAAGGCGTTGGGCAGCTTCGAGCGCAGCAGGGTCGCATCCGTCCACTTTTTCCAGTGCAGGCCGTCGGGCGAAACCGACATGATCATCTCGGCCGGATCCTGCTGCAGATTCTGCGGCCAGTTCTTGTTGATGCGGGTCGAGCTGACCGCCTTGTAGCGCTCGGCGGCCGGCGTCGCGGGATTGGTGTCGAGAAACACCATCCCGAGGCGCGCCTGCTTCGCATCGGCCACGATATTGTTGTCCTTGGAGCCGTTGAACTCCACGAGGCCGAGCGAGGGCTTCACCCACGTGATGCCGTCCTTGCTTTCGGCGTAGCACACAAAATCGGGATGCGCCGGCATGGCCGTTTCCCCGGGCTTCAGGCCCGCCTGGCGGACATAATCCGGTGCGCTGCGGCCGAGGTAATACATGCGGTAGATGTCCCCATCCTTGAACACGCTGGTCGGCCAGCTGACGTTGCCTTCCCACGGCCGGTCGAAGGCGATGGCGGTGCCGGCCGACTGCGGATGATTCAGCTGGAGGCGCAGGCCGGACATCTTCTCGATCAGGTAATCGTCGAAGAAGAGCTCGAGCCGCGAACCGAGGTCCACGACGGGCGGCGGGGCCGGACGGTCGGCAGCGGACGCGGACAGAAGAGTGGCGAACAGGAATAGTCCGATCGGGAGAAACGATCGCACGCAGCGGGAACGCCGCAGAGGGGAATCAGGCGTGGGTGTTTTCATGGCAAGAAAGGGGAAGCCGCCGGTCTAGTGCAGCGTCAGGGCAAAGACCTCGGCGCGGTCGAGATGCAACCGAAGCGAGTAACGGCCCGGCGGAAGGTCGCGCAGGGTTTTCGTTTTCCAGGCAACTGCATGGCGCAGCGAATCGCCGTGGAGCGGCACGGCATCCTCGCGCGTGAAACCCGGCAGACGATAGCCCTGCGCATCGAGAACTTCGACCCGGAGTTCGCCCTGGATGGCAGCGTTCACCGTTACGCCCTGGCAATCGGCGAGCGAGCGCGGCCGGAGCGTGATCTGGCCGATGCCGTTGATCGGCGACACGCCGGCAAAGCGGTCGAGCGGAAGCACCGCCAGACCGATCCCGGAAGGCGTGCGCAGGAGATCGCCGTTCCAAAGGCCCGAGTACGCGCCGTAGTAAAAACGGATTTCGTCGTCGAGGATCACCGGCGTCTCGTTGGTCCACAGGCAGCCCGCATCGAAATGGTTGGGATCGGGACTGAGCCCGATAAAGTCCGGGCTCCGGAACGGCCGGCTCCACGTGATGCCGTCACGGCTGATGGCGAGTTCGGAGGGCATGCGGCCGGTGATCTCGCCGTCCATTTTCTGCAGCAGGGAAAAATACACGCCCGCATGGCGGAAGACCGGGCCGCCGTGGAGCTGGATGCCGCGGCGGGTGGGATTCACGCCGGGAGCCGGCGGAAAATATTCCACGCCTGTGCCGTCGAATTCGTCGGGTTGAATCACCAGCTCGGGCACGGACCAGTTGAGGAAGTCACGGCTCTCGGTGCGGACGATGGCGCGTTTCCAAATCGTCCGCCCGTCGGGCATGTCGAGCCAGGTCTTGGCGTAGATGACATACAGGCCGCGCGGCTCGTCGAAGAGGACGTTGATCACATCGCTCACGGAACGCGGCACGCCCCAGGCGTAAGTGGTGTCACCCTGCAAAGGCACCTCGGTGCGCTGGCCGTAGGAACCCTTGATGAGCGGGAACGTGGGATGCATCCGCCAATGCAGTCCGTCCGGCGAAAATCCCACCGCGAGGCCCATGACCTTGCGCCCGTTTTCCTCCCGGGCGCGGAAGCACACCAGCTTGTAGCGACGCGCGGGATCGGTTTCCCGCGAATCGATCATGACGGAAGCGCCGTAGTGCCCCGCTTCGGGCGCGAGCACGAAGTTGGTATCACGGCCGTCGAAGCGATAAATCCCGAGGTCCGGCTTGCGCCAGACGATGCCGTCATCGGACTCCGCATAAGCCACGCCCGAACTTTCGGGATCAGCCGAGAGGAGTGACTGGTACCAGAGGCGATATTTTCCGGTGACCGGGTCGCGGTGCACACTGTTGTAGGAGATCGTACGCTCCCACGGCCGGTCCTGGACAATGACCGCCTCCGGCCGGCGCTCGGCCGGATGCAGGATCCGTTTCGTGCCGGAGCGGTAGAGTACTTCGTAGTCGTCGACCAGGAGCAGCGTCTCGTCCGCGACGGCCCGGACGGCGAAGCCGAGGGCCGCCAGCGCCAAACCGCTGCGCAGCCAGGAAAAGCCGGAGGCGAGACGCAGGTTCATGGCAGGAAAGGCGGGACCGTTTAACGCTGGCTGCAGACAATCTCCACCGAGGAGAGCTGCGCCGAGTTGGCTCCGTCGGGTGAGGTGAGCACGGCGCGGTATTGCAGCCAGGTGTTTTCGGATTTCACACCGGCGAGTTTTGCCCCGGAGGCGGTGTAGTAGGAGTTAGCGCCTTACTGGAAGGAAACCGGATTTTGCTGGGGTTGGGTCGGGTGGGGGTTAGCTGGGGCTACTCGACGGCGAAGTCGGCGACAAGGAGTCGGCCGAAGGTGGCGACGAAGTTGACGTTCCTCCACGTCTCGAAGTTGCGCCAGTCATGCGTGCCTTCGTAGCGGCGGGGGAAATCCCGGTCGAACCACCAGAGCGCACCGCTGGCGCGTAACTCCGTGCGGAGCGGGAGGAGAGTGTCGCGTCGGATCCAGTACTGCGTCACGAGCAGCGTTCCCCACGAGAGCATTTCGACGCCGCCGTTGCCGAGCCGGGAACTGACCTCGGGCAGCACGAAGTCATCGAGTCTCGCGTCGCGGCCCTCCAGCGACAGGGTCCGGGTGAAGAGGTAGCAGGGCACGCCGTCGCGTTCGACCTCTCCATCGAACCGCAGGGTGCCGCTGGCCGGACGCAGAGTGGGGACCGGGTGCAGTTGGGCGTGAGGCAGTGCGGCGGGGGCGGTCACGGGCCAGACGTCGCCGGGCCGCGCCCACGGGCGCAGTGAACCGAGGAGCAGTTCACCGCTCAGGGCCCACTGCCACGTCGCGAGCGCGCTGGCGCCGGGGGAGAGGTCCACGGTGCGACCGCCCGGCAGAAGGCGGGCCGCCAGCGACGTCTTTCCGTCGTCAGCCTTCCATTCCACGGCGTGGGACTTGCCGTCGCGGGCCCGTTCACCGAGGACGAGCGTGAGGGTGGTCGTGTCGCGGTGCAGGGAGGTCAGGTAGCGCGCCATCGACTTCCGTTCCTCCTTGTCCGCGAACCCAGCGAGATCGACATCGCGCGGCTCGGCGACGATGCGCCCGCTGCCGGCGGCGACGGGCAGGCCGAGAAGGCGATTGCGATGCGGATAGCCGGATACCGTCTGCTCGTGCGACAGGCGCACCTTCAGCCGTTGGCCGGCCTTCCAGCCATAGGCGGGGACCGGACCGTTGGGTAGCAGGGCCTCCATCATCTGCCGCACCGCGCGGGCGTGGGCGAGGTCGGAACGGAACAAATGGGCGTTGCCGAAGGTTCCGCCGTCGCCGAAGGCCAGGACGCGGCCCCGGCCGTGGGACACGATCACGCCGATCGGCGCATGGTCACCTTCGCGCGGATCGCGGATCAGGAGGTGCGGAGTGCCGGCGGCGGCAGAGACGCGGAGGGTGGTACCATTGCCGTAAATGAAGGCATCCACGCCGTCGAAGGCGGGATCGTCCGGCGCAATCGGGACTGAGAGGGTGCCGGTGGCCTCATGGAGAAACTCAACGCCAAAGCGCGCGGCCACGCGGTTGACACCCTCCCAGTCGAGGGGGTTGCGCTGGGGCGAGGAGCTGTTGAGGATGAGGACGAGCATGCCGCCGCGGGCCACGAAGGCCTCGAGCAGGTCGGCGTCGCGAGTGGTCAGCGCGGCGCGTCCGCCGAATTCCGGCTTGATCGGTGACACCAGCATGTACGCGTCGGTGGAGCGCAGGAGTGTCTCGCTGATCGGCTCGCGCGAGGTCTCAAGGCGGAAGCGGTCCGCGATCACGTGGGCGAACGTAAAGGTGCCGTTGGGCAGGGCGTTCACGCCTGGCGAGTAATGATAGGTCAGACCGCGGTTCCTGCCGTCGAGCGCGACGCCTTGGGAGAACGCGGCCGTCCCGGGATCAATCTGGTAATACTCGTCGAACAGCAGGCGCGCACGCCGTTCCTCAGCGCGGGTGATCGGGCCGAGGGCGGCAAGCAGCAGCAGGCAAGCCACGGCGCGGAGTCGGTTCGGATACCGTGCGCCCGACCTAGCGGAACTGGAAGGAATAGAGCTTGGCATTGCGGAAGTGGAGCTTCAGCCGCACGGGCTGGCCGGCGAGGGTGCTCACGTCCGTCCGGCCTTGCCACGATACCGGAAGATCCGTGCCCGTGCGGTTGAGAGTGTCAGCCTCGGCCAGCGAAAAGCCGGGGATCGGCGCGTGGCGCTCGTCGAGAAGTTCGACCCGGACTTCGCACGGCCCTGCTCCCCATTGCTGCAGGGCCGCATAGAGGCTCAGCACGAGCTGGGTGCCGCGGAAGGTGAGCGTCCGGGTCGTGACGGTGCTGAACTCGCGGCGGGCACCCTCAAAGGACACGAAGCCATCGAGAGGCAGCTTGGCGAGGCCGATCGCGGCGCGGGCCTTGGGGCCGAGTTGCTCGAGCTGCTCCGGAGAGCGCCAGTTGGTGCCGGTATAAAAGCAGAAGATTTCCCCGCCGTGGACGATGGGTTCCTGCGCGTAGACGGTCACGCCGTCGAAGTCACCCGGGTCGCCGAGCGGGATGATCGCCTCGCGGAAATCACGCTGGTAGCGAACCCCGTCGCGGCTGAAGGCGAACTGTGGCGAAATCCGGGTGTTGGTCGTGGAGAAGATCCACGGGAAGGCGAGGTACCATCCCTCGTAGAAGGTGGTCGGCATCGCATAGAATTCCGTGTCCGGATAATCACGCTCGTCCGCGACGACAATTGTCTCCGCGGTGGACCAGTGGGTCAGGTCTGGGCTCTCCGCGCGCCCGATGGACCGCCGTGCGTAGGGCGAATTCATGTGCAGGTTATTCTCCATGTGCGCCGCGTAGACGCTGCGGATCGGATCCCAGCCGAGGAAGTGGGTGGGTCCCCAGCGCCCGACCTTCTCTCCAAGGTCGATCACCGGGTTGGTTGCGGAGCGCACCCAGTGGTAGGCGTCGGCGGACGTGTACAGCTCGAAGGTCATGCCCTTTTCGCGGGTCGAGCCCTTGCGCACGTGCGCCTTGTAGCGACGGGCCGGGTCGGGATCGTGCGGGTCCTGAAAGAAGTAGGACAGGTGTTGATCGGACGGAACGAGGTTGTTGGCCCGGTTTCCGGCGAAGTCGACGAGGCCGAGTTCGGGCTTGGTCCAGTGGACGCCGTCGACCGAAAAGGCTTCGCAGATAACGGATTGGCCCTCGTTGACGCGGGTTTCGCCGACGGTATCGCGGCCCTCAGCCGTCATCGTGGTCGAAGAATAGCGCATCCGGAAGAGCTGGCGCTGGTCGTCGAAGATCACCCATGCGATGCGGAGGTCCTCGCCTTCCCACGGGCGGTCGCGGCGGATGATTGGGTTGAGCTTCGATTTCACGGCGGGATTCAGCCGTCGCATCGTGCGCTCGGTTGATTCGATGAGGGCGTCGTCGAGGAAGAGCTGGCGCTGGCTGCCGATCGGCAAAAGTCCGGCGGCGGCGGGGCGGAGAGTCGTGAGCAGCGCGGCCGCAAGCAGGAGGCGCGGGGATGGTCTCATGCGGGGTGGGGATCCGCTCGCCGATTTGGCTGGGGAAGCGAGCAGCAAGGACGATGTAGCCCGTCGGCGCCCGTGGGGTCAAGAACGGCGCGCGGGTGTTCCTCCGGCCCGCTTCGATCGCGGTGCTCCGCCGCCCCCTTTAGTCCTCATCCGCGAGACCAGACCTGGAATCAGCGTCGGCGTTGACGATCTCGGTGTGGCACTGATTGGCCTCGACCAAGGCGCGACTCTGGGGGAGCGACGCCGGCGGGTGACGCTTCAGCGGCGGCGGCGCTCCGGCGGGAGCGCCTCGACGAGACGATTGGCCTGACCGGGACCCTGTTTGTGCAGTGTGAATTGGTCGTAGAGGCGGTTCGTGGCGGTGCGGGCCACGTAGCGGAGTTCGTCGCCGTCGACGGTGATGATCTGAAAGAGCTGTGTGTCCTCGGCGGTGCGCACGGCCCACGTGTCTTCGGTGAGCTCGTACATCTTCGG
>Ga0194116_10000993_pt1 | contig 43976 bp, 32 predicted proteins | sample TA2MahsurfametaG_4_FD_148617 | JGI IMG/M metagenome (GOLD analysis project Ga0194116, IMG submission 148617) | Freshwater microbial communities from Lake Tanganyika, Tanzania - TA2015008 Mahale S9 surface | ecosystem: Environmental > Aquatic > Freshwater > Lake | place: Tanzania: Lake... | reverse complement strand
TTTACTGGAATCGTAGACGTCTGCTTCAGACATGCTTGGGCCCAGCGGAGAGATGCGAAATCATACCAGAAATACCCTTCCCTGTTCCACGTGAAACACGGTTTCGGGAGTGCCAAACAACGGGGTATCACGATCGAGAGCTGCGACGATCACCTGGCATTCCAAAGCTCGTACTCGGCCGATAAATCGTGACAGCCGCTCTCTATCAAGCTCGGCAGACGGGTCGTCGAGCAGCAGCGTCGACTGCAGCCCATGTTCCCGTTTCAGGTACTCGAGCTGGCAAAGATTGAGAGCAACGGCGGCGAGTTTTTGCTGGCCACGCGATAAAACTTCGCGGGCAATTTTGCCGCGAATTTTCAAACTGAGATCGGCCCGATGCGGTCCAACCGTCGTAGTCCTTCGGTCACGGTCCCTCTGCGCTGCCGCAGCCAAGGCATCAGCTAATCCGACGCTCTGGTCCCAGCCGGGTTGCAAATCCAGCGTAATCGGCAGATCGGTTAGTTCCGTCGCAATCTCGGTCCAGTAGGGGTGCAGCGCGGTGACGACTCGCTGCCTCGCGAGCGCCATGGCCTCCCCCTCCCGCGCCAGTTCGTGGTCCCAAATATCGACTTCGGCTTGGCCCGTCCGCAGTGCTGCGTTTCGCTGCGCCACGGCTCGCTGGTACCGAGCCCAGCTCCCGGCGAAACCTTGTTCCACGTGGAACACCGCCCAGTCCAACCATCTGCGACGGCGGGTCGAGCTTTCTTCAATCAGCTTGTGGGCATCAGGGTCCATCGCCTGTACCGGAAAGGCGGTGGCAAGATCGGCGAAGCTGCGCACGTCAGCGCCATCGAGCCGACCGGCCGTGCCCCCCTTTCCCTCTTTGCCCCGCTGGACTTCGACACCCAGTTTGCGGTCTACCGGGTTGGCTTTTGCCCGCCCGACGACCCGAGCGAAGGATTGGCCATGCCGGATGAGGCGTTCGTTCAGTCGAGTTCGGAACGAACGGCCGCGGCCAAGCAAGTAGGCTGCCTCGAGGATGCTGGTTTTGCCCGCCCCGTTGGCCCCGAAGATCAGGGTCGTCCCGGAGCCGAAGGACAGTTCGGCTTTTTCTATGCAGCGGAGGTTTTCGAGCGTCAGCTCCGCCAAGGACATCCGTTGTCTCAAAGCCTCATGGGCATGACGACATATTTGGTGCCGTCGGCTTCGGCTGCGGTGATCAGGCAGCTGCTGTTCGCGTCTGTGAGCGAAATATTGACGCGATCGGTTTCGATTGCCGACAGCGCATCAAGAAGGTAGGTGACATTGAAGCCGATTTCGATTTCTTCGTTTGAGTAACTGACCTCGATCTGGTCTTCTGCCTCTTCTTGCTCGGGGTTGTGCGCTTGCAAGGTCAGCAAGTTGGGTTTGATGTTGAGACGAATGCCACGGTACTTTTCGTTCGATAAAATCGCCGTTCTTTGCAAACTTTGCCGCAAAGTTCCGCGATCTGCGTCGATTGTGCGGGTAGCGTTCGCGGGGATGACGCGACTGTATTCAGGAAATCGGCCGTCTATAAGCTTCGATGTGAAGCGAACGTCGCCGATCTCGCAGCGAACGTGGTTTGTTCCTACAGCGAGAGAGACTTCACCCTCCGTGCCGAGCATGCGCTGCAGTTCAAGCACGCCTTTCCGCGGCAGAATGACCTGCTGCTTGCCCGTCACGCGCTCCAGGAGGCTGGTTTCGCAGAGCGCCAAGCGGTGACCATCGGTCGCCACAGCCCTCACCTTGCCGCCTTCGGATTCGATCAGCATGCCATTGAGGTAGTACCGCACATCCTGTTGGGCCATCGAGAAATGAACTTTGTCGATGAGTTTGCGGAAGTCCGCTTGGGGCAAGCGCAGCACCTGCTGTGCGTTGATCTCTTCAACGACTGGGAACTCTGCCGCCGGCAGCGTCGACAGTGTGAAGCGGCTGCGTCCCGCTCGGACGACGAGGCGATCAGCTTCGGTCGAGAGTGCCACAGACACCCCTTCGGCGAGCGCGCGCAAAATATCGAGGAGTTTCCGTCCGGGCACGGTGATGTCGCCCGGCGATTGCACCTGCAGCGACACCGAACTTACGAGCTCCACTTCAAGATCGGTGCCGGTAACGCTTAGGCGCCCCTCGCGAGCGCTGAGCAACACGTTGGATAACACCGGCATGGTTTGCCGGCGCTCGACAACACCGATCACGTGTTGCACCGGACCAAGGATCTCTTCGCGAGTCGCTGTGAGTTTCATAATTCTTGGTATTTAGATTAAGAGAAGAATTGTTATGACTATTGATCTGGTGGATATCTGGAAAACCCAGAAAAACCCGATAATTTCAGCAAGTTGTCGACGTCGACCCAGTGCACGGTCGGTCGAATATCCGGCGCGCACCCTGTGTGTCGATTGTGAATGATTTTAGCGCGCGAAAACATCCACAACTTGTCAACATCAACCCGTCAGGGTTCTCAACAGGTTTGTGTAATCTTCCGCAATCCGCTGCTCCGTGTCGCGCAACTCTTTTATTCGCCGGCAGGCATGCAGCACCGTGGTGTGATCTCGGCCGCCGAAGGCATCGCCGATTTCCGGAAGACTGTGGCTCGTTAGCTCTTTCGACAAGGCCATCGCGACCTGCCGCGGCCTGGCCACAGACCGAGTGCGGCGCTCGCTCAGCAGCTCCGCTACGCGGACTTTGTAGTAGTCGGCGACGGTTTTCTGGATATTCTCGATAGTAATGAGCCGCGCCTGCATCGATAGCAGGTCGCGCAACGCTTCTTTGGTGAAGTCGAGGGTGATCGGCTGGCCCGTGAACCGCGAGTTGGCGATCACACGGCGCAGCGCACCCTCAAGCTCGCGGACGTTCGAGCGGATTCGCTTGGCGATGAACAAGGCTACGTCCTGACTCAAGCGCACGCCGGCTGCTTCGCCCTTGCTGATCAGAATTGCCGCACAGGTTTCGAGCTCCGGCGGTTCGATGGCGACCGTCAATCCCCAACCGAACCGCGATTTCAGGCGTTCTTCGAGTCCGTCGACTTCTTTGGGATAGCGATCGCAAGTGAGGATCACTTGTTGCTGTCCCTCGAGCAGTGCATTGAAGGTGTGGAAGAACTCTTCCTGCGAGCGCTCCTTGCCCGCGAAAAACTGGATGTCGTCGATCAGCAGCGCATCGAGTGATCGATACGCCGCCTTGAAGTCGTTCATTTGGTTGTGCTGCAGTGCTTTAACCATGTCGCTGACGAAGCGCTCGGAGTGCACGTAGGCGATTTTGGCTTGCGGATTGCGTTCGAGAATGGCGTGCCCGACGGCGTGCATGAGATGCGTTTTACCGAGCCCGACGCCGCCATAAATAAAGAGCGGGTTGTATGCTTTACCCGGGTTTTCAGCCACTTGCTGCGCCGCAGCTTTGGCGAGCTGATTGCTTTTGCCGACCACGAAGTTGTCGAACGTCGAGTCATGATTGAGTCTGCCGCCCACGATTTCGACAGTGCTGCGGCGATTGCTGCGAAACGCGTCGCGAGCCACAGACGTTTCTTCGGCCGCCGGCGCCGGCACCTCAGGCTTCTCGCCCACTTCAATGGTGACCTGCAACGACGCCTCGGGTGTTTGTTGCAGTACCCAATCTTTGATGCGCTGCAACAGGTGCGCGCTGATCCAATCGACCACAAAACGGTTGGGCGCGAGCAGACGCAGCTGAGTGGTGGTCTCGATCGACTGTAGCGGCCGGACCCAGGTGTTGAACTGGGTGTCCGGCAACTCTGCCGCGAGAGCCTGCGCACAACGATTCCAAAGCGATGCGTCCACGCGGCTGCCGGCCTCCCTGGTTGCTCAGGTGGTAAAAGTTCGAAGGGGATGGGGAGAATATACCGGCGCAGCGGCCTGTGGATATCTTTAGCCCCGGCTTGACTTCGGCAGACCCCCTGCTTAACCTCTGCGGCCTTTTTTCGGTGACGCCCTCATGAAACGCACCTATCAGCCCAGCAAGGTTCGCCGCGCCCGCACTCACGGGTTCCGCGCTCGCATGGCGACTGCCAACGGCCGCAAGGTTCTGGCTCGTCGTCGCGCCAAGGGCCGCAAGAAGCTGATCCCCTGATCTGCGCTGCTGACACCTCACCACCAAGGTGGGGGTTCCCGGCGACTCGCCGGGTGCTGCGCAAAGTCGATTTCGAGAACGCCTACCGCTTGGGTCGTCGGTTGGGGGATCCTATGTTCTCTGTCTCTATTTGCCCGAACGGCACAGGTGGGCCACGGCTGGGTTTGTCGGTCGGCGCCAAAGTGATCGGAAATGCCGTCGCCCGTAACAAACTTCGTCGCATAATCCGCGAATCGTTCCGGCAAGCTCAGCACACGCTGCCTGCCGCCGACATCATCGTCGGCGCGCGAGCAGCGGCGCGCGAGGCGCCGGCCATCCGGATTCGTCAAAGCCTCACCGGACTTTGGCAAAAGGTTGCAACGACATGCGCGCCGTCCTCCGCGTCCTGATCAGGGCGTACCAAATCGTCATCAGTCCATGGCGCGGGCCGACCTGCCGTTATCACCCGTCTTGTTCCCACTACGCGCTGGAGGCGATCGACACGCACGGCGCATGGCGCGGTAGCTGGCTGGCACTGCGACGCATCGGTCGCTGCCACCCGCTGCGCGAAGGCGGTTACGATCCTGTTCCTCCACGAGTTCTTTGAGACAAGGTTCAACGTGACTTCGACCAATGCCCGCATGTTTCTTTGGCTCGGCCTTGTGCTCGCGCTGTGGATCAACTACGAAACTTGGCAGCGCGACTACGCGGTGCCAGTCCCGGCCACGCCTGCTGTGACCAGCAGCGCGCCGCTCGCCAGCGTTCCGACAGCAAGCATTCCGCAAGCGACCACGCCGCCTGCATCAACCAACGCGGCGGTAGCGACAACGGTACCCGGGGTCGCAGCGACTGCCGCTGTCCCCTCGACGGCTACGCCCACGTTGACGGCAGCGCCGACTGCGACGGCGGGTACCGTCCGCGTCACTACCGATGCACTCGATCTCGAGCTCAGCTTGCGCGGCGGCGATCTCATTCGCGCCGATCTCCTTAAATATCCGCTGATCAAAGGCGCCGATGCCCGAGTTCGTTTGTTGAACTCTGACAACGACAACGTCTACTTCATCCAAACCGGACTTACCGATACGAACGGCGCTGCGCATCCGACGCACGTGGCGCTTTTCGAATCCGCGCAACAGCGCCACAACTTGGTCGAGGGTGCCAACGAACTGCGCGTACCGCTGACTTGGGTGGACGCTGCGACGGGTGTATCGGTGACCAAGACCTACATTCTTCGGCGCGGGTCTTACCGTATCGATCTCGAATATGCCATCGAGAACGGCGGCACTGTGCCTTGGCGGGCGGCCTCTTACGCACAGATCTTGCGTAACGACAAGCCGGTCGAGCGCTCGATGTTTAGCGTCGAGAGCTATGCCTTTCAGGGCCCCGCCTATTACAACGGCACCAAATATTTCAAAATCAACCGCGAAAAAATTGCTGATAGCGAATTGCCCCGCGGCGTCACCACCGGCTGGATCGCCGGCATGCAACACCACTTTGTCACGGTGGTCGTCCCAGCCGAGGGACAAGACTACGCTTATTCTTTGAAGACCCAAGGTAACCAGTACCTGCTGTCTGCGACCGGGCCGATGGTTACCGTCGGGCCGCAATCCGGGACCACGTTGCGCGAGACGCTGTTCGTCGGACCCAAGTTGCAGGCGCAACTGAAAACCGCCGGTCCGCGTCTTGATCTCTTAGCCGACTACGGCATGTTGACGCTGCTCGCGGAGCCGCTCTTCTGGTTGCTGGAACAAGCACACAACATCGTCGGCAATTGGGGCTGGGCGATCGTGATCATCACGTTCCTGCTGAAACTCGTTTTCTATCCGCTGTCCGAATCGTCCGGTCGATCGATGGCGAAGATGAAGGTCCTCGCACCGCGCATGAAAAACCTGCAGGAGACCTACAAGGACGATCGCGAAAAACTGGGCCGCGCGATGATGGATCTCTACAAGCGCGAGAAGATCAACCCGGCAGCCGGCTGTCTGCCGATCCTTATCCAGATGCCCGTGTTCTTCGCCTTCTATTGGGTGCTGCTCGAGAGCGTGGAGATGCGCCAGGCGCCTTTCATGCTGTGGATTCAGGATCTCTCGTCACGCGATCCGTTCTTTGTATTGCCGGTCATAATGGCCGGTGCGATGTTCGTGCAGTTCAAACTGAACCCGACGCCGCCCGATCCGATTCAGGCCAAAGTATTCATGATTCTGCCGTTCGTGATGAGCATTACATTCGCGTTCTTTCCGGCGGGCTTGGTGCTCTACTGGGTCACTAACACGCTGTTGACGATTCTGCAGCAGTGGAATATCAACCGCCGTATCGAAGCCGAGGCAAAGAAAGCGCGGACAGGTTAGCGCGCAGCGGCGGAGATCAGCTGGCTACCAACAGCTCGATGCACTCGCGTGCGGTGTATGACTCGAGAATCACGGCATGCAGACCCCGATCGCGAATGTCGGCAGCCCTTCCTCGATGAGATTGCGCAAGCTTGTCCCCTGCTGCGGCCCTGCGAGCGCGCGCGAAAAGCTCATCGGATATTTCGACAGTGGTTTTCAGATGGGTACCCATATCGTATTACTGTCGCACTGCATGGAAAAGCTCTCCCTCCCTACCGACACGATCGTTGCTGTAGCCACCGCTCCCGGGCGGGGTGGGGTGGGCGTTGTGCGCATCTCGGGCGAGGCGGCGCAGCGCATTGCCGAGGCGACATGCGCTCGAGTGCCCGCGCCACGCGTGGCGACCCTGGCGCAGTTTCGCGATGCTGCGGGCGAGGTGATCGACGAGGGTTTAGTGCTCTGGTTCCCCGGGCCGCACAGCTACACCGGCGAGGATGTACTCGAGCTGCAAGGTCACGGCGGGCCGATCGTGCTCGAGGCGTTGGTGAGCCGAGCGGTCGAACTCGGTGCGCGGCGCGCCAATCCCGGTGAGTTCACGCTGCGCGCCTTCCTCAATGAAAAACTCGACCTCGTGCAGGCCGAGGCGATAGCCGATCTGATCGATGCTGGCTCGATGGCGGCGGCCAGAGCTGCCGTGCGCTCGCTGCAGGGAGAGTTTTCGGCGCAGGTGCATGGACTCACCGAGGCGCTGATCGAATTGCGTATCTGGATCGAAGCGGCAATCGACTTTCCCGAAGAGGAGATCGACTTCCTTGCAGATCGTGCACTGGCGAGTCGCTTGATGGCGCTCCGCGAGCGTTTTGCGTCCGTGTTGCATAGCGCCGAACAAGGGCGCGTGCTGCGCGATGGCATGACGGTGGTGATCGCGGGACGGCCTAACGCCGGTAAATCGAGTCTGCTGAATGCACTCGCAGGCTACGACGCCGCCATCGTCACGCCGTTGGCGGGGACTACGCGCGATGTGTTGCGCGAACGCATTGCCATCGACGGTATGCCGCTACACGTGATCGATACGGCAGGCTTGCGCTCAGTCAAAGATATCGCGGCAGATATCGTCGAGGCCGAAGGCATACGTCGCGCGCGCGCCGAGATGGCGCGTGCAGATCGGATATTGTTCGTGATCGACACGAGCGCCGATCCGCGGGCACAGGCGTGGCAGGAAGAGCGCGCAAGCTTGCCCGACAACGTGCCTGTTACGCTGCTCTTCAATAAAATCGATGCTGTTTCACCTGAGCACGTTGCGCAAAGCATTGCTGCGACAAAGGTTGCGATGCAAACGGATGATGCGGCGCTTGCAATGTCCGCGCGCACGGGTACGGGCGTGGAGTCGCTGCGCAGTCATCTCAAATCATCCATGGGTTATGAAACCGCGGGAGAGGGCACCATCAGCGCCCGGGCTCGCCATCTCGATGCATTGCGCCGCGCAGAAACGCACACTGAAGAAGCCGTGCGGCAACTCACCGTGGCGCGCGCGGGCGAGCTCGTCGCCGAAGAGTTGCGCCGTGCACAGCAGGCCCTCAATGAAATCACTGGCGACTTTCACGCTGACGACTTGCTAGGGCGGATCTTCGGCAGTTTTTGCATCGGGAAGTAAGGCTGCCGAAGCCCAAGCCGCGCGCGGCTCAGCGTTTTGCCGCGATCAATCCGACGCCGGCCAGAACGAACACGGTCGCGATTCCGGCGGCATTGAGGGCAGCCTGACCGTAGCCGATGGTTGGCACATCAAAAAATGGGTAGGGATAGACACCGCTGATTTCACCGCGTGCCGCGATATAAACGAAATACGCTGCCGGATAGGCCGACAGACGACTGATGTCGGTCCACGCCACCGACGCACGCGGCACGGCCAGCCACCAAAACACCAAAAACACGATCGGCACGATGTAGTGGTGAATAAGATTGGTGAGGGCCGCAACGCCCGTCGGCTGATACTGATGCCGCAGCAGCAGGTGAAAGACCAGCCCGACCATGGCAATGGTCATGGCGGCCGAGGTGATCACCCAGGGTTCGCGCCAGATGTTCCAGCGCGATTCGGCAGCGTGATTCTTTGAGTGGGCTGTGGCGACGATCGTGCAGAACAGGTTGGTCAGGATGGTGAAGTAACCCGCATACATGAAAACACCATAGGCGACGCTGTGTCCTTGTTGCTGCTGATGGGCAACGCTGGCGAACAGTTGCGCAATGAGTGCCGGCCAACCGATCAGGGCAAGGAATATGGCGAGTGCGCGAGTCCGGTTCACGAATCAATATCCTTCACGAAAGCGTGCGTGAACGGCGAGAATTTTTTTGACACCTTCGGCGACGTGCACCGAAGAGAGCGTCGCACCCGATACCATCGGCACCGTACGTTCCGGGTCCCAGCGACCGTGCGCCAATCCGGCCAATTTGCCACGCCATTCGGGCGTGTAGATGTCGCAGTAACCGTCGGCGCAGGTCAGTACCTCGATGCCGCGGCTTTTGCCGTCGACGCCGATGGCGAGCAGATAAGTCACGATATCATTGAGCCCATAGACCTGATCGAGATAGAGCCAGCCGCCACCGCCGACACTCCAGCCGCGAAACAGCGGGCGCAGTGCCGGTACCTGATATTCGGCTTTGAGCTCGGCGAATTGCTCAGGCGTGAGCCGCAGCTCGAAAGGCGTGAGCTTTGCAGCCGGAAAAAGTCGCTGCTGCGCCTCTTCGAGCGACTGCAGTTGATCGGCCTGTGCGGCAGGCGCCGCGGCCATCACGATCGCTGCAGGAACGAGCAGGAAGCGATGATTCAAGGCGGACTTCGCCCTATCCGCGCTTGGGGAAATCGGCGCTGATATTGCGGAAAGCGTCGTTGGTGAGCGGACCCATGGCGAGCGTGACGAAGCGATCGCGGTCTTTTTCCCACTCCGCAGTTTCCTCGGGCGTGGGTACGTAATTTTCGATCATTTCGCGGGTGACGCCTTTTTTGGCGAGTAATGACTCGAGAACTTTCATGCGACGTTTGGTCGCCCAGATCTCGCCGTTCATCGCCACCATGCAGCCCACCAGATTGTCGAGTATGGGGTTACCGAGAAACACGCTCGCGGTGACATCGGACGGAATGGCCTCCACGGTGTGAGTGGGTCGTTGTGTATCGGCAGCCATGACAACCTCCAATCGAGCGCAGGTCAGGAACCCCAGCCCCGCATACGACCGAAGATATCATTCCCGGATGCGGAACGTCTCCACCCCGACCAGTACCGTTCCGCTCGGCACAGCACGCGAATCGACGCAGCCATTGCTCGGGACCTTCGTCACCATTGCTGTGCGTGGGCTGGAGACTGCACAGGCTGAGACCGCAATCGCCAAGGGCTTCGCTGCGATCGAGCGTGTGCATTCATTGATGAGCTTTCATTCCGCAGACAGTGACCTTGCCCGCGTGAACCGGGCGGTGTCCGGTCGCCCAGTGCGCGTGGCGCCGGAAACATTCGCCGTGCTTGAACTTGCACACACCATTTCCAAAGTCTCTTCCGGTGTGTTCGATGTGACCGTGGCGCCCTTGCTGGTCGCGCGCGGCATGTTGCCGCCGCCGACTCACACTGACGCTGATGTGTCCAAGACAAATGCGCGCGCACCCGATCCTGAGGCGTGTTGGTCAGATGTACTCCTGGAGCCGCCGGATACTGTGCGGATAAGACGACCCCTCTGGATCGATCTGGGTGGCATTGCCAAGGGCTTTGCCGTCGATCTTGCGGCCTCGGAAATGGCTTTGGCCGAGACCGCGAGTTGGCAAATCAACGCCGGTGGTGATCTGCGAGTGGGCGGCTCGACCACTCACCTCATTGCCCTCAAAGTTCCGGAACTTGCCGGTCCCGCAGTCACCCGCGATACGCGACCTTTCATTGAACTCGAAAACGGCAGTCTCGCGAGCAGCGCGGCCGGGGAAACCCCCGTGCATTTCCTGGGGCATGATCATGCCGCCGCCGTAGCGCCGGGTTTCGTGTCCGTGGTTGCCAAGCAATGCGCGATTGCTGACGCCCTCACCAAAGTGGTCTTGGCCAAAGGCAAGCAGGCCGCGTCGGTGCTTGCCGCATTCGATGCAAGCGCGTATTTCTATTCGCCGAGAGAGGGCTGGTGGATCTCGGGTAACCAATTTGAGTGACGCGTCGGTCAATGCGCAGCGAACCGCAGTACGCACGGGCGTCTTGCCGCCGGGTCGTCGGCGAGTGTTGCACAGCGTTGCGTTCGGCACCTGGCTGACCGGAGCGGTATGGCTCGTATTCCACTATTTTGTGCGCGTGGTTGATGCCTTCGGTTTTGACAATCCGCATCCGCAACAACAGGGGTGGCTGATCGCACACGCCGTCTTTTCTTTTGCAGCCGTGTGGCTATTCGGTAGCTTGTGGTCCGATCACGTCGTGCGCGGCTGGAAAGCCGGCGTTCGCAAGCCGACGGGCGGTACGCTGTTCGGCGTATTGGTCTGGCTGACGATCAGTGGTTGCGCTCTGTACTACTTGGGCAGTGACGCGTGGCGGTCATGGACTTCGCTTGCGCACTGGATCACGGGGCTCGTCGCGATCGTCGTGTTCGTCGTTCACTTTCGCAACAAGCGTCGCGACTGATTTTCCGTCAGCCGCTAGCGGCGTAGCGTGGCTTACCGAGCGTTGCCATCACCATGGCGCCCATGAGCAGAGCAGCGGTTGCGAACGCCAGCATCGGTGTGTAACTGCCGAACGCATCGAAGGCCAAACCTGCAGCAAGCGGTCCGGCGGCTGCGCCAAGATAAAAACTGGTGAGCTGCCAACCGTAGATTTTGCCGTAAGCGCGCAGACCAAAGAATCGGCTGGAAAGATAGGCCACGAGATCGACCTCGGCAGCCGCGGCGAGACCGAGCGAAAGCACGCTGATCGTCAGCATCCAGCCGGATGAATCGGGTATGGCGAGCACCACGCAGCCTAGCGCACAGCTGCCAAGCACGAGGCCTGCGATCGCTGAGGCGGAGTAACGATCGAGCAAGTATCCGGTGGCCACCCGCCCGATGAGCACCGCGATACCCATCATGCCGGCGGTGGCTGCCGCTGCCGTCGGCGTCAGTCCGCGGTCGATCAACAACGGTACGAGATTGATGATGAGCGCGGCAACGACGGCCGAGACAAAGAAAAAACCGATGCCGATTTTCCAGAAGGTGACGCTGCGCCGCGCATCGGCAAACTCTACGCCAGGCAAGGCGCTCGCCGCCGAGGTGTGGCTCGACGAGGTCGAGTCTTTATCGCTGGCCTCGAGGCGATCTGCAGGTCGCTCATCGAGCAGCAAAGCCACTAGTGGTGTCGCGACGATCAACAGGAACGCACCCATGGCGAGATACGCTGTCTGCCAACCGTAATCGGCAATCACTCGCGTGAGCAGCGGCGGCGCGAGCATGCTGGCGATGCCGGACCCTGCGAGAGCAAGACCCAAGGCGAGACCGCGCCCGCGATCGAACCAAAGATTGACCGTCCGCGTCCAGACGACGGGGGTGGTGCCGCCACCGAGCAAAGCCAATAGCAGCCATGATACGTAGAACATCGCGAGCGAGCCCTGCAGCGTGGTCAGTGCCGCATAGGCTGCAGCCAGAGCCAGCAGCGACACGATGCCGACGCGACGCGTTCCGAAGCGATCGATGACCGAGCCAACGATGGGCGCAGTGATGGCTGAGCCCAAAATGAGGAAGCTGGCAGCCGCAGAGACTTCGCCGCGCGTCCAGCCAAAGGCCGCAACCAGCGGCAGCACGAAGACGCCGAAGCCGTAGAACGATAGACCGGTGACGCCTGCGCCGGTCCCGATGCCTGCGGCGAGCAGGGGACGCCAACCGCGAGTGAATTCATTCGATATTTGAGCCATCAGTCGAACTCCCTGAACTAGGATCGATTCTGGCACAACCCAAGTTGCGTGCCGTGACTGTCAGCGAGACCTGGGATCGAGCGCGTCGCGCAGCCCGTCGCCGATGAAATTGAAGGCGAACATTGTTGCTGCGAGAAACCCGGCGGGAATCAGCAGCAGCCACGGTGCAGTATCGAGTGTGGCCGTGCCTTGGGAGATCAGTAGTCCCCAGCTGGTGCTCGGGAGACCGACGGCGGCAAGTTTCGCTTCCATGCCGTGACCCACATGACGCTCGCAGCGGATGGGCAGACGCTGATTTACGTGTCCGAGACCGGCCGCAGAGTGATGCGTTACGACCTCGCAGCACGCCGGCAGCTCGATGATCTGTTGGTACTGGGTGCAGACGACCCGCGCGGAACCTACGGTTTGGCATGCACGCCGGATGGTCGCGTGTTGATGGCGACCGGCAACGGCGCCGCGATCTTCGCGGCGGACGGCTCGCAGCTCAAGACCTATGATATTACCGAGCGCCGCGGCTGGTCGCGACTGCAATTGTCACAGGACCCGACGCGCTTCTGGCTCAGCAATTTTTTTGAGGGCATCTTGCAGCAGCGCGACGTCGAAACCGGCGCACTGCTCCGCGAACACGATATCGGTCGCAAGTTCTCGCTCTGCGGTCTCGCCGAGGTACCGACCTGAGCGCGCCCGCCTAGCCACACCGGCGTGCTACCAGTAGTGCTGCCACTTCGCCCGCTTGACGAAGTGTTGGAAGGCCTCGCGCTTGTCTTTGGGGAGATAATCGAGGTAACCGTTCGGTGCGTAGCGCTCGACATACTGATCGAGCACCGGCTTGTAGAGACTCAAATGCAGATCGGGAATGCGATGCTTGGCACGGAACTCGGCGATCGGGATGCGCGCAATCTCGCGGGTCTCGAACGGGCCTGCCTTGGCCAGCACCACACCGCGCGGACCAAAGATTGACGAACGGCCGGGGCCGCCATAGCCAGTGTCCTCGAAGAAACCCGGGTTGCGTTCGTGGGTTGACACCGAATTGTTGGTGATCAGGGTGTAGAGGCTATTGTGGTACGACGTGAGCTTCATGTCGTCCCACTCGAAGCCACCGGTCGCTACTCGACAAATGATCTCGGCGCCTTTGAATGCCATGCAGCGGAACAGTTCAGGCTCGAACTGCACCGCCGACATCGCGATATTGCCGATATCGGTGCGCTCGACCGGGATCACCGCATCCAGCCCATACATCTCGACGAAACGGTCATATACGTCGTAGATCACCGAGGTGTACTGTTCCGAGCCCGGGAACATGCCGCGTACGTTGCGCTGCTTCCAGTGAGACACGACGCTGCCGTCTGGCTTACACATCACCATCAGGTGCAGGATATGCCCTAGCCAGTTCACAGGATCTTTAGCGTAGGTGCCGAAGACGATATAGCAGTTGTGCTGCTCCGCTTTTTTGGCGATTTCTTCGACTTCCGGCCCCGGAACTTCAATGGAGAGTGCGTAATGTTGCTCGCGGGTCCAGTTGGTAAAGCCGGTGATCGGAAACTCATGGAACAGCAGCAAATCGCAACGCCCGCCGTAGCCCTGTGCGATATCGATCGACTCGAGAAAATAATCCATGTTACGTCGCAAACCGGGTCCGGGGTTTGTCCCATCGACGCCGTTGACGCGGGTCTGCACCACGCCGACGGTGATGGTCTCCTGGCGCAACGCGACAACCGGGTAAGTGCCATCCGCACGAACCATGGTCGGTGTCTCAGTCATCGGTTATTCCTCGAGATTGAAGACGTCAAAGTTTTACCAGCTGCTTACCGAGATTCGCACCGTTCAAAAGACCGATGAAGGCCTCGGGCGCCGCGCGAATACCTTGCGCAACGGTCTCGCGGTATTTGAGCTTTCCCGCAGCGAGCCATGTCGCAAGTTCGTCGATGGCGCGGGGGTAGTGTTCGCGGAAATCGAATACGATGAAGCCCTGAATCTTGATACGGTTGACGAGCACAGAGCGAAAGTTTCTCAGACCGTGAAGTTCGGTGGCGCTGTATTGCGAAATCAGTCCGCAGACTGGCAAGCGCGAGAATGGATTCATGCGCGCGAGTACGGCATCGAGGATATCGCCGCCCACATTGTCAAAATAAACATCGACGCCCTTCGGAGTCGCTGCCTTGAGATCTTCGCGCAGCCGACCCGCTTTGTAGTCGATGCAGGCGGCGAAGCCGAGTTCATCGACGACATAGCGGCTTTTGTTAGCGCCACCGGCAATACCCACGACATGACAACCTTTGAGCTTGGCGATCTGGCCGACCACGCTGCCGACAGCGCCCGCGGCGGCGGAGACCACCACGGTTTCGCCGGGTTTCGGTTCGCCGATAAGCAACAGTCCGCACCAGGCCGTAACGCCTGGCATGCCGCATACCGAGAGTTGCACCGCGGCGGGCACATTCGGCATCAGCTTGCGCAAGCCCTGACCGTTCGAGATGGCGAGCGTCTGCCAGCCGAGATCGCCGGCAACCTGATCGCCGACCGCGAACTGGGCATTGCGCGATTCGACTACGCGACCCACCACCTCGCCGCACATGACCGCACCGATATCGACCGGCTTCACGTAGGACTTACCGTCGTTCATACGGCCGCGCATGTAGGGGTCGAGCGATAACCATTCACCGCGGATGCGCAGCTCACCGTCGGCGAGTGCTGCGGGCGCTTCCTCGACGATGCTGAAGTCTTCGGCAACGGCCGCCCCCGTCGGCCGACGGGCGAGCAGTACACGGACGTTGGATTCTTGAGGATTGATCATGTTCATGGTGCAGACGAATCTCGCGAAAGACGCTCCTCTTTGACTGCTGTCAGTAAGGATACGCGATGACTTCGTCGATGTTGCTGAGGGACGCATTGGTCGGCCGCCGGCAAGCGCTCGCGATGCTGGGCGGCGGTCTGCTCGGCGGCGACATGATAAGCGCGCAGGCTGTGGCGATCGGCGTGGCGGCAGGCACGCGCTCGCCAGCACTCGACTTCACCAATCCCATCGACAACCTCTACGCCTTCGGCAAGATTTGGTCGGGCTACGGCGAACCCGTCATCGGCGGGTTTCACGGGCTCATGTATCTCAAGTTGCCGGGCAAACGCTTATTGCCGGTGTTCGGTTACACCGGTACGGGTGTGATGCTCGCCGAGCATGACCCGCGCGGTTTGCTGCGCATCAAATCGCGTGAGACCGGTTATTTCACTGATCTGCGCACGGGCGACATTCTCGAGTATTGGGACAACCCGATCACCGGCGAGCGCTGCGAGGTTTATCACTTCTACAACGATTTGATTGCTGGCACGATCACGACCGAAGTACCCAAGTTCATGTATGGCGCAGCGGGTGACTCTCCTACCGTGATGAACGAAGGCACGGTCTTTCCGGATGTCGATGGGCGCTATCCCTTTCGCCTGCCGTTCTCACGTTATGGCGACGATTTGATGCTCGAGTGGGATTACGCACACGAGTACACCAATCCGGTGACCCCGAAGGCTTGGCCGAGTTACTCGACCGGAAAGCGCATCACGCCCTCGGAACATTTCACGATGTTCGCCTCGCTAACCGAGGTGCAGGATCGCGGTCTACCGACGGCACGAATGCGCGCCGGGTTCTCGCGACTCTCGGAGTGTTGGCCGTGGATGCTGATGGGCAAGGCCGCGCCGGATATGCGCGGCGCGATGCTGTTCGGGCGGATGCATTCACACAAAGGTCTGCCCGGCACCGCCGAGGTTCCGCCGAAAGTGCTGGCCTACATCGAAAAGCACGCACCTGACTACCTGACGTTGCCGCCCGGCTGGGAGTCGAGCAACAAGCGGGTAGAGACCTGGGGTGCTTTTGCGATGGACGTTCCACCGGAGATCGAGGGTCAGGAGTGGACAGCCAAAGCGCTGCGTCGGCCCTTGGCTAAAGGTCCACCGACCGGGCTTGGCCGCCGCGGCTACCCGCCGGATATCAAATAGCTTAACCGCCTACCCTCAAGCCGATCGGCGTTTGAGGTGGACTAGCAGCACTGACACCGCCGCCGGCGTGATGCCCGGCAGGCGCGAGGCCTGGCCGAGGGTGTCGGGCCTAGCGACCGCCAACCGCTGCCGGACTTCGTTCGAGAGCCCTGCCACGTTGCCGTAGTCGAGATCCTGCGGCAGGGGGAGTTCTTCGTGTTTGCGCTGGCGTTCGATCTCGTCCTGCTGGCGTTCGATGTATCCCGAGTACTTGGCCCGTACTTCGACCTGCAAGCGGACGGCGGCAGGTAGCCGGTCGTCCATCGCGGCGAGGCTGGCCATGGGGCTGGCCTTGAGACCCGGCAGGTCGTCGTAACCGACTTCCGTTCGACGCAACAGATCGAACGCACTGACCCCCTTGGTCCGCAGTCCGGAGAGCCGCGCGACCTCGGCCTCGGCGGCATCACGCTTGCGACAGAAAAAGGTCCAGCGTTCGTCGTTCACTAGTCCGAGCTTGCGACCCTGCTCGGTGAGTCGCAGGTCGGCATTGTCCTCGCGCAGCAGCAGCCGGTATTCGGCTCGGCTGGTGAACATGCGATAGGGCTCGGGGGCACCGCGGGTGATGAGATCGTCGATCAGTACTCCTAGGTAGGCCTCGGCCCGCGAGGGTACCCAGGCCGCTTGGTCACGGACCTGCCGTGCGGCATTAATGCCGGCGACGATGCCCTGCGCGCCCGCCTCTTCGTAGCCCGTCGTACCGTTGATCTGACCGGCGAAAAACAACCCATCGATGACCTTGGTTTCGAGTGAGCCGTGCAGGTCGCGCGGGTCGAAAAAGTCGTACTCGATGGCGTAGCCGGGACGGGTGATATGGGCCCGTTCGAAGCCCCGAATCGAGCGCACGAATTCGACCTGCACATCGTACGGCAGACTGGTCGAAATACCGTTCGGATAGACCTCGTGGGTGGAGAGCCCTTCGGGCTCCACGAACACCTGATGCGAGTCCTTGTCAGCGAAGCGATGGACCTTGTCCTCCACCGAAGGACAATAGCGCGGACCCACGCCTTCGATCTTGCCGGTGAACATCGGCGAGCGATCACAGCCCAAGCGGATCAGTGCATGGGTCTGGTCATTTGTTGCTGTAATGAAACAAGGGACTTGATCAGGATGCTCATTGGCCCTCCCGAGGAATGAAAACACGGGTAGCGGCTCGTCCGAATACTGCGGCGCCATGACGCTGTAATCGAGGCTGCGACCATCGATGCGCGGCGGCGTACCCGTCTTCAGGCGCCCTACCCGCAACGGCAATTCGCGCAGTCTGGCGGCCAGCGCATTGGACGGCGGATCGCCCGCGCGACCCCCGGAATGGTGGTCCAGACCGACGTGAATCCGCCCCGCCAAAAAGGTTCCTACGGTGAGCACCACGGCGGGCGCGGCGAAGCGGATTCCGCTGATCGTCACGACCCCGCGGACGCGCCCGGTTTCGACGACGAGATCGGCCACCTCTTGTTGGAAGAGCGACAGGTTCGGCTGGTTCTCGAGCAGGCAGCGGATGGCCTGCCGATAGAGCAGCCGATCGGCCTGTGCACGGGTGGCCCGGACGGCTGGACCCTTGCTCGCATTGAGGGTACGAAACTGGATCCCGGCGCGATCGATGGCCCCCGCCATCGCCCCGCCGAGTGCATCGATCTCGCGGATCAAATGCCCCTTGCCGATCCCGCCGAAGGCCGGGTTGCAACTCATCTGCCCCAAGGTCTCGATGCTCTGGGTCAGCAACAGCGTCCGTCGCCCCATGCGCGCAGCCGCCAGCGCAGCCTCGGTGCCGGCATGGCCGCCACCCACCACGATGACCTCGAATGTGTCTGCGTACTGCATACGTTGGGGCGCGATTCTATGTGAATCTGCAAATCGAGTTGAATGCCACTGTATTGGCTGGTCCCTCTGGGGCCATACCCGGCGTAGGATCGAGGGTTATGTGTATCCCCCAACCGCTCCGACTCCTCGCCGTGGCCCTACTCGGTGCCACCCTGCTCACCGCCTCGCCGCGCCTCGCTGCCGCAGCCACCGGCTTCGAGGTACAGCTGCCCGCAGGATTCCGCGACGGCCCCCAGGACGGCCGCCTGTTGCTGATCTTCGCACCGATCGATCAGGCGCCGACTCAGGAGCCCCGCTTCCTCGTCAATTGGGACGGCGACGCCATCCCCTTTTTCGGACTCGATGTCGAAGGATGGCGGCCCGGCAGCAGCCGTAAAGTTGACGCCGATGCCTTCGGTTTTCCGGTCCGATTCCTCGCCGACCTGCCAGTCGGCGACTACCGAGTGCAGGCCTTCCTGAACCGCTACGAGACGTTTCACCTGGGCGACGGTCGCGTGCTCAAACTGCCGCCCGACAAGGGCGACGGCCAGCAGTGGCGTGAAAAACCTGGCAATCTTTACTCGCTACCTGTAACGCTGCGCTGGCGTGGACCTTTGGACGCGAGCCCGCTGCCCAAGCTCGTGCTCAGCGAGGTGATGCCGCCGCTGCCGCAATTCCAGGAAACGCCCTGGGTTAAATATGTGCGCATCCGCAGTGAGCGGCTCTCAAAGTTCTGGGGTCGCGACATGTACCTCGGCGCATTCGTCACCTTGCCGCAGGGCTTCAACGACCACCCGGATGCGCGCTATCCGCTGGTGATCAACCACGGCCACTTTCCATCAGGGCCGTCGAGCTGGCGCGAGACACCCCCAGACCCCGACCTCAAGCCCGACTACAGTAAGCGCTTCAAGCTCCCGGGCTATAACCGCATCCAGCAGCAACTGGAGTGGGAGTTTTTCCAGGCCTGGACCGGCAAGGGCTTCCCGCGTGTGCTGCTGGTCGAGATCCAGCACCCCACACCGTTTTACGACGACTCCTACGGCGTCAACTCGGCGAACAACGGTCCATACGGCGATGCCATCCAGTACGAACTTATTCCCGAGATCGAAAAGCGCTTTCGCGGCATCGGTCAGGGTTGGGCACGCTTCGTTTTTGGTGGCAGCACGGGCGGCTGGATCGCGATGGCTGTGCAAATGTTCTATCCCGATGATTACAACGGCGCCTGGATCGCCTGCCCCGACCCGATCGACTTCCGTCACTACATGACGGTAAATATTTACGAAGATAAAAACGCCTACTACATGCCGAATCGCTTCAAGCGCACGCCGCGTCCTGCGCATCGCAATTGGCTGGGTCATATTGACACCACCATCGAAGAAAACAATCTTTGGGAGTACGCGCTCGGTACTAAGGGCCGCAGCGGCGATCAATGGGACGTGTGGGAATCGGTCTATTCACCGGTCGGCGCAGACGGTTATCCGCGCCGTATCTGGGATCGTCTCACCGGCGAGATCGATCCGGTAACCGCGGCGTATTGGCGCGATAACTACGACCTCGGCCACATTCTGCGTCGTGACTGGGCAACCCTCGGACCGAAGCTGCGCGGCAAGCTGCGGCTCTACGTCGGCGACATGGATAACTACTATCTCAACAACGCCGTCTATGCCGTCGAAGAATTTCTGCGCAGCGCCGAGCCTGCGGCTGAAGCCGTCATCGACTACGGCGACCGAGATGAGCATTGCTGGAATGGCGATCACACCCGCGCCAACGCTTACTCGCGACTGCGTTACCCGCAGATGGTGCTGCCTTGGGCCGCCGAGCGCATGCTGCTAACCGCTCCTAAGGGCGCAGATACGCGCAGTTGGCGGTATTGAGCTACTTCCGCCAGAACGCCGGCGAAAAAAGTACGAGAACGCTGAGAATTTCGAGACGACCAAGCAGCATCGCGACGGTGCAGACCCAGGTCTGGAATTCTGTGAAGCCCTGATAATTGCCTGAAGGGCCGGTGGGTCCGATGGCTGGACCGAGATTATTCACGCAGGCCACGATGGATGAGAACGCCGAAACGATCTCCACTCCGGACAGCAGCAAGAGAAAAGTTAGTATGACGATCGTCATGAAGTAAAGAAAAAGGAACGCAAGCACCGAGGCAATGATGCGCTCGGGAATCACCTGGCCACCAACGCGAATCGGTAGCACGGCTGAAGGGTGCATGATCTGCTTCATTTCACGCTGCGCCTGACGCACCAACAACAGCGTTCGAAACATCTTGATACCGCCACCCGTCGAGCCGGAGCTACAGACCACGCAAGACAAGAATACCACCCACATCGGTACAAAAACGGGCCAACTATCGTAAGGCTCGCTTGAAAAACCCGTGGTAGTCGCCACTGAAACCACCGTGAACGCAGCATGCCGCAAAGAAATTAAAAATCCGCCGAAGGTCTCGTGGACTGTCAGCAGCAGCGCAACAATTAGCATACTGATGCCAAGCAAGGTCAGTAGCGCACCCACCTCGGGGTCTTGTCGATAAGGGGAGAATGATCGCAGGCGAATGGCCACGAAATGACGAGAAAAGTTCATGGCGGCCGCCAGCATGATGGAGATCAGCACCAACTCGATCATCGGTGAATCGAAGTGACCAATGCTCGCATCCTTGGTGGAAAAACCACCGAGCGCTATGGCTGAAAAACCGTGGCATATGGCGTCGAGCCAACCCATACCGGCCAGGCGCAAACCGATGATGCCGACCAATGTCATCCCACCATAGGTGATCCAGAGAATTTTTGCCGTTTCAGTGATGCGCGGAGTGAGTTTTTCATCTTTCATGGGTCCGGGCGTTTCTGCCCGATAGAGCGCCATGCCGCCAACACCGAGCAAGGGAAGGATGGCGACCGCGAGTACGATGATACCGAGACCGCCAAACCAGTGCAGGGTGTGACGCCAAAGATTGATTGACGGTGGAAGAGAGTCAATGCCCGTGAGTACGGTTGCGCCGGTCGTGGTCAGCCCCGAGGTAGCTTCGAAATAGGCGTCGGTGAGGCTGAGGTCGGGCAGGGCAATAAACAGCGGCACCGCAGCAGAACCAGACATCAGTACCCAGGCGAGGGTCACGAGCAGGAAGCCGTCGCGTGCCTTAAGCTCACGTTTGTAATTGCGCGTAAGGCCGGCAATTACTAGCCCGACTGTCACGTTGATGGCAGCAGCGATGGCGAAGTGGAGGAATGTGCCGTCTTGTGCGATGACTGAACAAATCATCGGTATGACGAAGGTGATGGCAAAGAACGCCATCATCAGACCTAAAATATGCGCGACCGCGAGCATGGTCGAGGCGCTGCGCTCAGCGTCTGCCGGCGGTTTCGCCGAGGAATAGCCGCTCCACCTGATCGACAAGACGGCGATCGGTGATGAATAGCACGACATGGTCGTCGGCCTGAACGAGGGTATCATGGTGCGCCATGATCACTTCATCGCCGCGTACGATACAGCCGATTTTGGCGCTCTCTGGCAAGACGATATCTTCGACGCGTTTCCCGACCACGCGCGAACTCCGCTTGTCTCCATGAATGATGGCCTCGATGGCCTCGGCTGCACCGCGTCGCAGCGAGTGCACTTGTACGACATCGCCACGTCGCACATGCGTGAGCAGCGAGCCGATGGTGATGGTTTGCGGCGACAGCGCTACATCGATACTGCCGCTTTGAATGAGATCGGTATACGAAGGTTTGTTGATGAGCGCCATGACCTTGGCCGCACCCAAGCGCTTGGCGAGCATCGCCGAGAGAATATTGGCTTCCTCAGAGTTGGTGAGCGCAACGAAAGTGTCGCAACTATCGATATTTTCTTCGACTAATAACTCTTCGTCAGCAGCGTCGCCTTCGAGCACGATCGCATTGTTGAGACTCTCGGAGATGCGTCGAGCACGTTTCGGATCGCGCTCGATGATTTTTACCTGATTATTGGTCTCGAGTTGCCGGGCGAGCGAATAGCCGATGTGGCCGCCACCGGCGATGACCACGCGACGCACCGGCTTTTCTTCCTTGCGTATCTCGGCCATGAAACGACGGATGTCATCTTTTGCCGCAAGAAAAAATACTTCGTCCCCATCCTCGATGACCGTGCTGCCTTCGGGTTGCACGCTGCGGCCGTTACGATAAATGGCGACGACGCGGGCCTCGGTATTTGGGATGTGTTCTTTGAGATTGCGCAGCGCCTGGCCGACGAGCAGCCCGCCTTTGCGCGCCGACAAGCCGACGAGCCGAACTTTGCCATTGGCGAAATCGAGTACTTGCAGCGCACCCGGATAGCGGATAAGGCGCTCGACATATTCGGTGACGAGTTGTTCCGGGCTGATCCAGACATCGACCGATAAAGATTCAGCACCAAAAAGTTTGGGATGGCGCGTGTATTCTTGCGAACGGATCCGAGCGATTTTGGTGGGTGTACGATACAGCGTATAAGCCACTTCGCAGGCCATCATGTTGACTTCGTCGGAGCTGGTGAGCGCGACCAAAATATCGGCGTTTTCGGCGCCGGCGGTTTCAAGCACGGTGGGGTAGGCGGCGTTGCCGACGACCGTGCGAATATCGAGGCGATCTTTAAGGTCGCGCAGTAATTCTTCGTTAGTGTCGACGACTGTGACTTCGTTGGCCTCTTCACGAGCGAGCTGATAAGCCGCCGTGCGCCCGACCTGTCCGGCGCCGAGGATCACGATCTTCATGAAGGGCGTAGGGTACTCCCAACGTGATCCACCGAACAGGGGCGCGGGGGTATGATTTGAAGTATGAACAGCGCTGCATCCGCCGACAAGACTACCAAGAACCCCTCCGAGTTGAGTTTGGGGTGGAAAGTCCTTATGGCTTCACTTGTGGGTGTGGCATTTGGTGCATCGCCTTTGCCTTTCAATACCATAGGGTTCTTCATCGATCCGCTGCAGCACGAGTTCGGTTGGAGTCGCACTGAGATCAGTTTGGGCGTCACCATTTACGGCATGCTCGCGGCTTTTCTAGCGCCGGTGTTCGGTTGGTTGGCTGATCGCTATGGCGTGCGTCCGGTAGCACTCGCCTCGCTGGCTATTTTTGGTGTGACATTCGCCTCGTTCGCGATCATCCCCGGGCAGCTGTGGGCGTTTTATCTGGTGTGGTTGATGATCGGGCTGTTTGGTATCGGCTCGACACCGGTCACGTGGTCGCGTGCCGTCAATCTCTGGTTCTTCAAGCAGCGCGGACTGGCTCTTGGGATCACGCTGGTTGGCACCAGCATTTCGGCAATGATCCTGCCTTTCCTCACTACCCAGTTCATCAGCGAGTTTGGATGGCGCAGCAGCTTTGCACTGCTATCGTTGTTACCGCTGCTGATCGCCTTGCCGATCGGCCTGCTCTGGTTCCGCGAGCCACGACCCGAGGAGCGTCCCGAAGGTATCGGCAGCGCTGCGGCGGGCTCGCTACCTGGCCGAACGCTCGGTGAGGCGATGCGTGAGCCGCGTTTCTGGATTCTTTGGCTGTCGGTTGCGATCGTGACCTTAGCTTACGCAGGTGCTTTGGTGCATTTGCCCTCAATGCTGCGCGCTCGCAATTTCGAGCCCTCGAGCATTGCGACCGTACTCAGTGTTTTCGGTTTATCAATCTTTGCCGGACGTATCATCACCGGCTTATTACTCGATCGTTTTTGGGCGCCGCTCGTGACGCTACCTATTCTTTGTCTACCGGCATTTTCTTGCTGGTTGCTGATGGGTGATGCACCGCTCAGCTTTCAAATAGCGATATCCGCAGCGTTTTTGATGGGTTTTGCGGCGGGAGCCGAAACCGATCTTGTGGCCTATCTCGCTGGCCGGTATTTCGGCATGAAGAGTTACGGCCAGATCTATGGCGTGCAGTACATGGCGTTTGGGCTGATGGCTGCGCTCTCGCCGACCCTTTATGGCTGGGTGCGCGACACCGCTGGGAGTTACGACCCGATGCTTCTGGCTGCCGCCGCCATGTTCGTGATCGGCGGCTCAATGTTGTTGTTGCTCGGGCCTTATCCCGACTTCGGACGCGCTACCACTGCACCCAGCCCATCTGCCAAGTAAGCAGGATCAGACCACCGAACACGATTCGGTACCAGGCAAAGATCGCGAACGAGTGCTGGCTGACGAAGCGGATCAGGAAGCGGATCGCGGTCAGTGCGGAAGCAAAAGCGACCACACTACTGATGAGTAAAGACTGTGCTTCTTGCAAACCGATCGGTTCGCGGCTACCTAGCAGTTTGTAAGCCGTGGCCGCGAACATCACCGGAATAGCCACAAAAAAAGAAAATTCAGTCGCCGTCTTGCGCGACAGCCCGCAGAGCAAGCCGCCGAGAATCGTGGCTGCGGAACGGCTGGTCCCTGGTATTAGCGCTAGCATTTGAAACAAACCGACTTTGAATGCATCGAGTGGCCGCAACTCATCCACCGAGCTGACTCGACGATCGTGCTGACGACGCTCGGCCCAAAGAATCAATACGCCACCTGCGACTAATGCAAGTGCCACCGGAATTGGCGAAAACAGCACGCGCTCGATGATGTCGTCGAGAGCAAGCCCGACAACCGCGGTAGGCAAGAAGGCAAGAAAAAGATTCAGTGCGAACAGCCGCGAACGTTCGTCGGTTTTGAGGCTGATTAGTGTGGTGGTCAGCCGCTCGCGGTATTCCCAGCAGACCGCGAGGATGGCTGCACCTTGAATCACGATGAGTTGTCGCGCACCCTCGGTTACTGGCAGATCTAGAATGGATCGTGTGAGGATAAGATGCCCGGTACTCGATACCGGAATGAATTCCGTCAGACCTTCGACCAGGCCGATGATGATGTCGTTGAGCCAAGTCATTATCAAAAGAGCTGTAGCTGGTCAGTCTGGGATTTTTTGACCGCGGGTTTCGATCACCCAGCCTATGCACAAGAGGCCAAGCACTGGGACAAACCCCACCATGAACAAGGTGTCAAGTACTACGCTGGTATCGCCGGCGCCCGCAGCGGCGACCGAACCCACGAAGAACGGTCCGCCCGCTGCGACTACGCGACCGATGTTGTAGGTGAAGCCAGAACCTGTAGCTCGCAGCCGTGTCGGGAACAACTCCGGCAGGTAGAACGTGAAGGCACCGAAGATGCCGAATACCGTCAGCCCAATGAAGAAGTACATGTAGAGCCGAATTTGCGGTGGTAGGTCGAGGCCGAAGGTGCAGAGCAGCGATACGGCCGACAAGCCTAAATAGGTCGCAAACATCGGCTTGCGACCCCAGTGTTTGGCGAGCGGAATGGTCAGCAAAGTACCGATCAGCCCGCCGGTATTGAAGATTGCAGTGGCCTGGGTTTTCCAGGATTCGATCAGCACGCTGGTGGCGCCCTTGTCGAGACCGAGCTGCAGCGCTTCTGTTTGCGCAAGATTTGCCGAGACTACCGGGATGAAGGCATTGCAGCTCCACCAAGTGAGCAGCGCGACCATGGCCATGAGCAGCGCGCTGCGCGTCCGTGGCCAAATTTCCGGGGTAAAGATTTCGCGCAGCCTGGGTGGTGCGGCGCATGCCGCCGCGCTCTCCCAGCGCTCCGGTTCTTTGATGAAGGTGCGGATCCAGAAGGCGAAAGCAGCCGGGATGAGCCCGAAGATGAGTACGTAGCGCCATGAGACTTCGGGTACATCGGCGAAAAAATGACCGGCGATCAGGGCGTTGATACCTGTAGCCAAAAATAATCCGAAAGGCGCCGCGGTATAAAGCACCGCGCCAGCCTCGACGCGCTGATCTTCGGGTACGGCCTCGGCTACCAGTGCACAGCCTGCCGCCCATTCACCGCCGATGCCGAGGCTCGCGATGATGCGACAAACGATCAGCTGTTCGATGCTGGTCACGAACGCGCAAAGTCCCGTGCCGACTGCATAGAGCACCATGGTGATGAGCAACACGCGTTTGCGGCCGTAACGGTCGGAGATCGGTCCAAACAGTATGCCGCCCACGGCCCAACCTACGAGGAAGATCGCGGTAATGAGGCCGGTCCAGTAAAGCGTGGCGGCGCGAGCTTCAGGTGAGCCGATGGTCAGACCAAGGAGTGTCGGGATGGCGTTCGGCGTCACGTAGTTGAACAGCAGACCGTCAAAAATATCAAAACCCCAGCCCAACCAGGCGGCAAAGAGCACGATCCACTGATAGCGGGTCAAACGCAGCATCGGGTCCCCTCGAGCGAGGTCTCAGCGTACGGCGTTGATCGCCGCGCGCAGCTCGAGTGTCGCACGCCGCGCTGCTGCCGCGAAGTCCTCGCCAGCGCCTGCGTAGATGATTCCGCGCGAGGAATTGATGACGAGGCCGCGTCCGTCTGTTCGTCGACCGCTGCGCACAGCTTGCTCGACATCGCCACCCTGCGCGCCGATGCCCGGTACCAAAAAGCTCATATCGCCGGTGCGCTGGCGGATATCGGCGAGCTCGGCAGGGTAGGTTGCACCGACTACGAGTAGACAATTACCGCGCGTGTTCCACTCCTGTGCGACTTTATCGGCGACGATCTGATACAGCTTGCGACCGTTGATTTCGAGATCTTGCAGCTCGCGCGCATCCGCATTCGAGGTGCGACAAAGAATCACCACGCCTTTGTCCGCATACGCGAGGAAGGGCTCGACCGAATCACGACCGAGATAGGGATTGACGGTGACGGCATCGGCACCGTAGCGCTCGAAAGCCTCGCGAGCATATTTTTCGGCAGTCCTGCCGATATCGCCGCGTTTCGAGTCGAGGATCACCGGCACGTCGGGCGCACGCGCGCGGATGTAGCGGAGGGTGTCTTGCAGCTGATCTTCGGCACCGACGGCGGCGTAATGTGCGATCTGCGGCTTATAGGCACAGACGAGGTCCGCCGTTGCATCGACGATGGCACGATTGAATTCATAGATGACGCGTGGCGAGTGCTGCAGGTGCTGCGGAAAGCGCTCGACTTCGGGATCGAGACCGACGCACACCATGGATTGATGGGCTGTCATAGCCGCATCGAGACGCTGCAAAAAATTTGGTGTGGTATTTGAGGAGGTACGAGTCATGATTATCCGGAAGTGTACCCGCGGGCACCGCTCAGGTCGTCTCCAGGTTGGCGTATTGCAGCATCAGCCACTTACTGCCGCCTAACTCGAAGCTCACTTGCACGCGCGCGTGCGGACCTTGACCTTCGATATTGAGCACTACACCGGCACCAAATTTGGCGTGGCGTACGCACGCACCGAGCCGCAGACCAGGCGCCACCGGTTCGTCGCGCAACGCGCTGGGTCCGCTACGGCTATAACCGCCACCGAAGCTCATGCCGGCGCCCCGACCGGCTTGTGCCTTGGGCCGGACCTCTTCGAGCAGTTCTTCGGGGATTTCCTTGATGAAGCGCGAGGGTTGACCATAGCTGTCGATGCCGTGCAGACGCCGCTGTTCCGCATAGGTGAGATAGAGCTGCTGCATCGCGCGGGTGGTACCGACATAGGCCAAGCGACGCTCTTCTTCGAGTGAGTCCAAATCGTTGAGCGAACGCTGATGGGGGAACAGGCCGTCCTCGAGACCCGCGAGTACCACCACCGGAAACTCTAAGCCTTTGGCGGTGTGCAGAGTCATCATCTGCACGCAATCCTCCCAAGCTTCTGCTTGTCCCTCGCCGGACTCGAGTACGGCATGGGCCAAAAATGCTTCGAGTGACAGCAGCTCTTCGCCATCGACCCGCTCCGGCTCGAAGCCCCGAGCCGCCGAGACGAGTTCGAGCAGGTTCTCGGCCCGCGCTTCGCCGCGTTCGGCCTTTTCCCTCCGGTGATGCTCGAGCAGACCACTGGCGTTCAGTACCTGATCGACGATTTCATTCAGCGCGAGTTCGCGGGTGTCGGTGGCGAGGCGCTCGATGAGTTGCATGAAGCCCTGAACGGCGGCAGCAGCCTTTGCGCCCAGTGCCGCGCTCGAGGTGCAGGCGACGGCCGCGTTCCATAAGGAGACGCCCGCGGTGCGAGCGTAGTCACGCAAGATCTCGACGCTACGCGCACCGATGCCACGGGTCGGCAGATTGATCACACGCTCGAAAGAGGTGTCGTCGTGGCGGTTCGACACCAGGCGCAGATAGGCGAGAGCATCCTTTATTTCAGCGCGCTCGAAGAAGCGCAGACCGCCGTAAACCTTGTAGGGGACCCGCGCCGAAACAAACACTTCTTCGAAGACGCGTGACTGGGCGTTCGAGCGGTAAAGAATGGCGAACTCGCGCCGATTGCCACTGCGGCTCACCCAATCTTTGATGCGTTGCAGTACGAACTCGGCCTCGTCGCGTTCGTTGAAGGCGGCATAGAGCTTGATCGATTCGCCGCGCTTACCGATGGTCCAAAGGTTTTTACCGAGCCGGCCGCTATTGTTGGCGATAAGGGCGTTGGCAGCATCGAGGATGATGCCGGTAGAGCGGTAGTTCTGCTCGAGACGCACCAGCTTGGCGTGTGGAAAATCATGGCGGAAGGTCTGCAGATTCTCGACGCGTGCGCCGCGCCACCGATAAATCGACTGATCATCGTCACCGACAACGAACGGCGTACCCGCGGAACCCGTAAGCATTTTGGTCCAGCCGTATTGGATGGCGTTGGTGTCCTGAAACTCGTCGACCAGCACGTGCTTAAAGCGCCGACGGTAGTGACCGAGCAGTTCGGCGTTGTCTCGCCAGAGCTCGAAGGCGCGCAGCAACAGTTCGGCAAAGTCAACCACTCCGGCACGTTGGCAGGCTTCTTCGTAGTCCTGATAGAGCCTGATGAATTGCCGACGGGTAGGATCATTGCCGTCTTTGAGCGCCTTCGGCCGCAGTCCTTCATCCTTGTTGTTATTGATGAAGTACTGGATTTCGCGCGGTACCCAGCGGGTGTCATCAAGCGCTTGCGTCTTGAGTATTTTTTTGATCACCCGCAGTTGATCGTCACCGTCGAGAATTTGGAAGGTCTGCGGTAAACCCGCTTCGCGCCAATGCAGGCGCAGCAGGCGGTGGGCAATGCCGTGGAAAGTGCCGATCCACAGCGCAGCACCCGGCATGCCGAGCAGTGACTCGATGCGGGCGCGCATTTCGCCAGCGGCCTTGTTGGTGAAGGTGACCGCTATGATGCTGTGTGCCGAGGCGGCCTCGGCTTCGATCAGCCAAGCGACACGATGCGTGAGCACGCGGGTTTTGCCGCTGCCTGCACCGGCGAGCACAAGTACAGGACCGAAGGGCGCAGTCACGGCCTCGCGTTGCGCGTCGTTGAGCGGGTTGAGGATGGGAGAGAGATCCATGGGCGGGGCGAAACTGGCGCAGTCGGCGCGGCGCGCGATTCTACCGACTTTCAGCGTGGGTCGCGGCCTTGGCTTTCTTCGAGGAAACGCAGCAAAGCGGAGACGAGTGTCAGCAACACCGGACCGATGATGAGACCGACGCCACCGAACGCGGCGGCACCACCGATCACGCCCATGAACACCGCGAGCGTCGAGACATGGGCGTGCGTCGATACCAGCAGTGGGCGCAGGAAATTATCGGTGACCGAAATGAACGCACCCCAACCGAGCATGAAGAGTGCGGCACTCGAGCGGTCCATCACGGCGAGTGCGAGCGCGGCCGGCAGCCAGACGAAAGCAGTTCCCCCGGCAGGCAGCAAAGAGAATAGCGCCGCGAGCACGCCGAATACGATGGGTGAGGGCAAACCAGTAAGCGCAAAACCGATCCCGGTCAGCGCGCCCTGAGTGAGCGCAGTGATTCCCGAGCCGTACACGACCGCACGCGTCGTGTGAGCGATCAACGTGACTAGTTCGTCGCGGCGCGCGACTTCCATCGGCAGCAAATTGGCGAAACGCTGCTGCATGGTTCGTCCGTCGCGCAACATGAAAAACAGCAAAAACAGCATCAGCATGAAAGCGAGCGTGGTATTCAGCGCGCTGAGCACCAGTTGGCTGCCGAGATTAGCTGCATAACGCAGCAGCGTCTGCCCAATGGTGATGAGAAAGCCGTTGATTTTGGCCGTATCGACATCCAGTGCTTCGGTCAGATAGGCGATGACGGGGCCCACCAGCGGATAATCTTCGATGCGATCGAGCAACATACCGTCGAAGCGCCACGGGCTGTGCTGCACCTCCTGCATCAGTGACCGCCCCTGCTCGACGAAGCTAGCACCGAGTAACAGCAAGGGCAAAAAGACCACCAAAGGCGTGAGCAAGGTGAGGATCGCCGCCGCCAGCGCCGGCCGATTGCCAAATTTAATGAGCAGTCGATCTTGCAGTGGTGCCAGCAGCACGGCGAGGACGATGGCCCACGCGAGCGCTGACCAGAATGGCGCGAGCACTTGCCATATGATTAAACCCAAGATGCCTACGCTCAGGACGAGCGCGCTGCGTCGATAAAACTCACTCATGGCCACTACTATACTGTCGTCGCGGGCAAGCACGCAGTAATCGCCGTCACCGCGATTTGTGCGCTCTCGCTCGCTTGCGCCTTGTGCTTGTCGGCTGTATCGACCCTGCTGCGCGTGGTCCTACCCGTCCATCAAAATCGGAGGTTTCGGTCGTGCTACCTGTCCATTACATCGCCAAGGCTTTTGCCTACGTCGTCATCAGCGTCGCCGACATGGATCAGGCGCTTGGGCTTTGGGTTTCACGCTTCGGCATGCAGATCGTCCTTCGTCGTCAGGGCGCAGATCGCGGGCTCGCCAAACTTTGGGGGGTGGCCGAAGGCGACATCATTGACCAGGCCTTACTGGTCACGCCGAGTCGTGAGCAGGGTGGGGTACATTTGGTGCGGTTTCGCGTGCCGGGCGCTGCCGTGCGCGAAGGCGCGGCGCCTACTGATCTTGTCCCCAAGAGCGTCGATATCGCCGTGCGTGATATTCGCACGCGTTACGCTGAGCTCAAGGCCGCGGGCTACCAGTTTCGCTCGAAGATCGGACGCTTTGAAACCGACGGTATCGTTGTGCACGAAGTCCACATGAACGGCCCGGAGTCGGTGAATCTCGTGCTTCTCGAACAAGAGGGTAAACCCGAGCATGTCAGCAGTTTGGGCTACGGCGTTGCCCCGCAGGTCATTGCCACGACGCCCGATAATCATGGCGAGAAAGCTTTCTTTGAAAAAGTGCTGGGACTCGATGAGACGTCGTATCACCGCTTTTCAGGTCCAGAGGTCGAGCGCACTATCGGTCTGCCGCCGGGTGGTGGTCTCGATGTACGCATTTTCGGTGACGCGGCCTATGACTATGGACGACTCGAGATCGTGCAGTACGAGGGAGTGCAGAGCAAAGATTTGTACCCGCGGGCGGTACCGCCGGCGCGTGGATTGCTTTCAGTGACGTTTTTTGTACCGAGTATCGATGAGGTACTCGCGCGTGCAGCTGCTTTGCTACAGGAGCGCGGCGCCGCTGCAATGCGCACCGCGCCACGTGATCACGGTATCACCGAAACTTTGTTCGGTCTCGCGCGTATGGCTACGTTGACCTCGCCCGCAGGCTTGGTGGTTCAGCTCGTCGAGCGTCCCTGAACGATATCGATAGTGCCGGTCACCAGCAATTGCGCAACTCGCGCAGCTTCAAAAAAATCGTCTGTGAGTCAGGCTGATCGGGAAGATCTGCGAACGTGCTGCGCAGTCCGGCGATCACCGCCGGATTCTGCAATCTGAAAAAGGTGTTGATCCGACGCTCATCGCCAAGAGTCGTGATCGGCGCCTGCGCACCGTCGTGACCCCGAACGTAGGCAAGCAGTGCGGCCGCATCGCCGTTGCCGGGTTCACGATCGAGCGTGAAAGCGAGATTACGGGCGAGATAATCGTGGCCGGGGTGGATCCGCGTGGCGTTGGGCAAGCGGGCGAGGCAGTCGACGAAGGTGTGGTACAGCAACTGGGGGTCGCCGCCGTTGTGACAGTTGCCCGCGCCGGCGCTGAACAAGGTGTCGCCGCATAGCAGCTCGGGTGCCGCGGTTGCCTCTCGACCGCGAGCGAGCAGACAAAGGTGTGCGTGGGTATGCCCCGGCGTATCAAGGCACTCGAGCTCGACCGTCTTGCCGACGCGTACGGTTTCACCGTGGGCGAGCCCGCGATCCAAGCCCGGGATGCGCCCACCTGTGCCCGCATGGGCGAGCACCCGCGCGCCGGTCGCGGCCCGCAGCGGTTCATTACCGCCGATATGGTCACCATGTTCGTGGGTATTGAGGATCTGCGTGATTGTCCAGCCACGCTCGCGGGCCGTCCGTGCGCAGAGCCCCCAGTCGAGGGGGTCGACCGCCAGCGCCTCACCGGACTCGCTGCAGACGATGAGATAGTGGTAGTTACGCCACGCGTTTGCGGGCCAAATTCGTTCGATGATCATGGGCGGTCTCGGGTTGCAATGTTGTGCCGCTGCGCGTCGGACGGCAAGGCAGTGAGGTTTCAACCGCGTCTTTTTCACACAATGCCGTGGTAAATTTACACCTGGGGGCGGAGTACAGCATCGATGTCGAGTGTTAACCGGTCCAAGGACACGGCCCCACCGCCCGTGGCGATTTTGCCACCATCGGCCCTCGTTAACCGCATCACCAGTCGCACAGCCTGGCAGGCCGCACGCGATGCTTGTCGCGCCGACCCTGGTCGCTACCACGGTGACATCGCCAGTCGCGAAATTCATTGGTTCGAACCCAAGGCCGGAAGCCATGGCGCCTGGATCCGTCGTGATGAGGACGGCCAGTGGCGCGGCTACGATGCCACGACCGGCACCGTGGTCGAGCCTGCGCTGCCTGCCGACTATCTGCCGTGGCGTACGACTCTAGATGAGAGCGATGCACCGTTCTATCGCTGGTTCAGCGACGCCCTGACCAACGCCTGCTTCAATGAAATCGATCGTCATGTGCTTGCCGGCCATGGCGACGAAGCGGCGCTGTGGTTCGAGGGCGATCGTTGGGATCAGTCGCAGGACGGTGGGCGCGGCGCACCGGTGGTCTCGTACAGCGTCAGCCGCAAGCGATTGCTGCTCGAGGTTGCACGCTGCGCGCTTGCACTGCGTGCTGTGGGACTCAAGGCGGGTGATCGCATCGCCATCAATATGCCGAATATCCCCGAGCAGGTGTTTTGGACTGAAGCCTGTAAGCGTCTCGGCATCGTCTACACACCTGTGTTCGGTGGATTCAGCGACAAAACACTCTCTGATCGTATCCACAACGCCGGCGCGCGAATCGTGATCACCGCCGACGGTGGCTATAGAAATGCGCAGATCGTGGCCTTTAAAGAGGCTTATACCGATCCGGCGCTCGATGGTTATATACCTGCTGAAACGGCGGTGGCCGCGGTGGCCGAGGCTTTGGAGTCGCTGCGAGTCGATGTTGTACAGCGCGAGGCCATTCTCGCCGGCGCACGCCAGATCGTAGCCAATGAAATCACGCTCGAGCGTTCCGACATCATGCGCGGTGTAGGTCGGGCACTCGAGGGTCTGGCGGGCATTTCACCCGTCGAAGCGAGCCGCATTCGTACAGAGATCGCCAGCGCACTCGTGACGACGCCCGCCCGAGTCGATACCGTGATCGTGGTGCGTCATGCCGCGCAGGCCGATTTGCTGTGGCGGCCCGAGCGTGATCGCTGGGCGCATGAACTTACCGATGCCGCAATGCAGACGCTGCTCGCCGCAGCACGCGCCGCGGGTCATGCCGTCGCCGACGAGGCGCAGTTGCTCGCGCTCGATGATCGAGCGTTCGTCGCCGCCATCTGGGCCGCGGTGCCGCCCGAACCGCTCGATGCGGAATTCCCGATGTTTTTCATCTATACCTCAGGTTCGACCGGCAAGCCTAAGGGCGTCGTACATGTTCACGGCGGCTATGTGAGTGGCGTCGCGTACACCTTGCGCGTGGCCTTCGATGCACGACCCGGCGATGTCATGTACGTGGTGGCAGATCCGGGCTGGATCACCGGTCAGAGCTACATGATCAGCGGCGCATTGACGACGCGGGTGACCACTGTGATTGCCGAGGGTGCACCGGTATTCCCCAGCGCGGGACGCTTTGCCAGCATCATCGAGCGTCTCAAGGTCAATATATTCAAGGCCGGTGTTACCTTCTTGAAAACGGTTATGAGCGATCCGCAGAACGTCGAGGACGTTCGCACCTACTCGCGCTCGAGTCTGCGCGTTGCCACCTTCTGTGCCGAGCCCACCTCACCTGTGGTGCAGCAGTTCGGCATGGAACTGGTAACGCCTTGGTATACGAACTCTTACTGGGCGACCGAGCATGGCGGCATCGTCTGGACGCACATGTATGGCAATGGCGATTTTCCGCTGCGCGCTGATGCACGCACTTATCCGTTACCGTGGGTAATGGGCGATGTCTGGCTTGCCGACAGCGAGCCCGATGCAAACGGCGCGATAATTGCGCGCGAAGCCGAGCCTGGCGAAAAGGGTGAGATCGTAATCGCCGCACCGTTTCCTTATCTTTGTCGTACGATCTGGGGTGGCGAGAGCGATTTCAAGCTCGAAGGTAGACGTATTTCCCGTAATTGGCGCGGTGACTTCGACCGCTATCGTAAGACCTATTGGATACGTTGGCGCGATCGACTCGCTTACACGCAGGGTGATTTTGCCGTCAAATACGCGGATGGCAGTTTTTCTTTGCATGGCCGCTCCGACGACGTCATCAATGTTTCGGGCCATCGTCTTGGAACCGAAGAAATCGAAGGTGCGATCCTACGCGACAAGCAGGTGAATCCCGACTCGCCGGTGGGCAACGTCATCGTCGTCGGTGCGCCGCACGCCCAGAAGGGCCTGACCCCGTTGGCGTTCGTGAAACCGGCACCCGGGCGTAAAATCACGGCCGAGGATCGACGTCGCCTTATCGAGACCGTACGTCAGGAAAAAGGCCAGGTCGCGATTCCGGAAGACTTTATCGAAGTCACGCAGTTTCCGGAGACGCGTAGCGGAAAGTACATGCGCCGCATGGTGCGCGCACTCGTCGAGGGCCAGGAAGTCGGCGATACCTCGACGCTGCGTAATCCGGAATCCATCGACGAGCTGCGCCGTGCGATTCGCGAGTGGCAAGCGCGCCAGCGGGTTGCGGACGAACAGCAGCTGTTCGAAGATTTTCGCTACTTCCGCATTCACTACCACTCGCTGGGTGTGGTGCCAGGTGCAAAGCGCCGCCCGCGTAAGCCCGCCGAGCGGGTAGCTGTTGTCACCATCAATAATCCGCCGGTCAATGCCCTCAACGAGCGTGCACTCGATGAACTCAATATCGTCATCGATCATGTCGCGCGGCGTGACGACGTCAAGGCAGTGGTTTTCACGGGTCAAGGTACGTCGGCATTCGTTGCCGGGGCGGATATCCGTCAGCTCTACGAAGACGTACATAGCCTCGAAGAGGCTTTGCCCTTGCCGAACAACGCACATCTGGCGTTTCGCAAGATTGAGACCATGGATAAACCGGCGATCGCAGCCATCAACGGTGTGGCTTTGGGTGGCGGCATGGAGTTCGCGATGGCCTGCCATGTGCGCGTGGCCGAACCGCACGCGACTTTTGGTCAGCCGGAAGTTCGCCTTAATCTTCTGCCGGGCTACGGTGGTACGCAGCGTCTGCCGCGCCTGCTCGAACAGGCAGGACATTCTGCGCCGCTCGTGCGTACGCTCGAAATCGTGATGGGCGGCCGCACGCTAGAGGCTGCGGAGGTTCACGCTGATGGGCTGCTGCATGCTCTCGCAGCCGACAGCGAAGATGTACTGACGCTGGCGACGCGACTCGCTGCGGAATATGTCGCTGCGCCAGCAGGTCGCAACCTGGTCGCACGAACTTTTGTAGCACGTCGCGCAGCACATGCCGCTTGGCAGGGTGCAGGCAAAGCTGATTTTGCTGCGGCACTGGCCGATGCCGAGGTACAGCGACTACTCGCGCAGGCGAGCGCCGTGGGGCGCGGCAATACTGCCGAACGCATACTCGATGCTGTGCGTACGGGCTGGACTTTGGGGCTGGCCGCAGGCCTTGCCCGCGAAGCCCAGCTGTTCGCCGAGGCGATAGTGGATCCTGAGGGGGGTAAGGCAGGCATTCGCGCTTTCTTAAATAAGCAAAGTGCGCCGTTGCCGACGCGTCGCGACACAGCGCCGGGAGCCACGGAGCTCCCGGCGCTCGTCAAGCGTGGCGAGTTACTGCCGGTCGGTGCGCCTTTCTTTCCTGGCCTTTCCCCATTGCCCAAGTGGCAATATGGACACGCGGTGATCAAAGATTTGCGTACGGGGGCCCCGGCGCATGGTCTGCCGAAAGTGGCTGAACGCGAAATCGTGGTCCCCGTACCGGAGCCGGGTCCTAGCGAAGCACTCGTCTATGTGCTTGCTTCGGAAGTGAACTTCAACGATATCTGGGCCATCACCGGCATCCCGGTGTCGCCCTTCGACAATCACGACCTCGACTACCAAGTCACGGGCTCGGGGGGTGTTGCGCTGATCGTTGCGGTCGGCAGCGAGGTCAAACGCGAGGGCCGACTCAGAGTCGGTGATCTCGTGACGGTCTATTCGGGCCAGAGCGATTTGTTATCGCCGCTGGCTGCGCGTGATCCTATGTATGCTGGATTCTCGATCCAGGGGTACGAAACCGATACGGGTAGCCACCAACAATTTTTGCTGGTGCAGGGACCGCAGCTGCATTCGCTGCCGCCAGATCTCACGCTTGAGGCTGCAGGGTCCTATGTACTCAACCTCGGTACCGTGGTGCGCGCCTTGTTCACTACGCTGCAAATCGAGTCCGGCAAGACCCTGTTCGTGGAGGGTGCAGCGACCGGTACCGGCTTCGAGGCCTTGAAGAGCGCGGCTCGCAATGGACTCGCGAGCGTCGGTCTCGTCTCAAGTGCGGAGCGCGCGGCGTTCATCATGTCACAGGGTGCAGCCGGGGCGATCAATCGTCGTGATTCGCGCTGGGCCGAGGCCTACACCGTGGTGCCCGAAAACGCCGAGGCCATTGCGCGCTGGGAACGTGCGGGCGAACCCATTCTCGAAGAAATACGTCGCCAGACGGGGGGTCGTCTCGCGGATTACGTGGTGTCGCATGCCGGGCAAGAGTCGTTTCCGCGCTCGTTCCAGATACTGGCGGAGCACGGCACGCTGACGTTCTATGGCGCTACCAGTGGCTATTGGTTTTCTTTTGTCGGCAAGCAGGGTGCGTCGAGCCCCGAAGACATGTTGCGCCGCGCACGGCTGCGCGCGGGCGAAGCGGTGCTGCTCTATTACGGTGTTGACAGCGCCGGGGCGGGCAGCAATGAGGCGGACAGCGGTGCCGTGGGCAATGCGTTGCTTGATCCGGTGGGTCTCGAAGCCATCGAGGCCGTACGTAAGGCGGGCGGACGCCTGGTGGTGGCAACAGCCACCGATGCCCAGCGCGAATTCGTACAGTCGCTGGGTTATGGTGATTCCGTGCGCGGCGTGATTTCGATCGAAGAAATCCGTCGCAAGGAGGGTATCGATTTCGATTGGCCGACGGCATTGCCGCCGTTGCTCGATGCGAAGCGCGAGACCGAGCGCTTCAAAGAGGCAGTCCGTCAGTTCCAAGAGCGCACCACGAAACCGTTTGGTAGCGCGATTGGTCGTTCACTGCGTTCAGCGGACAACCCTCGCGGTTATCCCGACCTCATTATCGAACGCGCCGGACACGATGCACTCGCGGCTTCCACTTCGCTCGTCAAACCGTTCACCGGTCGCGTCGTGTACTGCGAGTCCATGCAAGGTAAGCGCTACACGTTCTACGCACCGCAGGTTTGGATGCGCCAACGACGTATTCTCATGCCGACGGCAACCATCGCCGGCACGCATCTCTGCAATGCCTTCGAGGTGGCCCGCATGAACGACATGATCGCTGCAGGCCAGCTCGAAGTGAGTGCGCCTACCGTGGTTCCCTGGCAGGAACTGCCCGCGGCCCACCAAGCGATGTGGGACAACACCCACGCTGGGTCGAACTACGTGGTCAATCATGCCTTGCCGCGCGGCGGACTGCGTTCACGAGATGAACTGTTTCAGGAGTGGGGAGCACCCCGATGATTGGTAAGAGCAAAAAATCCACCAAGACTGTCACGGCCAAGGTCACTAAACCCGCTAAGACAAAAACTAAGGCGGTTGCCAAGGCTGTAGCTTCTTCTAAGAAATCGACGCTGGCCATGCGTCCCGGGCGACTGGTCGGCAAAGTGGCGCTCATCTCGGGTGCTGCCGGCAATATTGGTGAGGTAATCGTCCGTCGCTATCTCGAAGAAGGGGCGACGGTGGTGATGGTGGGCCGCAATCAGGCCAAACTCGAAGCGGTGCACAAAAAACTGCTGTCGCTGACCGCTGCACCGGCGGAACGCGCGTTCATCTTGGCTTTCGACGCCTCCGATGCGGGTCAGGCTCGCTTCGGGGTCGCAACGGTCATGCGGCAGTTCGGTCGCCTCGACATTCTCGTCAACAACGCAGGTTCGGCAGGGCCCAAGGCGCCGATCGAAAATCTGCCGTTGTCACGCGAAGAACTGGAGGTCATGCGTGCAGCCGGTTCGACCGACACCGAAACGGTGGCGGATGCAGCGGGAAACCTGCTCGGACTTAGCTGGAACATGGTGCGCGCAGCCGCACCGCATCTGGCGGCAGGCTCGAGCGTCATCAACGTTTCGACCATTTTTTCGCGCACGGGTTACTACGGTCGCGCCGCTTATGTGGTGCCGAAATCTGCGCTCAACGCGTTCTCGCGACAGTTGGCGTTGCAATTGGGTCAGCGCGGCATTCGCGTGAACACTGTATTTCCCGGACCGATCGAGAGCAACCGCATCCGAACGGTTTTCGAGGCGATGGACAAGTTGCGCAAGGCACCGGAGGGCACCACGGCCAATGATTTCACGGCGACGATGGCGCTTGCCCGCGCCGATGCTAGCACCGGTACCGCCAAAAGCTTACCGACGGTCGAAGATGTCGCCAACACCATCGTTTTTTTGGGTAGCGACGAATCGATGGCGTTCAGTGCGCAGGGTTTCGAAGTCACGAACGGCATGCAGGTGGTGCATGAGTCGCGCTCGACGTGGGTTTCACGACCTGAACTGCGCACGGTCGATGGCACCGGATCCACGGTGCTGGTGGCAGCCGGTGATCAGGTCACCGACGCCTTGACGATTGCGCGTATTCAAGCGGGCTGCGGCGCGCGAGTGCTGCTGGGTCTCGGCAGCGAAGAAGCCGTACAGGCGGCCCGCGCAGCCTTGCGCAAAACCGACGCAGATCGTCGTATTGAGCCCGTACTATTCGATCGCCATCGCCCAGGAACATTGGCGCCCTCGCTGGTGGGGGTCGAGTCCGCGCAGGGTCTGCACGGGGCGATTGTGCTGCCAGCGTTTGGCAACTGGCGATTCAAGGCCCCACTCGCCGAGGCGAGCGATGCCGACATCGAGGCATTCCTCAAAGGTGAGCTCGCGGGTCTCTTGGGTATTACCCGCGAGCTGTCACGCTTGTGGCATCGTTTGGCGCCTGCGGGTGAGAGCCCGCGCATCATTTTCATGTCCAACGGTCATGACGAAATCGGCAACACCTACGCTGATATCTTGCGTGCCAGTATCGAACAGTTAGTACGCGTATGGCGCGACGAAAGCGAGACCCAAGTGCGTGCGGGTGATCGTGTGGCTCTCGAGTGGTCCAACCAAATTCTGCGTTGGTCCAACTCCGAGAAGCACGAGTTGACGTTTGCCGGTGCGCAGGCGGCGCGTCTGCTCTTCACTAAGCGACGAGTCCCGCAGGTTAATCTCTACATGCCCACAACGATCGTCGATGCGACTGGATCGACCCGACCTAATTTCGGCTGGATTGAATCTCTGATGGGTTTGCATCTCGGTAAATGCGTGCTGATTACCGGAGGCTCTGCCGGCATCGGCGGCCAGCTTGGTCGTTTGCTGGCGATTTCTGGTGCACGCGTGATGTTGACGGCACGCCGTGAGAGTCAGTTGATCGAAATGCGTGAAAGCATCGTCAACGAGCTGGCCGAAATAGGCTACAACCGCTCGCAAGAGCGGGTACGCATTTTGGCCGATATCGATGTCGCCGATGAGGCCGCACTGGTGAAATCGGTCACGGCAACACTGCAGGCTTTTGGCCGCATCGACTATCTCATCAACAACGCCGGTGTCGCCGGCGCCGAGCAGATGGCCATTGACCTGCACCCCGCGGACTGGCGCAATACTTTACAGGCCAACCTCGTCTCAAACTATTCCTTGATCGAGAAGGTAGTACCGCTGATGAAAAATCAGGGTTCCGGATATATCTTGAATGTCAGTTCGTATTTCGGCGGTGAAAAATATATTGCCGTGCCTTATCCCAATCGCTCCGACTATGCTGTCTCGAAGGCCGGACAGCGTGCCTTGGTGGAAAACCTCGCACGATTTGTCGGTCCGGAAATCCAGATCAATGCGATTGCGCCAGGGCCGGTGGAAGGGCAGCGGCTCAAGGGTAAGGACGGCAAAGCGGGGCTCTTCGATCGCCGCTCCAAACTTATCCTCGAGAATAAGCGACTTAACCAAATCCATGGCGCCGTACTCAAGGCGATCGACGGCGGAACCACGGTCGATTCAGTGCTCGACGCACTACGCGGTAATGACATCGGTTTGCTGCAAGCGGCTGAGGTACCTTCTGTCTTGCGTGATCTTTGTACGCAGTTGCGCGCAGATTTGCACGGTACCGAGGAGCCGACTCATTCTTCTCTGCGTTTTTTGATGACGCAGTCGATGGCCAGGCGTTTAGTAGCACGGTTGCGCAACGGTTGCCTAATTCCTGACACCGTGCTGCAGGAATATGCAGAGGGGTGGATTCGCGATTTACCGCGGCCACCGGAACCGTTCATCGATCCGGCGCGCATCGATGCCGAGGCGGAGAAAATCCGCTCGGGTGTCATAGGCATGCTGCACCTACATCGCATGCCAACGGAAATCGACGTTGCCCTGGCGACGGTATTTTTCATGGCGGATCGTGCCATCTCCGGTGAAACCTTCGAACCTTCCGGTGGTCTGCAGCAGGAGCGCACTATTACCGAACGCGAATTGTTTGGTCGTGCCAAGCCCGAGCGCGTACGCCGCATGGAAGGGGAAAATATTTGGCTGATCGGCGAACATATGGTCGAACCGTTAGCAGCAGTGGCCAAACTTTTTCTTGCTGAAGGGCACGTGGGCAGTATCACCATGCTGACGCGAACCGATGCTGCTGGACAAGAGATTAGTAAAATCATGGGTCGCGCGCTTGGTCACGACCGCGTGTCGTATCTCACGGTGGGTGATGATCTCGAAGCCGGCATGGACGCCGCGTTTGCTAGCGGTGGGGTTCCCGCGGCGGTGATATCTACGCCATTCGCCGGAATCCCGCGAGCGTTATTCGGTGTCGGCGGCAAAGATCACCTCGACGCTAGCGAATTTTCGGCACTCATCGAAACCAATCTCACGCACCACTTCTGCGTGGCGCGTAAAGTGTCGTTGTTCAAGGGTGCCCGACTCATCCTCACCTCGCCCGACGTGCCCGTGGGCGGTTCGCTCGCGCAATTTGCGATGGCGAACTTCGTCAAGACGACGCTACACGCGTTCACCGCCACACTAGGTGTCGAAAACGAGCGACTTCCGACGGCAGTGACGGTGAACCAAGTCAACCTCACGCGGCGCATGCGTAGCGAAGAGCCGCGCGATGCCGCTGAACAGGCGGAGGAGCACCAGCGCTACGCCCACGCCGTGCTGCTTGCTGCGGCCCCGATCGTCGAGGCGCAAGAGAGCCGCTACCGAGCCCGTATCTATCGTGGTCTGGCGATCACGGTCTGAGTGTTTCGGAATGAAGCTGCAGGTCGTTCCGGTCACTGCGTTCCAGCAAAACTGCTCCATTGTCTGGTGCGAGCTGACCCGTCATGCCGCAATCATTGATCCAGGTGGTGATCTCGAGCGGGTGCTTGCAGTGGTGGCGCAGCAGGGTTTGACGGTCGAAAAAATCCTCATCACCCATGCACATTTGGACCACGCCGGTGCGACGGCGGAACTCGTACGGCGTCACACGCTGCCGATCGAGGGACCGCATCAGGGCGATATGTTCTGGATCGAACAAATGCCTGCACAGGCCAAGATGTTCGGCTTTCCGCCGGCGGAGCGTTTCACTCCTGATCGGTGGCTGGTGCAGGGCGATCGAGTGACCGTAGGGCAAGTCGAGTTTGAGGTCTTACACTGCCCGGGTCACACGCCTGGCCATGTGGTGTTCTTTCAACGCGACTCGCGTTTCGCAATCGTCGGCGATGTCATCTTCGCAGGCTCGATTGGGCGTACCGATTTTCCGCGCGGCAATCACGCCGAGTTGCTGCAGTCGATCCGCGGCAGGCTCTTTCCGCTCGGGGACGACGTCACCTTTTTGCCGGGGCATGGCCCCACGTCGACGTTCGGTGAAGAGCGACGCAGCAATCCGTTCGTCGGGGATCGTTTTTTCGCTACGAACTGAATCAGCTGATCAGTTGTGTGGTCGGCAGGTAGTGATCGACCAGTAGCGCCACGAAGATCCACATCAAATAAGAAATCGAGAAGCGGAAGACCTTCATCGGTAGTTCGCTGCGGTCGGTCAGTTTGAGCGCCAATGCGTAGTACAGAAACCGACCGTTGAGCACGAGGGCTGCGACTAAATAGATCAGGCCGCTCATGTGAGTTACCCAGGGCAGTAACGACACGATGACCAGCAATACCGTGTAGAGCAATACCTGCAGGCGGGTGTAAGGCACACCGTGGGTGACTGGCAGCATCGGAATACCGGCCTGTGCATATTCGTCTTTGCGGGCAATCGCCAGCGCCCAGAAATGCGGCGGCGTCCAAATGAAGATGATCAGGAACAGCAGCAAGGCATTGGGCTCGATGGAGTTGGTGACTGCCGCCCAGCCAAGGATAGGCGGTGCAGCGCCTGCGGCACCGCCGATCACGATGTTCTGCGAGGTCGCGCGCTTCAAGACCACGGTGTAAATGACGGCGTAGCCGATCAGCGACGCAAAGGTGAGTACCGCGGTGAGTGGGTTTACGAGCAACCAAAGAATCAGCATCGACAGCGCGCCGAGCACACCCGCGAACGCTACGGCTCGTGGCGCGTCAAGGCCACCTGTCGGCAGTGGACGACTGCGAGTGCGCGACATCTGCTCGTCAATCTTGCGATCGAGGACGTGGTTGACGGCGGCGGCGCAACCTGCTGCAAGCGCGATCCCCAAGTTTCCCCAGATGAGCGCCGCGAGCGGTGGCACGCCCGGACTTGCGAGTAAGGCGCCGACGATGGCGGTGAAGACGATCAGCGCGACGACTTTCGGTTTGGTGAGCTCGAGATAGAGCTTCCATTGCGGTCGTGTCTGGACGACGCTTGCGGGGGCTGCCATGTTCAGGTTTCGCGCAGCCGTTTGTTGAGCAGCAGCAGCGCCATCAGCAAAATGGCTGCGCCCGCGTTATGTCCGGCGGCGAGAGAGAGTGGGAAAGCTTGGAGGATCATGAATACTGCGATCAGTAATTGCAGTCCGAGCGCGGCAATGGCCCATTGTCCGCCGCGGCGCACCAGAGTTGTCGGCGCGTTACGAATGGCGAGCCAGCCGGCGAGCAGCACAGCGAGCGTGGCGATGAGCGCACCGAGACGATGCGTGAAGTGGATGGCTACGCGGGCCGGGTGCTCGAGCACACCGCCGGTGTAGTTGATGTCGAGACCGCGCCATAGTACGAACGCCTCATTGAAATCCATGCCCTCGGGCCACCACTGATTTTGACATTTCGGCAGGTCCGGGCAGGCGACCGCGGCGTAGTTGCTGCTGGTCCAGCCGCCGAGCATGATCTGGCAAGCGACGATTGCGATGGCCGCGACCGCCGCGTTGCGCGCGCCATCGAGCGCCGAAATTTTTGTTGTGCCCGCTGCCGCCACGACCACACGACTGACGCGGCGCATGCTGAGCCACAGCAACGTCGGCAGACTCAAG
>Ga0194116_10000991_pt1 | contig 44020 bp, 34 predicted proteins | sample TA2MahsurfametaG_4_FD_148617 | JGI IMG/M metagenome (GOLD analysis project Ga0194116, IMG submission 148617) | Freshwater microbial communities from Lake Tanganyika, Tanzania - TA2015008 Mahale S9 surface | ecosystem: Environmental > Aquatic > Freshwater > Lake | place: Tanzania: Lake... | reverse complement strand
GCTGCTTTTGAGAAAGGCCACAGCGTTCTCATGCATGGTGGTCGAAGTTTTCGCTAAATTGCTCAGGCTGGTGTTGAAAAGCCGCGGCTGCTGTAGCTGAGTGAAAATAGACCACAGTGCCTCTGGCGGTAGTGATTCCAGGCAGAGTGCCGATGGCGATGGCCCGGTCTTTTGTCTCGACACCAGCACCACGCCAGACGAACTACCCTGTAAGCTGCTCGTGGATGAGGATGAGGATGAAGAATGGTCTGCATCCGCTTGGCCTGCTACGCTCCAATCATTGAGCCACTGCGGTTGTGATGCCAAGGGATTCGCTACCATTAAGGGTGGATAGGGCGCTGGCTGATGTGCAGGTATGGCTGGCTGATCGGAGACCTCAACGACCGGGATGCTAGTGGAATAATTCGGCGTAGGGCTAAGTTGAGCAGTATTGACGGGTGGCTGGCTCATGGAAATTCCTCCATAGGTGACGATGAAACAACGATGGATTGCGCCAATGAATGACGCGTGGAATTTCAGGAACTGCTCGTTTGGTCAAGTTCAGAAAGGTTGAGAGGGTGAGCAGGTCTCATTAAAAAAGCCGGACAGGTAACCGGCTTTATTGTTTGAGTAATTGCAGAAATTACTGCTTCACTGTCTCGTTAAGCCCACCACCCAGCGATCGGTAGAGATCGACTGCATTCGTTAGCCGTAGCAGACGAGTCGAGAGTAGGGTCTGCTCGGCGCTATAGAGCTCACGCTCGGCGTCGAGCACCTCGAGATAGTTGGCAACACCATTTCGGTAGCGGACTTGCGCTAATTCCAGTCGCGCGGCTTGCGCATCACGCATCGCCTGCTGCGCGCCGATTTCACTCGCTAGCGTTGCCCGCGCATCCAGCGCATCGGCGACTTCGCGGAATGCCACTTGAATCGCCTTCTCGTAATTGGCAATAGCGATATTGGTGCGTACTGTTGCGAGATCCAAATTCGCCTGGTTACGGCCACTATCAAAAATCGGTAGCGACAACGAGGGAGTGAAGTTCCAGATACCCGACCCGCTATCAAATAAATTATTCAGCGACGAGCTTGCTAATCCGACCCCGGCAGTCAGTGACATACGCGGGAAGAACGCCGCACGCGCCGCCGCGATATTCGCTTGGTTAGCGCGTAATACTTGCTCAGCCGACCGAATATCTGGACGTTGCGCCAATAAATCTGATGGAAGCCCAGCGCTGATATCTGCGGTGATGGCTTGCTCTGACAGCAAGGCGCGCTGCTCTGCAAGCTTACTGCTGCTACCGACCAACAGCGCTAACGCATTAGTACTTTGCGCGTGCTGCCGACGCAGCGCGAGTACCGCTGCCGACGCGGACTGCACCAGGGTTTCGCTCTGCCGCAGCTCGAGTGCGTTTGAGATTCCGGCGTCAAAACGTTGCTGCACCAAATCAGCAGAGGCTTGCCGCGCTTTCAGCGTACGCTCGGCGATGTGTAGCTGCTCTGCCAGCGCGCGCTCATTCAACCAGACCTTGGCAACTTCACCGACCAATGCTATCTGTGCTGCTCGCTGCGCTTGTTCGGTCGCAAAGAACTGAGCGAGCGCCGCTTCAGACAAGTTTTTTACACGACCGAAAAAATCCAGCTCGAACGCAGTCATGCCTAAGCCAACTTGGTACGAGGTGTACTCGACTCGGTTGGCTCCCAACAATGCACGGGTGCGGGTGCCGCCGGCGGTGGCGTTGACGGTGGGTAGCTGGTCAGCGCGCTGTATACCGTACAAGGCTCTGGCTTCTTCAATTCGAAGCGCGGTCGCTTTCAGGTCGCGGTTATTCGCTAAGGCTTGCTCAATCGCCTGCTGTAGTTCAGGGTTTTGAAAGAACTCGCGCCAGCCAATATCGATAGCAGCGGGTGCCTCACTGGTCGGCGTTGCAAACTTCTCGGGAATCGGTGCCTTGGGCGATTGAAAATTTGGCAGAATCTGGCAGCCGGACAGTGCCAGCCCGGCGGCTAAGAGGCTGATGTAGGACAGCGTTTTTTTCATTTATGGCTCCTTGCTGGCCTCAGCCATGTGCGCGGCATACAGCTTGCGCTGGCGCTCATTGCCTTTGAATATGCTGCGTACAACGATGAAAAACACCGGTACGAATAACACCGCTAGTACTGTCGCTGCGATCATGCCACCCATCACACCGGTACCAATGGCGCGCTGGCTCGCCGAGCCTGCGCCAGTTGCGATCACCAGCGGCAGCACCCCCAGAATGAAAGCAAACGAGGTCATGATGATCGGCCTGAAGCGCAAGCGCACGGCCTTCAGCGTTGCCTCGACCAGATCCATACCGGTCGCTTGTAAGTCTTTCGCAAATTCGATAATCAGAATTGCATTCTTTGCGGACAGGCCGATGATTGCGATGAGCCCGACCTTGAAGTAAACATCATTCGGCATACCGCGCAGCATCGTAAAGGCCACTGCCCCCAGCACGCCTAACGGCACCACCAGTAGCACCGCGATCGGAATCGTGGTGCTTTCGTATAGCGCAGCGAGAACAAGGAACACCGCCAGTAACGCTAACGCAAATAGCAAGGTGGCAGTTGAGCCCGCTGCTTTTTCTTCCAGCGACTGCCCAGCCCACTCATAGCCTATACCTTGCGGTAGCTGCGCAACCAAACGTTCAACTTCAGCCAGTGCATCACCCGAAGATTTTCCTGGTGCGGCATCACCTTGAATCTTCATCGCCGGGTAGCCATTGAAACGGATCAGCTGTACCGGGCCATTGACCCATTTGCTATTCGTGAATGCTGACAGGGGCACCATAGTGCCTTGGTTATTGCGGACAAAAATTTTCTGCAAATCCTCCGGCATTAATCTTTTTTCAGGTACGGCTTGCACAATCACGCGCTGCTGTCTTCCAAGGTTTGGAAAATCGTTCACATAACTCGATCCAAAGGTGGCAGCCAGCGTCGCATTGATTTCATTGAGCGACAAACCAAGCGCATTAGCCTTATCGCGATCAATCTCCAGCTTGAGTTGCGGCGAGTCTTCCATGCCCTCGGGACGGGCGCTTTTAATCACTTCGCTCTTGCTCATCATGCCGAGCAGCTGGTTACGGGCAGCGAGTAAAGCATCATGGCCTAGTCCCGCTCGGTCTTGTAGACGCAATGAAAAGCCGGTCGCATTACCAAGCTCACGAATCGCCGGCGGGTTGACAGTAAAGACAATAGCGTCTCGGATGATACCCATCAGCATCAAGGCTTTTTTGGCGATGGCCTCAGAGCTGAGCTCCGGCTTCTCTCGCTCTTTCCAGTCTTTAAGTGGCACGAACAGCAATCCACCGTTTTGGCCGTTACCCGAAAATGAAAAACCTAGCACCGAGACGATGCCTTGCACGCCGGGCTCTCTTAAAAAATACTGCTCGGCTTGCTCCATGACCGATAGCGTGCGCGCGGTCGATGCGCCGGGTGGAAGCTGCACATTCGCCAGCAGGTAGCCTTGATCTTCCGGTGGCAGAAACGAGGTTGGCATACGCACTGCCAGGAACGCGACGGTGGCGACGATCACGCCGTAGATCACCATGTAGCGGCCGCTTGCTTTCAGAACGCGGGATACCCAGCCGGTGTAGCCGTCAGTCGTTCGACGGAACAGCCTGTTGAACGCGCCAAAAAATCCTTTGCGCTCATGATTGCGCGGCGCGATCGGCTTCAGTAGCGTGGCACACAGTGCCGGCGTCAGCGTCAGCGCCATGATGGCCGAGAACACCATCGATGACACCATCGACATTGAGAACTGGCGATAAATCGCACCCACCGAGCCGGTGAAAAAAGCCATCGGCACGAACACGGCAATCAGCACTAGCGTAATGCCAACAATGGCACTGGTAATCTGACCCATTGCCTTGATCGTGGCCTCACGCGGCGAAAGACCTTCTTCGCTCATGATGCGTTCAACGTTCTCAACTACCACGATCGCATCATCAACCAGAATACCAATCGCCAGCACCATACCGAACATGGTGAGTACATTGATCGAGTAGCCGAACGCCGCCATCGTCGCGAAAGTACCCATGAGCGATACCGGAACCACGATCGCAGGAATGATGGTGTAGCGCAGGCTCTGCAAGAACAACAGCATCACCAGAAACACAAGAATCACTGCCTCGATCAGTGTCTTGACGACTTCTTCAATCGAGATCTTGATAAACAGCGAGGTATCGTAGGGGATCACATACTCGATACCGGGTGGGAAAAATTTAGACAGCTCGGCCATTTTTTGCCTGACCAGCGTTGCTGTCTCAAGTGCGTTGGCAGTTGGTGTCAGCTGTATGCCAACCGCGGCGATGGGCTTACCGTTCAGGCGCGCGGAAAAACCGTAAGACTGACCTGCTACCTCCACGCGACCAATATCGCGAATCCGCACGGTGGCGCCGCCGGGTTGTGCTCGCAGCACGATATTGCCGAATTCTTCCGGCGTCGAAAGCTGACCCGTGATCACGATTGATGTGGCGATACGCTGCGAACTCGGCGCCGGAAGATCGCCCAGCACACCCGCAGAGAACTGCGCGTTCTGTGCTTTGATAGCGCTCACCACATCGCTCGGGGTGAGCTTGAAGCCGACCAGTTTGTCAGGGTCGACCCACACCCGCATCGCGCGCTCGGTACCAAACAACTGCGCCACACCGACGCCGGGGATACGTTTGATCTCGTTGAGAATATTGCGTGCAATGTAATCACCCAGCGCAACCGGGGTAATCTGATCATCGGTGGCGCGCAGGTTGACGAACATGAGTAAGTTACTGCGCGCGCGCGTGATCGTCACACCTTGCTGCACTACCGCTTGCGGTAGGCGCGCCTCGATACGCTTGAGGCGGTTTTGTACGTCGACTGCTGCTAACTCAGGATTGGTGCCGGTCTTGAAAGTGACAGAGACCTGCGAACCACCATCAGCCTGGCTTTGCGACTCGATGTACAGCATGTTCTCGGCGCCGTTCATCTCCTGCTCGATCAGACTGGTGACACTTTCATCGACCGTTTGTGCGGAGGCACCGGGATAGATCGCGTTCACGATGATGGTGGGCGGCGCGATCACCGGGTACTGCGAAATCGGCAGCTTGGGGATAGAAAGAATTCCGGCGAGCAGAATGAACAGTGCGATGACCCACGCGAACACCGGCCGGTCAATGAAAAACTTGGCCATGACGAGGCCTCCTTATTTTTTGCTAGGCGCTGTGTTGGGTGCGGCTGCAGGTGCAGCAGCCGGCGATGCGGGCGTACTTGGCGCTGTTGCTGCGCTTGCAGCGGGCGCGCCTGATGCATTGGGTGCGCCAGCCGCGCTTGACGGTCCCGCTGCTGTCCAAGGCAGCGCCTTGACGGGTGCGCCAGGCTTTACCTTTTGTAAGCCTTCAACAATCACCGTGTCTCCGGGCTTCAAACCGGAACTGATAATCCAATGAGTGCCGTATGCGCCGTCAGTCTTGACCGGCCGCGGCGCTACTTTGCCCTCGGCATCTACGGTCATAACCAACGAGCCATCGACGGTGCGCATCACGGCTTGCTGCGGCACCGTGATCGTGCCCGGCCGCACGCCCTGCTCAACCCTTACGCGCACATACATCCCGGGCAGCAGCGTGCGTTGCGGGTTAGGAAATTGTGCGCGCAAAATCACCGAGCTGGATTGCGGATCAACCACCGCCTCGGAGAACAGCAACTGTCCACCCTGCGGATACGGCCGGCCATCTTCGGTAACCAGCGTCAGCTTGGCCTTGACACCGTTCTTGCCCGACTGACCCATCAGCTCACGCAAGCGCGCCATTTCAACTGACGACTGGCTGAGCGTGACGTAGATAGGATCAAGCTGCTGAATGATCGCCAGCGGGTTGGGGTCATTCGCCGTGACCAGCGCCCCTTCGGTTATTAGTGTGCGACCGATACGACCTGAAATCGGTGCCGACACCGTGGCCCAAGACAAGTTGAGCTTGGCAGTTTCTTGCGCCGCGCGCGCAGTATCGACCGCGGCACGGGCAGCACTGACATCCGCCGTAGCCAATTTTTGTGCACTACCCAGATCGTCGAATTCTTGTTTACTGACCGCGTTCGACTCAACCAAATTGCGGTAGCGATTCAGTTTGGTCGCAGCCTGCGCCAAATTAGCCTCGGCTCGGGTGACATTTGCCTCAGCCTGGCCCACGCTCGCTCTGGCGCTGGCAAATGTTGCCATGTAGGGTGCAGGATCAAGCTGATACAGAGGCTGCCCCGCGCGTATCTCGCTACCCTCATTAAAGTAGCGCTTCTGCACGATGCCACCCACCCGCGCGCGTACCTCGGCAGTGCGGACGGCTTCGACCCGGCCAGGCAGCTCGCTGATATTCGTCACCTGCTCGGGCGAGACAGTGATCACTGACACCATCGGAGGCGGTGGCGCGGCATTGGCGGGTGCCTTGGAGTCCTCTTTTTTGCCACAGCCGCCGATCGCCATTAGCAGGGCAGGGATGAGGATTGTGCGTACTGTGATGTTGGTATTCATGATTGATCGCACCAATTAAAAAAATGTCGCAAAGAGCCCAAAGCCGCCCTCGCACGACGGGTCACCATTCACCGTGCCGGGGCACGGCGTCTTCACCGCGCTTCGAGCAGCGTGTTGATTTCTACTAAATCAGCCTCTGACAACGCGCCAGAGGCTGCCTTCAATTTCAAGCCGGCGAGCAATGTGTCGTAGCGAGCCTTCGCCAGATCACGCCGAGTCGAGTACAGCTGCTGCTGTGCGTTCAGCACATCGATATTGATACGCACCCCGACCTCGTAGCCTAATTTATTTGCCTCCAGCGCCATCAGGCTGGAGCGTTCGGCGGCTTCCAGCGCGCGTACCTGCGATAAGCCGCTCTGCACACCGAGGTAAGCAGTGCGAGCCCCCTGTGCCGCGTTACGCCGCGCCGAATCAAGATCGGCGCGCGCTTTCTCTTCCAGTGTAATGGCTTGCGTGACCTGACTCGTGGTCGCATAGCCCGTAAAGATCGGTATGTTCAGCTGCACGCCAATGCTAGAAATACTGCTAGCCGTTGGAATTGATCCGAACGCGCTTTTGGCGTCGGTGTAGCTGGCGACTGCATCGACCGTTGGCAGGTGGCCTGCGCTTGCACGTCGAATATCGAGTTTGGCGATTTCCACAGCCAATGCCTGCGCCACTACACCAATATTCCCGGACTCTGCATGCGTTACCCACTGCTCGGCGTTGGATGGCTCCGGGGGTGATAGCGTCAGCCCGGCTGCAAGCCCTCGCAACGCCTCAGGCGCTTGACCCGTGAGCAAGGCCAGCTGGTGTCGCTTGACTTGTAAATCATTGAGCGCCGCGATCTCTTGCGCCTGAGTCAGATCGAAGCGCGCTTGCGCTTCGTGAGTATCGGTGATGGTTGCGGTACCGACTTCAAAATTTCGCTGGGCAGAGGCCAGCTGCTCGGCGATCGCGATCTTCTGTGCTTGAATGAATGCGATGGCGTCTTGCGCCGCCAGCATATCGAAATACGCTTGTGCCACGCGCAGCGCGAGATCGATTTTGGATTGTTCGAACTGCACCTCGCTCACCGCTACTTGCAACTTGCTTTGATCGTAGGCGATAAAACTGCCGAGGTTGTACAGTGGCTGCTTTAACTGCAGCACATATTTCTGATCGGTGTAATCGAGCGATGTGGGTTGCCGTGTCAAAGGATTGGTCGTGTCCCCCATGATCTTGGCAACAGACGCATTAAATCCTGCTTGCGGCAGTAATGCAGCGCGGCCCTGTACTTGCCGCTCACGGCCGGCGTCACGTTGCAGCTTGGCGCTAGCGAACTGGCTGTCGTACACCATCGCATCGCGATAGGCTTGCAACAAGTCAGCGCTCGAGGCTGCGCTTGATACCAGTGCAAGCGAGAGGAGCGCGCTTAATTGGGTCTTGCGCATGCGACATCCTGTCATGAGTGAGTGTGCCATCGGCGAGCGTGAGGTTGGGTGAGCGTACGTACGAATGATTTGGCAGCGCACTCAGAATTTGAACGCGGATGGCCGCTCCGCGTTGCGCAGCGGCGCGATGTTGGTTTCGAACAGCTTGCGCGTATCCCAAGCGTCCTCTGCGGTGCGTGTTATCAGACAAGCAGACATCACCGGTGCCTCGCCCACCACGGCAATAATCCGACCGCCCACCCTCACTTGGCTGAGCAGCGTCGCCGGTAGCGTGGGTACTGAGCCGGACAACAGGATCACGTCATACGGCACCGACAGGGCGCCATGCCCAGGCCAGCCGCGCGCGCCATCACCCAACTCGACAGTGACATTTTCGATACCGTAGGCGCGCAGGTTTTGCTCTGCCAGCGTCTTGAGCACCGGCTCTATTTCAACGCTGACCACATGGCGCGCATGGCGCGCTAGCAGTGCAACCATGTAGCCAGAGCCAGCACCGATTTCAACCACCAACTCATCATCTTGCAGCGCTGCCTCTTGCAATAAACGCGCTTCAAGTTTAGGCGACAGCATCTGTTGCCCGCACGGCAGCGGGATCTCGCTATCAACAAAGGCCAGGCTTTGATACGCCGCTGGCACGAAAGCTTCGCGACGCACCTCGAGCAAAGTATTGAGCACTGCGTGATCAAGCACTTCCCATGTGCGAATCTGCTGCTCAATCATATTGTGACGGGCTTGTTCAAGTTTCATGGCGTAGTTCACTCAGCAAAAAAGTGTTGGATTTTATCAAACGGGGTCATCGTGTTTGGCAGCGGTGCCTGATAATGGCGCGCTGCCACTGCCTGAAGATTGAGACGCCGGCGGACCAAAACGCCGACGCATCCACACAGCAAAATCATCGAGCCACGTGTAAATGACCGGCACCACCACTAGCGTCAGAATAGACGAGGTAATGATCCCGCCGATCACCGCTTGGCCCATTGGTGCGCGCTGCTCGGAACCCTCAGCCAGACCCAGCGCCAGCGGCACCATGCCAAACACCATCGCCAGCGTGGTCATCAAGATTGGCCGTAGCCGTACACGCGCAGCTTCCAGTAAAGCGGCACCACGCTCCATGCCCATGCTACGCGCCTGATTCGCAAAATCTACCAGCAGGATCGCGTTTTTGGTGACCAGCCCCATCAACATGACAAAGCCGATGATTGAAAACAGATTCAAGGTTGAGCGGAAAAACATCAGCGACAAGAACACGCCGATCAGCGTTAGCGGTAGCGCCGACATAATCGCGACCGGCTGCAGGAAGCTACCAAACTGCGAAGCGAGAATCATGTAAATAAAAATAATCGCGAGCAGCAGCGCTTGCAGCGCGTACCCAAATGATTCCGCCATATTCTTGCTCGCACCACCCACCTGAAACCGATAGCCCGGTGAGAACTGCATCTGCTCCAGTGTTTTTTTAATCTCGGCGCTCACCTGTCCTGCAGAGCGCCCCACTACGTTTGCAGATAGCTCCACTTCGCGGTTCAGATCACGGCGATTAATCTGGTTCGCGCCGGTCGCGGGGGATATATCTGCCACTTGCCGCAGCGGCACCAGTTTGGGTGAGCCGTCGCTATTCATCTGCGTGCTGCCTAACATCAGCTTTGACAGGTCGTTGATATTGGTGCGATCGCTTGGGGGCAAACGCACATAAACATCGTAGCTTTCATCATTGGGGGCGCGCCAGCTGGTCGTTACCTCGCCACCGAGCAGCGGGCGCAGGGTGCCGCCGATTTGTGCCACGCCCACGCCAAGGTCGGCAGCTAATTCACGGCGTGGCTCTACCCAAATCGTAGGTTTGCCTGGCTTCAGACTGGTCTCCAGATCGACGACACCCGGAATGGCACGAATACGCGCGGTCGCTTCCTCGGATAACTTGCCGAGTTGTTTCAAGTCCGGGCCGAGCAGCGATAGCCGTATTTGCTTGTTGTCACCGCCCACACCATCGAGCGCACCCACATGCGTCACAGTGATACCGGGTATACCTGCCAGCTTGTCGCGCAGAGGTTGGTTTAGCTGTTTGGTGCTGCGCTGACGCTCTGCACGCGGCACTAATCGCGCGTACACCGTGGCGTAGTTTTTTCCTTGTGCTGTGCCGGTGTTGATGGTGCTGTAAAGATCGCGTACCTCGGGTAGTTCGCGCAGCGCTGTCTCGACTTGCCGGGTTTTGCTTTCTGTGAATTCGAGCGATGAGCCGACCGGCGTGTAGAACACGACACCAGTCTCGGAGTAATCAGCTTGCGGCACAAACTCGGTACCGATCAGCCCCGCTGCAGGAATCAAAAAACCGCCAAAGAAGGTGGCGACAGCTAGCAGCATCGTCGCCACGCGGTGCCTGAGTGACCATTGCAGTGCATGCTGATATTGGTCAGAGAACCAATGCACCAAGCGCTCGAATTGATGTAGCACTCGACCGATGGTGTTTGCGTACCATCCACGCGTGGCGTGCTCGCCGCGTGATTCGGGATCGTGCCATATTGATGACAGCATCGGATCCAAGGTGAACGACACGAACATCGATATCAGTACTGCAGCAGCTACCGTGATGCCGAACTGATGAAAGAAGCGACCGATGATCCCGCCCATAAAACTAACCGGCAGAAACACGGCAACAATCGACAGCGTCGTAGCCAATACAGCCAGACCGATTTCTGCTGTGCCTTCCAGCGATGCCTCGCGCGCATTCTTGACGCGGCCATTGAACCGCATACCCGCGTGACGCACGATATTTTCACGCACCACAATCGCATCATCGATCAGCAGACCAACGCACAGCGACAGCGCCATCAGCGTGATCATATTGATGGTAAAACCAAACCAATCCATGAATAAAAAAGTGCCGATCAGGGACACCGGTAGCGTTAATCCGGTAATCACCGTCGAGCGCCACGAGTTCAAGAACAGGAACACAATCAAGATAGTCAGTAGCGCGCCTTCGATCAGTGTGCGTCGTACATTCTCAACGCCGACCCTTATCTGACGCGAGCCATCTTTCACCATCTCCAGCTTCATGCCCGGATGAAGCTGATCCAAGGTGGCTTGTAGCTCACCAATCGATTTTTTCAGGTTATCGACCACCTCGATGGTGTTCTGGCCCTGCGCTTTGAGAATGTCGAGCGCCAGCGTGCGTTGGCCGTTATAGCGCGCCAGGCTTTCTTGTTCATGCTGGCTATCGACCACCTCGGCGACTTGATCAAGCTGAATCGATTGACCACCACGACGCGCGACCACAATCCGCCCGAAGTCTTCGGGTCGTTTGATTCTCCCCTGCACCTGCACCATTTGCTCGTTGGCGCTGGTACGTACCGAGCCTGCGGGTAGCTCCTGGTTCTCGTTACGCACCGCTTGCATGACCTGATCCACGCTGATACCGAGCGCTTCCATCGCAGCCGGCTTCAAGTAGATTTGAATCTCGCGCTTGACGCCACCCACCAGCGTCACCGAGCCCACACCCCGCACATTCTCCAACCGTTTCTTGACCAGCTCATCAGCGACGCTGGTGAGTTCGCGCATGCTGTAATTACCTTTGCCCGCTGCATTGCTTACTGCGAGCGAGAAAATTGGTCGATCTGCTGGGTCGTAGCGGGTGACGCGCGGCTCTTTCACCTCTTTGCGAAATGCCGACTTGATGATCGCGACTTTCTCGCGCACATCCTGCGCACCTTGCGCCGGATCGACAGTCAGCTGGAACTCGATGATCACCACCGACAAGCCCTCATACGAGCGCGAGGTCAGGGCGTTGATGCCATTGATAGTGTTAACCGCTTCCTCTACTTTGCGCGTGACGTCTGATTCGACAGTCTCAGGCGCTGCACCGGGATATTCGGTTTGTACGACGACGACCGGGAAGGTCACATCCGGGAACTGATCGACCCGCAGCCGCTGATAAGAAAACAGACCCAGCACCACGAATGCCAGCATCATCATAGTGGCGAGAACGGGGTTGCCGATACTGATTCTGGTGAACCACATGGTGCGTGTGTCTTCTGGTTAGCGGTTAGGGTTTGCGGCTATGCGAACGACGGTCCCCGGGATCAGGTTGCCCATATCGGTGCGGATTACCTGCGCACCAAAATCAAGCCCGCTGGTGATTTCAATGCGTGGCTCATCACCGACCACGCCGCTGCTGCCTAGCGTGACTGGGATGCGCTCGACTTTATTGTTCACAATTACAAATACAAAGCTGCCGCCATTGACCGTGCGTACGGCGCTCTGCGGTAGCGCCATGGCGCCTGACTTGCTACTCAGCAGCAGTCGTCCATCGGCAAACATGCCCACGCGAAGCAGGTTCTGCGGGTTGGCCACCTGCACGTACACAGGCACCGAACGCGAGCCCGCTTGCGTGGCTGGATTGATCCGCACCACCTTGCCCTCGAACCGTTGCGGCAGACCTTCTAACCGCAATTCAACCTTTTGCCCAATCACGACCTGCGCGATCTCCTTGCTTGGTACTGCGGCTTCCAGTTCCAGTCTTTGCAGATTCACGATGTCAAGCAAGCGCGCATCGGTCGCCACTTTTTCGCCCGGCTGCGCATGGCGCACAGACACCAAGCCCGAAATCGGCGCGCGGCTGATAGTGTCATTCAGTGATTTTTGTACGATGTCGAGCGCAGCTTGCGCCGCGTCGACATTCGCCTTGGCGGCAGCGTACTGACTCGCTGAGTTGTCGAACGCGTTCTTGGAGATGAAACCCTTCTCGACCAGTGCCAGGTTGTTGTCGCGCGTTTTTACCGCAATCTCAAACTGCGCGCGTGCGTTATTCAGGTTGCCGCGTGCTTGCGCAACACGGGCATCGTACTCCGCAGTATCCAGCTTCACCACCACCTGACCGGCTTTCACGGCTTCGCCTTCACGCACTGTAATCGCGCGGATCTCCGCCGCGACTTTAGCCTTCACTATCACCTGATCAACCGCACGCAACGAGCCTGTCAGCAGCATGACTTGCCGCAGCTCAGCGGGCTCGGTGGTAAAGACTTCGGTCGGCAAAAATTCCAGAGGCGCTGGGGTGGTTGATTTTGCGGTCGCGGGTGCCGCAGAACTGCTCGACCCGGTTGCCGATACGTTGGGTTCTGCTGTTTTGGCTTTGAACCAGAAACGGCCAGCCACTGCAGCCGCAACCAGCAGGACAACGATAATGATGATGGTACGTTTACGCATAGCGGAGGTTGTGTTCAGGTTGAGCGGCTGCCCGGTGTTTCGAAGCCGCGGGTCAGCAAATCAACCAGGCAATCGAGGAAGGCATCGGGGTCGATCGGGTCCAGATGACATGCGTGCAGCGAGTGCCGCCACATGGTCAGCATTAGCATCGGCGCGATAATCACGCGGGTCGCCATCGTAGTATCAACCGGTCGGAACTCATCCAGCGCGACACCGCGCTCGATAATTCGCGCAAGCAGCGCACCGCCTCGCGAGACCACTTCTTCATGATAAAAGCGCGCTACATCCGGGAAATTGCCCGACTCGGCCATCATCAGCTTCGAGATACCTGATAACTTGGTGGCACCAATACGCTGCCACCAGCCATCGATGCACTGACGCAGCAGCTCGCTGCTGTGCCCTTCAAAGGTATTAATCAGTTCCTCGGCATCCGCCAGCGGCGGCACCATGTTGGCGCGCACCACTGCTTTGAATAGCTCTTCCTTGTTCTCGAAGTACAAATACAGCGTGCCCTTCGACACGCCTGCGCGCGCCGCCACCTCATCGAGCCGCGTAGCCGCGTAGCCGCGCTCGACAAACAGATCTAACGCTGCCTCAAGTAATTCCTGCGGACGGGCGTCTTTACGGCGCTCCCAGCGGGGCTTGTTGCGGGCTTCAACGAGGCTGGTCATGGCGGCATGGCGGGTTACTAACCGGGGGGTCAGCAATATAGGCCGCGCGGTGAAATAACGTCAAGCAATTCAGTGCTGATCTCGGCGCAGGCCTTGAAAAACACTAGGAAACCGCTGGGGTCGGCGGGTTACCAAGTGCGTCGACGAGCTGACATTGCCAGATTGAACATGATCGGCGCGTCAGTCCTCTTTATCCACGCGGGCAAACGATCTACGCCATCGCCCGCCAAAGGTTCATATCATCACTGAAAGGAACATCGTGAGCACACAAAAGCCGACGCTTAGTCGTCAATCTTCGCGCATAGAAATGGACGCTCATAGCGAAGAGAGCAGCACCGAGGCATCAAACACCAACACCGCCGCTAAAGATAGTTCGTCGGGCACCGAACATCCAGAGCGCAAGAAGCAGCCTGCACTTCAGCAGGGGCAGCGGCCCCGGGCGGGTACCTGGCTGGCGGCAACGGCAAGCGGTGGCGCTCCCTCCACCAGTACTGCGGCAGCCAGTAACCAGAAAAATTCGACCGAGCCTGCCCTGTCGCCGCGTGGCGCTCTGCCGCCGCTGCCCACCACGCCAGGTAGCACAACGCCCAGCAGCAGCAAGCCGGGCAGCAGCAAGGCCGGTAGTCCCGCAAGTAACGCCGCAACACCCAAAACGGCGGAGGCGGACACCAAGATAAAAGAACCCTATGTAAAGACCAAGGTGTCAGGAGCCAAGGTGCCTGAAGCGATCGCGAGCAGTTTGCGTGCAGGCTTTAAAGGCTGTGAAAGAGTAACCGACCCGAACAATCCTGCGAAAGTCAGATCCGTTCCCATATTCAATGTACCCATCAAGCAGATTGCGCGCTTGCTGGTAGGGCTGGAATCTAATTTCTATAACAACAAGCCCTCAAATGAAAACATGCAAAAGCCGTTGAGAGATGGATGTGGTCTCATCAACTTTGAGGTGAGCTATGGCAATACGCTGGATGAAATCAACGTGATCGACCGGATACTACTGCCCTTTACACGGAATTCTCTCGGAAACCCGCATGCAGAGCAGGCTAGAGTCGAGCTTCGTGAGCGATTCAATGAATTTGCTTCAGGCCCACATAAAAACCTACTCACAACAGAAGAGGGAAAAAATGCTAAAGAGCTCACCCTTCAAAATTTATCGTTCCGCGAGCAGTTTGATTATGTGATTCAGCCACTGCAGAGCTATATCTACGGCCCAGACCGTAATCTCGAATCATCGTGCTTACCGGAAGAATTTAAGATATTTTTGAAAGAGATTGTTCATTGCTATTTTAAGTGGTCTGAACAGCAAGATATTCCGCCTGATCAGCTTTTCGGGATGGTCAAGAGCGCAGTGGTTGGGATGTTATTCATTCGTGGCTTGAGCCCACTATGGATCGCAAATTTTGATGCTGATGCACAAACTCAGCAGCATGCTGACCGAGCATGGGTAACATCCAAGCAAAAGCTCAGCGCCCAACTTGGCCGCTATACGTCTTTCTTATGTGATGATTTTGTGCTTAACATCATTGCTTCAACTGCTGGCAAGCCTAAAGCGTTCGAGGATTACTTCAGGCCACTGGAAAAAGCTGCCGAGCTGAGACGCAAAGAGGCGTTAGCTGCTACCGCTAAACAGGAGGCTACCAAAAGGAAGCTCGCACGGAGCGCGACAATCTCTGGCCCCGCTCCCACCAGCACAGGCAAACTTCCCAGCCTTGGCAACTTGATTCAAGGTTTGGTATCACCCCGGAAAAAAGAAAAATCAGGTGCGACGCAAATGCCTATGTCACCGCGTTCGGGTACTGCCGCCGAGCGCGTGCAGTCGTCGGAAGGGCTGCTTCTCAAAAAAACCGACACCCGGGCTAACCAAGTGAAGCGCACCCGGGTGCGAGGTCTGGATCAATATCTCAAAGAAATTAAGGTACCGGATCGTGATCCCGGATTTATCAGATTCCTAAATAACGCAATCGGAAACCGTGCTAACTATGAAATTTTTGAAATTGTACCAGCAGCATTTTGTTTACAGCAATTGAATAAATATCTCGATAGCCTTCGGCAGACAACTGGAGCCCCATCACAAAGCCTTGAGCAGACGCAGACATTTTTCGCAAAGCTAGCAAGAGACGAGCGTAAACAGGCCGAGCGGGATGTGGCGCAATCCAAGCGCCAAGTCGGTTCCAACTCATCGGTCGGTAAGGCAACCAATTCGCTCACCGCGAAATCACCTCTCGTACCGAGCTTGGATTTGGGCGAATTGAAAAATAGCCCGTTCGCTGAAGAAGCAGACGATGAAGAAGAGGCTTCTGCATCGAGCAAGACCGAGCCTAGCGATAGCAGCGAGGTTGAGACCGAACGCAGTGAAGATGATGTCGCAATCTTGAATCAAGTCGCCACCACAGAAAAGGAAAAAAATTAAGATTAAGCATATAGGCGATGCTGATCAGACGTCACTTCCGTTTGGTTACTAGCCTATTCAGAAAAACAGGTGATCCGAAAACCCTCGACCTCGTGGCAGGTCGGGGGTTTTATTTTTGATTGTCCAAAAAATTCTGTATGAAGCACACGACTGAAAAGGCGCATGTAAATAGTCAGAACATAGCCCGCCTATCGACTCATCGTCACACGCTCTGAGATAGTCTTGCCATGATAAGCTTCGCCCTCTTTTCTGCTTTGTGCGCAATCGGTATGGATATCACGCTGTTGATTCAGGTTGTCATGATGGGCATCGTCGAGGGGCTGACTGAGTTCCTGCCGATCTCCTCCACCGGACATTTGATTCTCGCTGGTAGTCTGCTCAACTTCACCGGTGAAAAAGTCAAGGTATTTGAAATCGTGATTCAGGCAGGCGCCATGCTGGCAGTGTGCTGGGAATATCGGGTCAAGATCTCGCGAGTGATTCTAGATTTCAAACACGATATCGCCGCGCGGCGTTTTGTGGTGAATTTACTGATTGCATTTTTGCCCGCAGTCATCCTTGGGCTGATCTTTGGTAAAGCGATAAAGGCACACCTCTTTAAGCCTGTGCCGGTGGCGCTCGCGTTTATAATCGGGGCATTTATTATTATCATCGTCGAGCGACGCCAGCGCCGCGTGATGTACTCGCGGGTTGATACCGTCGATGATATGAGCGCGGCTGATGCGCTTAAAGTCGGGCTTGCGCAGTGCCTTGCGCTGATCCCCGGCACGAGTCGATCAGGCGCCACGATTATCGGTGCTATGGCGTTTGGCTTGTCTCGTCAAGCTGCGACCGAGTTTTCTTTCTTTTTAGCGATTCCCACCTTGTTCGGTGCAACCGTGTATTCGCTGTATAAAGAGCGAGCGCTACTATCCGCTGCTGACTTGCCGATGTTTAGTATCGGCGCATTATCAGCATTTATCTCGGCCTTTCTGTGTGTGCGCTGGCTGCTACGCTACATTAGCTCGCACGACTTCATGATATTTGCTTGGTACCGGTTGGTATTTGGCGGTATCGTTCTGGTGACCGCATTCACCGGCTGGGTGAATTGGGCTGAATAAAGCTTCATGAAGTAAAGCGACAAAGACTACAGCTCCGCAGCCCAAAGCTCCGCAGCCCAAAGCTCCGCAGACTAAAGCCCCGCAGCCCAAAGCCCCGCAGCCCAAAGCCCCGCAGACTAAAGCTCCGCAGACTAAAGCTCCGTTGACTAAAGAGGGGCACGAAGGCGTGTTAACTCTCGCGCTTTATACGTCATTCAAGCACCAAAAAACTTTGCATTAACGGAACGATAGCTTGCTCAGAAACCACCTACCTGGGGCCGTATTTTTTACCCAAGGATATAGGAGTCATTTCATGAGCCAACCCTCTGCTAATCACGAAAAATCTGTAAGTTTTCGTTTATTGCCTTCGGTAATACCTCAGAGCTCAAATCAAGGTCAGAACGACTTTGATTCGGGTAAAAAAGTTACTGATAAAAAACAAGCGCCCATGTTGAAGACCGGGCAGGTATCTACATTAGATTTACTGACGTCAGCATCTGATACCTCCAAGGGAGCCTGTTCAGGTAAATCGACTGATCCAATCGCTCCTCATACAACGCCAGTGATACATTCAAGGCAACCATCTTCGAGAGCACCAAGTTCGTCGGCCAACGACGTCAATAAACCAGGCGCATTAAATTCTCCACGTGAGCACAACATCGCCGCAGATAGCCCGAGACGGCAAAAACTGACGCCACGAGGGTCCGATCAACCAGGGCCAGCCGCCTCGTCAAAAGCAACGCCCAGGCAAGTTGCTACTAGCGCCAAGTCTGACTCTTCTTCATCCTCGCCGAGAGAAGCAGATCAGGAAAAATTATCAAGCCCTCGTGACAATCGGTCTCGAGAGTTCAGAAAAAAAGCCAGTAGAAAATTTAATGATCTGAAACTCAACCTCACTGGCCCACCTGAAAAGGTGGGCTCGAGTATTTCTACTTCACGACTGTCGCCGAGCAGTGCCAGCAGTATTTCTCCTGGAAGGCTAACTCCGACCAAAAAGCACAACAATTTTCTGAAAGACGTACCGGTAGATATAAGAAATAAGCTGGCTAAAGCTTATTGGATGCTAAAAAAAGATTCGCTCTACGTTAATTCGGGTGAAACAAGAAGAAGTATGATGCTGAATGCAAAAATGATCGGCATCCTTTCGGAAAACAACATAGCATTCGATGGGAAAAAACTTCAAGCGCTGGTAGCAGATGCCGCGCTTCGCTCACAGCATGCAGAAATCGATATCGAAATTGATTTCACAAAGTCTCCTTATCCCGACTTAATCCATGACGGATTGAAGAAGTTTCTCACTCGTTGGGATTCAGATAATTCAGATAAGGGACAAAAATTCAAAGACCTACCAGCAAATGAACGCGAGCTGATCGATCAACATTTCATGCCGACGTTTATTGCAGATTATTACCGTGCTGGGGTCAGTCATGAGCTGCAACTGTCTGATGGCTCTACCAAAGAGTTTGCTTCGCCGGTAGCGTTGGCAGCGTATCTGAATGAAGGTGCTAATGGGGAGAGCCGATCGCGGTATATCAGTAATGTCACTTTGCAGAATATCGTTAATTTGCTGCAGCAGCTGACTTGTGGTGGCTTACCCGGCACGACCTCGCCGATCAAGTTATTTGATGGAACGCCTTTGGTTCCTCGTGGCCGAGTAGAGCAACAATTTATTTACCAGCTCGAGAAAGACAATACGGTGACAGTCAGGGTGCAAGTCATGATCTATGCCGATAACCTGGGTAACGCCAAGCGTCAAAGTCAGGTGCAGAATCCGACAAGAGATCCGGTCGCTATTGATAACGATGCCAAGCTTCAGATCGAGTCGACTTTGCGCTTTGAGTCGAGCGGTGAGTGGACCATCTATAACCCCCACCTAGTGGCAAGCGGCTGGAATCTTCCGGAAAGCTATTGAAGTTTTGATAGAAATAGCAAGATGGGCCGGTGCTGATGTGACTTTGTTCGGAACCGGACATACCAACTTCGGCTAGCAGACGTTCAATCGTCAGTATTCGATATTGAACGTCTGCGCCCACCTGATCAATCCTGAACGTCGGCGATTATCTGCGGTTTACGCGTAAGCCGTACTAGCGCCGGCGAAACACCAAATCCCACACGCCGTGACCGAGCCGCAAGCCGCGTCGCTCGAATTTTGTCACGGGCCGGTAGCTCGGACGGTCTGCATAATCTTTAGCAGTATTCATCAGGCTCGGTTCAGATGAAAGCACAGCCAACATCTGAGACGCGTAGTCTTCCCAGTCGGTCGCACAATGCAAATAACCACCGACGGCAATGCGCGAGGCAAGGTGCTCAACGAAGGCGGTTCGGATCAGTCGACGTTTTTGGTGGCGCGCTTTATGCCATGGGTCGGGGAAAAAGATATGTACGCCCGCCAATGATGCTGGCTGAATCATATGGGTGACCACCTCGACTGCGTCATGTTGAATCAGTCGCAGGTTATGCAAGCCATGCTCATCGATGAGCTTGAGAAGACTACCAATACCTGGGGTGTGTACTTCAACCCCAAGAAAATTCTTTTCGGGCATGAGTCCGGCAATATGGGCAGTGGTCTCGCCCATGCCTGTGCCAATCTCGAGGATGGTCGGCGCCACTCTTCCGAAAAAACGATTCAGATCAACCGCACTTTTTTCATACGGTATGCAGTAGCGGGGGGCCAGCGACGCCAATGCGCGCGCTTGCCCGTCTGACAGCCTGCCCATGCGTGTGACAAAGCTACGGATTCGACGCTCGGTAGGATCGTAGGGCAGGGTGCGCCCAGGTTCGCGATTATGGCTTGGCGGTTCGTTCATCAAGTTGGCAGGTTGGAGCGGGTGAAGGGAATCGAACCCTCGTATGCAGCTTGGGAAGCTGCCGTTCTACCATTGAACTACACCCGCGCAGGAGCTCATTTTAACGGATGAGGCTTGGCTTAATGCCAAAATAATAATTTATCACTTTCGCCGATCAAATCGTAAATTGCAAACCGTACAAACCATCAACAGTATTAGCGACATTTTGATAGAGGCCTTAAAATGCGAATTGGTATTACATAGGCTTCGGCAAACGGGTGCCAAAGCTTGATTAACTCGCACCATATCAATGCTGTAAGTATTTCAGGTGCTAATTGGAGACTAATAAATGAAACTACTCAAAAACTGCCTCAGTGTCTCAGTCTTGCTGGCTGTCGTCGTGCTGTCGTCGGGCTGCGAGACGATGTCATCAGCCTATGACTCGACCAAGGACACGGTCTCCGGCTGGTTCAGCAAAGGTCAGAAAAAAGCTGATTAATTCTGCATCTACCAAAATCAAGCCGCTCAGATGAGCGGCTTTTTCATGCGCGTACGGTTTTTTGGTTGTTTTCGCAGGATGAGTAAAAAACCAAACTACGTTGGTCTCAGCCTTGACTCGAAACCGACTCACGCCGATTGGACCCCGCGACCATCTCGAAGCGGAACAATCTGCACTCGATTGCGCCATTGAAAAACGGTGTTTTTTTCGATTCTTTTAATCGCAACATTCGCGGCAGCGTCAGATCGGCGGTAAACAAACAAACCGTCCACCCGGCAAAGCGTTGTTTCAGCGTGCTGCCAAATGCGTTAAAGAAAGCAAGCGCCATGGCGTCGGGTTCTTGCGACCGGTCGCCGCGCATATCAATCCGCTCACCATACGGCGGGTTGGCGATCAGCAGACCCGAAATACCGGTCGGTGGTTTCACCTCTTGCGCATCAATTTGTTTGAGCGGGATGTCGAATTGAATGCCAGCCCGTTGCAAGTTATTACGCGCCATCACCAACATATCGCCGGAAATATCACTACCGAAAATCGTGGGGTGAGCAGGCAACGGCAGCGGCTTCAATGCATGGCGCAACGTATCCCATTCTGTTTGCTTGAAGTTTTTGAATTTTTCAAAGGCAAAGCGACGGTTCATGCCGGGTGGCATACCCGCCAGCATTTGTGCTGCCTCGATCAGCAGTGTGCCGGACCCGCACATCGGGTCGAGCAGAGGGGTGCCTGGTTTCCATCCAGCGGTTCGCAGTAGACCCGCGGCGAGATTCTCGCGCAGTGGCGCATCACCCGTTTCCAATCGCCAGCCGCGCTTGAATAAAGATTCGCCCGAGGTATCCAGGTAGATCGTGATCGTGCGCGCATCAAGAAAGCCCCAGATACGCATATCGGGGGTTCGTGTGTTCACCGATGGCCGCTTGCCGACGCGATCACGAAAGCGATCACAGATACCATCTTTGATACGCAGCGTGGCGAACTCCAGACTCTTCAGGGGAGACTTGATCGCATTCACATCCACCCGGATGGTGTGCTCCAGCTCGAACCAGTCCTCCCACGTCGCGCCCAGCGCCAGGTCGTAGACATCGTTTTCATTGATGTAGCCGGATTGCGCGATGCGTAACAGTACGCGCGATGCAATACGGGAGTGCAGATTCAGCCTCATGGCATCTTGCAAGGTGCCGGAGCAGTGGACACCACCGGGAACGCTGTTATGAATCTTTAGCGTCGCGCTGAGCGTTGCGATTTCATGGAGCTCTTCAGCAAGCGCAATCTCGAGCCCGCGCGGGCATGGGCAGAAAAAAGAATATGACATGGTGTACCGTTTGTCCGTTATTGTCGGGCTCGGTTAGCTCGACAAGCTAAGTCAACATACTGAATAAATCACTGGATCGCGGCGTAGGCCGAGATCCAGCCATATTGATCAATTGTTTTGCAGCATACGTTCGACAAAATCTAATCGGTCTTGTCCCCAGTATCCTTCCCCCTCTACCCGATACCAGGGCACACCAAAGACTTGCGCGGCAATCGCGTCGTCGGTATTGCGCTGTAACTCATCAGCCACTGCCTGACTGGCAGCGTGGTTGAGTAGCTCTTGTCCATTCAAGCCAACAGCGTTTGCGACGGCTATCAAGGTATCCGCGTCCGCGATATTTTTTTCTTCGGCCCAGCAGGCGCGGCCAAGGGCGCCGAGCAGCGCCATTGCCGAGTCCACGCCGTTCTGATGAAGGGCTGCGATGATCAGCTTCGAGCCAGGGTCACCTGCAACCGGGAAAAAAGCGGGATGAAGATTCAGCGGCATCTGCAGAAATTTGCTCCATCGCTCCAGCTCGGCAAGGCGATACGCCTGACGCTGTGCCGGCCGCTGGGCTACCGGTACACCGCCACTCGCAGCAAACACCTTCACCATATCGGTAGGTTTTAGTGCGACTTGTGCATGATGTCGTTTAAGGATAGCCCTAAAACGCTCATGCCCCATATAAGTCCATGGCGACTGAGGCGCAATGAAATACTCAACGATCTTTGCCAAGGGGTCTCTCCTGAACTGAGATGGTTAAACCGGTTTGATGATGACGAGGGCGACTGCGGCAAACATACCGATCACGGGCAACTCATTGAACCAGCGATACCAGACATGGGTTCGAACATTCTCGCCGCGTTCGAATGTATTTAGCAATCGCTTGCACAGGTGGTGATAAGCGATCAGCACCAGCACGATCAGCAGCTTTACATGCATCCAAAGGCTATCCTGCCCGACACCGTAGCCGAGCCACAGAATCAATCCGAGCGCGAGCGCAGGAATCATCAGAATGGTCATGAAGCGATAGAGCTTGTTCGCCATCAGCAGCAAACGTTGCGTGGCGGCTGAGTCTGTCTCCATCGCCAGATTGACGAAGATACGCGGCAAATAAAATAAACCTGCGAACCAGGACGCAATTAAAACAATGTGAACCGTCTTTATCCAGAGATACGCCATTGCTTAAATCCGTACCTCGCCATGGCCCAACACCACAAATTTTACCGAGGTGAGTCCTTCCAGGCCCACAGGGCCGCGTGCATGCAGCTTATCGTTGGAAATGCCGATCTCCGCACCAAGGCCGTACTCGAACCCGTCCGCAAAGCGCGTGGAGGCATTCACCATCACCGATGCAGAATCGACTTCGCGCAGAAACTGCAGCGCGCGCGAGTAATCTTCGGTAATGATGCTGTCGGTGTGCTGAGATGAGTAGGTGTTGATGAAGTCAATCGCCTCATCCACGCCCGAGACAATCTTCACCGAGAGAATCGCGCCGAGATATTCGGTGTGCCAGTCTTCTTCAGTGGCTGCTTTCAGCATCGGGTAGCCGGCGAGGAGCTGCATCGCTTCCGTATCGGCGCGCAGCTCTACCTGTTTTTCTGCGAATAATTTTGCCAGCTCCGGCAGCACACGCGGTGCAATATCACGCGCGACGATTAATGTTTCCATGGTGTTGCACGTGCCATAGCGATGGCATTTGGCATTGAATGCCACCGGTAGCGCTTTGGCGATATCGGCTTTGTCATCAATGTATACGTGACAGATACCATCCAGGTGCTTGATCATCGGTACCTTCGAATCTTTCATCAGGCGCTCAATCAAGCCCTTGCCACCGCGCGGCACGATCACGTCGATGAATTCCGGCATGGTGATCATCGCGCCGACGACAGCGCGGTCAGTGGTCTCAATGATCTGCACTGCCTCCGACGGCAAGCCAGCGCCAGCCAAACCTTCTTTGACTAATTTTGCCAGTGCCTGATTACAGTGAATCGCTTCTGATCCGCCCCGCAGTATGGTGGCGTTACCGCTCTTGATGCACAGGCCCGCTGCATCGACCGTCACGTTCGGGCGCGCTTCATAGATGATACCGATCACGCCTAGTGGTACGCGCATCTGGCCGACTTGTATGCCGCTCGGGCGGTATTTCATGTTGGTGATTTCACCGATGGGGTCGGGAAGTGCCGCAATTTGCTCCAGGCCCTCCGCCATGGTGGCGATCGCTTTTTCGGAAAGCGTTAATCGATCGACCAACGCAGCAGCAAGCCCATTCGCGCGAGCTGCGTCTAAATCTTTTTGATTTGCTGTAGTCAGCAAGGCGGCGTCGCGCCGAATAGCGGCGGCGATCAGTTGTAGCGCGCGGTTCTTCGCTGCGGTATCGGCCTTGGCCATCGCGCGCGATGCTTTACGCGCGGCTAGGCCGATGGTTGTCATGGTTTGTTGAAGTTCCATTGTTGTCATTTCCTAGCTACGACCAGTGCCAGCTGCAGTAATGCGTCCCAGGCATCGCCGGCGAAATCTTTGGCGCGTAATCCTTTGATCAGTCGATCGACTTGCGCCGCTTTACCGAGTGCACCGCGCAGGCTGGCAATGTTGGCGCGCGATACTGCCGGTGCCATCAGCCGCTCGCGCGGACCCCAAATCCGGTACTCCTTCAGCATGGCGGCGAGTGGGCGTCCTTCATCGCTACCGATTTTCAATTTCAGCAATGTGCGTATTTCTTCACTAATCGCCCACAGCACTAACGGTAGCGCTTCGCCTTCACCTTTCAAGCCATCCAGCATACGCGTGACGCGGCTGACATCGCCGGATAGCATCGCCTCCGACAGCTTGAATACATCGTAGCGTGCGACATTCAGCACCGCATCCTGAATTTGTTCGAGGGACAGCCGACCCTCAGGATACAGCAAGGCCAACTTACGGATCTCCTGGTGCGCGGCCAGCAGATTACCCTCGACCCGATCAACCATGAACTCTAGTGCTTGTTTATCCGCGCTCTGGCCTTGCGCCGCCAGCCGTTGACCTATCCAGCTTGCGAGCTGATGGCGCTCGATGTTCGCGATTTCTACATAAACCGCTTGCTTCTGCAGGGCGCTGACCCAGGCACTTTTTTGCGTCGCCCAGTCAAGCTTGGGTAGCGTGATCAGAGTCAGCGTGTCGCCTGCTTCATTACCGGAGCAGCCGGCCGCATAATCCTGCAGTGCCTGGCCACCTTCCTTGCCCGGTTTGCCATTGGGGATGCGCAGCTCGATCAGCTTGCGATCGCCAAACAAAGACATCGACTGCTGTACCGACAACAACTCAGGCCATTTGAAATAGCGCTCAGCCACCAGCACCTCGCGCTCCGAAAAGCCAGCGACGCGCGCCTTGGCGCGTATGCGATCTGCGGTCTCTAGCAGCAGTAGCTGCTCGTCACTACTAATAACGTAGAGCGGTGCCAGCGATTTTTCCAGGTGCGCATCGAGCGCGTCGGCACGTACCTGCATAAATTAAAGCTGCTCCGGCTTGACCCGCGCCAGCTGCCGCATGATCTGCGCCACCGCGTCGCGGCGCATGTCTTCGAAGGTCATGCGTTCTTCCTGCTCTTTCGCCAGTGCCTGCTCTTCACTATAGGGAAGGATGGATTGCAGCGCGATCTCGGGAGGTTGAAGCAGCTTTTTGTTTTCTGCGTCGGCGACCTCAAACCGAACCCGGTAGGTCAGGCTAAATTCGCGCACTTTGCCTTGCGCGTTCAGCGTTAGTACTTTTTTCTCTTGTATCTGCGATAGAACCCGCAAAGTAATCGGCGCAGATTTCGCATCCCCGGTCAGCTGCGTGTTGGTAGCTCGAATGATCGTGCGCAGATCACGCTCCAGCGGAGTACCCACCGGCGCATCCAGATAAAGCGCTTCAAAGCCAAGGCGCGTGTCTGGCGTCGAACCGCGCAACTGGAAGCCGCAGCCGGCGACCTGTATCGCCATCAGCAGAACAAAAAACCAGCGCGTGAACTTGTTCAATGCGTTCTCCCTCAGGCCACGATGTTCACCAGCTTACCCGGCACGATGATGATTTTTTTCGGTATACCTTCAACGAATTTCTTGACGTTGTCGTCACCAAGCGCCGCGGCCTCGATGCTCGCTTTATCAGCAGCTTTAGCGATAGTGATCTTGCCGCGCAGTTTGCCATTGACTTGCACCATCAGCTCGATGTGCGATTGCTCCAGCGCAGCGCCATCGACCTGCGGCCACGGGGCATCGAGCAAATCACCATGCGCTTTTGCGTAGCCCAAAGCCGTCCATAGCGTATGGGTCAGATGCGGTGCCACCGGGTATAGAACGCGCAAGAAGATACTCACGCATTCGCCGAGTGCCGCGCGTGCTGCCGGGCCAGCGTGAAGCGTTGTCGCCTCCAGCAGGTTCAGCATTTTCATCGAGGCCGACACCACGGTGTTGTACTGAATGCGGCTGTAATCATGGTCGGCCTGCTGCAGCAGCTTGTGCATCTCAAGCCGCAGTGACTTGATGTCCGCTGCATCGGTTGCGCCGACGCTCAGTACCGGATCGAGATCGGCGGCATGTGAGTGCGCATAATTCCAGACGCGACGCAGAAAGCGATGCGCGCCTTCGACACCCGCGCCCGACCATTCCAGCGTTTGCTCGGGTGGTGAGGCAAACATCGTGAATAATCGCGCAGTGTCGGCGCCGTACTGATCAATAATGGCTTGCGGATCAATACCGTTATTTTTACTCTTCGACATTTTCTCCGTGCCACCGATCTGCACTGCTTGACCATCGCTGCTCAAGGCGGCCGATACCGGACGACCCTTATCGTCGAAAGTCAGCGCTACATCTTCGGGGTTGAACCAGGTTTTTTTGCCGGCGCTGTCTTCACGGTAGTAGGTTTCATTCAACACCATGCCTTGGGTCAGCAAATTCACGAAGGGCTCATCAAACTTGACCAGCCCGAAGTCGCGCATCACCTTGGTCCAGAAGCGGGCATATAAAAGATGAAGCACCGCGTGTTCGATACCACCGATGTACTGATCCATCGGCATCCAGTAGTCATTGCGCGCATCTACCATGGCATCGTTCGAGCCCGGCGAGCAGTAGCGCATGTAATACCAGGATGAATCAACAAAGGTATCCATGGTGTCGGTCTCGCGCTGCGCAGCTTTGCCGCAGCTCGGGCAATCGACCTTCAGAAATTTTTCATGTTTGTTGAGCGGGTTGCCGCTACCGTCGGGCACGCAATCTTCCGGCAGCACCACGGGCAAATCTTTTTCGGGTACTGGTACGTCACCGCAAGCCTCGCAGTGAATCATCGGAATCGGCGTGCCCCAGTAGCGCTGACGTGAAATTCCCCAGTCGCGCAGCCGGAAGGTCACTTTTTTCTCGCCCGTGCCTTGTGCGGCAAGGTCATGCGCCACAGCGTCGACGGCGGCTTGATAGCTCAAGCCATCATATTTACCCGAGTTGACACAGATGCCGTGATCTTTATCGGCGTACCACTCTTGCCAGGCATCGGTGCTGTAAGTCTTGCCCTCGATCGCGATCACGGGTTCGATCGGTAATTGGTATTTCTTGGCGAAGGCGAAGTCACGCTCATCATGCGCCGGCACGCCCATCACAGCGCCATCACCATACGTGATCAGCACATAGTTGCCGACCCATACTTCGACTTGCTTGCCAGTGATGGGATGTGTCACGAACAAGCCCGTCGGCATGCCTTTCTTTTCCATCGTCGCCATGTCGGCTTCGATCACGCTACCTTGTTTGCATTCATTGATGAATGCCGCGATTGCAGGGTTATTGCTCGCTGCATGTGTTGCCAGCGCGTGCTCCGGTGCTACCGCGCAGAAGGTCACACCCATGATGGTGTCAGCGCGGGTGGTGAACACCCATAATTTACCGTCGCTGATCAGCTGTCCATCACTACTTTTGATCTGATGCGGAAAGGCAAACCGCACGCCGGTTGATTTGCCGATCCAGTTGGCTTGCATGATGCGCACGCGCTCCGGCCAGCCGGGGAGTTTGTGTTCAACGCAATCCAGTAACTCTTCTGCGTAATCGGTGATGCGGACGTAGTACATCGGGATCTCGCGCTTTTCGATCAGCGCGCCTGAGCGCCAGCCACGGCCATCAATCACCTGTTCATTCGCGAGCACGGTTTGATCGACCGGATCCCAGTTCACGGTACCGGTTTTACGATAGATGATGCCCTTCTCGAGCATCTTCAGGAACATCCACTGATTCCATTTGTAATACTCCGGGCTACAGGCGGCCATCTCGCGTGACCAGTCAATCGCAAGACCCATGGCTTGCATCTGCTGTTTCATGTGCGCGATGTTGGCGTAGGTCCATTGCGCTGGTGGCACGCCATTCGCCATGGCGGCATTTTCGGCGGGCATGCCGAACGCATCCCAGCCCATCGGCATCAGTACGTTATAGCCTTTCATGCGTAGCTGACGCGCCATCACGTCATTGATGGTGTAGTTGCGCACATGGCCCATATGCAGCTTGCCGGACGGATAAGGCAGCATCGAGCAAGCGTAGAATTTTTTCTTCAGATTGCCTTGGGCATCGCGCGCACGCTCAACCACCTTGTAGGCGTCAATCGCTTGCCAGTGTTCGCGCGCGTTGCGCTCGATATCTGCCGGGCTGTATTTGTCTTGCGTGGATTGATCTACAGCATTCACTTAGCGACTCACATCTTTTGGATTGGTGACGAAACCGATTTTTGTCATGCCATTGGTTTGCGCGGCTGACATGACTTGCGCGATGATTTCGTAGCGGGTGGATTTATCAGCACGTAGTTGTAGTTCTGGCTGCGGTTTTTTTTGCGCAGCGGTTGAGAAGCGTGTACCCAACTCATCCAGGCTGATCGCCGTGTTGTTCCAGAACAGTTTGCCTTCTGCGTTGATCGATAGCGTGATGCTTTCCGGCTTATCGGGTGCCGGTGCCGATGACGCAGTCGGTAGCTCAAGCTTGACCGCATGCGTGAACAGCGGCGCGGTGATGATAAAAATTACCAGCAGCACCAGCATCACATCCACCATCGGCGTGACATTAATTTCTGCCATGGGTGCCTGGTGGCCGTTGTCGTTGAATCCGCCGAATGCCATGATGGTCTCCTTGCTTAGCTCAAGCGACCGCGTGCGGTACCGATGCGCGCGCCGGTGGTCAGGAAAGCATGCAGATCATGCGCGAACGCATCCAGCTCGCCTAAAGTGACCCGATTGACACGGGTGAATGCGTTGTAGCCGAGCACCGCTGGAATCGCTACCACCAAACCGATCGCGGTCATGATGAGCGCCTCACCTACCGGGCCGGCAACTTTGTCAATTTGAATGGTGCCGGCCATCGCCACTGCCGCCAGCGCATGGTAAATACCCCACACGGTACCAAACAGCCCGACGAATGGCGCGGTGGACCCTACGGAAGCGAGCAGCGTGAGCCCGCTTTCCAGTCGCTGCGAGACGCGGTTAATCTGCTGACGCAAGGTGCGCGTGACGAGCTCGCCTTGGTCAACATTCGCGTTCAATGAGCTGCTATTGGCTTTAACCTTGACCGCATCGACTGCGTGCGTTGCCAACGGCGAGTACACCTTCTCGGTATCGGCCTGGCTCAACACAGCGATCGCATCATCCATGCTGGGCGCATCCCAAAAATGCTCAACAGCGTCAGCGCTCTTGCGAATGCGCCATGAGATCCAGGTTTTGGAGAGGATGTAGTACCAGCTCGCGATCGACATGATCAGCAACAGGTAGGCAACGCTGTGCGTTACGGCGTCGCCCTGCGCCCAGTAGTGTGCGAAGCCGAGGCTTTGGGTCATGGTGTCATTCATGGTGGTTCAGTTGGGGGGTTTGAAGGTGATGGGAACTTCGTAAGATTTATCGACCGCTTTGCCGTCTACCGTGGCGGGGTTGAAGCGCCAGGTTTTTACGGCATCCGCAGCGGCGCGGTCCAGTCGCGCAAAGCCACTCGAGGATTTTACTTCCACCTCGCTAGCGCTACCGTCGCTCTTCACCATCACGGTCAACACGACGGTGCCTTCTTCGCCCAGCCGCTGCGACATTTTTGGATACTCCGGCTTGCGATTAGCCGCCGCGTAGCTCGCCGAGATACTTACCTCGGTACGGGCCGTGGTCTTTGGCGCCGGGGGAGCCGGTGGCGCTGGGGGTGTTGGCGGCGGCGCAACCGCGGCCGGCGCTTGCGGCGCGGCCACCGGCGGTGGTGGCGTGTCGACTTTTACCGGCTCCGCTTTGGGCGCTGGCTTGGGCGGCTCGGGCTTCGCTGGCTCAGGCTTGGGCGGTTCCGGCGTGGGCTCGGGTTTAGGCGGCTCAGGCTTGGGTGGCTCGGGTTTAGGCGGTTCGGGCTTGGGTGGTTCCGGCTTCGGCGGCTCGGGCTTGGGCGGCTTCGGTTTTGGTGGCTCCGGCGGCGGTGGCTCTGGCTTGGGCGGCGGAGTTAGTAGCTGCACGACGACTGCGGGCGGCTCAATGTCTGTGCGCGGGTGCTCCAGCGCACCTGACAGCACCAGCGCAATCATCGCCAGATGCAGCGCGATCGCGACAGCAAGCGCGGATGGCCTCATGTTTGACACGGCACGCTCCCGCTGCGACTCAGCGCAGCCCGAGCACGTCCTGCATGTCGTACAGGCCAGTGGCTTTGTGCTGCAGGAAGCGAGCGGCGCGTAAGCTGCCGTGCGCGTAGGTCACGCGGCTGGATGATTTGTGCGTGATCTCGATACGCTCACCAATGCCTGCAAACAACACTGTGTGATCACCGACGATATCGCCGCCTCGGATGGTCGCGAACCCAATCGATGAAGGGTCGCGCTCGCCGGTGACGCCCTCACGGGCGAATACGCCGACTTGCTTCAGGTCGCGCCCAAGGGCTTGTGCCACCACTTCACCCATTTTCAGTGCGGTACCCGAAGGCGCATCAACTTTATGGCGATGGTGCGCTTCGATGATTTCTATGTCGTACCCATGCGAGAAGCTCTTGGCCGCCAGCTCGAGTAGCTTCATGGTGACGTTTACTCCAACGCTCATGTTGGGTGCGAACACAATCGCGGTGCGTGTCGACGCCGCTTCGATCTCGGCCTTGCCGGCATCATCAAAGCCGGTGGTGCCAATAATCATTTTGATGCCGTGTGCTGCGCAGTAGGCCAGGTGCGCCAACGTACCGGCCGGGCGTGTGAAATCGATCAGGTACTCGGAATCGGCAAGCCCGATATCAAACGCTGATTCGATAGTGACGCCCAGCGTGCGGCCCAGGGCGCTGCCGGCATCAGCCCCCAAGCCGGGCGCGCCAGCGACATCGAGCGCGCCGCTGAGCTGGGTGTCGGGGCCGGCATCAATAGCCTCGATCAGCATCCGGCCCATGCGGCCGGAGGCGCCGGCCACTGCAATCTTCAGTGGTTTCATGGGGTCTTGATCAGCCTTATTTCTTGGGCGCAGCGATCAGCTGCAAGTATTCTTTTTCGTTGGGGAGCTCGGCGCCATCAAAGTGCGATACCCGTCCCTCTTTGAAGTGCACCGCCACGTGGCTGGTTGTCACCGTGCCATCACCGCGCTTGAGCAGGAAAGGGTAGTCCCAGCGGTCGGGGTGAAACACATCATTAAGTAGCGGCGTGCCAAGCAGGAAGCGAACTTGCGCAGGTGTCATACCGACCTGAAGCTGCGCCACCTGCTCTTTCGAAATGAAATTGCCTTGCTGTGTGTCTGGTCGGTAGACCGGTAGCACACCGAACAATTTACTTTGCTGTACCCGCTGCGTCACACCGGCGGGAGCTGCCTCGGGTGCTTGCTCAGCGCTGAATAGCTTGCTGACGCAGCCGCACAGCATTAAAGGCAACATGATGACCGCGGCAGCGGTGTAACGACGAGGCAGTTGGGAGAACAGCTGGGGCATGATGAGGACGTTAAAATAGCGTCAAACGCGAAACACTATATGATAAGGCAGTTCACGCTACTCACCGATAAATCATGCCGCGTCACACTCCCGATCTGAAATCGAGCGGGCTGAAAGCCACGCTGCCCCGGCTGAAGATTCTGGAAATTTTCCAGTGCAGCTTGGTCCGGCATTTATCGGCAGAAGATGTCTACAAGCAGCTACTGGCAGAAAATCTTGATGTCGGACTGGCAACCGTCTACCGTGTGTTGACACAGTTCGAGCAAGCCGGGCTGCTATCGCGCAATCATTTCGAGTCCGGTAAGGCGGTGTTCGAGCTCAATTTAGGCGCTCACCATGATCATTTGGTGTGCCTCGATTGCGGCTTGGTAGAAGAATTTTTCGATGAAGAGATCGAAAAACGTCAGCACAATATTGCCGCAGAGCGTGGCTTCAAGCTGGCAGAGCACGCACTTTCGCTCTACGGCAACTGCACCAAACAAGATTGCCCGCATCGCAGCGGCAGATAGCTATTCTGCATAGTTCAGTACCGAGGCTTGCGCTCAAGGATGTGACAGGGCGTTAGATAACAAGCGCGCCGTAATATCGACAATCGGAATCACGCGCTCATAAGCCATCCGGGTTGGTCCGATCACGCCCAAGGTGCCAACGATTCGACCATTCGATTCATAAGCGGCGGTGACGATACTCATCTCGTCGAGCGGGACCAGCGTTGATTCGCCACCAATAAAAATTTGCACGCCGCTCGCTTTGCTGGAAGTATCCAGCAAGGCAGCAAGACTGGTTTTTTGATCAAACAGATCAAACATCTTGCGCAGAGAGCCCATGTTCGACGCTAGTTCGGACACCGACAGCAAGTTGCGCTCGCCGGAAATCACAACTTCGTCCTCGCCTTCATTCATCGCATCGCTGCCCGCTTCTACCGCGGCCTGCATCAGCTGCGTGATGTCATCGCGCAGCTGACGTAATTCATCGTTGAGCTTGATGCGAACTTCATCGAAAGGTAATCCAGCGTAGTGCTGGTTGATGTAATTCGCCGCCTGCACCAGCTCTGAGGGTGAGTAGTCGTGTGTGGTCAGCAGCAGCCGGTTTTGTACGTCGCCATTCGGCGCCACAATCACCAGCAGGATACGTTTTTCAGAGAGCCGCAAGAACTCGATTTGCTGAAACGTGCCTTCGCGCCGAGGCGCCAGCACGACGCCCGCGAATTGCGATAACTGTGAAAGCACTTGTGCTGCACTAGCGATCGTTTTTTGTGCGGACAAACCGGCGTGCAGCTTGGATTCGACAGTACTTTCATCAATCGCTTGTACGGTGAGCAAGCTATCGACAAACAATCGGTAGCCGCGCGGGGTCGGAATTCTTCCTGCTGACGTGTGCGGGCTGGCCACAAGCCCAAGCTCCTCCAGATCCGACATGATGTTGCGGATCGTTGCCGGCGATAGATCCAAGCCGGAAATTCGCGCCAGAGCACGCGAACCCACGGGTTGGCCATCAGCGATGTAACGTTCAACCAGTGCCTTGAGCAGCGTTTGTGCGCGATTATCGAGTTGCATGAGCTTATTCTATCGGGCGTGGACGCGTGATTCCAGAGACGAGTGCAATTATGGTCTAATCGACAGCATGTCGACACCGCCGTCCTTTCCCACGACCGCAATTATCGGTAAGCATGGTGACCCACCGGCGGTCGAGGATTTGCTGTCGCTTGCGCGTTTTTTAGAGCAGCGCGGGCACCACGTGGTGTTCGAGTCGGCGACGGCAGTTGATCTGGGTCGGCCGGCCGCACAAGCGCTGACGCCTGAGCAGATCGGGGCGCAGGCGCAGCTCGCGATTGTGGTGGGCGGCGACGGCACCATGCTCGGCATCGCCCGGCAACTGGCGCCGTACCGGGTACCGCTGATCGGCGTCAACCAAGGGCGGCTCGGCTTCATGACCGACATACCGGCCGAGCGAATGCTGCCGGTGCTGGGTGAAATGCTGGATGGTCGGGTTGAATCTGAGCAGCGCTGCTTGCTGGAGGGCACCGTGATCCGAGAGGGTCAACCCAGCTTTCAGGGCCTGGCATTCAATGACGTGGTGGTAGCGCGCGGTACCGGCGCCGGCATGATCGAGCTGCGGGTGACGGTGGACGGGCACTTCATGTACAACCAGCGCTCCGACGGGCTGATTGTCTCTACGCCCACCGGGTCTACCGCCTACGCGCTGGCAGCGGGTGGGCCCATACTGCAGCCCCAGCTCGGCGGCATCGTGATGGTGCCGATTGCGCCGCACGCGCTGTCTAACCGACCGATCGTGTTATCCGATGATCGTGAAATAGAAATTGAGCTATCCAGCGGCCGCGACTGTAGTGTGAACTTTGACATGCAGTCGGTGATTACCTTGCAGGTGCATGATCGTGTCGTACTGAAACGCTCACGCTACACCGTGACCTTTCTGCATCCGCTCGGTTGGAGTTATTTCGATACGCTGCGCGAGAAGTTGCACTGGAATGAGTACCCGTCGACCTCCGGTCAATTAAAATAACTGTTTTTCTGCTCGCCTCGCTAATGCTGCGCTCGCTCGCAATTCGTGACTTTGTCATTGTCGACTTGGTCGAACTTGATGTGTCGTCGGGTTTCACGGTATTTACTGGTGAGACCGGTGCTGGTAAATCTATTTTGATCGATGCGCTGACGCTGGCGTTGGGTGGTCGCGCAGACGCTAGCGTAGTGCGCGAAGGCGCGACGCGTGCCGATATCGTGGCCGAGTTCGGCGGCGAGCTAGACCCCTCATTACAAAGCTGGCTAAGCGAGCATGCTTTTGATAGCGAAGAAAACACACTATTGCTGCGCCGTGTGATCGATAACTCGGGTAAGTCAAAAGCCTTCATCAATGGCGTGACTGCCACTATCACTCAGCTACGTGAGCTGGGCGAGACGCTGGTAGATATTCATGGCCAGCACGCCCATCAGTCGCTGCTGCGTGCCGACGCGCAGCGTCAGCTGCTCGATGCGCACGCCGGATTACACGACAAGGTGAAGGAAGTGGGTGCTGCTTTCAAGCAGTGGCGCGCGATCACCCGGCAGCGCGAGGAATTTGAGCTTGACACCAAGCAGGCGCTGCTCGAGCGTGAGCGGCTGGAGTGGCAAGTGAGCGAGTTGCAGAAGCTATCGCCGCAGCCGGGCGAGTGGGCTGAGGTATGCAGCGAGCATAGCCGGCTGTCGCATGCCGCGAGTCTGATTGAAGGTGCGCAGCAGGCGCTGGATGCGCTGTCGGAATCTGACGCAACCCCGATGCTGTCGCACCTCATCACCATAGAGCAGCGGCTTGGCAAGTTGGTGGATATTGATGACAAGTTGAAGCCCGTAGTCGATGCTATCGAGCCGGCACGCATTCAGCTGCAAGAGGCCGTCTATGCCTTGAATGATTATCTGGGGCGTATCGAGCTGGATCCGGCACGGCTGCGTGTGGTCGAGGCGAGAATGGAGTCGTTGCACTCCGCTGCGCGTAAGTTTCATGTGGCACCGGAAGAATTACCGAGAGAATTCGAGCAGCTTGCTGCGCGCTTGCGGCAGCTATCTGGTGCTACCGATATTGACGCGCTGCACGCACAAGAGAAACAACTTGAAGAGTCCTTCCAGGCCAGCGCCAAGCAGCTATCCAAAGCGCGCGCTGCGGCCGCTAAATCCCTATCGGCTGCGGTCACCAAAGCGATGCAAGACCTTTCCATGAGTGGCGGCCGTTTCGAGATTACATTACACGCGGCTGAACCAGCGGCCCACGGTCTCGAGCAGGTTGAGTTTTTGGTCGCCGGCCACACGGGTACCACCCCGCGCCCGCTGGCAAAAGTGGCCTCCGGTGGCGAGTTGGCGCGTATCTCATTGGCTATCTCGGTGATTGCTTCCAGCGCGACAGCGACCCCAACCCTGATCTTCGATGAGGTGGACAGCGGTATCGGGGGCGCAGTGGCCGAGGTGGTGGGGCGCTTGCTGCGCAAGCTTGGGCAAGACCGGCAAGTGCTGTGCGTCACCCACCTGCCGCAGGTGGCCAGCCAGGGCTCTCAGCATTTCCAGGTCAGTAAAGGCGCCGCGCCCGATGGCCGCACCGTGTCGCGAATCAGCCCGCTGGCCGGCGCCGAGCGCGTCGAAGAAATTGCGCGTATGCTCGGCGGCCTTGAGATCACCGCAACCACGCGCAAACACGCCAGAGAGCTGCTGGCCTCCTAAGAATTTTCAATCTTGACGTGAAGCAGGCGTCAACGGCGCCCGGCAACTAATGCGATGAAGGTATTACCCGCGCAGTAGCGCTCCGCTTGCGTGAAGAAGAAAGACAGAAAGGTATTTCCGATGGGTTTTAACGCTGAACCAACCTACCGACACGGTACCGTGGGCAAGGTGGGCATCATTCTCGCCAATTTGGGGACGCCGGACGCGCCCACCCCCGAGGCGGTACGTGCCTACCTTAAAGAATTCTTGTCAGATCCGCGCGTAGTAGAGATCCCGAGAGCGATCTGGTGGTTCATCCTGAATGGCATCATCTTGCCGTTTCGGTCGCGTCAATCGGCGCATAAATATGCATCGATCTGGACCGACGAAGGCTCGCCGCTCAAGCTGCATACTGAGCAACAAGCGCACGCGTTGCAAGCCGAGTTGAGCCGCCGCTCGCTCTCAATTCAAGTGGCTTATGGCATGCGCTACGGCAGTCCGTCGATTCCGGATGTGCTCGAGCAACTGAGAGCGCAAGGCTGTGACCGTATTCTGGTGTTACCGGCCTACCCGCAGTACTCGGGTACCACCACCGCCTCCGTGTTCGATGCATTGTTTCAGCATCTATCGAAAGTGCGCAACGTACCCGAGCTGCGCCTGATTCGTCACTACCACGACGACCCCGGCTATATCGACGCATTGGCAGATACCGTACGAGTGCACTGGGCGCAGCATGGACGACCCGACAAGCTTGTGATGAGTTTTCACGGCGTTCCCAAGCGCACCCTGTTGCTCGGTGACCCCTACCACTGCCAGTGCCACAAAACCGCGCGCTTGCTTGCCGAGCGCTTGGGCATCAGCAAGAGCGACTACGTCGTGACCTTTCAGTCGCGCTTCGGACGCGCCGAGTGGTTACAGCCCTACACCGCGCCAACGCTGCAGCAGCTCGCAGGTAGTGGCGTGGGTCGGGTAGATCTAATTTGCCCCGGCTTCACCAGCGATTGTCTTGAAACGCTGGAAGAAATTGCGATGGAGGCGAAAGAAGATTTCCTCGCCGCCGGCGGCAAGAGCTTCCACTACATTCCCTGCCTCAATGAGTCACCGAGCTGGATTTCCGCAATGGCGGCGCTGATCGAAGCGCACACGGGTGGCTGGCCGGTATCCACCGCCTCGGAGCAGCAACAAGCGCGGCAGGCAGATGCAGACATTGGAAGGGGGCAAGCACTCGCCCTGGGTGCCCTCGACTAGAACCTGACTGAGTTGGGTCGGTGGCGGTGTTGGCGCACGTTCGTCACCGTCAAAGGTGGCTTGCCTTGAAAAGTTCCACATTATCCCCATATCTCCGGCAGTGCTTTGCAAGTCTATGTATTTACTGGAGATTTTATGACCCAAGGCGAACAGCGGCCGAATCCAGAGGAAGCCCAGCCGGTGCCCGAGTCGGCCTCAGAACCAACCCATGCGGCGCATGGTGCGCCGGAGGCGGCTGGTTTGCATGACGAGAGTCTTGGCGTGGGAGGCTTGCTGACAGCGCAGCTGATTGAGGCGCAGAGCAAGCTGGCCGAGATGAAAGACGCGTATCTGCGTGCCAAAGCAGAAGCCGACAATACCCGGCGTCGTGCGCAAGAAGATATTGCGAAGGCGCACAAGTTTGCGATCGAGTCGTTTGCCGAGTCCTTGCTGCCGGTGAGAGACAGCCTCGAGATGGCGCTGAAGGTAGAGACGCCATCGATCGATTCCCTGAAAGAGGGCGTCGATATGACCCTCAAGCAATTGGTCGCGGCGTTTGACAAGCATCGTCTGGTCGAGGTGAACCCGCAGCCGGGCGAGAAACTCGATCCGATGAAGCATCAGGCGATTTCAATGGTGCCGGCGGAGCAGGAGGCCAACACGATTGTTAGCGTGCTGCAGAAGGGCTACATGATTTCTGATCGTTTGCTGCGTCCGGCACTTGTGACCGTGTCGCAGGCTGCTTGAAAAGTAATGTGCCTACCGCATATCAGAACATACTCAGTATCTAAACTGTTTCAGATTCATAAGGAATTTTCATCATGAGTAAAGTCATCGGCATTGACCTCGGGACTACCAACTCCTGTGTCGCGATCATGGAGGGCAATCAGCCGAAAGTGATCGAGAACTCCGAGGGTGCGCGCACCACGCCCTCCATCATTGCGTACCAAGACGACGGCGAGATTTTGGTCGGCGCACCCGCCAAGCGACAGGCGGTCACTAACCCAACGAATACCCTGTTTGCGGTCAAGCGCTTGATTGGTCGCAAGTTTGAAGAAAAGGAAGTGCAGAAAGACATCGGCCTGATGCCTTATGAAATCGTGAAGGCCGATAACGGTGACGCGTGGGTGTTGGCGCGTGACAAGCGCCTGGCGCCGCCGCAGGTTTCCGCAGAAGTTCTGCGCAAAATGAAAAAAACTGCCGAAGATTATCTCGGCGAAGAAGTCACCGAGGCCGTTATCACGGTACCGGCTTACTTCAACGATGCGCAGCGCCAGGCAACCAAAGATGCTGGTCGTATTGCCGGTCTGGATGTGAAGCGCATCATCAACGAGCCCACCGCCGCAGCGCTCGCATTCGGCCTAGACAAATCAGGCAAGGGCGATCGCAAGATCGCGGTCTATGACCTTGGTGGCGGCACCTTTGACGTATCCATCATCGAGATCGCTGATGTGGACGGTGAGATGCAGTTCGAAGTGCTCTCCACCAACGGTGACACCTTCCTGGGTGGTGAAGATTTTGATCAGCGTCTGATCGATCACATTATTGAAGAGTTCAAAAAGATCAATGGCCTTGATCTGGCGAAAGACCCGATCGCGCTACAGCGTATCAAGGCATCCGCTGAGCGTGCCAAGATCGAGCTTTCATCGTCGCAGCAAACTGAAATCAACGAGCCCTACATCGCAATGGCGAACGGCGCGCCGGTGCACTTGACGCTGAAGATCACGCGCGCCAAGTTGGAGTCATTGGTCGAGGACTTGATTTCGAACACCATCGAGCCTTGCCGCATCGCGATCAACGACGCTGGTGTCAAGGTGGCTGACATCGACGATGTGATTTTGGTCGGTGGTCAGAGCCGTATGCCGAAAGTTCAAGAGAAGGTCAAAGAGTTCTTCGGTAAAGAGCCGCGCAAAGACGTAAACCCTGACGAGGCAGTGGCGGTTGGTGCTGCGATTCAAGGTGCGGTGCTGTCAGGTGATCGTAAAGACTTGCTGCTTCTGGATGTGACACCACTGTCGCTCGGTATCGAGACGCTGGGTGGCGTGATGACCAAGATGATCAAGAAGAACACCACGATTCCGACCAAGTTCAGTCAGGTGTTCTCCACTGCTGAAGATAACCAGCCAGCCGTGACCATTAAGGTGTACCAGGGCGAGCGCGAAATGGCTTCGGGTAACAAGGCGCTGGGTGAATTCAACCTTGAAGGTATTCCACCGTCACAGCGTGGCATGCCTCAGATCGAAGTGACCTTCGATATCGACGCCAACGGTATCTTGCATGTGTCCGCTAAAGACAAGGCGACTGGCAAGGAGAACAAAATCACCATCAAGGCAAATTCCGGCCTGACTGAGGACGAGATCCAACGCATGGTGCGTGACGCCGAGGCCAATGCTGCCGAAGATCACCGCTTGAAGGAATTAGCCGAGTCGCATAATCAAGGTGATGCGCTGGTGCACTCAACCAAAAAAGCGCTCACCGAGCATGGCGATAAGCTGGAGTCGGGTGAAAAAGAAAAGATTGAGGCAGCGATCAAAGAGCTGGAAGAGACCTTGAAGGGTACCGATAAGGCGGCGATTGATGCCAAGATCGAGGCCTTGTCGACGGCGGCACAAAAACTCGGCGAAAAAATGTATGCCGATATGCAGGCGCAGCAAGCGGCGGCGGGTGCAGGTGCTGCTTCGCCTGAAACGGCTACTGCAGGTGCTGGCGCGAAAGCCGCACAAGACGATGTGGTCGATGCCGACTTCAAGGAAGTGAAGGACAAGTAATTACCACTGCGCGCAGCGAGGCTGTGTTGCTTATGCCGGGTCGGGGCGTTTTGTTCCGCCCGGTTTTTTGCTTGGATAGGGTCCGCCCTGTTCGATCGTAGTCAGGATATTCAACCATGGCAAAACGCGATTTTTACGAAACGCTCGGTGTAGCGAAGAACGCTTCGGACGAAGAAATCAAAAAGGCCTATCGCAAGCTCGCCATGAAATACCATCCGGATCGCAACCCGGATAGCAAGCAGGCAGAAGACAAATTCAAAGAGGCGAAAGAGGCCTACGAGATGCTGTCTGATCCGCAAAAGCGAGAAGCCTATGACCGCTTTGGTCACGCCGGTGTAGACCCCAACGTGGGCGGTGCCGGCGGCGCGGGTGCGGGCTTTGGTGGTGGTTTTTCTGATGCCTTCGGCGACATATTCGGCGATATCTTTGGTGGTGGCGGACGCCAGCGCGGTGGCCCGCAGGTGTATCGCGGCGCTGATCTTCGCTACAACCTTGACATCACACTCGAACAAGCAGCGAATGGTTTCGAGACGACGATCCGGGTGCCGTCATGGGATGAGTGTGAGACCTGTCACGGCTCTGGCGCAAAACCGGGTACCTCACCCACCACGTGCGCTACTTGCGGTGGTCATGGCCAGGTGCGTATGCAGCAAGGTTTCTTCAGCATTCAGCAGACCTGTCCGAAGTGTCATGGTTCCGGCAAGGTGATCCCTGATCCTTGTAATCCGTGTAGTGGTTCGGGCCGGGTTAAACGTAATAAAACCCTGGAAGTCAAAATTCCGGCGGGTATTGATGACGGCATGCGGATTCGCTCCACCGGCAATGGCGAGCCTGGCATGAACGGCGGCCCACCGGGCGACTTGTACGTTGAAATTCACATCAAGCAGCACGGCGTGTTTCAGCGTGATGGTGATGACCTGCACTGCGAGATGCCGATCTCATTTGCCAAGGCAGCGCTCGGTGGTGAGATCGAGGTGCCGACGCTGTCGGGTAAAGTGTCGTTCAGCGTGCCTGAAGGTACTCAAAGCGGTAAAACTTTCCGCTTGCGCAGTAAAGGTATTAAAGGCGTTCGCTCCGGATTCCCCGGCGATCTGTTCTGCCACGTTGTGGTCGAGACGCCAGTCAAGCTAACCGACCGTCAAAAAGAATTACTGCGTGACTTTGATCAACTCACCACCGAGGGTGGCGCCAAGCATAGCCCGCAGAGCAAGAGTTGGATGGATAAGGTCAAGGAATTCTTCGAATAAGCGAGAACCCGACTCGCCGTGTTGCGCAATCTGCATACAGATGTGCACATTTCAATTACAACGCGAGATTCCTGACCTCGAGCGCTAGACTCGCCGCTTCCTCAGTCATCTTAGGTCTCAACCATGGTGATGCAAGAAGCGAATGCGCTGTCTGTGCTGAACAAGCCGCTGCAGCGCTTATGGCAAGCAGTGCTGCTCTACCATAAGGGCCGACGAAATAGCGAGCTCGAGCAGTCCATTGTAAGGATTTTGATCGGCGCTATGCTGATGTACTACTTCGAGTACATCAGCGACTCGATCAAGATGGCGACTCCCAGGCTGAGTATCGATCTCTGGCTGGTGGTCGCTTTTTTCTTGTTTGCCTCCGTATCGATTTGCGTGAGTATTTTGCTCAAGCCGACTGAGGTACCGATCCGCCGCGCATTCGCCATTCTGTTAGATACCGGCGCCCTGACGCTATTGCTCACTGTCGGTGGTGTACACGCTGCGCCGCTGTACTTCCTGTATCTCTGGATAATTATTGGTAATGGCTTTCGTTTCGGGCAAAAATATTTACTGATATCGCTACTGTTTACCCAAGTCGGGTTCGGTATTGTTATTTGGGTAGAGCCCTACTGGTCTGCAGAAAAAAATCTTTCTATAGGCCTATGGCTTGGCACGCTGCTGATTTCGATGTACTTCAATCTGCTGGTCGGCCGTTTATTTGCTGCATTAGACCAGGCCAATAGCGCCAACCTGGCAAAGCGCCAGTTCATCTGTGCAGTAAGCCATGTGTTGCGTACACCGTTGAATGCGATCATCGGTATGGTCGATTTATTAAAAAGTACCAAGATCGATCGCGAACAGCGCGACATGCTTGATTGCATGACAACGACCTCGCAGCTCATGCTCTCCCAGATTGAAGATGTGCTTGATTTCTCAAAAATAGAAGCCGGCAAAATGGGTGTCGAGCAAGTAGAGTTTGATCTTTACGCGCTCATAGAAAACATACTGACAGTATTTAGCTATCGAATAGACCCCAAAGCGGTGCGCTTGATACGGCAGATTGATTGTCATGTGCCTCCCGTAGTGCGTGGTGATCCCCACCACCTTCGGCAAATACTGATTAACTTGCTGGGGAATGCAGTCAAGTTCACCGAGCAAGGCACGATTGCTCTCAGGGTTCGCCTACACACCTTGCGTGCCGAGGGTGCCGAGCTATCTTTTGCGATTGAAGATACGGGTATCGGCATACCGGAGCCGGTACAAGGCCAAATCTTTGAGAGTTTCACGCAGGCACACAGCGCCACTGCCAGGAAATATGGCGGTACCGGGTTAGGAACAACGATATGCAAGCAGCTGGTTGAGCTGATGGGTGGACGCATTGGCTTACGGAGCCGTCCCGGCGTGGGTACCGAGTTTTGGTTTGAGCTTCCGTTTGGTCGGGTTTTGGCAATTGACGATACCTGCCTGCTCAGCCGCGCACCGAGCATGATTATCGACCCTGAAGGTGCTTGCTGGCGTCTCGCCAAAGATTTGGCTTTTCTGGGAAAAGTACTGCCACGAACCGTTCGCGATCTGGATGAGGCTGAGTCGGTACTGACGCATGCGAAGTTACATGGCGCACCGATCTCCATGATCTTTTTGCGTGTTTCGAAGGCCGGCCACGGCGATACGCAGTCTCTCCGTACTTGGATGGCTGAAGCGGTTCGGCGGCTCGTACAGTACGACAGTGATGGCTCATTGATCTTGGTTATGGTGCCAACTGCCGACTTATCGATCGATGAGGCAAACTGCCTTGCGGAGCAGCTAGGATTTTTTACTGTGCTGCCTTTGTTATTTAGCCTGGATCACCTGCGGCATTTACTTCATGCGCAATCAGCCGCACTTATACCTGAGGCTAGATTGCGTCACTCATCGTCAGTAGTCGTGCCCGCGGTTGGCACTGGTAATTCTTTTGTTTTTGAAGAGACATCAGATAGCCTCGGTCAGCATGATGATGGCTTATCGATATTAGTCGTTGAAGATAATCCAACAAACCGTAAAGTTTTACAAAAAATATTACAACGTGCTGGGCATCGCTGCGTACTGGCAAATGATGGCGAAGAGGCGCTGGATATCATCACCACGCGTCATTTCGATGCCATGGTGATCGATATGAATATGCCGAAACTGCCGGGCACCGAGGTCGTTCGTTTTTGCAGAATGATGGGCGGTATTGTCGCCAAGACGCCTATCATCATTTTCTCGGCAAGCGTGACCCAAGATGCGCGCCAAGAGAGTTTCGACGCCGGTGCAGATGCTTTTATCTCAAAGCCAATCGAGGTCGCAAAGTTTTTGAAAACGCTTGATGATTTGGTTGAGCAGCGTCGTGATCATACGAAGCAAGATGATGCCGAATTCGCATTAAACAAATCGGCTGTAGCAAAAGGTAAAACGGAAGCCAGTCAGCTAGTCGCTCGCAATTTGGCAGTCGGTCATCCGGCAACAGGTAATTCAACAACAGAAAGTACAGCAACCAGTAATCCACCAACGGGTAATCCACTCATAGTCGATCCAACATTAGGTACTTCCAAAAGCTTGCCAGAGCTAGTGAATACGGCCCTATCCAATCACACAACAGATAACGTTATATCCGGCATGATGAACAATGATGCGTTGGCGAATATATCTGTAAACAGCTGTGTTTTGGATAAGAAAAAGTTAGGTAACTTGGAGACGATGAGTCAAGACCCGGAATTTGTGAGCGAACTCATTACCGAGTTTATCGATGAAGGCGAGCGCTTGATCGGTAACGTGGGCAAAAGCTTGCAACGATCTGACTTTAGTCATGTCGCCTCATCTATTCATGCCTTGCGCGGTGCCGCCCTCAGTATCGGTGCGGATGTACTCAAGGCGTT
>Ga0194116_10000988_pt1 | contig 44117 bp, 40 predicted proteins | sample TA2MahsurfametaG_4_FD_148617 | JGI IMG/M metagenome (GOLD analysis project Ga0194116, IMG submission 148617) | Freshwater microbial communities from Lake Tanganyika, Tanzania - TA2015008 Mahale S9 surface | ecosystem: Environmental > Aquatic > Freshwater > Lake | place: Tanzania: Lake... | reverse complement strand
GTGCGGTCAGTAATCCGTTCGCAGCCCTCGAGGTGTTATCTGCGGACCAGATCGAGGCGATCCATCTCACCTCGCTGCAAATACTCGAAGAGATCGGCGTCGAGCTGATGTCGCCCGTGGCTCGTTTGCTCTTGCGATCGCGGGGTGCGAGTGTCGAGGAGTCGACCGGCGTCGTCAAAGTGGATCGCGCCCTAGTCGACTGGGCGCTCGCACAGGCGCCGAGTGCTTTCACGCTGACCTCGCGCAACCCCAAGAAGCAGCTCGTCATCGGTGGGCGTAACGTTGCTTTCGGGCTCGTTGCCGGTCCGCCTTTTGTGCACGATTTCGATCGCGGTCGTCGCGCCGGCAACTACACCGACTACTGCGATTTCATTCGCCTCGCGCACTATTTCAACGCCATCCACCTGATTGGCAATCAGGTGTGTGCGCCGGTCGAGTTGCCGGCGAACTCGCGTCACCTCGATGCGTATCGCGCCAATATTTTGTATTCGGATTTGGCCTATCACTGCACGGCAATCGGTGCGGGTCGAGCGCGGGATGGCATCGAGATGATGGCGATTTCGCGCGGACTGACCCTCGAGCAGATGGCCGCGAGCCCGGGGGTGCTCACCATCATCTCCGTGAATAGTCCGCGGCGGTTTGATGAGGCCATGGCCGAGGGATTGATGACCATGTCGCAGTATGGGCAGCCCGTCGTGGTCACGCCCTTTACTTTGATGGGTGCCATGGCGCCGGTCTCGCTCGCGGGTGCCTTGGCACAGCAGAATGCTGAAGTGCTGTTCGGTCTCGTGCTCGCGCAGGCGGTTCGTCCAGGTACTCCGGTCATGTACGGCGCGTTCACTTCCAATGTCGACATGCGCTCGGGTGCGCCGGCGTTTGGTACGCCAGAGAACACCAAAGCGAACATCGCGAGCGGACAACTCGCGCGGCGCTATGGTTTGCCGTATCGAACCTCGAATGCCAGTGCGTCGAATGTGGCGGATGCGCAGGGTGCGTATGAAACGCAGATGTCGCTTTGGGGGGCGATTCTGGGTCACGGGAATCTTATTTATCACGCGGCGGGTTGGCAGGAGGGTGGCCTTGTGGCCTCCTTCGAAAAGCTGGTGCTCGATGTCGAGATGCTGCAAATGATGATCGAGTTTTTGCAGCCGATCGTCGTGGATGAGGCGGAGCTCGGTCTCTCCGCGCAGCGCGAGGTCGCGCCAGGCGGGCATTTCTTTGGTGCCACCCACACCATGCAGCGCTATGAAAACGCGTTTTACCAACCGCTGGTTTCGAGCTGGCAGAGCTACGAAAACTGGCAGGCGAGTGGCGGCAAAGACGCCACGCAGCGGGCGACTGCAGTGTGGAAGAGGGCGCTCGCCGATTACAGCGCGCCGGAACTCGACCCCTCTGTCCGCGAGGAACTCGACGCTTACGTGGCCCGTCGGCGCGAGGCGATCGGTGCCGGCGAGCCCTGAGGACTAGGCGGTTCCCGTCGTGGCGAGGGCAGAAGCCATGCGAGTGCCCTCGGGGTCGAAGAGCGGCGTGGACTGCAGCCTGGCACTCTGCATCTTCCCGAGAATTTCGATGCTCCAGCCGTCAAGCTCGTCGGCAACTTCGCGTGGCACATAGCCCATGGCGACCGAAAGTTTTGAGCCATGCGCGTAACCGCCCGAGGTGACCCAGCCGCAGACCTTGCCGTCGCGCCAGATCGGCTCATCGCCGATGACATCGGCGTTCGCGGCATCGACGATGAAGCAGCGCAGGCGTAATCGCCCGCCGGATTCACGTTCGCGGCGCGCGGCCTCTTTGCCAATGAAATCGGCTTCTTTGTCGAGAGCGACGAAGCGTCCGAGTCCGGCTTCGAGCGGACCGTAGATCGGTCGATACTCTCGCGCCCAGGATCCATAAGCCTTCTCGAGTCGTAGCGCATTGAGCGCGCGCGAGCCAAACAGACGAATGCCATGCAGGGCACCGGCTTTCATCAGCACCTCAAAGATATACCGCTGACAAGACGGCGAGCACCAAAGTTCGTAGCCGAGATCGCCCGTGTAGCTCACCCGTCCGACCAGCGCAGAGGCCATGCCCACCGGGATCCGCCGGATGTCCATGAATCTGAACGCCGAGGGCGACAGATCGGCGGTGGTCACTGCCGCGAGCACTTCGCGAGCGCGCGGGCCGGCGATCGCGAGACCGCAGAGATCGGTACCGAGTGGGTTGATGCTGACCGAACCATCGGCGGGCAGATGCTGCTGAAACCAGCGCATGTGGTAGTCCTCGGCAATTCCCGAGCCGATGATCATGAAGCCCTCGGCACCGAGATTGGCAAGGGTGAAATCACCGATCAGCTTGCCGTCGTGTTTCAGCATCGGCGCAAGCGTCATGCGACCGGGGGCGGGCAGGCGACAGGTGAGCATCCGGTCCAGCCAATCGGCCGCAGCGCTGCCGCCAACCCTGTATTTGGCGAAGCTCGTGGTTTCCATGAGCCCCACGCGCTCGCGCACGCCGCGTACTTCAGCAGCGACGGTGTCGAAGTCGGTTGAGCGATACCAACTGAATTCGTCGCGCACACCGTCCGGCGCGTACCACAGCGGTACCTCGAGACCCGCCATGGCGCCGAACTGCGCGCCCTGTGCGGCGAGTCGGTCGTAGATCGGTGAGGTTTTGAGCGGACGACCCGCGGGCAGTTCTTCGTTGGGAAAGCGAATCGAGAAACGTCGCGCGTAGTTCTCGCGTACTTTCGCATTGGTATAGGCCTTGCTCGCCCAATCGCCGAAGCGCGCGACATCCATCGCCCAAACATCCATGCCCGGATCGCCATGGATCATCCACTGCGCGAGCGCGAGGCCTACGCCGCCACCTTGACTGAAACCCGCCATCACCCCGCAGGCGCACCAATAGCCTTCGAGTCCACGCACCGGACCAATGAGCGGATTGCCATCGGGCGCAAAAGTGAAGGGGCCATTGACGATTTTTTTGATGCCGGCGTTTTGGAAGGCGGGAAAATGCTTGAACCCGACCTCGAGCGAGGGTGCAATGCGCTCGATATCGGGCTGCAGCAACTCATGACCGAAAGACCATGGCGTCTCGTGCTCGGACCACGGCTTGCAAGCCTTTTCATAGGTTCCCATGAGCATGCCGCCACGTTCCTGGCGCAGGTAGAGCTCGCCATCGAAATCGATGGCATGGAAGACCTCTTTGCCGGTCGATTTATTGATCGCCGCGACCTCGGGCATGTCCTCGGTGATCAAGTACATGTGTTCCATCGCGAGCACCGGATGCTCGCGACCTACCATGCGACCAATCTCGCGTGCCCAGAGGCCGCCGGCATTGACCACATGCGGCGTGCGAATTTCGCCTTTGTTGGTGATCACCCGCCAGGTTTTATCCGGCAGTTGAATCAGCTCTTCGACTTTGGTGAACCGCTCGATGCTTGCGCCGAGTTTGCGTGCGGCCTTCGCATACGCCTGTGTCGTGCCCGATGGATCGAGATGACCATCGACCACGGTTTCGAGGGCACCGACGAAGCAGGAAGGGTCGAGCAAGGGCATGAGTTCGTGGGCACGCTCAGGCGTGATGATTTTGGCATCGATACCGAGGTAACGACCTTTGGCAACCACGCTCTTGAGCCAATCGAAGCGAGCCTCGGTCGCTGCGAGCAAGACGCCGCCGGTGAGGTGCAGGCTCGTCGGCTGACCCGAGAGCTCCTCGATTTCTTTGTATAAGTCGATCGTGTATTTCTGCAGCTTGGCGACGTTCGGGTCGCCATTGATGGTGTGCATGCCACCGGCCGCGTGCCAGGTCGATCCTGAAGTGAGTTCGTCGCGCTCAAGGAGGACAGCATCGGTCCAGCCGAACTTCGCGAGATGGTAGAGGACAGAGCAGCCGACAACGCCGCCGCCAATGACAACAGCTTGAGCATGGGTACGCATAACCTCACATCGTCTTCAGGCGACCTTGGTGGGTGTTGTATAAAGCCGACGTCACCATGCGTGACGACGACATCTCTCTTGGCCCTCATTTGGCAAAAATAGCCGCAGTCATGCCGCCGTCAAAAAACCAGGCGATTGTCCGCGTCGAGCCCATCCGCATGGCTTTTTTGCTGGTGCCCGAATTTCCGATGCTGGCGTTCGCCTCTGCACTCGAACCCTTGCGGGTGGCCAATCGCATGGCGGAGCAGACTCTCTTCGAATGGCGACTCGTCACGCTTGATGGACGGCCGGTCGCGGCCAGCAACGGCATCGTCATCACTCCGCACGAGTCGCTGGAGTCCCTCGATCGCCCCGATATTCTCGTGGTGTGTGTGGGCCTCGAGCCGCTGCAGTTCGGGCGCAGTCACAAGATTCATCACCACATGCGGCGCATCGCGCTGCACGGCGCGATGATCGGGGGCATCAGTTCGGCGGCCTTTCTGCTGGCCGATGCCGGTTTGCTGAACGAGCGCAGGGCCACGGTGCATTGGGAATACGCCGAGCTGTTTCGGCAGCGTTTTCCGACCGTCAAGCTGTCACGCGCGCTGTATGTGTTCGACCGGGAAATCTTCACGTGCTCGGGCGGCACTGCGGCACTCGACACCATGTCCTATTTCATTGGTCAAAAATTCGGACCGCAACTTGCGCACACGGTGGCCGAGCAATTCATTCATCCGCGTATTCGGGGCGATGAAGAGGAGCAGCGCGCCGAGATTCAGGATCGCTATTCGATTGCGAGTGCACGGCTCGCCAAAGCCATCGAACTGATGGAATCGGCGCTCGATGTGCCGCTGTCGCTGCGCGAGATCGCGAAGAAAGTCGGCGTTTCTGCGCGTCAGGTCGAGCGCCTGTTCGCCGATGAGTTGCAGCTTGCTCCGACAGTGTTTTACCGCCAGCGTCGGCTCGAGCGGGCGCGCGCCCTGTTACGACAGACCTTGCAACCGGTGCGCGATGTCGCACTCGATAGCGGGTTTGGCTCCACCGCCCATCTGAGTCGCGCCTATCGCAAAGCGTTTGGTTGCACGCCGTCCGAGGAGCGGGCGCGGTCGCGAGGCCGCTCCGCCTAACCCCGCCGCAACAGGCGCGATTTGTCTCGCGCCCAGTCGCGTTCTTTCTCGGTGGCGCGCTTGTCGTGTTGTTGCTTGCCCTTGGCGAGTCCGATGCGCAGCTTGGCGCGGCCGCGATCCCAGTGCAGATCGAGCGGCACGATGGTGTAGCCCTTGCGCTCGACCGCACCGATGAGATGCGCAATCTCCCGCCGATTGAGCAGCAGCTTGCGCGTACGCGTGGGTTCAGCGTGCACATGCGTCGAGGTGGTTTTGAGCGGGGTGATGTGCGCGCCGGTCAGAAACACCTCGCCGTTGCGAAGAAACACATAAGCCTCGGTGACCTGCGCCTTGCCGGCGCGCAGCGATTTCACTTCCCAGCCCTCGAGCACGAGCCCGGTGTCGTAGCGCTCCTCGATGAAATAATCGAAGCGCGCACGGCGATTCTCGGCGATCAGCCGCGGCGCCTCGGAGGCTTTTTTCGGTGCTTTGGATTCGGGCTTTTTCACTGGGGCGGTCCTGAGACCGTCATTCTACAGCCCGCGTGAGAGAGCCCGCGTAGAATGCGCGCCATGCGTGAAGTGACCCGCTCAGCACTCGTGCCACTGTCGGCGGAGCGGCTGTACGCGCTTATTGTCGATATCGAGCGCTACCCCGAGTTCGTGCCCGGCTGCACGCTCGCGCGCATCGAGCAGCAGGGCGAGCACGAGGTGGTCGCGACGCTCGGCGTACGCCGCGGCGGGCTCGATGCCGAGTTCACTACCCGCAACACGCTCGAGCCCGGCCGCGCGGTCACCATGCGCCTCGTACGCGGTCCGTTCAAATCGCTGGAAGGCATTTGGACCGTGCGCCCGCTCGGCGATGCGGGGTGCGAGGTCAGCCTGCGATTGCGCTTCGAGTTCGCCAATCGACTCGCGGGCGCGATGTTCTCATCTGTTTTCGAAGACACAGCGAAATCGCTCGTCGACGCCTTCGTGGCGCGGGCGCGCAGCGTGACTGCAGGCAGTTGATGCGCTGCGCATTTGCCACTGCGCTTGCCGAATGGCAGGGCGAGATCGCGCTCGAGCTGCCCGGCGGCGCGACTGCAGCCGAGGCGCTGCGTGCAGCGCGAGCTCAGATCGAGGCGCAAATGCACACGCCGATCCACACGCAGAGCGGAGCGCATGCACATTCCTGGTCAGAGATTTGGCAGCAGGCGCCGATCGGTATCTTTGGCGAACCTTGCGAGCGCGACCAAATATTGAAGGAAGGCGATCGGGTCGAGCTCTATCGACCGCTGGCCGTCGATCCGAAAGCGGCGCGTCGCGCGCGCGCCAGAGAGACGCAAACTGAAAAGGGCCGGAATCCGCTGACCGCGAAACCGCGCAAGCGATAAAGCCAGTGCCAACGCTTGCGCGCGGTATCAGCCGCCGCTGGCGCTTGCCGCTTCGGCCGGTTTTTGTTCGGCTGGCTTTTGCTCGGGGGGCTTTTGATCGGCGGGCACTTCGGTGGGCGCGCCGTCGTTCTCGATGCGGCCGACTTTCTCATCCGAGAAATAAATGGTCAGTCGCTGGCGGGTGGGCTTTTCGCCCTTGCCGAGATCGAGCGAGTAGAGATAGTCCCAGCGATCACGATCGAAGGAGTCGGGCAGCATCGGCGTGCCGAGCAGGAAGCGAACCTGCGCGCGGGTCATGCCCTCTTTGACCTGAACCACTTGGCGCGCATCGAGGAAGTTTCCTTGTTGCACCGTCATGCGGTAGACGCAGCCGCCGAGCAAGAGCGACCCCGCGAGCAGGCCGAGAACCAGCAAGCGGGAAAATGGCAGGCGCGAGGCGGCTTGGAACATAATCGAGATTCTAACCGAAAGGGCGGGGTTCGACGTGGAAGGCAATGATCTGCGCAAGGCGGGACTGAAGGTGACGCTGCCTCGCGTCAAGATTCTCGAGATTCTCGAGCACAGCGGCAATCGCCATCTGTCGGCCGAAGACATCTATCGCAGGCTCGTCGATACCCGAGAAGACATCGGGCTCGCCACGGTGTATCGCGTGCTGACGCAGTTCGAGGCGGCGGGACTGGTCACACGTCACCACTTCGCCGATGGCATGGCGGTGTTCGAACTCAGCGCCGGCGCGCACCACGATCACATCTTGTGCCTCGATTGCGGTCGGGTGGAAGAGTTCGTCGATGCCGGGATCGAGGAGCGGCAGACTGCCGTGGCCGATAAATTCGGCTTTGCGATCAGCGACCACGCGCTCGTGATTTACGGGCACTGCGTGAAGGCGAACTGCCCGCATCGGGGGGCGCCGACGAACGACTGAGCGCAGCGCCGGCCTCGAGCATCTCGGCGGCGTGCTCGCGTGCCTTGTCGGTGATGGTCACACCGCCGAGCATGCGCGCGATTTCTTCGATACGCGCCTCTCTCTCGAGCGTCACCACCTGCGTGCGGGTCGTGCTGCCATCCGTCAGTTTTGAGACGCGCAGGTGACGATTGCCAAGCGCTGCGACCTGCGGCAAGTGCGTGACGCAGAGCACCTGCGCGCTGCGCCCGAGCAGGGCGAGTTCACGACCGACGATCTCGGCAACCGCGCCGCCGACGCCGGAGTCGACTTCGTCGAACACCATGCAACTCCCCGCGCCGGAATCTTTGATGCGCGTGGCGAGCGCCACCTGTACGGCGAGTGACAGCCGCGAGAGTTCTCCGCCCGAGGCGACCTTGCCGATGGGGCGGGGCGGTTGCCCCGCGTTGGCGCTCACTTCAAAACTCACATCCTCCAGGCCTTGCGCGAGCGTGGGCTCGATGTTCGATGATTTTTCGAGCTGGACGACGAATTTTCCGCCCGTCATGCCGAGTGTTTGCATGCGCGCGGAGATGTCGCGGGCGAGCTCAGCACTCGCTTTTGCGCGTACGCGTGAGAGCTGATTTGCCGACTCGCGCCACGCGACGATGGCCGCGTCGACTCTGCCTTGCAAGCTTGCGAGATCTTCATCGACTTTTTCGAGGCGCTCGAGCTCGGCCGCAAGCTCGAGGGCCTTGGCGGGCAGTTCGTCTGTTACGATGCGGTGCTTGCGCGCTAGTGACTCGAGTGCAGCGAGGCGCTGTTCCAGCTCTTCTTGGCGGCGCGGGTCGGACTCGAGCGTATCGAGATAGCGGGTGAGTTCGCGGGCGCTGTCGTTGATGCCAATGAGCGCTTCTTCGAGCCCGGGCAGCAAAGCCTCGAGGGCCGGGTCTAACGCCGCCCCCTGACGCAGGATGGCGAGCGCGCGTGATGCCGCTGCGTACGCATTGGCGCCCTCGGCCTCGTAGAGAACGTTGAGCGCACCCTGCGCCGACTCGGCCAACTTGCCGGAGTTGGCGAGTCGATTTCGTTCTTCATTGAGATTGCCGAGCTCGCCCGACTGCAGCGCCAGCGCTTTGAGTTCGCTGCATTGATGACGCAGCAGGTCGAGCCGTGCGTCGCGATCGCGCGCGGCATTTTCGAGCGCAGCGAGATCGGCGGAGTGCTGCAGGCGCGTTCGGTGCAAGCGTGCCACCTCGTCAGCGAGTGGGCTGCAGCTTGCAAAAGCATCGAGCAGTTCGCGCTGTGCGCTGCCGCGGACCAGAGTTTGGAATTCGTGTTGACCGTGGATTTCGGCGAGCGATTCGCCGACCTGTCGGAGCACCTGCAGCGGCACTTGCTGGCCGTTGAGGTAAGCGCGCGATTTACCCTCGCGGGTGATCACCCGACGCACGACGAGTTCGTCATCACCCTCGATGCTCTGTTCTTCGAGCAACGCACGCAGGCTTGCGGGCAGGGCGCTCGTGTCGAAGGTGGCGGCGATTTCGGCGCGCTCGGCACCGTGACGGATGCACTCGGCGCCTGCGCGTGCGCCGACGGCCAATTGCAGCGCATCGACCAGAATGGACTTGCCGGCGCCCGTTTCGCCGGTGAGCACGGTCAGCCCGCGCGCGAAGTCGACCTCGACCGAGTCGATGATGGCGAAGTCGCGAACTTGCAGGTGAGAGAGCATCGTTGGGGTGTACGGGGAGTGGTCGGAATGGCGGGAGATCAGCTTCGCGGGTCGAAACTGCGACGGCCCCAATTGAGTTTGCTGCGCAGCAGTCGGAAATAGTCGTAGCCCGCCGGGTGCAGCAAGGTAATCCGCGAGCCCGCGGCACGCACCTTGAGGCTGTCGCCTGGGGTGAGTTTGCCGAGCACGCGGCCGTCACAGGCGACCTCGGCGGTGGAGTCGGGTCGATCGATGAGGCGAACCTCGATGACGGAAGTCGCCGAGACCAAGATCGGGCGATCGGAAAGCGTATGCGGGCAGATCGGCGCGACCACGACGACCTCGAGACCCGGCTCAACGATGGGACCGCCGCAAGAGAGCGCGTAGGCGGTCGACCCGGTGGCGCTGGCGACTACGAGGCCATCGCCGCCGTGGCTATTGACGAAGCGGCCGTTGATCCAGGTTTCGAAGTCGATGAGATGCCCGCTGCGGTGGGTTTGCAGAACAATGTCGTTGAGTGCGAGACCGGAAAGTTTTTCGCCGCTCTGCAAGGCGAGTTCGGCAACCAGCAGCGGCCGCTCGTCGCGCTGACATTGGCCTTCGAGTGCGGCATCGACGGAGCTGATCATGTCTTCGGGCATGACATCGGTGAGAAAACCGAGTCGACCACGATTGACGCCAAGCAGCGGCGTGGGGCGCCCGGCAACGAGGCGTGCCGCGTAGAGCAGGGTGCCATCGCCGCCGATGGCGATGACCAGCTGCGCGCGCTCTCGGCAAGTTCTTGCTCTGACAAAACGGGCCGCGATGCCCTGCAGGCGCGGGGCCTCATCGGCGAGGGCGATGACTTCGAGGCCGCGACGACCCAAGTGATCGGCAAGCACGGCGGCGCTCTCGGCAACCCTGAGGTCGGCGAAGCGAGAAACGAGGGCGCAACAGCGGATAGAGGTCATGGCAGGTGGTAGGTTCTGGAGCCGCAAGCGAGAGCGAAAAAACTGCGTCTTTTTATCACGCCCGCATGACCGAACCAATCGAGCGATAGACGGCGCTTGACGCAGTTAGTTGGCAGTCGTTAGTTTTTGCTCATGCCCCACGATTACGAGCTACTCAACGAGCGCGCCCAACAGCTGCTGCGCAGGCTCGTCGAGAGCTATATCCGCGACGGTCAGCCGGTGGGTTCTCGGGCCTTGTCGCGCGATTCCGGTCTGCGGCTTTCCTCGGCGACTATCCGCAAAGTCATGGCCGATCTCGAAGAGCTCGGCTTCGTGCTCTCGCCGCACACCTCGGCAGGGCGAATCCCGACCGATCGGGGATATCGTTTCTTCGTCGATACCTTGCTGCGCTCGAGGCCGCTCGATGATGCGGCGGTGGCCGAGGTTCGGCGCCACCTCGATTCGGCGCCGCTCGATGATCCGAAGGCGCTCGTCGCCAACGCCTCGCAATTGTTGTCCAACGTCACGCAACTTGCCGGTGTGGTCACCATGCCGCGCGCAGCGGTCGCCTCGATCACGCAGATCGAATTTGTGGGTCTTTCCGAAAACCGCGTGCTTGTGGTGATGGTGTTCAATGATCGCGAAGTGCAGAACCGCATCATTCACCTTTCGCGGCACCACACTTCGGAAGAACTGCGCAGGGCAGCGCAATTTTTGAACGAGCAGCTGGTCGGGCGGACGGCCGAAGCGGCGCGCGAGGAAATCCTGCGGCAACTTCAGGAAGCGCGCGAGCACATGAACGCGCTGATGCTCGATGCAATCACGGTGGCGCAAAAAATCTTTGATCAGCCGCCGGCACCGGCGAACACGAGTCTCGATTACATCGTCGCCGGCGAAACCAACCTCATGGGTGCCGCGCAGCTCACGAGTGTCGAGAAACTGCGTCGCCTGTTCGAAGCCTTCAACGAAAAACGCGATTTCCTGCACTTGCTCGATCAGAGCCTGCACGCCGAGGGGGTGCAGATCTTCATCGGCAAGGAGTCGGGCTATCAGATTCTCGATGACTGCAGCCTCATTACGGCGCCCTACAGTGGCGACGAGGGCGTGATGGGCGTGATCGGGGTCATTGGCCCGACCCGTATGGCCTATGAGCGGGTAATCCCTATCGTGGATATCACCGCCCGTCTCTTGGGGTCAGCCCTCAGCACACGACGGAGCTGAGCGCCGTCAAGTCTGAGCGCCGTTGGGCCTGCGCGCAGCCGGGCCGTGCGCCTTGGCCCACCCCCTTGAAAAGCCCCTGACTGCCCCCAGATCGCCCTTCGGGCGAAAAATTTCATCGAGGCAGCAGGGAAGTCTTATGGGCGAATCCGATTCATCGTCCTTCAGTCCGTTTCAGGCCGGTGCCGGCGAGTCGTCGACCGCGGGCGGCGGCGCGGCAGGGTTGGAAAACGAACTCGCGGCCGCGCGCGCGGCTTTGGCCGAGGCGCAGGGGCAAGCACAAACCGCCAAGGACCAGGCGCTGCGAGCGCTTGCCGAACTCGACAACGTGCGCAAACGCGCGCAGCGCGACGTCGAGAGTGCGCATCGCTACGCCCTCGAGAAGTTCGCGCAGGAGCTGCTGCCGGTCAAAGACAGCCTCGATTTTGGCATCGAAAACGCCGGGCGCGCTGACGTGGCGTCACTCACCGAGGGTCAGGCTGCCACGCAGCGGCTGCTCGCCAAGGCGCTAGAGCGCGCGGGCGTCGTCGAGCTCAATCCTGTGGGCGAGCCTTTCGATGCGAACTTCCACGAAGCCATGGCGGCGCAACCTTCTGCTACCGCCGAGCCGAGCTCGGTGCTCGCGGTAGTACAGCGTGGCTACACACTGAACGGCCGCCTGCTGCGACCGGCGCGCGTCATCGTCGCCAAGGCACCGGCCTAAGGCGACTCGCGGGCCGCCGTATCTCATCGCATTGAAAAATCGGCCTCGCGTCCCCACTTAATCGATCAATCGAAACCAGCGCGGCGAGTGCGCCGCAACGGAGAAGCATCATGGGCAAAGTTATCGGCATCGACCTCGGCACCACCAACTCCTGCGTCGCCATCATGGAAGGCGGCAAGCCGCGAGTCATCGAGAACAGTGAAGGCGATCGCACCACACCGTCGATCGTGGCTTTCACCAAGGACGACGAAGTACTCGTCGGTCAGTCGGCCAAGCGTCAGGCGGTCACCAATCCGCAAAACACACTGTACGCGGTCAAGCGTCTGATCGGTCGTCGCTTCGACGAGAAGATCGTGCAGAGGGACATCGACATGGTGCCCTACAAGATCGTCAAGGCGGACAACGGCGACGCCTGGATCGACGCGCAGGGCAAAAAGATGGCACCGCCCGAGATTTCGGCGCGTGTGCTCATGAAGATGAAAAAGACCGCCGAAGACTTTCTCGGCGAAGAAGTCACCGAGGCCGTGGTCACGGTACCGGCGTACTTCAATGATTCGCAGCGCCAGGCGACCAAAGATGCCGGCCGGATTGCGGGTCTCAACGTCAAGCGTATTATCAACGAGCCGACGGCTGCGGCGCTTGCCTACGGGCTCGACAAGTCGGGCGGCGATCGCAAGATCGCGGTCTATGACTTGGGTGGTGGCACTTTTGACGTGTCGATCATCGAGATCGCCGAAGTCGACGGCGAGCGCCAGTTCGAAGTTTTGTCGACCAACGGCGATACCTTCCTCGGCGGCGAAGACTTCGATCTGCGTGTCATCAATTTTTTGGCCGACGAGTTCCAGAAGGAATCCGGCGTCGATGTGCGCAAAGATCCGCTCGCCATGCAGCGCCTCAAAGAAGCTGCTGAAAAAGCCAAGATCGAGTTGTCTTCCAGCCAGCAGACCGATATCAACCTGCCGTACATCACGATGGATGCTTCGGGACCGAAGCACCTGGCGGTCAAGCTGACGCGTGCCAAGCTCGAGTCGCTGGTCGAGGATCTCGTCAAGCGCACCATCGAGCCCTGCAAGGTCGCGCTCAAAGACGCCGGGCTGTCGGCGGGCGAAGTCTCCGAGGTCATCCTCGTGGGTGGCCAGACGCGCATGCCGCTCGTGCAGAAGCACGTCAAAGATTTCTTCGGCAAGGAGCCGCGCAAGGACGTCAACCCCGATGAGGCGGTGGCGGTGGGTGCGGCGATCCAGGGCGGTGTGCTTGCGGGCGATGTCAAAGACGTGCTCTTGCTCGATGTGACGCCGCTGTCGCTCGGTCTCGAGACGCTCGGTGGCGTGATGACCAAGCTCATCGAGAAGAACACGACCATCCCGACCAAGCATTCGCAGGTGTTCTCGACTGCCGAAGACAATCAGACGGCAGTCACCATCCACGTTTTGCAGGGCGAGCGCGAGCGCGCGATCGACAACAAGTCGCTCGGTAAGTTCGACCTCTCCGATATCCCGGCGTCACGTCGCGGTACGCCGCAAATCGAGGTCACCTTCGACATCGACGCCAACGGCATCCTCAACGTGTCGGCCAAGGACAAGGCGACCGGCAAGGAGCAGCGCATCGTCATCAAGGCGTCTTCCGGTCTCTCCGAGGACGAGATCAAACGCATGGTGCGCGACGCCGAGGCGCACGCCGACGAGGACAAAAAATTCCGCGAACTCGTCGAAGTGCGCAACCGGGCCGATGGCATGGTGCACTCGGTCGAGCAGACGCTCAAAGATCTCGGCGAGAAAGTGCCGACCGAAGAGCGGCTGAAGGTCGAGAGTGCGCTCAATGATCTCAAGAGCGTCATCAAGAGTGACGACAAAGACAAGATCGAAAAGAAACTCGAGGCGCTGATGCAGGCTTCCAGTCAGATCGCGCAGCAGGCCTACGCGCAAGCCGAAGGCGGCGCGGCGGGTGCTGCCGGAGCCGGTGCTGCGGGGGCCGCTGGAGCGAGTGCGGGCGAGGACGGCGGGCGCGACGACGTGCTCGATGCCGAGTTCGAAGAAGTGAAGGACAAGGACGACGACCGCAAGGCGTCGTAAGCCTCCACGCGACATGGCCAAGCGCGACTATTACAAGGTTCTTGATGTAGCCAAGAACGCCACGGAAGCCGACATCAAGAAGGCCTACCGTCGCCTGGCCATGAAATATCACCCGGACCGCAATCCGGGTGACAAAGAAGCCGAGGAGCAGTTCAAAGAGGCCAAAGAGGCCTACGAAGTGCTCGCCGATGAGCAAAAACGTGCGATCTACGATCAGCACGGCCACGATGGCATCGACGCCGCCCGACAGGGTGGCGGCGGTGCCGGTGGCGTTGGTGGCGCCGACTTCGGCGATATCTTTGGCGAAGTTTTCGGCGATATCTTTGGCGGCGGTCGGCGTGGCGGGCGCTCGCAGGTGTTTCGCGGTGCCGATCTGCGCTACGAGCTCGAGCTCGAATTGCCGCAGGCGGTGTTCGGCTACACGACCGAGGTCGAGATCCCGCGCTTGATGGAATGCGAGACCTGCGGTGGCTCGGGTGCGGCGAAGGGCCATAGTCCGGTGACCTGCGATCAATGTCAGGGCTCCGGGCAGATGCGCATTTCGCAGGGCTTTTTTCAGCTGCAGCAGCCCTGCAATCGATGCCGCGGTACCGGGCGCATCATCCGTAACCCCTGTGACACCTGTTTGGGCCAGGGTCGCATCCGTCGTACCCGCAAGCTCTCGGTCAAGGTGCCGGCGGGTGTTTCGACCGGCGATCGCATCCGCTTGGGTGGCGAGGGCGAGGCGGGGCGTAACGGTGGACCCGCGGGCGATCTCTACATCGAGATGAACGTCAAGCCGCATCCGATCTTCGAGCGCGAGGGTGATGATCTCTCGTGCGAAGTGCCCGTGAGTTTTGCAACGGCCGTGCTCGGCGGTGCGGTCAAGGTGCCGACCCTCGAAGGCGATGTGTCACTCAAGATTCCCGCCGAGACGCAATCCGGCAGGGTTTTTCGCCTGCGTGACAAGGGCGTCAAACCCGTCCGGGGCGGTGACCGGGGCGACCTCTTTTGCCGCGTTGTGGTAGAAACTCCGGTGAACCTGTCGAGCGAGCAGCGTGAACTCCTCAAACAGTTTGATGAATCGCTGCGCGGCGATGGTCGCGGACATACGCCCCGTGAAGAAGGATTCTTCGAAGGCGTCAAAAGATTCTTCTCCGGTAGCTGACGCGCCGCAGAGTTAGGCAAGAGGTCGATGCGTGATGGCTCGATGCGTGTAATCGTCGTGGGTGCCGCAGGGCGCATGGGCGTAGCGCTCCGAACCGCTCTTCGCGATTGGCCGCAGGCAAAGCTCGTTGGCGCGATCGACCGCAACGCCAACGAAGAGCAGGGCATCACGACGGATCTTGAGGCGCTGCTGCCCGCCGCCGACGTGATGATCGATTTCTCCTCGCCGCAAGGCACCGCGAACAATCTTGCCGCCTGCGCGAGGCATGGGGTTGCGGCACTCGTGGGCACAACTGGACTTGCCAGCGAAGCCATGGCCGCTGCGAATGCGGCCGCTGCGAAGATCCCCGTGCTCATCGCCGCCAACACCAGTCTTGGCGTCACGCTGCTGCTCGAACTCGTGCGCGCAGCGGCCCGGGCGCTGCCTGCGGACTTCGATATCGAAATCATCGAAGCTCATCATCGCCATAAAAAAGACGCGCCGTCGGGTACCGCGCTCGCATTGGGTCGCGCAGCCGCAGCGGGTCGCGGACAGGAACTCGAATCGATCATGGCGGACGAACGTCGCGCGGAAGCGGCGAGGCGGACCGGGGAGATCGGCTTCGCGGTCGTGCGTGCTGGCGACATCGTCGGGGATCACACCGTGCTCTTTGCCGGGGCGGGCGAGCGGGTGGCGATCAGTCATCAGGCTACCGACCGGGCGATCTTTGCCCGCGGCGCGCTGCAGGCGGCCGCCTGGCTCGCGGGAAGGGCCCCCGGACGCTACGAAATGGGCGAGGTAATTGGTTTTAAATCAATAACTTGAAGCAATCTCTGCAGAGATTTCGATATTGTGGATTTCACATGGACAGCAAGGCGGTCGAAAACATAGAATCGCCTTCTAATCCGATAGCCGGGTTAGTCCGTGCAGGGCGGGAGGTGTTCGCGAGAATGCCTCCCGCTTTGTTCATCCGAACCCAGCTCGAAGCGTCGGAGAGTTGGGCAAGCTTTTACGGGTGACATAGTGATCGACGCAGTGTTGGCGCTGGCTGACGGAACGCTCTTCCGCGGTCAATCGATTGGTGCGACTGGCAAGACCTCAGGCGAAGTCGTTTTCAATACCGCGCTGACCGGGTATCAAGAAATTCTTTCTGACCCGTCTTACTCTCGACAAATTGTCACGCTCACCTACCCGCACATCGGCAATGTCGGCACGAACGCTGACGACATGGAGTCGGCGAAGGCTTACGCCGCCGGGCTCGTCATTCGCGATCTGCCGCCGCGCGCCAGCAACTACCGCATGCAAGAGACGCTGCCGCAGTTCCTCGCCCGCGAGGGCGTGGTGGCCATTGCCGATATCGACACCCGCAAACTGACGCGCATCTTGCGTGAGGGTGGGGCGCAGTCCGGCTGTGTCGTCGCCGGTAGCGGCACAGAATCTTTGATTGAACTCGAGCAGACTGCGCTCGCCGGCGCTCGCGGCTTCCCGGGGCTCAAAGGCATGGACCTAGCGAAGGTGGTCTCGACGCCAACGCAGTTCACGTGGACCGCCGGCTCAGACTTCGATGCGCCGCCGCCGCGTGATGCCGGGCACAAGCCTTTCCGTGTGGTCGCCTGCGATTACGGGGTCAAGTACAACATCCTGCGTCTGCTGATCGATGCGGGTTGCGAAGTGACGGTGGTGCCCGCGCAGACCTCGGCGGCCGACATTCTGGCGCTCGCGCCCGAGGGCGTTTTTCTGTCGAACGGACCTGGCGACCCGGAGCCCTGCGATTACGCGATCGCGGCAATCAAAGAATTGCTGGAGCGCGATCTGCCGATCTTCGGCATCTGCCTCGGTCACCAGCTGCTCGGACTCGCCAGTGGCGCGCGCACCGTCAAGATGAAATTCGGTCATCACGGCGCGAACCATCCCGTGCAAGATCTGCAGACCGGGCGGGTGCTCATCACCTCGCAGAACCACGGGTTCGCGATCGATGACGCGACCCTGCCCGCCAATCTCGTGGCTACGCATCGCTCGCTGTTCGATGGCAGTCTGCAAGGCGTGGCGCGTACCGACCGTGATGCCTTCAGTTTTCAGGGCCATCCCGAGGCGAGCCCGGGTCCCCACGACGTCAAATACCTCTTTGAACGCTTCACCGCCGCGATGCAGCGGCGGCGGGCAGCCTGAGTCAGCGCCATGCCGAAAAGAACAGACATCCAGAGCATTTTGATCATCGGTGCCGGGCCGATCGTCATCGGTCAGGCCTGCGAGTTCGACTACTCCGGGGCGCAGGCCTGCAAAGCGCTGCGCGAGGAGGGTTATCGGGTGGTCCTCGTCAACTCGAATCCGGCGACGATCATGACCGACCCGGAGATGGCGGATGTCACCTACATCGAGCCGATCAATTGGCGCACGGTCGCGCGCATCATCGAAAAAGAACGCCCTGATGCGCTGCTGCCGACCATGGGTGGTCAGACGGCGCTCAACACCGCGCTCGATCTGGTACGCGAGGGTGTGCTCGAGAAATTTGATGTTGAACTGATCGGGGCCTCGCGCGAGGCCATCGACATGGCCGAGGATCGCGAACTCTTTCGTGACGCCATGCGCGAGATCGGCCTCGAGTCGGCGCGATCGGCGGTTGCCCATAGTCTGGAGGAGGCGCTTGCCATTCAGGTGGGTCTCGGCTTTCCCTGCGTCATTCGACCGTCGTTTACTTTGGGCGGCTCGGGCGGTGGCATTGCTTACAACCGCGAAGAGTTCGAGACCATCGTGGCGCGCGGCATCGACGCCTCGCCGACCAACGAGGTGCTGGTCGAAGAGTCGGTGCTCGGCTGGAAGGAATTCGAGATGGAGGTCGTTCGCGATCGTGCGGACAACTGCATCATCGTTTGCTCGATCGAAAATCTCGATCCGATGGGCGTGCACACCGGTGACTCGATCACGGTGGCGCCAGCGCAAACTTTGACTGACAAAGAATATCAGCGCATGCGCGATGCCTCGATTGCGGTGCTGCGCAAGATCGGGGTCGATACGGGTGGTTCGAACGTGCAGTTCGCGATCAACCCGGAAGACGGCCGACTGATCGTCATTGAAATGAACCCGCGCGTCTCGCGCAGCTCGGCGCTCGCCTCGAAGGCCACCGGTTTTCCGATCGCCAAGATCGCGGCCAAGCTCGCGATCGGCTACACGCTCGATGAATTGCGCAACGACATCACGGGCGGGGCGACGCCCGCGTCCTTCGAGCCGACCATCGATTACGTGGTCACCAAAGTACCGCGCTTCACCTTCGAGAAATTCAAGGGCGCAAATGATCGACTGACCACGCAAATGAAGTCGGTGGGCGAGGTGATGGCGATCGGGCGAACTTTCCAGGAATCTCTGCAAAAAGCCCTGCGCGGTCTCGAGACCGGCCTCGACGGTCTTTCGCCCATCACGCGTTTGCCCCTCAATGAAGAGTCCTCGAGCACGCTGGCACAAAATCTGCGCATGCCGGGCCCCGATCGCCTGCTGCAGGTCGCGGATGCATTCCGCGCGGGCTGGACTTTCGACCGCGTGCAGGAGCTCTGCCGCATCGATCCTTGGTTTTTGTCGCAGATCGAAGAATTGATCACGCTCGAGGGCGAAGTGGCTGCGGCCGGTTTTGCTGCGCTTGATGGGTCGCGTTTGCGACAACTCAAGCGTAAGGGTTTCTCCGATAGTCGTCTCGCAAGACTGACGGCACGCAGCGAAGCGGACGTTCGCAACCAGCGCCGCAAGTGCGGGGTGCGCCCGGTCTACAAGCGTGTCGACACCTGTGCCGCCGAGTTTTCGACCTCGACCGCCTACCTCTATTCGACCTACGAAGAGGAGTGCGAGGCCGCGCCGACGAATCGACGCAAGATCGTCATTCTGGGCGGCGGACCCAACCGTATCGGCCAGGGCATCGAATTCGATTACTGCTGTGTCCATGCGGCCCTCGCGCTGCGTGAGGACGGCTACGAGACCATCATGATCAACTGCAATCCGGAGACCGTGTCGACCGATTACGACACCTCTGACCGGTTGTACTTCGAACCTTTGACTCTCGAGGATGTACTCGAGGTCATCGACAAAGAAAAGCCGGCGGGCGTGATCGTGCAATACGGCGGTCAAACGCCGCTCAAGCTGTGCCGGGCGCTGGAGCGTGAAGGCGCGCCGATCATCGGTACGTCGCCCGAATCGATCGACATCGCCGAAGATCGCGAGCGCTTTCAAAAGTTGGTGCAGGCACTCGGTCTGCGGCAGCCCGCCAATGCGACGGCGCGCACCGAAGAGCAAGCGCTGGCGCTCGCGCGCGAGGTCGGCTTTCCGCTCGTCGTGCGCCCCTCTTATGTGCTCGGCGGTCGCGCCATGGAAATCGTCTTCAACGAGGACGACCTGCGCACCTACATGACCGATGCGGTCAAAGTGTCTAACGAAAGCCCGGTGCTGCTCGATCGTTTCCTCGACGATGCCATCGAAGTCGATGTCGATGCGGTCTGCGACGGCAAGCAAGTGCTGATCGGCGGCATCATGGAGCATGTTGAACAGGCGGGGGTTCACTCGGGCGATTCCAGTTGCTCGCTGCCCCCCAACAGTCTCTCGGCTGAACTGCAGGATGAACTGCGCGAACAGACGCGCAGGCTTGCGCTTGCACTCAATGTCGTGGGTCTCATGAACATCCAGTTCGCGATCCAGAACTCGGTGATTTTTGTCCTCGAGGTCAACCCGCGCGCGTCGCGCACGGCGCCGTTCGTTTCCAAGGCTATTGGCCTGCCGCTCGCCAAGGTGGGCGCGCGCGTGATGACGGGTCGCTCGCTCGAGGCACAGAGTGCGACGCGTGAGCGAATCCCCAACTTTTTTTCGGTCAAAGAAGCCGTCTTTCCGTTCGTCAAATTTCCGGAAGCCGACCCCATGCTCGGCCCCGAGATGAAATCGACCGGCGAAGTCATGGGCACGGGGCGAAGCTTTGGCGAGGCCTATGCCAAATCGCAGGCGGCATCGGGCGTAGTGCTGCCGCGTTCGGGGCTGTGTTTCATCAGCGTACGCGAGCGCGACAAACCGGCGGCCGTCGAACTCGCCCGGCGTTTGTTATCCCGCGGCTTCGAACTCGTGGCCACCCTGGGCACGGCGCAACAGATCGCTGCCGCCGGGCTTGCGGTTCGCGTCGTCAACAAGGTGCGCGATGGCCGCCCGCACTGCGTCGACATGATCAAAAATGGCGAGATCGCCCTGATCGTCAACACCACCGAGGGCAAGCAGTCGGTGCGCGAGTCGCATTCGATCCGCCGCGAGGCCGTGCAGCGCCGCGTGACCTACTACACGACGCTTGCGGCGGCCTTCGCGACCTGCGAGGCTTTGGACTCGCTCGATGCCGTCGATGTGAATCGGCTGCAGGACCTGCACCGCGATGTGCAGATCGCGTCTTGACGAGCTAGGTCTTAGCAGGAGACAGCCACGTGAAGCGAAACCCGATGACGCTAGCCGGCGCCGAGAGGCTGCGTGCCGAACTCAAGCGCCTCAAAAGCGAGGATCGTCCGAACGTCATCAAGGCGATTGCCGAGGCGCGCAGTCACGGCGACCTCTCCGAGAATGCCGAGTATCACGCGGCGCGGGAGCAGCAGGGTTTCATTGAGGGACGCATCGCCGAGCTCGAGGCCAAGCTCTCGACGGCAGACATCATCGATGTCGCACAGCTCACGCCGAACGGTAAAGTTGTTTTCGGGGCGACGGTCGACCTTGAGGCCGAGGAAGACGGCAAGAAAGTGACCTACACCATCGTCGGTGAGGAAGAGGCCGATATCCGCGCCGCGCGGATTGGCATTACCTCGCCCATTGCACGGGCGCTGATCGGCAAGTCCGAGGGCGATGTGGTCGATGTGGCCGCCCCCGGCGGCACCCGGAGCTACGAGATCGTCGCGGTTCGCTACCCATAAGCGGCCAAGTCGGGCGCCAAAGCGGCCAAGTCGAGTGGCCTGGCAAACCGCAAACAAACCGCAAAATCAGTCTGGCAATACGATCTTGGGCAGGTCTGGACGGCGACGGTAAAGCGTTGCCACGTGGCCAATCCGCCCGACCAGCGCGCTTTGGGTGACCTTCGCGAGATTTTCGAGGGCGGCGTCTCTGGCCTCGCGCTCAGCCCCGGTCATCCGAACTTTGATCAATTCGTGATCGTGCAGGGCCCGCTGGGTCTCGGCAATGACGCCCTCGCTGACCCCGCCATTGCCGACGAGAATCACGGGCTTCAGGGGGTGGGCGAGCCCGCGCAGGTAGCGGCGCTGTTTTTCGGTAATCTTCATGAACGGATTGTAGCCCAGCCGGTCATAATCCCCGGCTGGGGTTTTTGACGCTGGTCCGGCCGAGGCTGATGGTGTAGCGTGGGGCAGCGGCGCAACGGAATGCGCGCAGCGAGGAAAGCTTAATGAACGATCTAATGAAAAACTTCGTGGTTTGGGCCCTGATTGCGGTGGCCGTGCTGGTGCTTTTCAGCCAGTTCGTGCCGCGCTCGGGTCCGGTGTCGGAGGTCAGCTACACGACCTTCCTCGAAGAGGTTCGCAACGGCCGCATCGAAACGGTGGTCCTGCAGGGCGACACCATCAGCGGTACTCGCAAAGACAAATCCAGCTTCGAGCTCTACAACCCCGAAACCGAGAACACCGCCCTGATCGGCACGCTGGCCAAATCGGGGGTGGCGATCATCGGTCGCGCGCCCAAGCAACCGAACTTCCTCGCGCAGCTCGTACTGCAGCTCGCACCTGCGTTGCTGCTCATTCTGGTATTCGCCTGGATGCTGCGGCAGATGCAGGGCGGCGGCAACGGTCGCGGCGCGATGTCCTTTGGCAAGAGCCGCGCACGGCTGCTCAGCGAAGATCAAGTGGCGGTCACCTTCGCCGATGTGGCGGGCGTCGATGAAGCCAAGCAAGAAGTCGGCGAGATCGTCGACTTCCTCAAAGATCCCTCCAAGTTCCAGAAGCTCGGCGGCAAAATTCCGAGGGGCGTGCTGATGGTCGGCAGCCCGGGTACGGGCAAAACCTTGCTCGCGCGCGCCATTGCGGGCGAAGCGAAAGTGCCGTTTTTCACCATTTCAGGTTCCGACTTCGTCGAAATGTTCGTTGGCGTCGGTGCTTCGCGCGTCCGCGACATGTTCGAGCAGGCGAAGAGGCACGCCCCCTGCATCATTTTCATTGATGAAATCGACGCGGTCGGTCGGCATCGTGGCGCAGGCTTGGGCGGCGGTCACGACGAGCGCGAACAAACTTTGAACCAGCTGCTGGTCGAGATGGACGGCTTCGAGGGCAACGAGGGCATCATCGTGATCGCGGCGACCAACCGCCCGGATGTGCTCGACCCCGCGTTGCTGCGCCCGGGTCGCTTCGATCGTCAGGTCGTGGTGCCGCTGCCCGACGTGCGTGGTCGCGAGCAGATCCTCAAAGTTCACATGCGCAAAGTGCCGCTGGGTGATGACGTCAAGCCGGCGCTGATTGCGCGCGGCACGCCTGGTTTCTCGGGCGCTGATCTTGCCAATCTCGTCAACGAGGCGGCGTTGTTCGCGGCGCGCGCCAACAAGCGCATCGTCGGCATGGACGAGTTCGAGCGTGCCAAAGATAAAATCATGATGGGCGCCGAACGGCGCTCGATGGTGATGACCGAGCAAGAAAAGCGCATGACGGCCTATCACGAGGCAGGTCACGCGATTGTCGGTATCTCGGTTCCCGAACACGACCCGGTCTACAAAGTCACGATCATTCCCCGCGGCCGTGCACTCGGCGTCACGCAGTTCCTGCCGGAGCAGGATCGCTATTCCATGAGCAAGCGCCGTATCGAAAGCGGCATTGCCACGCTCTTTGGCGGTCGTATCGCCGAAGAACTGATTTATGGTGTCGATGCGGTAACGACCGGTGCATCGAACGACATCGAGCGCGCCACTGATCTCGCGCGCAGCATGGTCACGAAGTGGGGCCTCTCCGACAAACTCGGACCGCTGACGTACTCCGAGGCCTCTGGTGAAGTCTTTCTCGGCCGCTCGGTCACGCAGACCAAGCAGGTGTCCGAGGAAACCGCGGCGGTCATCGACCAGGAAGTGCGCCGCGTGATCGAGAGCAATTACGATCGCGCCCGCGACATTCTGCAGACCCACATCGACAAGCTCCACGCCATGGCCGATGCCCTGATCAAGTACGAAACCATCGACGATGGTCAGATCAAAGACATCATGGCTGGGCGGCCGCCGAGCCCGCCCTCTGGCTGGGATGACACCGTGCCTAGCGGCCCTGCGGGTGGTGCGCCACGCCCTGCGCCGCAGCCGGGTAGCATCGGTCCGCCGGCCGGCGAGGGCAGCGCGGGTTGATCGTCAGCTGATCTCATTGGCTGAAGCGACTCGTGTTGCTGCGCTGCGCTGACCGGGCGCTTGATCTCGCCACGCCCGTGGTCATGGGCGTACTCAACGTCACGCCCGACTCTTTCTCCGATGGTGGGCGCTTCATCGACTTCGATGCGGCCATTGCCCAAGGCCTTGCGATGCGGGCGGCGGGCGCGGCGCTCATCGATGTCGGCGGCGAGTCGACGCGCCCGGGTGCGGAGCCTGTCGAGGTGACCGAAGAATTGCGGCGCGTGGTGCCGGTGGTGCGTGAACTTGCAGCGCAGGGCGCAATCGTTTCGATCGACACCCGCAAACCCGAGGTCATCACGGCTGCCATTGCTGCCGGCGCCAAAATGGTGAATGACGTGTATGCCTTGCGTATGCCGGGTGCGCTCGAGGCGGTCTGCTCTGATGTCGCGGTGTGCCTGATGCACATGCAGGGTGAGCCGCGCAGCATGCAAAAGGCGCCACATTACGATGACGTGGTGGTCGAGGTAGGCGGGTTTCTTGCGGCGCGCGTCGCAGCTTGTGCGGCGGTCGGCATCACGCGCGATCGACTCGTCATCGATCCCGGTTTCGGCTTCGGCAAAAACCTTGAGCACAATCTGCAGTTGTTGCGGGGTTTGCGCGCATTGACCGAACAAGGCTTGCCGATTTTGGCGGGGCTGTCGCGCAAGTCGATGCTGGCGGCCATCACGGGTCGCGCGGTCGATGCGCGCCTCGCGGGCAGTCTTGCGCTCGCTTACGCAGCGCTCGAGGGTGGAGCGCGTATCATTCGCACGCACGATGTCGCCGAAACCTGTGATGTCGTCAAAGTCTGGTTGGCGCTGCAGCAGCGCGAGGGGATGGCGTGAGCAGAAAATATTTTGGCACCGATGGGGTTCGGGGCAGGGTCGGCGAACCGCCACTGACCGTCGACTTCGTGCTGCGGCTTGCCAGCGCGGCGGCGCGAGTACTCGCACCCGAGGGCGGTAGCGTACTCATTGGCAAAGACACGCGACTGTCCGGCTATATGTTCGAAGCGGCGTTGGAGGCGGGCTTCGTGGCCGCGGGCGTCGACGCCATGCTCATCGGTCCGTTGCCGACGCCGGGCGTCGCCTACATGACGCGACACTTTGGCTGCAAGTTCGGCGTGGTCATCAGCGCTTCGCATAACCCCTATCACGACAACGGCATCAAATTCTTTGATGGCGCAGGCGGCAAGCTTTCGGACGAAGAGGAAGCTCGAATCGAAGCCGAGCTCGAGAACCTGCCGATCACTCGCGAGTCGAAGGAGCTAGGTCGTGCCACTCGCGTCGACAAGACACGCAAGGCGTATCAAGAGTTTTGCATCTCGACCATGGCGCCCGGCACTTCGCTCGCCGGCATGAAGATCGTCATCGACTGTGCGCACGGCGCGGGCTACAAAGTGGGTCCGCGCATCCTGGCTGATCTTGGCGCCGAGATCGTGCCGCTAGGCTGCTCGCCGAACGGTCGCAATATCAATCAGGGCTGTGGTTCGACGGCGCCCGAGTTACTGCAGCTGACCGTGCCCGGCGTGCGCGCGCAGGTCGGCATCGCCCTCGATGGCGATGGCGATCGCCTCGTCATGGTCGATCACCTCGGTCGCAAGGTCGACGGCGATCAGTTGCTCTACGTGATTGCCACGCACCGACATGCCACGGGGCGACTGCAGGGACCGGTGGTCGGCACGCTCATGACCAACTATGGACTTGAGCGGGCACTTCTCGAGCGCGGGATTGCGTTTCATCGCGCTCAGGTCGGCGATCGCTACGTGCTCGCCAAATTGCGCGAGACGGGCGGCGTGCTTGGCGGCGAAACGTCGGGTCATTTGTTGACGCTCGATTACACGACGACGGGCGATGCGATGGTCGTTGCGCTGCAGGTGTTGTCGATCATGCGCGAGACCGGCAAGACGCTCGCCGAGCTCACGGCCGAGTTGACGCTGTTGCCGCAGACCATGGTCAACGTCAAAGTTTCAGAGCGTTTCGATCCGCTCCGTGTGGGCTCGGTACGCGAGTCAATGAGTTCGGTCGAGCAACGTCTCGCCGGGCGCGGGCGCGTGGTGCTCAGAGCCTCGGGCACCGAGCCACTCATTCGCGTGATGATCGAAGCCGAAGACGGCGCCGAAGCCAAGTCGCTCGCCAACGAGCTGGCAGATGCCGTGCGCGCTGCGGCGCCCCAGGCTTGATTGACGGATATCGATTAACGGATATCGAGTAGCGGAGGGAGTTCAATGACTCGACGGCCGATGGTCGCAGGCAACTGGAAAATGCATGGCTCGCGCGCAGCCAACGCCGCGTTGATCGATGGCGTGCTTGCAGGCTTGGGCGCTGGGGTTGCGGCGGCTGCGACAGGGCTGACGGCCGAGGTCGTCGTCTGTCCACCGTTCGTTTACTTGGCTGATGCCGCGCAGCGGCTCGCGGGCAGCGCGGTAGAGCTCGGCGCGCAGGATGTCTGCGCTGAACCCGGGCAGGGCGCATTCACCGGTGAGGTCGCAGGACCCATGTTGCGCGATATCGGTTGCAGCCATGTCATCGTCGGTCATTCCGAGCGGCGTGCACTCTATGGTGAGAGCGATGAGCTGGTCGCGCGCAAAACCTTGGCGGCACTGGCGTCTGGGCTCACGCCCATCGTTTGTGTCGGCGAACTGCTCGAGGAACGCGATGCCGGACGCACTCATGAGGTGGTCGGTCGCCAGCTCGATGCGGTGATCGCGGCGCTTCGGGCCTCTGCGCTTGGGCTCGCAGGCCTGGCTCAGTGTGTCATCGCCTATGAGCCCGTCTGGGCGATCGGCACCGGCCGCACGGCGAGCCCGGCGCAGGCCCAAGACGTGCACGCCTACATCCGTGGTCGAATCGTCGAGGGTGATGCTACAATTGGCGGCTGGATCAGGCTCCTCTACGGGGGCAGCGTCAAAGCGGGTAATGCCCGCGAGCTCTTCGGCATGCCCGATGTCGACGGCGGCCTGATCGGTGGGGCCTCACTGAAGGCTGAGGAATTCGTCGCGATCGTCGCGGCGGCCCAGTGAAAGCAGCTCGTTAAAGAATTGGAATTGACCGCATGTTGCTGACCGCGCTGACCATCATTCAGGTATTCGCCTCGCTCGCGATCATCGCGCTCGTGTTGTTGCAGCGCGGTAAAGGTGCTGATGCGGGTGCAGGGTTTGGCGCTGGCGCGTCGGGCAGCGTGTTCGGCGCGCGTGGTGCGACCACTGGTCTTTCGCGCGCGACGGCAGTGCTCGCCGCCGTGTTCATGATCAACAGTCTCGCGCTGGCTTGGCTCGGTACGCGGCCCGCAGACAGCTCATCGGGCGGTTTGCTCGGCGAGTCGGCAACGCAAGTCGCGCCAGCTCCGGCGCCAGCAGCGCCGCAGGCACCTGCGCCGTAAGTTGCGCAGCGCAACCAAGCATCGGAGATCGAATTCGCGGACGTGGTGGAATTGGTAGACACACTAGCTTGAGGGGCTAGCGCCGCAAGGTATGGGAGTTCGAGTCTCCCCGTCCGCACCAAACTCGATCAACATCCTGATACAATTCGAGCCGCTTCGAGCACGGGGGTTACGGGGCCATCAGCCTCGTTCGTGTCAGGGCGAAACGAATGTTGACGAACTATCTGCCTGCGCTGATTTTTCTCGGGGTCGCCACTGGCCTCGCTGTGGTTCTTCTCGTACTCGGGACCGGCCTCGGCCGCTATTTCTCCCGGGCACCGAACGACGTCGCAAAACGCTCCGCCTACGAGTGCGGCTTCGAAGCCTTCGAAGACACGCGCATGAAGTTCGACGTGCGTTACTACCTCGTCGCGATCCTCTTCATCGTGTTTGATCTCGAAATCGCCTTTCTCTTCCCCTGGGCGGTTGCGCTCGATTCCATTGGCGGATTCGGTCTCATCTCCATGGGCATTTTCCTCGGCATCCTCATCGTGGGTTTCATCTACGAGTGGAAGAAGGGGGCACTCGAGTGGGATTGACCGAAGAAGGCGTTGCGCACGAATTTGCGCAGCGCGGTTTTGTCACGACGCAGGTCGACAACCTCGTCAACTGGGCACGCACCGGGTCACTCTGGCCCATGACCTTCGGACTTGCCTGCTGTGCCGTCGAGATGATGCACGCGGGCGCATCGCGCTACGACCTCGACCGATTCGGCGTCGTATTTCGGCCGAGTCCGCGCCAGTCCGACGTGATGATCGTGGCCGGCACGCTGGTCAATAAAATGGCCCCAGCGCTGCGCAAGGTCTACGACCAGATGCCCGAGCCGCGTTGGGTCATCTCCATGGGCTCCTGCGCCAACGGCGGTGGCTATTACCACTACTCTTATGCGGTGGTTCGCGGCTGTGATCGGATCGTGCCGGTCGATGTCTACGTGCCGGGTTGTCCGCCCACGGCGGAAGCTTTGCTCTACGGCATCATCCAGCTGCAAAAGAAAATCGCCCGCACCAGCACGGTGATCAGCCCATGAACGAACCGAGCTGGGCGAGCAGGGCGCTCGAAATTTTGGGCGACTCGGTGCGTCGAGTCGATTCATTGCCCGATGAGTTGGCGATCGAGTGCGATGCCGCGCAGTTGCTGGCGGTGGCGACGATGCTGCGCGATCACGCCGAGTTGGGCTTCGACATGTTGGTGGACCTCGCCGGCGTCGATTACCTCGACTATGGCAAATCGGAGTGGAAAACACTCTCGGCAACGGGCTCAGGATTTTCGCGTGGCGTGAATCGCGGGAGCGCTGCGGCTTTGGTTGTCGATGGGAGCGCCGGTGTCGCCGACGGGCGACGTTTTGCCGTCGTCAGTCAGTTGCTGTCTGTTCGCCTGAACCGTCGCTTGCGTCTGCGCGCGTTCTGCGCCGACAACGACGAACCGATGATCGACTCGCTGGTGGGCGTGTGGGCATCGGCCAATTGGTTCGAGCGTGAGGCCTTTGATCTGTTCGGTATTCTTTTCAAAGGTCATCCTGATTTGCGGCGCTTGCTCACCGATTACGGTTTCATCGGACATCCGTTCCGCAAAGACTTCCCGCTGATCGGCAATGTCGAAGTGCGCTATGACCCGCTGAAGCAGCGCGTGGTCTATGAGCCCGTGAGCATCGAGCCGCGTACGCTCGTGCCGCGAGTCATCCGGCACGATAATCGTTATGACCCGGCTTTGGTCGAGCAAGCGCCGAGTGCATCACCCGGCAAGGCGGCCGGCTGAGTCATGGCAGAGATCCAGTCCTATACCATGAACTTTGGGCCGCAGCACCCTGCGGCGCACGGCGTGCTTCGTCTGGTGCTCGAACTCGACGGCGAGGTGATTCAAAAAGCAGATCCGCACATCGGTCTGCTGCACCGCGCCACCGAAAAACTGGCCGAATCCAAGCCCTTCAATCAGTCGATCGGCTACATGGATCGGCTCGATTACGTTTCGATGATGTGCAACGAGCACGCCTATGTGATGGCGATCGAGCGGCTGCTCGGTGTGACGCCACCGCGGCGTGCGCAGTACATCCGCGTGATGTTCGATGAGATCACGCGTGTACTCAATCACTTGATGTGGTTGGGTGCGCACGGCCTCGACATCGGCGCGATGACGGTGTTTTTGCTGGCGTTCAAAGAACGCGAAGATCTGATGGACTGCTACGAGGCAGTCTCGGGCACTCGCATGCACGCCACGTATTACCGACCGGGCGGTGTGCATCGCGACCTGCCGCGCGAGGTGCCGAAATACCAGGCGTCGCGTTGGCGTTCGCAGCAAGACGCGGATCGCCTCAACGAGGCGCGCGCTGCGGGCCTGCTCGAGTTCATCGAAGCATTCATTCGTCGCTTTCCTAAAGCGATCGACGAGTACGAGACGCTGCTCACCGACAACCGCATCTGGAAGCAGCGCACGGTCAATATCGGCGTGGTCTCACCGGAGCGTGCGCTGCAGCTCGGGTTTTCGGGCCCGATGTTGCGCGGTTCGGGTATTGCCTGGGACCTGCGCAAGAAGCAGCCCTACGAGGTTTACAGCGAGCTCGACTTCGACATCCCGGTGGGCGTGAACGGCGACTGTTATGACCGCTATCTCGTGCGTATCGAAGAATTGCGGCAGTCGACACGCCTCATCGCGCAGTGTGTCGAGTGGCTGAAGAAAAATCCGGGCCCGGTGATGGTCGCCGATGCCAAGGTGCGGCCGCCGCGTCGCGAGAACATGAAGGGCGATATGGAATCGCTCATTCACCACTTCAAGTTGATGACCGAGGGTTACTGCGTTCCCGAGGGCGAGACCTACGCCGCCGTCGAGGCGCCGAAGGGCGAGTTCGGCATTTATTTGGTCTCTGATGGCGCCAACAAGCCGTACCGCTTGAAGTGTCGTGCGCCGGGCTTCCCGCATCTCGCGGCGCTCGAAGAAATGGTCACGGGACATATGCTCGCAGACGTCGTGGCGGTGATTGGTACGCAGGACATCGTGTTCGGGGAGATCGATCGATGAGCGAGACCGCGCAAGCAGGCCGCGGCGTGCCCACCAGCGACGGGCAGTTTTTTGTGCCAGGCGATGGCCCCAAGGTGGCTTTGCTCAATGAGCACACGCGTCACGAGATCGACGGTTTTATTTCGAGGTTTCCGGCGGGACGACAACGTTCGGCCACGCTCTCTGCGCTGCGTTTTGCGCAGGAGCATAACGCGGGGCATTTGACGACCGAAATCATGGATGCCGTGGCCGAATATTTGCGGCTGCCGTCGATTCAGGTTTATGAGGTCGCGACGTTTTATTCGATGTTCGAGACCCACGAGTGCGGTCGGCATCACGTCAGCGTGTGCACGAACATCAGCTGTTGGTTGAATGGTGCCGAGAACATTCTCGCGCACTGCGAGCGCAAGCTCGGCATCAAAGTTGGCGAGAGCACGCCGGACAAGCGCATTTTCCTCAAGCAGGAAGAAGAGTGCTTGGCCGCATGCACCGGTGCGCCGATGATGATGGTGGATCACGTGTTCCACGAATATCTGACACCGGAAAAAGTCGATCAGATTCTCGACGATCTCAAGTGAGCCCTTCGGCAAGTGAGCCCCGCGGAATGAACAACGCACTCGATAATTGGCGCGACCGCATGAACCTCGTGGTGTTCGAACCGCTCGCGCTCGAACGTTCCTGGACACTCGAGAGTTATCTCAAAATCGGCGGCTATTCCTCCTGGAAAAAAATTCTGGCTGGCGAGATGTCGCGCGAGCAGGTCATCGAGGCCGTCAAGGCGAGTGGTCTGCGTGGACGAGGCGGTGCGGGTTTTCCAACCGGCACCAAGTGGAGCTTCATGCCGCGTAACTCACCGATCCAAAAGTACGTGGTGTGCAACTCGGACGAGAGTGAACCGGGAACCTGCCACGACCGCGACATCCTGCGCTTCAATCCGCACGCCTTGGTCGAAGGGATGGCCATCGGCGGTTACGCCATGGGCTCGACTGTGGGCTACAACTACATCCGCGGCGAATTTTTGGGCGAGCCCGTGCCGCGCTTCGAGGCGGCGGTCAAAGAAGCCTACGCAGCGGGGTTGCTCGGCAAGAACCTGCAGGGGTCGGGCATCGACTTTGATCTCTACACTTTCGTCGGCGCGGGCGCCTACATTTGTGGCGAAGAGACGGCGCTACTCGAGTCACTCGAGGGCAAGCAGGGCAAGCCGCGTTTCAAACCACCGTTTCCTGCGGCCTTTGGTTTGTACGGTCAGCCGACCACCATCAATAACACTCAGAGCTACGCCTCGGTGCCCAGCATCCTTCGCAAAGGATCAAAATGGTTTGCGAAGCTCGGTACCACCAATGCCGGCGGTACGGTGATTTTTTCGGTCTCGGGTCACGTCGAGAAGCCGGGCAACTTCGAGTTGCCGCTCGGCATCCCATTCAAAGATTTGCTGGAGATCGCTGGCGGCGTGCGCGGTGGTCGCAAGCTGAAGGCGGTGATTCCCGGTGGCTCCTCGGTCAAGGTCGTCCCGGGTGATGTGATGATGGGCGTCAACATGGACTACGACTCGCTGCGCGCGGTCGGTTCATCGGTGGGCTCGGCGGCGGTGATCGTCATGGACGAAACCACCTGCATGGTGCGCACGCTCGAGCGCATCTCGCGTTTTTACAAGTCGGAATCCTGCGGCCAGTGCACGCCCTGTCGCGAGGGCACCGGTTGGCTCAATCGCGTGCTCAAGCGAATCGTTGCGGGGCAGGGCCGCATGGAAGATCTGCAGCTGCTCATCGATGTGGCCAATCGCATCGAGGGTCACACCATCTGCGCGCTCGGCGATGCCGCCGCGTGGCCGGTGCAAAGCTTCTTGCAGCGCTTCCGTCACGAGTTTGAATACATGATTCAGCACGGCGGTCGCAGTCTCGTCGACGGCCAGAAGGAGGCGGCGTAAGCCGCGCGGGCCGACGATGGCAGCGAATCCTCAAGACGATCTCATCAACGTCGAAGTCGACGGCAAGGCGGTCAAGGCGCGCAGGGGCGCGATGATCATCCACGTCACTGATCAGCACGGCGCTTATGTGCCGCGTTTTTGCTATCACGACAAGTTGCCGATCGCGGCGAATTGCCGCATGTGTCTCGTCGAAGTCGAGAAGGCGCCCAAGCCCTTGCCCGCCTGCGCGACGCCGGTCGCCGAGGGCATGAAGATTTTCACGAAGTCGAAGCTGGCCATCGGGGCGCAAAAAGCGACGATGGAGTTTCTGCTCATCAACCATCCGCTCGATTGCCCGATATGTGACCAGGGCGGCGAGTGCGAGTTGCAGGATCTCGCGCTCGGCTATGGTCGCGACATTGCCCGCTTCAGCGAGCGCAAGCGCGTTGTCAAAGATAAAAATCTCGGGCCTTTGGTCTCGACCGACATGACGCGCTGCATTCACTGCACGCGCTGTGTGCGCTTTGGTCAGGACATCGCCGGCATTCCTGAACTCGGTACCACGGGTCGTGGCGAGAACATGGAGATCGGCACCTGGATCGAACGCAGCGTCGATCACGAGCTCTCGGGCAATATCATTGATCTTTGCCCCGTGGGTGCGCTCAACTCCAAGCCCTTCCGCTATCAGGGGCGCTCCTGGGAGATGACCCAAGTGCCATTCGTGTCGCCGCACGATGGCATCGGCAGCAATCTTTTTGGTCATGTGCTGCGCGGCAAATTGAAGCGTGTAGTGCCGCGCGCCAACGATGAGATCAACGAAACCTGGATCGCCGATCGCGATCGCTTCAGCTACGAGGGCTTGCACGCGGAAGATCGCTTGCTCAAACCCATGCTGCGTGAGGCGGGCGTTTGGCGCGAGGCGAGTTGGGAAGAGGCGCTGTCGGCGGCGGCTCGGGGTCTCAAGGCTGCGGGCAGCGCTACCGGCACGCTCGTGCATCCCTCCTGTACGCTCGAAGAAATGCATCTTGCCGCGCGACTGACGCGCGCACTCGGTTCCTCGAATATCGATCATCGGCTGCGCACCCGCGATTTTCGCGACGCGGCGGCCGACCCGCGTCAGCCCGGGCTCGGCATCAGCCTCTCGATGGTCGAGTCGCTCTCGGGCGTGCTCGTGGTTGGCTCGAACCTGCGCGCGGAATTGCCGTTGTTGGCACACCGATTGCGCAAGGCTGCTGTGCGAGCCAAGGCAAAGATTTCATTCCTCGATTCGAGCGATCGTGAGTATCGTTTCCCGGTTGCGCTGCAGATTGCACGGAGCCCTGCGGATTGGGCGCACGAGCTCGCCGGAATTTTGGCGGCTGTGCGCGAGATCGCAGGCATTGAGCCCGGCGCGGCCTACGCAAGCTTGCTGCGCGGGATCACCGTTACCGATGATCAGCGCGCGGCCGCCGCCGCGCTGTGCAACGGTAGCGCGCGGGCGGTGTGGCTCGGCGCGATGGCGCTGCGCCATCCGGCGGCGATCGATTTGCGTGCGCTCGCGGGAGAGATCGCTCGCCTGAGTGGTGCGACGCTCGGTCTCTTGGCCGAAGGTGCGAACTCGGCAGGCGCTTGGCTTGCAGGGGTTGTCCCGCACCGCGAAGCCGGGGGGGTGCCCGCACAGGGACTGGGCCTGCGCGACATGTTCGAGACGGCGCAGCGCAGCTACCTGCTCGTCGGCGCGATCGAGCCTACCGCAGATATTGCCGATGCCGCGCTCGCGACCCGCGCGCTGCGCTCGGCGGCCTGTGTGGTGGCGGTGACGCCGTACGTGACCGACGAGCTCAAAGAAATCGCTCATGTGTTGCTACCCATGGCGAGCTTTGCCGAGACCTCGGGCAGCTATGTCAATCTCGAGGGGCGTTCGCAGAGTCAGACCGGGGTCTCCAAGCCCCCGGGTGAAGCCCGGCCCGGCTGGAAGATTCTGCGCGTGCTCGGCAATCACCTTGAGCTCGACGGGTTCGACTACCAGAGCTCCGAAGAGGTTCGCGATGAGTTGCTGCGCATCGTGAGCACGAATGCGGGCGGCGCGGTGCCTGCTGCACTCGTCACGCATCATGTGCCGGCGATCGCGGCGGTTGCCGGATCCGCGGAGCTCGACCTCGGTGCGCTCGATGTGCCGATGTACTCCATCGATGCGGTGCTCCGTCGCAGTCCCGCGCTGCAGCAGACCCACATTGCGGCAGCCAGTCGTCGAGCCGGAGGGCAGGGCTGATGTCGGCGCTGCTCGAGTTTTGGTCGACACTGCCCGACTACGTGCGGGCCACGGTCTGGATTTTGATCGTGACGGTGGCGGTGATTCTCTCAGTGGCCTTCACCACCTTGTGGGAACGCAAGGTCATCGGCTGGATACAGCTGCGCAAAGGCCCAAACCGAGTGGGCAGCATCTTCGGCTTCGTGCCCGGCATCTTTCAGCCCTTTGCCGACGTCATCAAACTGCTGCTCAAAGAAGTCGTCATCCCCTCGGCTTCGAATAAATGGCTATTCCGCGTAGCACCAGCCATCACCTTGGTGCCGGCCTTTGCGGCTTGGGCGGTAATGCCGCTTGATCCTTCCCTGGTCATCGCGGATATCGATGCGGGTTTGCTCTATTTGTTGTCGCTGACGTCGGTCGGTGTCTATGGCGTCATCCTCGCGGGCTGGGCGGCGAACTCCAAATACGCCTTTCTCGGCGCCATGCGTTCGGCGGCGCAGGTCGTCGCCTATGAAATCGCCATGGGCTTTGCCCTCGTGGGTGTCGTCATGGCGGCGGGTACGCTCAATCTTGGTGACATCGTTCGTGCGCAAGAAGGCGGTATCGGTAACTGGTTTCTGGTGTGGCTGTTCCCGTTGTTTGTGGTCTATGTGATCGCGGGCGTGGCCGAGACCAATCGAGCGCCCTTCGACGTTGCCGAAGGCGAATCCGAAATCGTTGCCGGATTCCATGTCGAATATTCAGGGATCGCGTTCGCGCTGTTCTTCCTTGCCGAATACGCGAACATGATCCTGATCTCGGCTTTGACCGCGGTGTTCTTCCTTGGCGGTTGGCTGAGTCCCTTCGAGGGGCTGCTGGCCGCCGACAATCCGCTCGCGGCGCCCGGTTTTCATTGGTTGTTCCTCAAGCTCTTTTTCTTTTTGACCTGTTTCATGTGGTACCGGGCGACGTTCCCGCGTTACCGCTATGACCAGATCATGCGGCTCGGCTGGAAGATATTGATTCCGGTGACGCTGGTGTGGATTGCGGTCGAAGCGCTGATGTCGTGGTTCGACGTCGGGCCGTGGTCGAAATGATCGAGCGCAGCTTGAGCAAACGAAGGTAAAGAGACGCCATGGCACTGCAAAGCATCGTCAAAACTTTCCTGCTTACCGAGCTGCTCGCCGGCATGTCGCTGACGGCGCGCACGCTCTTTCGCAAGAAGGTGACCGTCAATTACCCCGAAGAAAAGACGCCGCAGTCACCGCGCTTTCGGGGCCTGCATGCGCTGCGCCGTTACGCCAATGGCGAAGAGCGCTGCATCGCCTGCAAGCTTTGCGAAGCGGTGTGTCCGGCGCTGGCGATCACCATCGAGTCGGATGTCGCAACCGATGGCACACGGCGCACGACGCGCTATGACATCGACCTCTTCAAGTGCATTTATTGCGGCTTCTGTGAAGAAGCCTGCCCCGTGGATGCAATCGTCGAGACCCGAGTCCATGAGTACCACATGGAAAATCGCGGCGAGAACATCATGACCAAAGACAAGTTGCTCGCCGTGGGTGAGCGCTATGCCGCGCTGATCGACGCCGACAAGGCCGCCGATTCGGCCTATCGCTGATCGCGCAGAGAGGAAACCGACCGGTGTTCGTGCAACTGCTTTTCTACGGTTTCTCGGCCATCCTGATCGCTGCGGCGCTCGGGGTGATCGTCGCCCGCAACCCGGTGTACTCCGCGCTCTCGCTGGTGTTGGCGTTCTTCACGAGTGCCGCTCTGTGGTTGTTGGTCGAGGCCGAGTTCCTCGCCATCGTGTTGGTGCTGGTTTACGTCGGTGCCGTGATGGTGCTCTTCTTGTTCGTCGTCATGATGCTCGACATCAACGTCGAAGAAATCGAACGTGGCTTCACGCGCTACGCCTGGCTGGGCTGGCTGGTGTCGACCGTGGTGATTGCACAGATGGCAGCGGTGTATGGGCTGCGTCATTTTGGCGTCGATGCCTCGGCCACGGTGGTGCGCAACGCGGCCGATCACAGCAATACCCGTGAACTCGGCGAAGTGCTCTACACGCAATACGTCTATCCCTTCCAGCTCGCCGCGGTGTTGCTGCTCGTAGCGATCGTCGCAGCCATTGCGCTGACCATGCGGCGGCGACCGGGCCTGAAGCCGCAGGATGTCGCCAAGCAGGTCGCCGTGCGTCGCCAAGATCGCGTGCGCATCGTCAAAGGTGTCGGCCCCGAAGGCGAGGGCAAAGGTGACGCGCCATGATCACCCTGCAACACATGCTCACGCTCTCGGGCATTTTGTTTGCCTTGTCGATCGCCGGCATTTTTCTGAATCGCAAGAACGTGATCTTGTTGCTGATGTGCATCGAGCTGATGCTGCTCGCCGTCAATTTCAGTTTCGTCTCCTTCTCGCGCTTCCTCGGCGATCTCGACGGTCAGGTGTTCGTGTTTTTCGTGCTGACGGTCGCCGCCGCCGAATCAGCGATCGGCCTCGCAATCCTTGTGGTGTTGTTCCGCGAGCGGCGCAGTATCAATGTCGAAGACCTCGACACCCTGAAAGGCTGAGGGCAGGGCACCCTCCATGAGCATGAACCCCAGTGTTCTTTTGACCATCGCGCTGCTGCCGCTGGCGGCGGCCATCGTCGCGGGACTTTTCGGCAAGTGGATTGGTCGCACGGCCGCGCACGTCATCACCATCGCAGCGGTGGGCGCGGCTTTCGTGCTGTCGGCGCGGGTCGCTTGGCAGCTGATCTCGGGCGAGGTCGACGTTTTCAATGGCAGCGTCTACAACTGGCTCGTCAGCGACGGCGTGCGCATGGAGGTCGGCTTTTTGATCGATGAGCTCAGCGTGCTCATGATGTGTGTGGTCACGTTCGTGTCGTTCTGCGTTCATGTCTACACCATCGGCTACATGCACGAGGACCCGGGGTATCAGCGTTTCTTTGCCTACATTTCGCTCTTCACCTTCGCGATGCTGATGCTCGTGATGTCGAACAACTTCATGCAGTTGTTCTTTGGTTGGGAAGCGGTGGGTGTGGTGTCCTATCTGCTGATCGGCTTCTGGTACACCAAGCCGAGCGCCATCTTCGCGAATCTGAAGGCGTTTCTCGTCAATCGCGTGGGCGACTTCGGCTTCGTGCTCGGCATTGCGGCAGTCGTTTATTACACGGGCTCGCTCGATTATCGCGACGCGTTCGCCGCCGCGCCGCAGCTCGCGCAAACGAGCTATGCGCTGACAAGCTCGTTCGAAGTGTCGGCGATCACGTTGATCTGTATTTGTCTCTTCATTGGCGCGATGGGCAAGTCGGCCCAGGTACCACTGCACGTTTGGCTGCCCGACTCGATGGAAGGCCCGACACCCATCTCCGCGTTGATCCATGCGGCGACCATGGTGACGGCGGGCATTTTCATGGTGGCGCGCTTCTCGCCACTCTTCGAACAGTCCGAGGCCGCACTGTCCTTCGTGCTGGTAGTGGGCGGCACCACGGCGCTCTTCATGGGGTTCCTCGGCATCGTCAACAACGACATCAAGCGAGTGGTGGCCTATTCGACGCTCTCGCAGTTGGGATACATGACGGTGGCACTCGGCGCATCGGCCTATGGCGCCGCGATTTTCCACCTCATGACGCACGCGTTCTTCAAGGCCTTGCTCTTCCTCGCGGCGGGTTCGGTAATCATTGGCATGCACCACGAGCAGGACATGCGCAAGATGGGCGGACTCGGCAAGCTCATGCCGATCACGGCCGCCACGTGCTGGATCGGCGCCTTGGCGCTGATCGGTACGCCATTCTTGTCAGGCTTTTACTCCAAAGATTTCATCATCGAAGCGGTCCATGAATCGACGCGCTGGGGTGCCACCTACGCTTATTGGTGCGTGTTGCTCGGCGTCTTCGTCACGGCGTTTTATACCTTCCGCATGGTGTTCATGACCTTCCATGGCGCACCGCGGTGGCACGCTGATCATGCGCATGACAGCCACGACCACGGTCATGGCGGCGGTACGCCGCACGAGAGCCCTTGGGTGGTGACCTTGCCTTTGGTGTTGCTGGCCATTCCGTCGCTCGCCATCGGCTACTTGACCGTGCAACCCGTGCTCTTCGGGGGTTACTTTGGCGATGCCATTCAAGTGCTCGAGGCCAATGACGTGCTCAAGGAGCTCGCGAGTCACTTCCATGATCCGGCGTCGTTTGCGCTTGCCGCAGTCGGGCATCCGCCGCTTTGGCTAGCGCTCGCGGGTGTTGTCGCCGCCTGGTATCTCTATCTCAAGAATCCCGCCATGACGGATCGCTTGGCCGCGTTCTTTGTGCCACTGCAGCGCGTGCTCGACAACAAGTATTACTTTGACTGGTTCAATGAAAACGTGCTGGCCGCCGGCAGCCGCGCCATGGGCCGAGTGTTCTGGAAGGCGGGCGATCAGGCGCTGATCGACGGCGCGCTCGTCAATGGTTCGGCCAATCTCGTCGGCTCGCTGGCAGGCATGATTCGCCGGGTGCAGACGGGTTATCTCTACTCCTACGCGTTCTGGATGATGATCGGGCTCGCGGGTTTACTCGCGTGGTTCCTGCTTCTCTCCTGATCCATCGACAAAGCGCAGCAAGAGAATAATGATGCAGGCAGGTTTGCTCTCGACTCTGATCTGGCTACCGATTTTGGGTGGCGTGCTCGTACTGGCGCTCGGCGACTCGCGCATCGCGCTGGCACGCTGGGCAGCGTTGGCGACCGCGGTAGCAAGCTTCCTGCTGTCTGTGCCGCTCTACACGGGCTTCGACACGACTACGGCGGCCTTTCAGTTTGTCGAGCAGCTCCCGTGGATTCCGGCATTCAATGCCACGTACCACTTGGGTGTCGATGGCATTGCATTGCCGCTCGTGTTGCTGACCACCTTCGTCACCATCCCGGTCGTCATTGCGGCTTGGACCGTCATCGAGAAGCGACCCGCGCAATACTTTGCCGCATTTTTGATCATGGAAGGGCTGATGGTCGGCGTGTTCTCGGCACTCGACGCGTTGCTCTTCTACTTTTTCTGGGAAGCAATGCTGATCCCGATGTTCCTGATCATCGGCATCTGGGGCGGTCCGCGACGCGTTTATGCCACACTCAAATTCTTTTTGTATACGTTCCTTGGCTCGGTGTTCATGTTGGTGGCGCTGATCTACATGTACCTGCAGGCGGGTAGCTACGACATCGTTGCCCTGCAAGAGCTGCCGCTCAGCTTCGATGAGCAGTTCTGGATCTTCCTCGCTTTCTTTGCAGCCTTCGCCGTGAAGATTCCGATGTTCCCCGTGCACACCTGGTTGCCCGACGCCCACGTCGAGGCGCCAACCGGGGGCTCTGTCGTGCTGGCCGCGATCATGCTGAAGATGGGCGGCTACGGCTTCCTGCGCTTCGCGCTGCCAATTGCCCCGGATGCCGCCCGTGAACTCGACACCCTGGTGATCGTGCTCTCGCTGATTGCGGTCGTGTACATCGGTTTCGTCGCGCTCGTGCAAACCGACATGAAAAAACTGATCGCATACTCGTCGATCGCACACATGGGCTTCGTGACGCTCGGTTGTTTTCTGGCCTTCGGCATTGCCACCCAAACGGGTTCTCTGGCTGGCGCGGGCATGGGTATCGACGGCGCGATGGTGCAGATGGTGTCGCACGGCCTGATCTCGGCTGCCATGTTTTTGTGTGTGGGCGTGATGTATGACCGCCTGCACAGTCGCGAGATCAGCGCCTACGGTGGCGTCATCAATCGTATGCCGATCTTCGGTGCGTTCATGGTGTTGTTCGCGATGGCGAACTCCGGTCTGCCCGGAACCTCGGGCTTCGTTGGCGAGTTTCTGGTGATCATCGCGAGCTTCAAGGCCAATTTCTGGTATGCCTTCCTCGCGGCGACCACGCTGATCTTGGGCGCAGCCTACACGCTGTGGCTGGTCAAGCGCGTCATTTTTGGCCCGGTGGGTAACGATCAGGTCGCCACGCTCGAAGACCTGAACGGTCGTGAATTCTTTGTGCTCGCCGTGCTCGCGGTGGGTGTATTGCTGCTCGGCGTATGGCCGGCGCCTCTGCTTGAGGTGATGCAGCCCTCGGTTCAGCACCTCGTCGAGCAAATCGTCACGAGCAAACTGCCCTGACTCATGGCAACCCAGACATGACATTAACCCTGACATGACACCAACCCTGACATGACACCAACCCTGACAATCGCCTCGCTCGCACCTGCGCTGCCAGAGATCTATCTCACGGCGGCGATCTGCTTCGTGCTGCTCGTCGATGTGTTCGCCGGGTCGGCCGCGCGTCGGGTGACGCCCACCTTGACGTTGCTCGTGATTGGCGTCGGTGCGGCGCTGACCTTGCAGTATGCGCAAGTCGGGCAGGCGATGACGCTGTTCTCCGGCATGTACGTGGCCGACCCGCTTGCCACGCTGCTCAAGCTGCTCACCATGCTTTTCGTGGCGGTGGCCTTGCTGTACTCCCGGCACTTTCTCGAGACACGCGGGTTGCTGAAGGGCGAGTACTACGTGCTCGCGCTGACGGCAATGCTCGGGATCTTCGTCATCATTTCAGCGGGCAGCCTGCTCACGCTCTATATCGGTATCGAGTTGCTGTCTTTGTCGCTCTACGCGCTGGTCGCTTTCGATCGCGACTCGGGCGTCGCCGCCGAATCCGCAATGAAATATTTCGTGCTGGGTGCAATTGCTTCCGGCTGCCTGCTTTACGGCATGTCGCTCGTCTACGGCCTCACGGGCAGTTTGCTGCTCAATGAAATCGCCGCGAGTCTGCAAGGCCCGCCGAGTCTCGGCCTCATCATGGGTGTGGTGTTCCTCGTGGTGGGTGTGGCGTTCAAGTTTGGTGGCGTGCCGTTCCACATGTGGGTGCCGGACGTGTATCACGGTGCGCCCACCTCGGTGACGCTCTTGGTGGCGACTGCGCCCAAGATTGCCTCGTTCGCACTCGCGTTTCGCTTGTTCTCCGAGGGCTTGGGGAACACCGCAGACACCTGGATACAGATGCTGACGATCGTCGCGGTACTCTCGGCGCTGCTCGGCAACGTCATCGCCATTGCTCAGACCAATCTCAAGCGCATGTTGGCGTACTCCGCCATCGGCAACGTCGGTTTTATTTTGTTTGGCTTCGTCGCCGGCAACGAGCAGGGCTATGATGCCGCGCTTTATTACACCGTTGTGTATGTACTCATGGCACTCGGCGCCTTCGGCGCAATGTTGCTCGCCGGTGCGCGCGGCTTCGAGGCTGATGAAATCGAGCACTACAAGGGCTTGCACGCGCGTGATCCGCTCCTGGCTTTGATCCTGATGGCGCTGATGTTCTCGTTCGCCGGTGTGCCACCGCTAGTCGGCTTCTGGGCGAAGTTGCAGATCTTCCAGGCGCTTTGGGAATCGGGACATCTCGCGCTTGTGGTGTTCGCTGCCGCGGTGTCGGTGATCGGGCTTTTCTACTACCTGCGGATCGTGAAGATCCTCTATTTCGATGCGCCAGGTGATTTGCCGGTGCCTGAGCGACATGGCGGCGTGCGACTCGCGCTCGGTCTCAACGCGCTTGCGGTGGTGTTGCTCGGACTATTCCCGCAGACGCTGATCGAGCTTTGTGTGCGGGCGCTCGGGTGACCTGAGACAACATGCGTCTGGCCGCAGGCAGTAGCGCTTTGCTGACCTTGATGGCGCTGTCGCTGTCGCCCAGTGTCTTGCGCGGCGAGACGACGGCCGCTGACATCGTCTTCTTCGATGGTGCGGTGTATACGCTCGATGCCGCGCGGCGTTGGGCGAGTGCGGTTGCCGTGCGCGACGGCAAAATCGTTTTTGTCGGTGCAGATGCCGATGCACAGAAATTCATTGCAGCGTCTACCCATATTGTCGATCTCGACGGGCGAATGTTGTTGCCATCGTTTCAGGATTCTCATGCGCACGCTTCGCATGTGCCGAACCCACGCAATGAATTGAATCTCGATGGACTGAAGGATCGCGAGGCTGTTTTTGCGCGTATTCGCGAGTTCGCCGCGGCGCATCCGCATAAATCCTGGATCGTGGGTGGCGGCTGGGACGAGGCGGCGTTTCTGCCGAGCGGGCGACCAACGCGGCAGATGCTCGACGCTTTGGTCTCCGACCGTCCGGTGTTCCTCATCAATAATTCGCGTCATCAGGCATGGGTGAATTCCGTCGCTCTCGAGTTGGCCGGGATCACGCGTGAAACCCAGGATCCGAAGAACGGCGAGATCGTGCGCGAAGCGGGGGGCGGCCCTGGCGGCAATTTGCAAGAGACGGCGATGGAGTTGGTCGCTAGCAAAATACCTCTGCGCACGCCCGCCGAGCGTGCCGAAGATATCTTGGTCGCGTTACAACAGATGAATGCGCAGGGCATCACCGCCATGGTCGAGGCTGCGGCTGACCCGGCGACCATCGCGGCGTACGAGGCGTTACACGATACAAATCGGCTCGCGACCCGTGTTCGCATTTGCCAGCGCTTTGATCAGAACGATGCGAATGATGACGCGCAAATCCGCCGTTTCATTGCTACGCGTGAGCGGATTGCGCAGAAGAATCGCAGTGGATTGCTGGATGCCGACTGCGTGAAGATCGTACTCGACGGGGGCTACGGCTCGCGCTCCGTGGCCTTGCTGAAACCTTATGCGATTCCGGGACTCGGCACAGGCAAGCTGTTTGTTGAACCCGCGCGACTCGATGCGCTCGTTACTCGGCTCGATGCGCTGGGGTTTCAGGTTCACGTACACGCCATTGGTGATCGCACTGTGCGGGCCGCGCTCGATGCGGTGCAGGCTGCGCGCGAGGCAAATCCTGAGCGTCGTCGCCCACATACGTTCGCGCATCTCTCGCTGGTTGATGTCGCTGATGCATCGCGCTTTCGGCAACTCAACGTGATGCCAAACATGACGCCTGTTTGGAGTCGCCCCGATCCTTGGCAGACGGTGTTTGCGGTCGAGATGTTCGGGCGCGAACGTGCCGACACGGCTTATCGCACCCGTAGTCTCGCGGACGACGGGGCGCAGCTGGTCTGGGGCTCTGATTGGCCGGTTACTGGTGTGGCGACGCTCGCGGGAATCGAGACCGCTGTCACTCACCGTTATCCGGGTGGTCGTGATCCGAACGGCATTGAAGATTACGTGTGGAACCCTGACCAGAGACTCTCGCTCGATCGTGCTCTCGCCGCGTATACCGCGACCAGCGCAGCGTTGCTTGGTGAGAGCGCACGTCGCGGCTCGATCGAGGTGGGCAAAGACGCCGATCTGGTGGTGCTTGGGCGTAACCTTTTCGATACGCCACCAACGGAAATTCACAAGGTTCCCGTCGAGCTGACGTTGCGCCAGGGTAGGGTGCTGTGGTCGTCGGCCCCCGCGAATACGCGGTCCAAGTTTAGTCCTCCGCAACGCCCCGTATACTCCGCGCCCCAACTGGTGCGGGGTGGAGCAGTCTGGCAGCTCGTCGGGCTCATAACCCGAAGGTCGTAGGTTCAAATCCTACCCCCGCTACCACAAATTCGGCTGACTGCCCGCTCTCAGTTAGCAGCCTTAATCCCGATATTTCGATGAGTCCTACGGGCGCATTGACTCAGGTTAATTGTTACCGGCGCCGGGTCGTTGCCTCACGTAGTTTGCTACCCGTCGAGTGGTTCGACGGGGGCAAAACATGGCGAGCAGACTCAGCATGGCGACGCGACGGGAGTTGATTGCGGCGATCGGGCAACGGTATCGAGGCAGTGTAGGCGATGAACGCCGTCGCATTCTCGATCAGTTCGTGCGCCTCACGGGCTACCACCGCAAGCATGCGATCCGCGTATTGGGACTCCGCGACAGCCGAAGTCGATCGCGAGCCGCTCGTCCACGCCTGTACGACCAGGCTGTTCAGGAGGCAGTAAAGCTCTTGTGGGAAGCTGCCGACCGGGTCTGCGGGAAGCAACTGAAGGCGATCCTACCCACTTTGATCGAGGCGATGAGGCGGCACGGCCATCTCGATCTTGAGCCGACACTCGCCGCCAAACTGTCGACGATCAGCGCCGCGACGATCGACCGGATGCTATCGAGTCCTCGGCAAGCGGGTCTGCAAGGCCGATCAGCACATCGGCCTCCCGAAGCTTATGGATGATATCCTCGGTCGTGTATCTCTGCTTGCCCATCGTCCACGTCTCCTGTCCCTTTCATGAACATTAAACATGGACCAAAAATACCGGGTCAGGTCACAGCCGATGGGATACATTCGATCTCAATGAAGCCC
>Ga0194116_10000981_pt1 | contig 44421 bp, 38 predicted proteins | sample TA2MahsurfametaG_4_FD_148617 | JGI IMG/M metagenome (GOLD analysis project Ga0194116, IMG submission 148617) | Freshwater microbial communities from Lake Tanganyika, Tanzania - TA2015008 Mahale S9 surface | ecosystem: Environmental > Aquatic > Freshwater > Lake | place: Tanzania: Lake... | reverse complement strand
CGGCCAGGGGCAGACCTTGCTGACATCGCGGGCGTGCATGCGGTCACTGATGTCACAGGCTTTGGTCTTGCCGGCCATGCATTAGAAATGGCCCGTGGCGCGGGCATTCAGATTGCCATCGACTGGCCTTCGGTGCCGCTGTTACCAGAGACCCGTGCCTTGGCAGCCCAAGGGTTTATTACGGGGGCCTCGGGCAGAAACTGGGCGGGCTATGGCAAGGAAGTCACGCTGCCGCAGGGCTTCTCAGAAACCGACAAGGCCATACTCACCGACCCACAGACTAGTGGGGGTCTCTTGGTCTCCTGCGCTCCAGAAAGCGTCACGGCCGTGCATGCTGCGTTTGGCCAACACGGTTTTAGGTCTTGTCTGGTTGGTCAGGCTCAGCCAGGATCAGGCCTGCTGGTGAGGCAGTAGCGCCCCATTTTTGGGGCTCGATTTTTGAGTTCTTTTTAGCGCTTTGCAGCCGGAGCGCCACAGGCAGGATTGAACCGGCTGTTGATCACATGACCAATTGTCGGGTAGCGCAGTGACACCCTTAGTTCGTTTGCAAGTCGTGCAGACCGCACCCGCCGTGAGTCTTGCATAAAGCTTGCGGTCATGGTGCTGATCTCACCGCGGGCCACTGCTGCCATGTATTCCGCCCGTGAGAGGCGTGGCGGTCGGGCAACCCCTGCGGCATCGGCAACGGCATCGTAGTAGTCACCCATAGGCATTGATTCCTCGCAGACTGCGTTGGTAACACGGCCAGGTCTGCCCCGCCAGAGCGCCGCCCAGCAGATGCGGGCAAGGTCATCGGCATGAATATGGTTGGTATAGACATCGTCTTCGGGGCGAAGCACTCTGGCCCCCGCGCGGATTCGGTCTAGAGGAAGCTTATCCTCCGCAGTAATTCCTGGAACCCGCAGCCGGTGCGCACCAAGGCCACGCCACAAGCGTTCCGCATCAAGCCGTCGCAGCGAACGCGGATGTTGGGTCTTGCATAGGCTGGTTTCATCGAGAAAGGCTCCATGATGGTTGCCGTATACCCCGGTGGTACTGATGTAGACACTCCGAGGGTCTTTGGGGCGCAGCCTGGTTTTGCTTCGGATCGCAGTAGCAAGCCTTTTACTTCGGGTATCGGCATAGGGGGCTGATGGTTCATAAGGCCTCTGGCCCGAGCCTGCCTCTGCGGGCGGAAAGAGCGCGATCCAATGGGTTACGATGCCCGCCAGTCGTTGGCAGGCAGCACGGTTGTCTAGGTTCCAGCCGAAAAGAAGAATCTGCCGTGCCGCAAGGCTGCGGCGGGCCTTGAGATCCCTGCCAAGCAGTACCGGGTCTTCAGACACCAGCTCTTCGGGACTGAGGCGCGATAGGCCCCGCGCCACGCAGATAAGCCGCATCGGCAAAATGCCGCCGGTGGTTTTTGCTACGGCTGCCACGCGCTGGCCCAATATGCGGCGGCCGACGTCGCCAAAGCCAATGAGACCCACCCGTGGCTGCCGAAACCGCGCAGGCAATGCCCCTATCATGACGACTCTTCGCCGAGATAGGCAGCACGAACCGCAGGGCTCTCGAGTAGAGACTTCCCCGTGCCCTCCTGGGTGATCAGCCCCGACTCTAGAACATAGCCATAGTCGGCTGTCTGAAGGGCCAGCCGGGCGTTTTGCTCTACCAACAAGAGAGTGGTACCGGCCTGTGAAATACTGCGAACGACCTCAAAGATACGATCGACCATAATCGGCGACAGCCCCATCGAGGGCTCATCGAGCAGCAAGAGCCGAGGCCGGGCCATAAGGGCGCGGGCCATGGCAAGCATCTGCTGTTCTCCGCCCGAAAGGGTACCTGCAAGCTGTTTCTGGCGCTCCTTGAGCCGTGGAAAATGGACAAACTGCGCCTCGATATCTGCCTGCACCTCCGCCCTGCGGGCTGCCTCGCCACGACGACACTCGGTGCCCATTAGCAGGTTTTCCATGATCGTCATTCGGGTAAAGATGCCCCTGCCTTCCGGAACCATCACCAGGCCGTGGCCGGGCAGGGCATGGCCCGGCATGCTCGATATGTCCTGGCCTTCAAACCAGACCTGTCCTGCCGCCTTTGGAATAAGGCCGGTGATGGACTTGAGGGTTGAGGTCTTGCCCGCACCATTGGCCCCGATGAGCGCCACCGTTTGGCCCTGGTGTACCGCAAAAGAAATTCCTTTTACCGCCTGAATACCACCGTAACGAACCTGCAGGGAATCCACCCGCAGAAACGGGGCTGATGACACCATGGGCGCTGAAAACGGGCTTGTCATGCGTGGGCCTGGGTTCCCAGATAGGCCTCGACGACGGCGGGGTCTGACTGCACCGCTGCGGGCAGGCCTTGGGCGATAACCTTGCCATAGTCAAGCACCGTAACCCGGTCGCACAGACCCATCACGAGCTTGACATCGTGTTCGATCAAAAGAATGGTCTTACCGTCTGCCTGTATCTTGCGCAAGAGGTCGCGCAGCCCGTTTTTCTCGGTGGCATTCATACCTGCGGCGGGTTCATCCAGGGCGAGCAGTACAGGCTCTGTGGCCAGAGCTCTTGCGATCTCAAGACGCCGCTGGTCCCCGTACGAAAGCGTTCGGGCAAGCGACTGTGCATACCGATCGATGCCGACATACTGCAGAAGCTGCATCGCGTGATCTTTAATCGCAGCCTCGCTGGCCTTAAACGCAGCGGTGCGAAGCACGGCACCAATCACGCCGGCATGCAGCCCATGGGTGCGGACATGACGGCCCACCATGACATTTTCAAGTGCGGTCATTTCTGCAAAGAGACGAATGTTCTGAAAGGTACGGGCGATTCCGGCCTCGGCAACCCTGTGCACGGTAGATGGTGAATAGGCCTGACCATTGAGGAGAAAAACGCCGCCATCCGGCGTGTAGAGCCCGGTAATTACGTTGAAAAACGTGGTCTTTCCCGCGCCATTGGGGCCGATGAGCCCATAGATCTGGCCAGCATCGATAGAGATGGCAACATCATCGAGTGCGGTTAGCCCACCGAATCGCTTGCTTACCCCAAAGGCCTTGAGAATCGGGGTACCCTCTGGCGGCAGAGATGCTGCATCAGGCATGGCGGCGTCCAATAAAGCCGTGGGGCCGATAAAGCATGATGAGCACCATGGCAAGCCCAAAAAGCAGCATGCGCAGGGCCTCGGGCGCGATCACTTCATCTCCAATAATGGCCATTTGTAGGGGCTTGGCAATCAGCCTGAGTACCTCGGGGATGGCATATAAGAGCACCGCGCCTAGTACCACTCCGGCCACATTACCCATGCCGCCAAGCACCACCATGGCCACAATGACAATACTTTCCATAAGAACAAAGCTCTCGGGAGAGACAAAGCCCTGAAAGGCGGCAAACATGGCGCCGGATACGCCGCCAAAGCTTGCGCCCATGGCAAAGGCCAGAAGCTTGACGTTGCGGGTATGAATGCCCATGGCCTTCGCAGCGATCTCGTCTTCGCGAATCGCCATCCACGCGCGTCCCACGCGCGAGTCTTGCAGCCGAACGCTGACCACGATGACCACGACTGTAAGAACCAGAAAAAGGTAGTAGTAGAGCTGTACGGAAGGTATGGTGATAAAGCCCAGATCAAGGCTACGCCCGAAGCTAATGCCTCCGATCTGGACCGGGTCGATCTTGCTGATCCCCTGCGGCCCATTGGTGAAGTTAATCGGCGCATTGAGGTTATTGAGAAAGATGCGAATAATCTCGCCAAACCCTAGGGTGACGATGGCCAGATAGTCACCACGCAGCCGCAGTACCGGAAACCCCAAGAGCACCCCAAATACCGCAGCAAGCGCTGCCGAAAGCGGTATGACCATCCAGATAGAGCTATGTAGCCCGTCGGGAAAGGTCTGGCGAATCCATTCAAACTGTTCAAACAAATGCGGCGAGGCCAATAAGGCGTACATATAGGCGCCCACTGCATAGAAGGCCACATACCCAAGGTCGAGCAGCCCCGCGTAGCCCACCACGATGTTCAGGCCCAGGGCGAGCATCACGTAAAGCATGGCAAAGGCCAGAATGCGAATCCAGGCGTTACCAAAGAGCCCTGCGACAAAGGGCAAAAGCAATAAGGCGAGGGCCAGCAGGGCAACGCCTATCCAGGCATTTTTACGAGTCCAGGGCAGTTGCAGAGACATGATGCAGAGGGTTGCCGGTGGGGTCTAGGACAGGGTTGATCTACGAGACTAAGCCCGGTCTGCTACACGCTCGCCGAGCAGGCCAGAGGGGCGAAACAGCAGCACCAGAATAAGCACAGCAAAGGCAAAGATGTCCTGGTAGTGGCTTCCCAGAAAACCACCGGTGAGGTCGCCCACGTAGCCCGCACCCAGGCTTTCGATAATGCCCAGCAGAAGGCCACCCAGAACCGCGCCTGGCACATTGCCGATGCCGCCAAGCACGGCAGCAGTAAAGGCCTTTAGTCCGGGAATAAAGCCCATGGTGAAATGCACAATGTTGTAGTTCATGGCTACCAGCATGCCGGCAACAGCCGCCAGCGCCGCGCCGATCATAAATGTGATGGCAATGATTCGGTCGGGGTTGATGCCCATGAGCAGGGCAATCTTGGGATTTTCCGACACGGCGCGCATAGACCGGCCCAGTGAGGTGGTCTGAATCAGAATAATGAGTCCGGTCATGAGCACTGCGGACACCACCAAGATAAGCAGCTGCTTTGGAGCCAGGAAGGCACCACCGATTTCGATGGGGGTGGTGGGAAGCAGGTCGGGAAATACCTTGGGGTTTGGCCCCCAGATCATCATCGCGAGGGTCTGTAAGACAATTGCCAGGCCAATGGCGGTGATAAGGGGCGCCAACCGCGGCGCATTGCGTAAGGGGCGGTAGGCGACGCGTTCGATGGTGGCAGATAGAACCATACATACGGGGATGGCCACTGCCACGGCCATGATCATGATCCAGACCCCATGCAACTCGGGGAAAAGCGACTGCAAGAGCATCACCATGGTCATGCTCACCATCGCGCCGATCATCAGCACCTCGCCATGGGTGAAGTTAATCAGCTGCAAAATGCCATAGACCATGGTGTAGCCGAGGGCTACCAGGGCATAGACGCTGCCAAGCACGAGGCCGTTTAGGATCTGCTGAAAGAATATGTCCATAAAAACAAAAACCCCTGCCGAAGCGCGACAGGGGTTTGTAACACAGCTTTATCCCAAAAAAATCAGGGTATTACTTAATCGTCATGATGTATTTGGCCAGGGTGAGCGCGTCGGCCTCAGAGACAGTGGGCTGGGCGGGCATTGGGATGGGACCCCAGACGCCCTGCCCACCAGCCTTGATTTTTTTGGCGAGTTTCTCGGCGGCACCAGAATCGCTGGCGTATTTGGCGGCGACATCTTTATAAGAGGGGCCGACCATCTTTTTGTCATTGGCGTGGCAGGTCGTGCAGTTGTATTTTTTGAGCATTTCGGGGCTGGCCTGAACAGCACCAGCCAAAGCGAAAAGGGATGCAGCAAGGACTAAAGAACGCATGTTTCTCCTCCAGAGCATTGAAATGTATGGTTTATGTCACAACGCGCATATTGTAGAGCATGTTGCAGGCAGCGTGGCTATCTTCCCGTAATAAGCGAGGCATCGGGGTCGGTGACCGCGCCTTTGCTTGCCGTAGACGCTAAGGCGGCAAATTTCGCAAGCACTCCGCGGGTATAGCGGGGCTTGGGCGGCTGCCAGGCGGCCTTGCGTCGGGCGATTTCGGATTCCGGAAGGTTAAGCTGGATAAGCAGCTTATGGGCGTCGATAGTGACCGAATCCCCTTCTTCAATCAGGGCGATCGGGCCGCCTACGAAGGCCTCGGGCGCCACATGGCCCACCACCATGCCCCAGGTACCCCCAGAGAACCGGCCATCAGTGATCAGCCCAACCGACTCCCCAAGACCCTGCCCGATAAGGGCGGAGGTGGGGGCGAGCATCTCGCGCATACCGGGCCCGCCTTTGGGCCCCTCGTAGCGAATCACGACCACATCGCCGGCATTGATCTTGCGGTCCATGATGGCGGTCATGGCATCGTCTTCGGAGTTGAACACACGGGCGGGGCCGGTGATCACGGGGTTCTTTAGGCCGCTGATCTTCGCCACACAGCCCTCCGGCGACAGGTTGCCCTTGAGAATGGCGAGGTGGCCTTCCTTGTAGATCGGCTGATCAATAGGTCGAATCACATCCTGGCCTGCCGGGGGATGATCTGGAATATCTTTGAGCGACTCGGCAATGGTCTTTCCGGTAATGGTCATGCAGTCGCCATGGAGCAGTCCTGCATTGAGCAGCATTTTCATGACCTGTGGGATGCCGCCCACTCTGTGTAGCTCGGTGATTACATACTTGCCAGACGGCTTGAGGTCACAGAAAACGGGCGTGCGCCTGCGTACGCGTTCAAAGTCATCGATCGTCCAGTCCACCCCTGCGGCATGGGTGATGGCTAGAAAATGCAGCACGGCATTGGTGGAGCCCCCGGTGGCCATGATCACCGTGACCGCGTTCTCGATACTCTTTTTGGTAATGATGTCACGGGGTTTGAGGTCTTTCTTCACAGCCTCCACCAGAACCCGGGCCGACTCTGCGGCGCTGGCGATCTTTTCGTCGTCTTCGTTTGCCATCGTTGAGGAATAGGGCAGGCTCATGCCCATAGCCTCAAAGGCAGAGCTCATGGTGTTGGCGGTGTACATTCCCCCGCAAGAACCAGAACCCGGGCAGCTCTTCTGTTCTATGGCCTTAAAGTCTTCGTTCGATAGACGGCCTGCGGTGAACTCACCGACGGCCTCAAACGCCGAGACAATGGTGAGGTCTTTGCCTTTGTGATGTCCGGGCTTAATGGTGCCACCGTATACGTAGATAGATGGCACATTGGTTCTGGCCATTGCCATCATCCCGCCCGGCATGTTTTTGTCGCAGCCGCCAATCACCACCACGCCGTCCATCCACTGGCCATTCACACAGGTCTCAATGCTATCGGCGATCACCTCGCGCGACACCAGGGAATACTTCATGCCCTCTGTGCCCATTCCAATGCCATCGGAGATTGTTGGCGTACCAAACACCTGGGCATTGGCCCCAGTGGCCTTCAGGGCTGCGATTGCCGCATCGGCCAGGGGCTGCAGCCCGCTGTTACAGGGGGTGATGGTGGAGTGGCCATTGGCCACACCGACCATGGGCTTTTCGAAGTCTCCTTCTTGATAACCCATGGCGTAGTACATGGAACGGTTTGGGGCGCGGGCAATACCCTGGGTGATGTTCTTTGAGCGTCGGTTAAAGGCCATGGCGTTTTGTCTCTCGTATTGGTCTTTGGTCTAGGAACGATGCTGGTCTGCATGGGTGGGCAATTTTTCTTGTTGCTGGTCACCCGAAGCCCTATTGTGACTCATGGCACACTCACCGCATGACAACCGCCCTCGTCCACCCGCAGTTTGATCCAGTCGCCGTAGCGCTTGGGCCTATCTCGGTGCACTGGTATGGCCTGATGTACCTGGTAGCCTTCACAGCCTTTTACCTCGTGGGCCGGTATCAGTTGCAGGTCCGGGGCGATCTTCAGGCCAGCGGCCTGTCGGTGAAAGACCTTGAGGACCTGCTCTTCGTTGGCGCATTGGGAGTGGTCATCGGCGGCCGGCTTGGCTATACGCTTTTTTATCAGCCAGGCTACTACCTGGCCCATCCGCTGGAGATTCTTTTTGTCTGGCAGGGTGGCATGGCCTTTCATGGGGGTCTTTTGGGAGTAATTGCCGCCCTGGCCTGGTTTGCCTATCGCCGCAAGCATCTGGCACTACCGGCCCCGAATACTACAAACATGCCGCAGACTAGCCTTGCGCCGCCGCTGCTAGGAGCAGCTTTTTCGCAGCGGTTCTGGGCGGTGGCCGACTTTGTTGCGCCGCTGGTACCCCTGGGGCTTGCCGCAGGTCGTTTGGGCAATTTTATTAACGGAGAACTCTGGGGCAGGGTCGCTGACCCGAGCATCATTCCCTGGGCGATGGTCTTTCCGCAGTCTGGGTCGGATCTGGCGAGGCATCCCTCACAGCTGTATCAGTTTATGGGAGAAGGCCTCATCTTGTTTGCGGTTCTTTTCTGGCTCTCGGGCCGTCGCCAGCGTCGCGGAATGCTGTCGGCGGTTTTTCTTCTGGGGTATGGGGTTTTACGGTTTCTGGCGGAGTTTGGTCGCGAGCCCGATGCCTTTCTGGGGCTTTTGTCCTTGGGTGGGGGACAAGACGCTTTATTTGCACTGTCGATGGGGCAGTGGCTGAGCCTGCCCATGATTTTCTTGGGGTTAATCGGGATCCGCATCTGCAGGCGATCTAGACCTTAGGGCAGGGAATATACCGACTGCCGAATATAGGCGGGTTGGCTATTCTCGTTGAACACAACTTGCCAGTGGTTGATTAAAGGCGTGCTAGGACGCCTGGCGAGTCTGCCGCAGTCGATTGCACTATAAGAACACAGACCCAAAGACCCACACTACATTAAAGCCACAGCGCCATGTCATCGATGAACCCGGCCGAAACCGCCCAGGCCCCAGACTCTGCCAGCCAGACGCCTGGGCATGTCTGGGCTGCCCGCTCGGGCGCGGGCGGTGCGGTTGCCACGGTCTGGCTTTCCCACCCCGGTCGGCACAATGCCATCTCGGTAGCTATGTGGCGGGAGCTTGCCGAGTCGTTTCGCCGGTTTGCCGGTGATCACCAGCTCAGGGCGGTCGTGATACGGGGAGAGTCGGGCGCGTTTGCTGCGGGCGCTGATGTCTCTGAGTTTTCGCAGGTGCGCGTCACGCGGGATCAGGTAATTGAGTATCACGAGCGGCTCATCGGTGACGCCCTCAGGGCAATTCTGCAGTGTCCTGCGCCAGTGGTGGCCGCTATCGATGGCTCGTGTGTCGGCGGCGGACTGGAGATTGCGGCAGTCTGCGACCTGCGAATCGCCAGCGATCGGTCGCGGTTTGGCATCCCCGCTGGTCGTCTTGGTTTTCCGGTAGCGCCTTTTGAGGCTGCCTGCCTGGTGAGCCTTATTGGCCGGGCCAATGCGCTGGAGCTGCTGCTTGAGGGGCGGCTCTGGTCAGCAGAAGAAGCCCATACCAAGGGGCTGGTCAACCGGGTGCATTCCCGGGATGACTGGGAAAATGAGGTCGAGGCCTGCATTGGTCGCATCATTGCCAATGCCCCCCACGCGGCCAGACGGAACAAGTGGCTTGTGCACCTGCTGAGCCGTATAGACGACCAGGCAACACTGTCTGAAGGGCAACGCCAGGCCTGCTGGGATTTTGCCGATACGCATGACTACGCACGCGGACTAGACGCCTTCCTGACCAAGACGCGACCCCAGTTTCAACATGACTAGAGCACCCGCTGGCGCATCCCGACGGTCTTTACCCTCTTCCTCTTCGTCCCCCGGTTCTCATTCCCCTGCAGTTCGTACCAGCCCAGTCAGCAACCTCTTCGATCTTCTGGTTCGCTCGTATACCGCAAGGGGCAAAGGCCACGCCCTGCCTTCGGTGGTGCTCACCACTGAAACCGGTCAGGCCTACAGCCTGCACGACCTCGTGGCGGGCAGTGCCCGTATCGCCCATTTTCTCACTGGTCTTGGGCTGCCGATAGGTAGTCGCATCGCGGTTCAGGTGGAGAAGTCTCCCGAGGCAGTGATGGTCTATCTGGCCTGCCTTCGGTCTGGCATGGTCTTTCTGCCCTTAAATACCGCCTACCGGGCTGGAGAGCTTGGCTACTTTTTTCAAGATGCTGCGCCAGGGCTCGTGGTCTGCAGCCCGGAGAACCGCGACTGGGTTCAAGAATTGGCCAAAGCAGAAGGCTGTCATCATGTAGAGACACTGGGCAGTGCGATCAATGGCAGTCTGCTGCACAAGGCGGCTGGCTATTCTGACGATTTTTCCACCTGTAACCTTGGGGCCAATGCCCTGGCGGCGATTCTCTACACATCGGGAACCACCGGACGCAGCAAAGGCGCCATGCTGACCCATGGCAATCTGGCATCGAATGCCCTGGTCTTGCATAAGGCCTGGCACTGGCAGTCCTCCGACCTTTTGCTGCATGCCCTGCCTATTTTTCATGTGCACGGGCTTTTTGTTGCCCTGCATGGGGCGCTTCTGGCTGGTGCCCAGATGATCTGGCTACCGCGGTTTGACCTTGATGCCGTCTTTGATGCACTGCCCAAGGCTAGTGTGATGATGGGCGTGCCTACTTTTTATGTGCGGCTTTTAGAAGACTCCCGCCTCACCCGAACCCTGGTGAAAGGCATGCGGCTCTTTGTATCGGGATCTGCCCCACTGCTTGCCGAAACCCATGCGGCATTCCGGGCACGTACCGGGCATATGATTCTTGAGCGATATGGCATGTCGGAGACGGTAATGCTCACCTCTAACCCTTACAAGGGGCCGCGCAAAGCTGGCACGGTGGGGCGGCCTCTGCCCGATGTGGGCCTGCGACTTGTGGCTGAGGACGGGGCTATCGTCCGACCGGAGGTTGGCACTGATTCAGCGGTTGGTGGGGTTCAGGTGCGTGGCCCGAATGTCTTTGTGGGCTACTGGAACATGCCTGAGAAGACCCAGGAGGAGTTCACCGAAGATGGCTGGTTTAAAACGGGTGATATGGGTCGTTACGACAAAGACGGCTACCTGGTTCTTGTCGGTCGCAGCAAAGATCTGATTATTTCGGGGGGCTACAACGTCTATCCCAAAGAGATTGAACTGCTGCTGGATGACCTACCCGGTGTAGAAGAGTCTGCAGTGGTGGGTCTTCCCCATCCCGATTTTGGCGAGGCCGTGGCCGCAGTGGTCGTGGCCAAAAAGGGGGCGGTAGTGCAGGAGTCTTCCCTCATGCAGCAGGCAAGACCATTAATTGCCAGCTATAAACTGCCCAAGCGCATTTTTGTTGTGGATGCCTTACCCCGCAACCTCATGGGCAAGGTGCAGAAGAATCTGCTGCGCGAGCAGTATGCAAAAACCTTTGTGGCACCTTAAAAGGCGCGGGTGAGCATGTAGCCAGCCAGGGCGAAGAGCAGGATGGCAAAGGTTTTTTTCAGCGTGGCAACATTCATGGCATGCGCTACCTTGGCCCCTAAGGGGGCGGTGACCACCGAGCCGATGGCAAGTATGGCGAGGGCCGGCAGGTAGATGTAGCCAAGAGAGCCTTCGGGCAGCCCCCGCACCGAGGCGCCGGAAATGGCATAGCCAATAAGCCCTCCGGCTGCAATCGGAAAGCCCATACCTGCCGATGTCGCCACTGCCTGGTGCATTTGTACATTGCACCAGGTGAGGAAGGGAACGGTAATGAATCCTCCACCAGCGCCCAGCAGGCTGCTCATAAAACCGATCACACCACCAACGGCCGCCTGCCCCGATTTACCGGGCACATCTCGGCCTGGTTTGGGTTTCTTTCCGCGCAGCATCTGCCAGGCCGAGTAGCCCACAAAGACCGCAAAAATAGCGGCCAGTACCGAGCCCTTCAAGGCCCCGGCGAAGTTGGCTCCGACAAAAGTTCCCACGAACGCCCCAGAGCCCATAAACCAGAGAAGGTCAGTGCGCACGGCCCCGCGCTTGTAATGCGCCCAGACGCTGCTAATGGAGGTAAACAAAATGGTGGTGAGAGAGGTGGCAATAGCCATTTTTACCACCGCGTCGTCGGGGAATGCCCGCGCGGTAAAGATCATGGTGAGAAAAGGCACCATGGTCATCCCGCCGCCGATACCGAGGAGACCCGCAAGAAAACCCGTCCCTACACCGAGGAGCATGAATTCGGCGATAAGCCAGTAGTCAAGCATGAAAGAGGGGTACTGCCTGGGCGGTTAGTCGAATAATTTTTCCTGCGGGGCCAGGGCCTGGTCCGCCTGCTCTATGAGTGCAGTGAGTGCCTGCTGAAGCCCATCGTGATCAAGGCCGGGGGCTGTGTTTCTGCCGGGAAGGGTAAGCAGTTCTCTTGCCAGCGTAAGGGCAGCCATCACGGCAATACGATCGCTTCCTTGTAACCGACTGTTTTGTTTGATCTGACGCATACGGGTATCGACCATGGCAACGCATTCCATGAGTAGTGGCTTTTCCTCAGGGGGGCAGGCCAGCCGGTATCCACGATCCATGATCGCCACTTCCAGTTCTTCGGCCTTCGGGGCTTTTGGCGATGGCATGGTGTCTTATGCCTCAGACCGGGGATGGAGGATGTTTTCAAGCCGTTGGCTGGCAAGCGAGATGCGAGACTGCAGGTCGCGGGTTTCTGACTGGCTTGACCGTAGCGCATCGCGCAACTCACGGTTTTCGTGGCGCAGCTTTTGTAATGCGCTCGCCATCGAGGAAATTCGATCGCGCAGGGTCTCTAGTTCATTAACCATGTCGCCCATGGTATCAAGTCCAGCCATAATCGCGAGATGCTCCCCGGAATTTCGACCTTAGAAAAGCTTCTCACTGTTGACCTTGCCAGAGTGCAGCGGCTATGCCACCGATTGATTCTTCTGGTGGTCCTCGGCCTTATTATCGCGCCAGTCTACGCGCAGACTGCACCTTCTGGCATGTTGGGCCGACTCACTACCCCATCGGCAGAGGCCCTGCCCGGGCCTGGCCCGCTGCCTGCGGGGGAGGTAACCGTGCAGGTACTTGCGGAAAACGCGGCACTCGTGCCAGGTGCCGCGATGCGGGTCGGGCTTTTGTTAGACCATGCCCCAGGGTGGCATACCTACTGGCGCAATCCAGGAGACTCAGGCCTGCCAACCGAGATTGGCTGGGAGCTTGCCCGTCCGAGCGGTAGCTTGGCGGCTGGGCGCGGCGCCCCTACCCCTCTGCAGGCCTCAGAGATTCAGTGGCCAACCCCAAAGCGAATGCCGGTAGGCCCATTGGCCAGTTATGGCTATGAGAACCAGCTTTTTCTGATCCAGACGCTGCAGCTTCCCCCCGACCTGCCTGTCGGACAGTCGGTGCAGTTGTTACTCACGGCCTCGTGGCTTGTCTGTAAGGATGTCTGTATTCCTGGTGGCGCCTCGCTGTCACTGGAAATGCCGGTGCGCTCGGCAACCGAGGGCCTCACGCCCTCGGCGCAGGCAGCCCGCTTTGCCCTGGCAGACATGGCCCGCCCGATTGCGGCTGCGGTCTCGCCGCGCTATGTCCTTAACACCGAAGGCCAGCGGCTTGTTCTCTTTGGCAATGACCCGCCTGAGGCGGTTGCCCAGGGCTATTTCTTTATCGAGACTGAGGGGCTGGTGGTGCCCGCGGCGGCCCAGGCCCTCTACCGCACGGCCCAGGGCTGGCGGCTCGAGATTCCTTTGTCGTCTAGTGCTAACCGGTCGGTACGGGCGCTCCAGGCTAGTCCATCCGTCTTGTATGGTGTGTTTCGGCCGGGCGCCTACCCCGAATCCCCGGCGGTGCGTTGGTCGCTTAATCCGGAGCCTTCTGCCCAAGCCCGTGTCTTGCTCGCCCAGACCGGGGAATTGGTATCGGCAGGCCAGACCGCAGAGCAGGCCTATGCAGGGTCGGCTGCCTCTAAGCCAGCAGCCGGACAGGCCTCAGGGTTTTTTCTAGCCGTTGGGCTCGCCTTTGTGGGGGGCCTGCTCTTAAACCTCATGCCCTGCGTTTTTCCGGTGCTGGGACTGAAGGTCTTGGCCTTTAGCCAACAGGCCCACTCCCCGGCGCAGGCATGGCAGCATGGGCTGGTCTTTACCTTAGGCGTGGTGGTTTCCATGCTGAGCCTGGCAGCGATTTTTCTGGCACTACGGGCGGCCGGTGAGGCGGTTGGCTGGGGATTCCAGCTGCAGAATCCTTGGGTGGTAAGCCTGCTGGCGCTGCTTTTCGTTGCCATTGCCCTCAACCTGTTTGGTATCTTTGAGATTGGGCTTGGGCTCGCTCGGGTAAGCGGCGACATGGCGCAGGGCCTCTCTACGGGTGCGGTATCGTCTCAGGGCTCCGGGTCTACAAAAGCCTCCGAGATGCGCAACGCCTTTGGCTCGGGCGTGTTGGCGGTGGTGGTGGCCTCGCCCTGCACGGCACCTTTTATGGGCAGCGCCCTGGGCTATACGGCCACTGCCTCAGTTCCCGCCGCACTGGGCGTCTTTGCAAGCCTCGGCCTTGGGCTGGCCTTGCCCTATATGGTGTTGGCGGTATGGCCAAGGGCACTGGCCTTGCTTCCCCGGCCGGGCGCCTGGATGGAGACCTTTCGCAAGGCGCTTGGCTTTCCTATGTTGGCCACGGCTGCCTGGCTGGGCTGGGTGCTCACTGAACAAAATGGGCCTGGCGCCGTGCTAGCCCTGATGCTGCTCTGGGTCTGCGTGGCCCTTGGGCTCTGGGTCTATGGCCGTTGGCAGGCCCAGCGGTTCACGTCAGAGGCATCCTGGCAATGGGGCAAGCTCGCAGTCATGGCGCTGGCCGTGCTGGCGAGCCTCGCGCTGCTATGGCAGGCCACCCGGTTTAATCCTGCGGCAACGGTGCCGCAGCCGTCGGGCAGTCTAGGGACCGCAGGTCGCGCCGATGTCGGCTCTGCTGGCTCTGGCCCTGCTCCCGGGGCTGAGGGGTCAGCCCAGGTAACGATGGGAAGGCCGTGGGAGCCAAATCTCCCCGAGACCCTTGCCGCCCAGGGCATGGTGGTCTTTGTCGACTTTACCGCGGCCTGGTGCATTAGCTGTCAGGCCAATAAGGCTCGGGTGATAACGCGCGGGGTGGTAGCCCAGCGACTGGCCTCTGAGGGCTACCAGGTTCTGGTGGCTGACTGGACCCGTCAGGATCCGCGCATCACCCAGGAGCTCAATCGTCACGGGCGCAATGGCGTGCCTCTCTATCTGGTCTATGGCCCCGGCCTGCAATCGCCCGCTATTTTGAGTGAGTGGCTTACCGAGTCTGAGGTGATCGAGGTGCTGAACCGGGCGGCACGGCGGCCGGGGGCTCCGGCATCGTAACCAGGCCGATCTGCCGCAGGCCCACCGCCTGGGCTGCGGCAATGACTTCGGCAACCCGGGCATAGGCGGTTGCGCCATCGGCGCGAATCTCTAACTGGATGTCCTGCCCCAGGGTCTGGGCCTTGGTTGACAGCAGAGATTCGAGTGCATTTTTTGTCGTGGGTGTTTCGCCCGGTGTCTGGCCATCGACTGTGACCACTCCCTGGGCGGTGATTTCTACCCGTACGGTCTGGGCCTTGGTCGGAAGACTAGGGGCATCGGCCTGCGGCAGGGTAAGGGGTAGCCCCTGGCTTATGAGTGGTGCAGTGATAATGAAAATGATCAGAAGCACCAGCATGACATCGACAAACGGCGTGGTGTTGATCTCCGAAATCGTCTTTGCGGGATCTTCTGAAGAAAACTGACCGAGTGCCATGAACCAGTGCCTTGATAATCGGTAGAAGGCTTCTAGCCCTGCGCTTCCGAGGTTTTAGGCGTACCCCCTGTGGCAGCGGCATTCAGATCGTGGGCAAACCCATCGAGCTCAGCCAATACCAGTCGGGCATTGCGGGCAAGGGCGTTATAGGCCATTACCGCCGGAATGGCCACAAACAGGCCTGCGGCGGTGATTACAAGAGCCTCGCCTACTGGCCCTGCCACCTGATCAATCATTACCGGACCCTGGCCATCAATGGCCACAAGCGCATTAAAGATAGACCAGACAGTTCCAAAAAGCCCCACAAATGGGGCGGTACTACCGATGGATGCCAGACCGGTAAGCCCGGACTCCAGGCTGGTCCGCGCGTCTAGCAGCGCTGAGCGCAGCGCCCGGGTTGTCCCCGATGGGCCTTGCTCATGGTTCTGGGCTGCCCTGGCCACGGCAAGAAAGTATCCTGAAGCGTCTCGCGCGGCGAGGGCATCGACTGCTGCCGGTACGGAATTTTCAGCCCAATAGGCCTCGGTGGTCAGTCGGCTGTTGCGCCGCAGCCTTCGCAGTTCGACTGACTTATTGATAATCACCGTCCACGACCAGACCGACATTACCAGCAGAACCAGGGCCACAGCCCCAATAACCGAATCCACAGAGGCCATCATTTGCTGCGCTTATGAGGACAGGCCTTTCTCTGGCATTGTCCATAGAGGGCGAGGGAATGATCTTGCAGGGCAAAGCCTTTTTCTTCGGCGATCTTGTGCTGTCGGTCTTCTATCTTTGCGTCAAAAAATTCCTCAACCCGCCCGCAGTCAAGGCATACCAAGTGGTCATGGTGGCTGCCCTGGTTCAGTTCAAACACCGCCTTTCCCGACTCGAAGTGAGAACGTAGCAAAATACCCGCCTGCTCAAACTGTGTGAGCACCCGGTAGACTGTCGCCAGCCCGACATCCATGTTCTCTGCCAGCATTACCTTATAGACATCTTCGGCGCTGAGATGGCGGGTTTTGGATTGTTCGAAGATTGAGAGCACTTTCAGTCGGGGAACGGTGACCTTAAGCCCGGTATTTTTCAGGTCGGCGGCAAGATGCTCTTGAGTGGTCATGCAGCTTATGATAACGAGTTTGTGTCTTTCGCCCGGTTTTTCCTCTGAATTCGTGGTGCAATCCGTTCTATGAAAAATGCCATTCCATGCGTTGTCATACTGAGCCTTCTCTCGGGCTGCACCGCGGTCGAGCGGGTACGTGAAAATCGGCCGAGCTGGCTCACACCCTATCGACCCGATATTGGTCAGGGCAATTTCATTTCTAAGGACATGGTGGATCAGCTTCGCCCGGCAATGAGCCGAGATGCGGTGCGGGCGGTTCTGGGCACCCCGTTGCTTGTTGATCCCTTTCGAGACGATCGTTGGGAATATGTCTTCGATATTCGGCGTGGCGATGGCCAGCGTGACCGTCGGCGTTTTTTCGTTCGGTTTGATAAAGACCAATTGGTCGAATGGGGTGGAGACACCTTGCCAGCGGCTTCGGGCGATGCCCTTCTACCTTTACGGCCTATCCGGTGATGCTTTCTGAAGAACGGGGCGGGCGATGACGATTCGCGTGGCAGTCGCGGGGGCGTCGGGCCGAATGGGGCAGGGGCTTATTGCGGCAGTACTTGCCCACCCCGAAACCGCTCTGGCCGCGGCCTTTGACCGCGATGACAGCCCTATGGTGGGGAAGGATGCAGGGCAGATGTTGGGCCAGGCCACAGGTGTCCTGGTGCGCGCAGACCTTGCTGGTATGGGCCAGGCCGATGTGCTTATCGACTTTACCCGGCCAGAGGCAAGCCTGCAGCACCTGGCTGCCTGTGCGGGCCGTGGCATCCGGCTTGTTCTGGGCACCACAGGTTTTGATGCCACAGGTCTGTCACAGATTCGGGCGGCTGCTGACCAGATACCGGTTGTCTTTGCGCCCAACATGAGCGTGGGCGTGAATGTCACGCTCAAGATCCTCGAGCAGGCCGCGGGCTACCTTGCAGAGGGTTTTGATATTGAGGTAATCGAGGCCCACCATCGACACAAGGTGGATGCCCCTTCGGGTACCGCACTAAAAATGGCCGAGGTGGTCGCGCAGGCCACAGGCCGTAACCTCGCCCGCGATGCCGTCTATGGGCGGCACGGCCATACGGGTGCGCGTTCGGACGACGAGATCGGCTTTTCGGTGATTCGGGGTGGGGATATCGTGGGCGATCACACCGTGCTCTTTGCCGGGGCAGGCGAGCGGATAGAGATCAGTCATCGGTCTTCTTCGCGCACCACCTATGTAGAGGGTGCGCTGCGTGCCGTGCGGTTTCTTATGCAGCGCGATAAAGGCCTTTTTGATATGCAAGACGTCTTGGGCCTGCGATAGGCTCAATAGGCACTTGGTCTAACGAGATGGGCCATTAGCGGCTAAGCTTAGTCGAAGCTGCAGCTATAAAGACAAGAGCTCCCGGGCCAGGGCCTGAGACTCGGTCTTAAGCCCCTCATCTCCAAGCATGCGCGCGATCTCATCGGTGCGTGAATCCCCTGTAAGCGCTCTCAGCTGGCTCTCTATCTGGCCCTGGGCATTAATGGACTTACTGACCTGCAGGTGATGGTGTCCGCGGGCGGCAACCTGGGGTAAGTGGGTAACTGCAAGCACCTGTCGTGCGCTGCCGAGTTCGCGCAGCAGCCTACCCACCACATGCCCGGTATTGCCGCCAATACCAACGTCCACCTCATCGAAGATGAGCGTGGGGGTATCGGTGGCCTGCGCGGCCACGGCCGCAATTGCCAGGCTGACGCGGGAGAGTTCGCCCCCCGAGGCAACCTTAGCCAAGGGAAAGGTCGGGCCTTGTGCCTGATGCTGTAGGGCAAAGACTAGGTCTTCCAGGCCATGGGAAGCCCCGGTGTCGCGAGGCTCCAGCTGCACCCGAAACTGCATGCCGCCCATGGCGAGCTCTTTGAGCCAATGGCTTACCTGGCTGGCAAATGCGGGCACCGCCTGGGCCCGGGCCTTACTTAAGGCCTTGGCCTTTTCCAGATACTGCGCCTCGGCCTTCTGAACCTGGGCCTCGAGCGCTCCCAGGTCGAGTGATTCTTCAGCCTCGGCCAGTGCCAGTTCTGACTCTGCCTGCAGCGCAACCAGGTCTTCGGGGCGGGCCCGCAGCCGTCGCGCAGTCTCAAAGATCTGGCTTACGCGGGCCTCGACCTCCTGCAGTCTTGCGGGGTCTAGGTCGGCCTTGGCCAGGTAGCGGCCAAGGGCAGAGGCCGCCTCTTCGAGGCTAATCTGTGCGCTGGTCAGGAGCTCTGCAATATCGCCTAGCCGACTGTCCTTGGCAGACAGGCTGCGGAATCGGTCAACCAGTCGTGCGGTACGGGCGACAAGACTTTCCTCGTCGGCCTCCTCAATGACTTGAAGGGCTGACTCGCCTGCCTGAATTAGCTCGGCACCATGGGAAAGCCGCTTTTGTTCCTCGCTAAGCGCTGCCCAGTCATCCGGCCCGAGTGCCAGTGCTCTCAGTGTCTCTACCTTCCAGCGCAGCTGTTCAGCGCGCTCCGCAATGACACTGGCCTTCTCCAGGGCCTCATTACGCTGGGCAAGCTTTGCCTGCCACTGGCTATAAGCTTCCGCTAGGCTAACCACCTGATCGCTGAGCCCCGCGTGCCTGTCAAAAAGCGCCCGCTGCGCTGCGGGCCGTTGCAGCGCCTGATGGGCATGCTGCCCATGAATATCCACAAGCATCTCCCCGAGTTCGCGCAACTGGGTAAGGGTGACTGGCTGCCCGTTGATCCAGGCGCGTGACCGACCTGCAGCCTCAAGGGTTCTGCGCAACATTAGTGCCTCATCGGCATGGTCAAGGCCGGCTTCGTTGAGCCATTGGGCGATGACATCCTGAAGCCGCGCGGGAGGAATAAACTCGGCGGTCAGGTCGGCCCGTGATGCGCCAGGGCGAATCTGCGCGGGATCGGCCCTATCGCCTAACAGCAGCCCGAGGGCGTCAAGAAGAATAGATTTTCCGGCGCCGGTTTCGCCAGTAAGAACGGTAAGGCCGTCGGAGAGGTCGACCTCAAGGGCCGAGACAATCACAAAGTCGCGAAGCGTGAGGGTGCGCAGCATGATGAATCGTGGGGTTAGGCATGTTCGGAAGGTGGGGCCGGGTCGGGACGATCGGCAAGCACCGGGTTGGCACTCCAGTGCAGTTTATGACGGAGCATGGCGAAGTAGTCATACCCCTTTGGGTGAAGAAGCCGCACAGGCCAGGGTGCTGCCTGAATCCGGATCTTGTCGCCGTCCTGCAAGGCGGTGAGGGCCTGCATGTCACAGTGCAGCTCGGTTCCGGCCCCGTCATTGACCACCACGGTAACCTGGGACCCCCACGGCAGTACGATCGGCCGGCTTGATAAGGCCTGTGGCGCAACCGGAACCAGAATCGCGCCCTGTAGGCCGGGGTGCAAAATAGAGCCATTTGCCGAAAGGGCATAGGCAGTAGACCCGGTGGGCGTGGCAAGAATGAGCCCGTCAGCCCGCAGGCTCTGTAGGTAGTTTCCATCAACAAACACGTCGAGTTCCACCATACGGCTAATCGCCCCTCGGCTTATCACCGCGTCGTTTAAGGCCGGAGCCTCAAAGATCGACTCGCGGGGTGATTGCGGGCTGGCCCGCCGGGTCACCACCACCTGGAGCATGCCGCGCAGCTCCAGATGACCCTGGCCATGCAGCATCAAGGGCAGATCTTTTTCGATCTGCGAGAGCTCAAGGTCTGTCATAAACCCCAGGCGGCCCTGGTGAACCCCAATCACCGAGACGCCCCGCGGCGCGAGCCTGCGGGCAACGCCTATCAGTGTGCCGTCGCCACCAAGAACAATGGCAAGGTCGATGCAATCGCTGAGCTGCTCGAAGGGGAGCAGTGTTGCACCAGGGTGGTGAAACGCGCTGCTTTCGGCCGTTGATGCCTCGACAAATAACGCTGCATCTGGCGCGTGACGAACGAGGCAGTCCACAATCCGCGACAAGGGGCCAGCCAGGCCCGGCGTCTGCGGGCGCCCAAAGACGGCAATCTTGTGAAATGCCAGAGACATGGCTGGCATTAGACCACAGCCTTGCTGCTAGAACTCTACAATGCGGGCTATGGATGAACGATCGCGCCAGCTATTGAAAACCCTCATCGAACGCTATATCTCTGAGGGGCAGCCTGTAGGCTCGCGCGCACTATCAAAGTTTTCTGGCCTCGATCTCTCGCCGGCTACGATTCGTAATGTTATGTCTGACCTTGAGGAAATGGGGCTGGTGGCAAGCCCGCATACTTCAGCGGGTCGGGTCCCCACCCCCAAGGGGTATCGGCTCTTTGTGGACTCCTTGCTTACCGTGCAGCCCATGGCGGCCGATATCGAGGCGAGCCTAGGGGGGCAGATTCAGGCCGATGCGCCCAGCCAGGTCGTGGCCCATGCCGCATCCCTGCTCTCCAGCCTTTCGCATTTTGCCGGAGTGGTCTGCGCCCCGAGGCGCGGGGCAGTTTTTCGGCATGTTGAGTTTCTGCGTCTTGGCGAGCGGCGGCTCTTGCTTATTCTCGTCACACCGGAAGGCGATGTGATTAACAAGGTGATTCATCCTGAGCAGGACTTCGCCCCCGAGACCTTGGTGCAGGCCGGAAACTACCTCACTGCGCATTACGCAGGCATGAGTCTCGACTCCGTTCGGGCAAGGCTCGCCAAAGAGGTTGCCGATCTGCGGCAGGATGTCTCGCGCCTCATGCTCAAGGCGGTCGAAGAGGGGGGCGCGGCCCTGAGCGACCCCGATGGCTCGATTGTGATTTCGGGGGAGCGCAGGCTTCTTGATGTGGCCGACCTGTCAGATGACATGTCACGACTGCGGCAGTTGTTTCACCTGTTTGAGCAGAAGTCGATGCTGGCGCGGCTGCTTGATTATTCGGTGCAGGCCCAGGGCGTGAAGATCTTTATTGGGGGTGATTCAGACCTGGTGCCGGTTCAAGAGCTCTCGATTGTGACGGCCCCGTATCAGGTCAATGGCCAGGTGGTGGGCACGCTCGGGGTTATTGGGCCTACCCGGATGGCCTATGATCGGGTCATTCCTATCGTAGACATTACCGCTCGGCTGGTGTCTACCGCTCTTACCCACCTTGCCTCCGAACATTCGGGGGGTTCTGCCTAAGCCGCCATGACCTTACCGCTGTCTGCTGGTCAGATTTCCGAGGAACCGCCCTATCGCCATGGCAGCCGGGCCCGCGTGGGCGTATTGCTGGTGAATCTCGGCACGCCCGATGCGCCCACCGCCCCTGCCCTGCGGCGCTACCTCAAAGAGTTCTTGTCTGACCCCCGTGTGGTCGAAATTCCTAAGCTCATCTGGTGGCCGATTCTGAACCTCATTATTCTTACTGTTCGGCCCGCCAAGTCTGCTGCCAAGTATGCCTCGGTCTGGATGCCCGAAGGTTCCCCGCTGCGGGTCTATTCTGTGGCGCAGAAAGATCGTCTGCAGGCCTTGCTGCAGGAAAAGGGTCTTGATATTGCAGTGGAACTCGCCATGCGCTATGGCCAGCCGAGTATTGCGGCAGGTATTGATGCGCTAAAGGCCCGCGGCGTTACGCGCATGGTGGTGCTGCCCTTATACCCGCAGTTCTCTGCGAGCACCACTGCCACGGTATTCGATAAGGTCTATGAAAGCCTTGCGCGACTGCGTAACCCGCCTGCACTGCGTCTGGTACGCAGCTTTTGTGATTTTTCTGACTATATCCAGGCCTGGGCTAATCAGATTCGGGCCTACTGGCAAAAGCATGGCCGTGGCGATTTACTCTTGTTTAGCTTTCATGGGGTGCCCAAGCGCAGCCTGCTCAAAGGAGACCCCTACCACTGTGAGTGCCATAAAACGGGCCGGCTTATTGCAGAGGCATTAGGCCTAGCGCCGCACGAGTGGAAGCTGGCATTTCAGTCGCGGTTTGGCCGTGCCGAGTGGCTGAAGCCCTACACGGCAGAGAGCCTGGAGGCGCTTCCGGCCCAAGGGATCAAACGGCTTGACATCGCCTGTCCGGGGTTTATTTCCGATTGTCTTGAGACCCTAGAAGAAATTGCTATGGAAGGCCGGGAAGACTTTCTGGAAGCAGGCGGTACGTCTTATCACTACATTGCCTGTCTGAACGACGGCCCGGCTGCCATTGCCATGCTCGAAGCCCTTGTGCTGCAGGAGACTGCGGGCTGGCCAATTGGCCAGGATACGCCGCAGGCCCAGGCAGACCGAGCGCTTGGTCGAGACCGGGCCCTGGCCCTTGGTGCGGCAGACTAGTGCCTAGTTAAAAAAGTCACGTACCTTTTCCATCCAGCTCTTGCTCTGCGGGTTGTGCCGGTCGCCGCCTTCTTCAAGGGAGTCTTCAAACGCCTGAAGTAACTGCTTTTGCTTATCGGAGAGCTTCACGGGTGTCTCAAGCACCACATGGCAGTAAAGGTCGCCAGCAACACTCGACCGGACATTTTTGATTCCTTTGCTCCGCAGCCGGAATGTCTTGCCTGTCTGGGTACCCTCGGGCAGGTCGAAGCTGGCCCGGCCATTGAGGGTAGGCACATCAATCGATCCACCAAGCGCCGCACGGGCGAAGGACACGGGAATCTCGCAGTGCAGGTCGTCACCATCCCGCTGAAAGACCCGATGCACCTTAACGGAGATCTCTACATACAGGTCTCCGGCAGGCCCCCCATTGAGCCCAGGCTCGCCGTTGCCTGCTGAGCGAATGCGCATGCCGTCGTCGATGCCCGCGGGGATCTTGACCTCTAGCGTTTTCTGTTTTCGCACACGGCCCACCCCATCGCAGGTGTTACAGGGGTTGGGAATGGTCTTTCCTGATCCATGACAGCTGGGGCAGGTCTGCTGAATCGAGAAAAAGCCCTGTTGCATGCGCACCTGACCCTGGCCACCGCAGGTCTTACAGGTCTCGGCCTTGGTGCCGGGCTTTGCACCCGTGCCATTACAAGTGCCGCAGGACTCCCAGCTCGGCACGCGTATCTCTGTGCTAAAGCCGGTTGCTGCCTGCTCTAAGGTGATCTCCATGGCATAGCGCAGATCGCTGCCGCGGTAGACGTTTGACCGCTGACCGCCGTTGCCGGAGCGGCCGCCTCGGGCGCCGCCAAAAATGTCGCCAAAGATATCGCCAAAGGCATCTGCAAACCCGGAAAAGTCTTGTCCTGCGGCACCGCCACCTATGTTCGGGTCGACTCCTGCATGGCCAAAGCGATCGTAGGCTGCACGCTTCTCCGCATCGCTGAGCATCTCGTAGGCCTCTTTGGCCTCTTTGAACTTGGCCTCGGCGTTTTTATCGTCAGGGTTGCGGTCGGGGTGATACTTCATGGCGAGCTTGCGGTAGGCCTTCTTCAGGTCTTCGTCGCTGGCGTTTTTCGCCACCCCTAGTACTTCGTAATAGTCTCGTTTGGCCATAGTTCTGTAATGGAAGACGCCGGGTCTAGCCCGGCGTAGTCTTGCAGCTTACATGAGAGCGCGCACGCGCGGTCGATTCTGGCGGCAGTGCCTTCCTAGTCTCGCTTTACCTCTTTGAACTCGGCATCCACGATGTCTTCGGCCTTGGCATTAGCATCTGCACTGCCCGGGCCATCGGCAGCGCCAGCTGCACCGGCCGCACCAGCGGCTCCGGCCTGGGCATAGACTTTCTCGCCGAGCTTCTGCGAGGCCTTCATGAGGTTGTCGGTCTTGGCCTCAATGGCGTCTTTGTCTTCGCCGGCGGTGACGGCTTCGAGCTCTTTGACTGCCTCTTGAATCTTTGCCTTCTCATCGGCATCCATCTTGTCGCCATGCTCCTCGAGCGACTTCTTGACGGAATGGATCATGGCCTCGGCGGTGTTGCGCGCCTGAACGAGTTCGACCCGCTTTTTGTCGTCAGCGGCGTTGGCCTCGGCATCGGCCACCATCTTATTGATCTCGTCTTCGGAGAGCCCAGAGTTGGCCTTGATGGTGATTTTGTTTTCTTTGCCAGTGGCCTTGTCTTTGGCAGAGACATGCAAAATGCCGTTGGCATCGATGTCAAAGGTGACCTCGATCTGAGGCGTGCCACGGGGTGACGGTGGAATGCCCTCAAGGTTGAACTCACCCAGGCTCTTGTTGGCATTGGCCACCTCGCGCTCGCCCTGATAGACCTTAATGGTTACAGCCGGCTGGTTATCGTCGGCAGTGGAAAAGGTCTGAGAGAACTTGGTGGGAATGGTGGTGTTCTTCTGGATCATCTTGGTCATGACCCCACCAAGGGTTTCAATACCCAGAGACAGCGGCGTTACGTCGAGCAGTAGAACATCTTTACGGTCACCCGCCAGCACCGAACCCTGAACGGCAGCACCAACCGCCACAGCCTCATCGGGGTTTACATCTTTGCGGGGCTCTTTACCAAAGAAGGCCTTTACCGCCTCTTGAACCTTGGGCATTCGGGTCATGCCACCAACCAGAATCACGTCATCAATCTGTGAGGCAGACACACCGGCATCTTTGAGAGCGATTTTGCAGGGCTCAATGGTGCGGCTGATCAGGTCATCAACCAATGACTCAAGCTTGGCCCGCGTGATCTTGAAGGTGAGGTGAACCGGTGCGCCATTGGCCATGGCGATATAGGGCTCGTTGAGCTCTGTCTGCTGGCTGGAAGAGAGCTCAATCTTGGCCCGCTCCGCGGCAGACTTGATACGCTGTAGGGCGATAGGGTCCTTAGCCAGGTCTACCCCGTTTTGCTTTTTGAACTCATCAATGATGTGGTCGATGATCCGCTGGTCGAAGTCTTCCCCGCCCAAGAAGGTATCGCCGTTGGTGGACAGCACCTCAAACTGTTTTTCGCCATCGACATCGGCAATCTCGATAATCGATACATCGAAGGTGCCTCCGCCGAGGTCGTAGACGGCAATCTTGCGGTCTTTGCCGCCCGATTTGTCGAGGCCAAAGGCCAGCGCTGCAGCGGTAGGCTCGTTGATAATGCGCTTGACTTCCAGGCCCGCGATGCGGCCAGCGTCTTTAGTGGCCTGGCGCTGGGCGTCGTTAAAATAGGCCGGAACGGTGATCACTGCCTCGGTGACCTCATGGCCAAGGTAGTCTTCGGCAGTTTTCTTCATCTTGCGCAATACCTCGGCGCTCACCTGTGGGGGGGCAAGCTTTTTGTCTCGCACACCAACCCAGGCATCACCGTTCTCGGCCTTCGCAATCTGAAAAGGCATGAGCTCAATGTCTTTCTGCACCTCTTTGTCTGAGAACTTGCGACCGATGAGGCGCTTGACGGCATAGAGCGTGTTCTTAGGATTGGTAACCGCCTGACGCTTGGCCGGGGCCCCGACCAGAATCTCGCCGTCTTCCATATAGGCGATGATCGAAGGGGTCGTACGCGCGCCTTCGCTGTTTTCAATGACCTTGGGCTGCCCGGCTTCCATAATGGCCACGCAGGAGTTGGTGGTTCCGAGGTCGATTCCAATTATCTTTGCCATATTCTTTTCCTTTGATTTGATACAAGCAAACGGCTACAAAAGGGTTCCAAGGCATTTCAGAAAAATGCAATTACCCGTTAATTGGGGTCAAAAGCTTTTCTTTCAAGGCCTGAAACAAGCAGTCGGGCATGCCGGCGGGCTGCCCTGGGGAGTGGCGCGGCCCCCGAAACAGGCTACTGGGCTACGGCAACAAGCGCCGGCCGCAGCACCCGCTCGCCAATCAGGTAGCCCTTTTGCATCACGGTGACCACATGGCCTGAGGCTACTGGGGGGTCTTGGGATGTTCCGGGCACCATAGAGATGGCCTGGTGTCGATTGGGGTCGAACTTCTCGCCCACGGGGTTGACCACGTGAAGACGCCCTTTTTCGAACGCCTGATACAGCTGCCTAAGCGTAATATTGACGCCGTCGGTGAGTCCCTCGAGGGTCTGGTTGGGCAGCTGCAGGGCCATCTCTAGGCTATCGCCTACAGGCAGCAGCGCCTCGGCAAAGCCCTCAATGGCAAACTTGCTGGCATTTGCCAGCTCCTGGGAATGGCGTTTACGCATATTGTCCACTTCGGCGGTAAGCCGGATCAGCTGATCCTCGCGCTCCTTGAGCCGCGCTGCGAGCGCGGCGATCTCGGCCTGCTGATCGGCTGAAGACTGGTCATGGTCGCCTGCCGGGCTGGCGGTCTGGGCGGTCTGGGCGGCCTGGGTGGACTGCGCGGACTGGGCGGCCTGGGTGGAACTGGCCTCGGCTCTGTCTGTCTCGACTGGGCTGGAACCGGGGTCTATGGTCTCGGCATGGGGGCGGCTGCCTGCTGGCTGGGCGGATAGGTCGGGCTCGGAAGGGGAGGCAGCAAGGTTCTCGGGCGGCTCTGTGGAGGGAGCATCGGCCTTCTGGCCCTGCTGAGTCTGATCGCTGAATTCAAATGGATACTTCGTCATCGTAAAAACCTTTCCTAAAAACAGTTCATAAACCCCTGCAGTCCCTCGAACCCTTGCAGCTCCGCGGACCCAACGTACCCATCGCTCGGGCCCTGCAGGAGATTCGCGACTCCACCTTCGTTCCGTCGCAAATAACCCCTGCAGTCCCTCGGGCTGCGCACCGCAAATAGCTGCCGCATATCACTACAAAGCACAACTGCCGCACCAAGCACGAAGGGCCGGGGAGCACATGAACGGGCGGCCGACGAGCGTGCCTGCCTTTCGCGAGGCGACGACCGGTCATGGGCTAGACCGGCCTTAATCCTAACAACTGCTCGGGCCCTGCGAGCATTTCGCTCGGGCCCTGCAGGAGATTCTCGACTCCACCTTCGTTCTATGGAGAAGGAAGATGGGGGCGGTTGTTGCAGGATTCAAGTCCCTAAGGCTTGGGCCATGACAGGCTGACCCTGGATGTAGCAGGCTTCAATGCAGCGTTCATCTCCTAGGGTAATGAGTGCCGAAAGAAGATCTGACAATGACTCGCTGGCCGCGGCGCGGTGGGCGAGCAAGGGCGTAGCCTCTGGGTTCACCACAATAAGATCGGCCTCTTTTCCGGCCTCAAGACTGCCGATTACCGATTCGAGCCCGAGGGCGCGTGCCCCGCCGAGCGTGGCAAGGTAGAAGGCATATTCAGGCGAAAGCGTCTGGTCGCGCAGCTTTAAAACCTTATAGGCATCGAGCATGGTCTTGAGCATGCTCGGGCTTGTGCCTCCGCCCACATCGCTGGCAAGCCCCACAGAGATGCCGGCCTGAAGGGCCGACTGCAGGTCAAAGAGGCCTGATCCAAGAAAGAGGTTTGAGCTCGGGCAAAAGGCAATAGCAGTCTGGGTGTCGGCCATCACCCGGCGATCTCCGTCGCTAAGATAGATGCAGTGGCCCATGATGGTGCCGCGGCCCAGATGGCCAAAGTGCTGATAGACATCCAGATAGCTCGGATGATGCGGGTAGAGACGGGCGACCCAGTCGAGCTCTTGCCGGGTTTCGGCAAGGTGCGACTGCAGGTGCAGGCCGGGATGGTCTTGCAACAGCGCACCGACTGCCCGCATCTGCTCTGGACTGGAAGTGGGAGCGAAACGGGGCGTAAGGCTATACCGTAGGCGGTCTCTGCCATGCCAGCGGGAAATGAGCGACTCCGTCTGAGCCATGCCGTGGTCGCTGCCATCGCAGAGATTTTTTGGGCAGTTGGTATCCATGAGTACCTTGCCACAGATCATTCGAAGCCTGCTTGCCTGCGCGATCTTGAAAAAGGCATCAGCGCTCTCCGGGTGGACTGTCGCAAACACGCTTGCAGTGGTAACCCCGTGCCGGCTGAGTTCCTGCAGAAACACCTGGGCGGCCCGCTGGGCATGGCTGAGGTCGCTAAACCGCGCCTCTGCGGGAAAGGTGTAGTTTTCGAGCCAGTCGAGCAGGGTATGGCCCATTCGGCCGATGACCTCAAGCTGCGGGAAATGAGTATGGGTGTCGACAAACCCCGGCATGATCAGCCGGTCTTGGTAGCGATGTACGGGGCAGTCCACCGGTAGCTGGGCAACGGCTTCGTCTGCAGGAAGTACCCAGGCGATCAGCCCATCGACAATGTAGACAATGCCATCCGGAATGAAGAGCAGACCAGACCGATGCCCGGCCAGGTCTGTGAAGGTTTGAAACTGAGGGCTGTCGGAATCGAGGCGATGGCCAAAGCTGAGTATGGCCCCGCGAAGGGCCAGGGTCTGACCGTTTGCTGCACTAGGGGTCAGGCCCCGAATAGACTTCTGGGGGGCCTGACCCGGCAAGGCTGTCATGACAGCAAGCGCAAAATCAGGTGATGCTTTCGCGCTGTACGAACTACTAGGACTTAGGTAGCTTTGAGGCGACGCCTTGTACGTAGAAGTCCATCTTGTTCATGTCTTCATCAGACATTTTCTTGCCGGCCTCTACCCTGGTCTTGCCAGACTGGTCCACCACGGGGCCCGCAAACGGGTGGAACTCGCCAGTACGGATCTTTTCTTCAAGGTCTGCCACCTTGCGGCGCACTTCTTCGGGAACAGCCTGGTTGATAGGCGCGAGCTTGATCATGCCATCGCGAATACCGCCCCAGATGTTGTCTACCTTCCAGGTGCCAGCAAGGACCTCGTTCACGATCTGGGTGTAGTAGGCACCCCAGTGGTGGGTAGTTGCTGTGAGATGGGCTTTGGCGCCGTACTTTGACATGTCAGAGTGGTAGCCAAAGGCATAGACCCCTTTTTCTTCTGCAGCCTGAACCACCGCGGTGGAGTCGGTATGGTGGGTGACGATGTCTGCCTTTTGGGCGATCAGGGTCATGGCAGCCTCGCGCTCTTTGCCCGGGTCATACCAGCTATTCACCCAGATGACGCGAACCTCTGCCTTCGGATTTACCGAGCGTGCGCCGCGGATGAATGCGTTGATTCCTTGCAGTACCTCGGGAATGGGGAAGGCTGCCACGTAGCCCAGAACATTAGACTTAGTCATGTGCCCGGCAATCACTCCGGTAAGGTACCGGCCTTCGTAGAAGCGGGCATTGTAGTTGCCAAAGTTCCCGCCCGACTTGTAGCCCGTGGCGTGCAGGAAGGTGACTTTTGGAAACTCTTTGGACACCTTTTCTACGGGGTTCATATAGCCAAAGCTGGTAGCAAAGACAATGCGGTTGCCACTTGAGGCCATTTCGCGAATGACGCGCTCAGCGTCTGCGCCTTCGGCAACCTTTTCTACAAAACTCGTGGTGACCTTTCCTGCAAGTGCCTTTTCCATCTCGAGTCGGCCGAGGTCGTGCTGGTAGGTCCAGCCAGCATCGCCGATGGGGCTTACATAGACAAACCCCGCCTTGATGGGCTCAACCGCTGCCGGTGCTGCGGCCGGCTTGGCTTCTTCTTTTTTGCCACAGCCAGCAAGGCCAAGAGCAGACAGACCGGTGGCTGCAAGTGAGGCTTTCACAAAGGTACGACGCTTCAACATGAGAGTTCCTTTCAGAACAAAGTAAGAACAGGTTGTACAACCGAGGTCTCAATGCAAGAGGCGCTGGAGCATTTAAACCTAGCCTGCATCGGGACGAAATGGCTTGCCGAGTGAGGCCGGCGAGTGAATCCGAATGGTCTTTGGATTTCCCGCAATCAACACCAGTACGACAATCGTTGCTAAGTATGGCATTGCCGAGAGAAGTTGGGCGGGAACTTGCAGGTTCAGGCCGGAGGATTGCACAAAGAGTTGCAGAATCAAGACGCCCCCAAAAAGGTGCGCCCCGATAACCACCCGCCAGGGGCGCCAGGTGGCAAAAACCACCAGGGCAAGCGCGATCCAGCCTCGACCGGCCACCATGTCTTCCGTCCACATAGGGGTGTAGAAGACCGAAAGATAGGCGCCCCCGAGCCCCGCCATCGCACCGCCAAAGAGCACGGCCATTGCACGAATTCGGTTCACTGGGAAGCCGATGGCATGACCCACCGAAGGAGACTCCCCAACGGCCTTGAGCACGAGGCCTGCGCGGGTCCGGGCAAGAAGCCAGATGAGGGCGCCGGTGCCCAGCCAGGCGAGATAGACGATGGGCTGATGACTAAAGAGTGCCTTGCCTAGCACCGGAATTTCGCTGAGTACCGGGACGGGCCATGCCGGCGTAGACGGGATGACCAGGGACTCGAAGGGCTTGCCAATGAAGGCGGCCAGGCCCACCCCAAAGATTGCCAGGGCAAGCCCTGTAGCCACTTGATTGGCCATAAGCGGGATCGTAATGACTGCAAATATCGACGAAAGGACAATGCCTGCCGCCATGCCTGCGAGAACGCCCAGTAACACCGAACCTGTGGCATGGGTCGCGATAAAGGCACAGACGGCACCTAAGGCCATAAGCCCTTCCGCACCGAGATTGAGCATGCCGGACTTCTCTGCCACCAGTTCGCCCAGGGCCACGATCATTAGCGGTGTGGCTGAAACCACCATGGCAAATAGGATAGCCCCCAGAAGCTCAGTGGTCATACGGCCGTCTCCGGCTGCAGGCGGGATCGAACCAGCCGGAACTGCACCAGAACATCGGCGGCCAAGAGATAGAAGAGCAAGAGCCCTTGGAACACCCGCGAAATGGAGCCAGGCAGGTTAAGGTACTGCTGGGCCTGCTCCCCTCCCAGGAAAAATAAGGCCATGACCAGGGCAGCCAGTCCGATTCCCAATGGCTGAAGCCGCCCCACGAAGGCAACGATGATTGCCGCAAAGCCATAGCCGACCGAGGCCTTGTCGGTGAGCTGGCCCATGGGCCCCGCCACCTCGGCCATGCCTGCAATACCAGCACAGGCCCCGCCAATGAGCAGTCCCGCGTAGATATTGCGCCGTTCGGACATACCCGCGTACCGGGCTGCATTGGGGGACTCGCCGGCCACGCGTATCGAAAATCCATAGTAGCTGCGGGCCAGCAGCACATGACCGATGATGAGAATGCCCAGCGTGATGATAAAGGCCAGGTTTAATCGGCTTCCGGTAAGCAGGGTCGGCAGCAGCCAGGCGCTCTCAAACATCTCTGTCTGCGGAAAGTTAAATCCGCCTGGGTCGCGCCAGGGGCCAAATACCAGCCAAGAGACAAAGAGTTGGGCGACATAGACAAGCATGAGCGAGACCAGAATCTCGTTGGTATGAAACCGCGCCCTGAGATAGGCCGGAATCGCGGCCCAGGCCATCCCCCCCAGCATTCCAGCAAGCACCATAACCAGCAGGCTCACCCCTGGCACTGTCGGCAGAAAAAGTGCGGCCCCGGTGGCAAAGACCGCCCCAAGAAGAAACTGCCCTTCAGCCCCGATATTCCATATCCCTGCCCGAAACCCTACGGCCAGCCCCATGCCGATAAGTGCAAGGGGAGTCGCCTTCAGCAATAGCTCGGTGAGGCTGTAGAGGCTGCGTAAGGGGTAGAGAAAAAAGACTTCAAATCCGAGCAGGGGGTCTTTGCCGAGTACAGCAAAGATAAGAAGACCCGTGAGTATGGTGAGCCCAACGGCCACCACTGGGGCAAGCCAGCGCCACTGTGGCGAGGGCTGGGGGCGTTTTTCGAGTCGCAGCATGGTTCTTCTGGTCCCTAGGCTGCTACCACTGACGGGGAGGCTTTCTCGGTATCTTTCGACCAAAGCCCCGCCATTAGCAGGCCGATGCGCTCTGGGCTGACCTCTGTCACGGGAAGAGGATCGGAGAGCCGTCCCTCAAAGAGCACTGCGATGTCATCGCTGAGCTCAAAAATTTCATCAAGGTCTTCGCTGATCAGAATGACACCAGCGCCTTGATCGGCAAGGTTACGAATCGACTGCCGCAGGAGTGCGGCAGCACCCACGTCTACGCCCCAGGTGGGCTGGCTGCAGACCAAGACACGCGGCCTTTGAAGCAGCTCGCGTCCGACGATGAACTTCTGTAGGTTTCCCCCAGAGAGCGCGTTGGCAACTGCCTTTGGGCCACTACAGCGCACATCAAAGCCCTCGATGCATTGCTGCGCAAAACCAAGGGTCTTCTCATGGTCTATTAGGCCGTGCCGCACCATGTTCTGGGTGTAGACCCCTGTAAGCAGGCCGTTTTCCTCGAGGGTCATGTCGGGCACTGCTCCGGTGCCAAGCCGGTCTTCCGGGACAACACACAGCCCCAGTCGTCGGCGCGCGGCAGGCCCCAGCCGGCCGATGCCTTGGTCATTGACAGCGATAGCTTCTGCCTGCTTTGCCCGTGTCTCTCCGGAGAGTGCCCAGAGCAGTTCCCGTTGACCATTGCCCGAGACGCCTGCGATCCCCAGAATGCTCCCTGCCTTTAAGCGGATCTTGATCTCTTGCAGGTGCGTCCCGTAGGGGTCGGGGCTGGTGAGGCTCAGATGGTCCGTGGTAAAGATAAGGCTGCTAGCCCTCGATTGGCTTGGGCGGGAGACGGCCTCGGTCTCGCGTCCAATCATGAGTGCGGCAAGCGATGCCGCGGTCTCGTTTTGGGGAACACATTCGGCCACCACACGTCCACCTCGTAGAATCGTGGCGCGATGACACAAGGTCTGGATCTCTTGTAGTTTGTGGCTAATGTAGAGAATTGAGCATCCCTCAGAAGAAAGACGCCGAAGCATGGCAAAGAGCCCGTCAACAGCTTGCGGAGGCAGCACAGAGGTGGGCTCATCAAGGATCAGAAGCCGTGGGTCTTGCAAGAGGCAGCGCAGTATCTCAACACGCTGACGCTCCCCTACAGACAGGTCATGGATGAACTTATCGGGATGTACCTCAAGGCTGTAGCGCTCAGCGGCCTTGCGAAGGGCCTCAGCCGCCTGTGCGGGGGTCTGGCCATTGCTGAGGCTCAGGCATGTATTCTCCGCGACGGTGAGAGACTCGAAGAGGGAAAAATGCTGAAAGACCATTCCGATGCCAAGCCCCCGCGCCATGGCAGGGCTGCGGATGCTAGCCTGCTGCCCTTCCCAGAAGATCTGTCCGGCCGTGGGCTGGGTGACGCCATAGATCATTTTCATGAGCGTGGACTTGCCCGCGCCATTCTCGCCTAAGACGGCATGAATCTCTCCTGGCTCTACCGACAGGCTGACATCATCATTTGCGACAATCGTGGGATAGGCTTTGGTAAGACCCTTTAGCCTGAGCCGGGTCTTAGGCACAGTCATGGCGACCGTGGCGGGGGGTCAGAGGGCAGCTGCCAGATGGCAACAAGGGTGAGGGCCGCAACTGCCGCCATCGCAAAGAGCGCAAAGGTAAAGCCCATGGCCTTGACCACGGGCCCAAGACCCGCCACTACGACACTGCTCACCATAAAAGCAATACCGATACGCAGGCCGGTCATACGCGAGCGCTGACGGTCATCGACATAGCGCACCATGATGGCGTCGGTAAAGGGAATGGCGCCGAAGATTGCCGCCATGAATCCCAAGGCGGCGAGCCCAAACCACCAGCCAGAGGCCTGGGTTGCCAACAAAAAGAACACCACCTGGGCGCAGACCATACCCAGGTAAAGGGGGCGGAGCGCCACTTTGTCGGTAAGCCTTCCGACCACTACCTGAGAGACGGCGGCGATGACATAGACCGCTGACAGTAAAAGCCCAAGGTGGGCCGGGTCGGAAATAACCTGATTGAGGCGTTCACGAAAGAGTTCGGTGTTGCCGTTGGTAGTGAAGTTGTAGAGCACCGAGCCGGTGCTTGCTGCCAGGGTGATTACGATGAGTGCACGAGTGGTATCTGAGGCCGTGGACTGATGGCGCCGGGGGTGGTTGGCCTTGGCCGGGGCGAGGGTTTCTTCGGGGGCGAGTCGCATGAAGAGCAGGCCCAGGGCCAGGCAGACCAGCCCAGGAATAAGAAATCCCGCACGCCAGCTCCATAGGCTGACGGTAAAGCCGGTGAGAAGGGCAGCAAAGGCAATGCCCAGGTTTCCGGCCATATTGTTCCAGCCAATTACTGCTCCGGGTCGCGCGGCATCTCGCAAGAGCATGGGAATGCCCACGGGGTGGTAGATCGAGGCGAAGCTGCCGAGTACCGTGAGGGCCAGGGCCATCTGCCACGGGGTCTGGGTTGCCGCTACCAGTAGGCAGCTTGCGGCGGTTCCGAAGAAAAACAGAAGCATCGCCTTGCGTCGGCCCCAGAGATCGCCGAGCCTGCCAGAAGGAATCGAGCCCAGCCCAAACATGAGGAAGGCCCCTGCGGTGTAGGGCATAAGGTCTTCCCATCGTTGAAGACCAAAGTCGCTTGTGATAGCCGCTACAGATGAGGCAAAGACCAAAAGTACGAGATGGTCTAGCGTGTGGGCCGCATTAAGCAACAGCCCGACCGCCCGTGAGGGCAGAGGGCTGGCAGCGGGTATTGCTGGGGGCGAGGGCGGCGAAGAGGAGGTCTGCGCAATATCCATTGCACGATTGTAATCCCTGCAAAGCCGCGCCCCGACGCCCCTTTGCCAAGGCTAGGTTTTGAGCACTGCCTTAATCTGCTCGAGCGCCGATGGATCTTCGAGCGTGGTCATATCGCCCGCGTCTTTACCCTCTGCCAGGGCCTGCATCGCTCGGCGCAAGAGTTTTCCTGATCGGGTTTTGGGCAGAAGCGTGACAAAGTGCACACGCCCTGGCCTGGCGATCGCCCCAAGCTCTTTGTCTACCGTGGCCATAATGGCCTTCTCTTCTGCCTTACGGCCTTCTTCGGTCTGCACGGTAGCGGGATTTTTCAGCACCGCAAAGGCCATGGGCATCTGGCCCTTCAGTGCGTCAGCGACGCCCACGACCGCCACCTCGGCGACATTGGGGTGCGCCTGGATCGCCTCTTCGATTTCCCGGGTGCCAAGTCTGTGGCCGGCTACATTAATCACATCGTCGGTACGCCCCAGAATAAAGTAGTAGCCCTCTGCATCGCGTGTGGCGTAGTCGAAGGTGGAATAGAGGTACTTGCCAGGCACGGCTGAGAAATAGGTCTTCACAAAACGATCGTCATCACCCCAGACAGTCTGCAGGCAGCCCGGCGGCAGCGGTGGGGCGATACAGAGCATGCCCTTTTCGTTGGCCCCTACCTCTTCAAAGGTGGATTCATGGATGAGCCGCATGTCATAGCCGTAGGCAGCAAAGCTCGGGCTGCCAAACTTGGTTTCCGTGTCTTCAATGCCATGCTGCGCAGTGAGAATGGGCCAGCCCGTTTCGGTCTGCCAATAGTTGTCAATAATCTTCGTGCCACCCAGCGCCTCAGAGATCCAGCGGGCAGTTGGCTCATCCAAGGGCTCGCCGGCAAGAAACAGGCGGCGTAGGCTGCTGGTATTGCGCTCGGTCATGTACTTGGGGTCTTGTTTCTTGAGCACCCGCGCGGCCGTGGGCGACGAGAACATGGCGGAGACTTTGTACCTTTCGACGATCTGCCACCAGATTCCCGCGTCAGGGCGAATAGGCAGGCCTTCATAGACGATGGTGGTCGAGCCATTAATAAGCGGCCCGTAGACGATATAAGAATGGCCCACCACCCAGCCGATGTCGGAGGTGCAGAAAAAGACCTCTCCGGGTTTGCAGTCAAAGATATGCCGCATCGAGGCGGCGAGCGCCACGGCATAGCCACCAACATCACGCTGTACGCCCTTTGGCTTACCTGTGGTGCCGCTGGTGTAGAGAATGTAGCTGGAGTCGGTTGCCAGCATAGGTGCACAGGGCACCTGGGCAGCCTGGTGTTGGGTACGTAGTGCAGCGTAGTCAGCATCGCGCCCGGCCACCATGCCGCACTGGGCAAGCCCACGGTTCACCATCAGTACCTTGGCAGGCGGCTTCTGGGCAAGGCGGCAGGCCTCGTCCACCAGGTGCTTGTAAGGCACTTCTTTGCCACTGCGCATGCCCGCGTCGGCAGAGACCATGAGCACAGGGGTGGCATCGTCGATGCGTGCGGCCAATGAGGGCGCTGCGAACCCGCCAAAGACCACCGAATGAATCGCACCAAGACGGGCACAGGCGAGCATGGCAAAGATGGCCTCGGCAATCATCGGCATGTAGATGAGCACACGATCACCCTTCTTCACCCCCAAGGACTGCATGATGGTCGCCATGGTCTGCACCTCGCGGTGCAGGTCGGCATAGGTATAGGTTTTTTCTTCGTTGGTTTCTGTGGAGATATAGATAAGGGCGGGCTGATTTGCCCGTGCGGCCAGATGGCGGTCGACTGCGTTGTAACAGAGGTTGGTCTCCCCTCCGACATACCAGCGGGAGAAGGGCGGTTTGGAATAGTCAAGGATCTGCTGGGGCGGCTTCATCCAGTCGATGGTCTTGGCCTGTTCGGCCCAGAAGGCCTCGCGTTCCTGTATTGACCGTGCGTGTACCTGGGCTAGCCGGGTAGTGTCATAGGGTCTGGCCATATCTGTCTCTCCTCCGGTTTATTAAAGGGTAGGGCCTGGTGTTTTTCTGATGAAGCACGCGGGCCCGCCCGCTTCTGATGCAGTTGTTATGTAGGCTCTGGAATATGCACCCATCCATGCATGAGAACGCGGGCACTGCGGCTCATGGTTACTTTCGTAACTGTCCACTGGCCGTTTTCTTGTTGCGCCTGGGCGCCCACCCGCAGGGTGCCTGAGGGGTGGCCAAAGCGCACCGATTCGCGCGCATCGCCCCCGGCGGCTGCATTGACCAGTGTGCCGGGAATGGCCGCAGCCGTGGCAATGGCGACGGCCGCAGTGCCCATCATGGCGTGGTGCAGCTTGCCCATGGACAGCGCCCGCACCAGAAGGTCGATCTCGGAGGCGGCCACCTGCTTTCCACTGGAGGCCGTGTAGGTCGCGGGCGGCGCCACGAAGGCGACCTTGGGCGTGTGCTGACGGCCCGCCGCCTCAGCCACTTCTTTGATGAGGCCCATGCGCACCGCGCCATGGGCGCGAATAGTCTCAAACATGGCAAGGGCCTTGGGGTCTGTGTTGATGGCCTCACGCAACTCGGTACCGGTGTAGCCGATATCTTTGGCATTGACGAAGATGGTGGGAATGCCGGCATTGATCATGGTGGCCTGAAGGCTGCCGACTCCCGGTACCTCGAGGGTGTCGACGAGGTTGCCGGTGGGGAACATGGCTCCGCCGCCGTCTTCGTCATCAGCGGCAGGATCGATAAAGTCGATCTGAATCTCCGCTGCAGGAAAGGTTACGCCATCGAGTTCGAAGTCACCGGTTTCTTGTACCTGGCCCTCGGTGATGGGTACATGGGCGATGATGGTCTTGCCAATATTGACCTGCCAGATTTTGATGGTGGCAACCCCATTTACGGGGATTTTTGCGGCATCGACGAGTCCGTTACGAATGGCAAAGGGCCCTACGGCCGCACTGAGATTACCGCAGTTGCCGCTCCAGTCGACAAACGACTTATCGATCGATACCTGCCCAAAGAGGTAGTCCACATCGTGGCCCGGGCGTGTGCTCTTGCTCAGGATAACTGTCTTGCTGGTGCTTGATGTAGCACCTCCCATGCCATCGATCTGGCTGGCATAAGGGTCGGGGCTGCCGATGACGCGCAACAGTACCGCATCGCGATAGGGGCCCGGCTGCTGTGCCTTTGGCGGCAGGTCTTGCAGCTTAAAAAATACACCCTTACTGGTGCCTCCCCGCATATAGGTGGCAGGAATCTGAATCTGTGCGGGACGGGTTGTGGCAGTGCTCATGCGGGCGGGGATATTGGCTGGGCGTGGGGGTTTTAGGGTGTCGCGATTAGGTTATGGAACGATTAAGACTCTTAAGGGGGCAGAGATACATGGGTGATTTAGGCGGCCTTCGCCTCAAGAAAGTCTTGGGCGAACCGCTGCAATACGCCCCCGGCCTCGTAAATCGAGACTTCTTCGGCGGTGTCGAGCCGGCAGAGCACAGGGGCCTGCACTGTCTCGCCATTCTTGCGATGAATCACCAGAGTAAGCTGCGCACGCGGCGTACGACTGCCGATGACATCAAAGGTCTCGGTGCCATCAATGGCGAGTGTCTTGCGATTCGTGCCCGGCAGAAACTCCAGAGGCAGCACGCCCATGCCCACGAGGTTGGTGCGATGGATACGCTCGAAGCCCTCGGCCACAATGGCCTCCACGCCGGCAAGCCGCACGCCTTTTGCGGCCCAGTCGCGCGACGACCCCTGGCCGTAGTCTGCCCCGGCAATGATGATCAGCGGCTGACGCCGGTTCATGTAGGTTTCAATGGCCTCCCACATACGCATCACCTTGCCCTCGGGTTCGACACGGGCGAGTGAGCCTTTTTTTACCGCGCCATCGACAACCGCCATTTCGTTGAGCAGTTCTGGGTTGGCAAAGGTGGCGCGTTGGGCAGTAAGGTGGTCTCCCCGGTGGGTGGCGTACGAGTTGAAGTCCTCTTCGGGCAGCCCCATCTTCGCCAGATACTCCCCTGCCGCACTGTCGGGCAGGATGGCATTGGAGGGCGAGAGATGATCGGTGGTGATGTTGTCACTGAGTACGGCTAAGGGCCGCATGGCCTTCAGTGCCCGCTCTCCAGCCAGGGCCCCCTCCCAATAGGGCGGACGACGAATATAGGTGCTCTGTGCCCGCCACTGGTAGAGCGGGCTTACGCGGTCATTGGCCGCCACCTTAATTGCAAACATGGGGTCATAGACCGCGCGGAACTGCTCGGGCTTCACACTCTGGGCGACCACGGCATCGATCTCGGCGTCGCTTGGCCAGAGGTCGGCAAGCCGAATCTCTTTGCCTTCAGCAGTGCGGCCCAAGACGTCTTTCTCAATATCGAATCGAATACTGCCCGCAATCGCATAGGCCACCACCAAGGGGGGTGAGGCCAGGAAGGCCTGCTTGGCATAGGGGTGAATACGGCCATCAAAGTTACGGTTACCCGAGAGCACAGCCGTGGCATAGAGATCGCGCTGGATAATTTCTTGTTGAATGGCGGGGTCGAGTGCACCACTCATGCCATTGCAGGTGGTGCAGGCAAAGGCCACCACGCCAAAGCCCAGCTTTTCGAGTTCGGGCATCAGGCCCGCCTCTTGCAGGTAGAGCGCCACGGCCTTAGAGCCAGGGGCGAGCGAGGACTTCACCCAGGGCTTGCGCACCAGTCCCGCACGATTGGCGTTACGGGCCAGAAGACCCGCAGCGATCATGTTGCGTGGGTTGTTGGTATTGGTGCAGCTGGTAATGGCCGCAATAATTACTGCACCGTCGGGCATCTCGCCGGCGGTTTCGGTGTAGGCCTGGGCAATGCCCTTGGCGGCGAGGTCTGTCGTAGCTACGCGCTTATGCGGGTTGGAAGGGCCCGCCATATTGCGCACCACCGAAGACAGATCGAACTGCAGCACACGCTCGTACTGGGCGTGTTTCATCTGGTCGGCCCAGAGGCCTGTCTGTTTGGCATAGCCCTCTACGAGGCGAATAAGGTTTTCGTCGCGCCCAGTGAGCCGCAGGTACTTAATGGTCTGCTCATCGATATAGAACATGGCCGCTGTCGCACCAAACTCTGGGGCCATATTCGAAATCGTAGCCCGGTCACCGAGCGTGAGGCTATCCGCCCCCGCGCCGTAAAACTCCAGGTAGGCTGAGACCACGCGTTCTTTACGCAAGAACTCGGTGAGCGCCAGCACGAGGTCTGTGGCAGTGATACCGGGCTGCGGCCGACCCGTGAGCTCCACCCCTACGATATCGGGAAGACGCATATAAGAGGCGCGGCCGAGCATGACGCTCTCGGCCTCAAGCCCCCCCACACCAATGGCGATGACGCCGAGTGCATCGACCATGGGCGTATGGCTATCGGTACCCACCAGTGTGTCGGGGAAGGCGACCCCATTAACCACTTGAATAACCGGCGACATACGCTCGAGGTTGATCTGGTGAAGAATGCCGTTGCCTGGTGGAATGACATCAACATTACGAAAGGCCTGCTTTGTCCAGTTGATGAAATGAAAACGGTCCTCATTGCGTCGGTCTTCAATCGCCCGGTTCTTTTCAAAGGCCTGGGGGTCAAATCCGCCGCACTCCACCGCAAGTGAGTGGTCTACCACCAACTGGGTAGGCACCACAGGGTTTACCTGGGCGGGGTCTCCGCCTTTTTCCGCAATGGCATCGCGCAGGCCGGCGAGGTCGACGAGGGCGGTCTGGCCGAGAATGTCGTGACAGACCACACGGGCAGGAAACCAAGGAAAGTCAAGATCGCGCCTGCGTTCGATGAGCTGCACGAGAGAGTCTTTAATAGACCGGGGGTCGCATCGCCGCACCAGGTTTTCAGCCAAGACCTTAGAGGTGTAGGGTAGGTTTTTGTAACTGCCGGGCTTAATGGCCTCTACGGCCGCCCGTGCATCGAAGAAGTCAACAGAGAATCCAGGCAGCCTGGTGCGATAGGCGGTGTTCATAAAAAAGTCGTCCTTGGTTACTTAGCTGCGCTTTTCCATAGGCACAAAGGCCTGGTCGTCCGGGCCAATATAGTTTGCGCTGGGACGAATAATCTTTCCGTCGATCCGTTGCTCAATAACGTGGGCACTCCAGCCCGAGGTGCGCGAGATGACAAAGATGGGGGTGAACATGGCAGTAGGCACGCCCATCATGTGGTAGCTTACGGCGCTAAACCAGTCGAGATTGGGAAACATTTTTTTGATGTCCCACATCACCGATTCGAGTCGTTCGGCGATCTGGAACATCTTCATATCGTTCTGGCGTGCCGATAGCTGGCGCGCCACTTCTTTAATTACCTTGTTGCGCGGGTCGCTCACGGTATAGACGGGGTGGCCAAAGCCGATAACGACTTCTTTGTTCTCTACACGCCTGCGAATATCGGCCTCGGCCTCATCGGGGGAGTGGTAGCGATTCTGTACCTCAAAGGCCACCTCATTGGCGCCACCATGCTTGGGACCCCGCAGTGCGCCAATGCCACCGGCAATTGCCGAGTAGAAGTCTGAGCCGGTACCTGCCACGACCCGTGCGGCAAATGTGGAGGCATTGAACTCGTGTTCGGCATAGAGATTGAGGGATACGTGCATGGCCTTGACCCATTCGGCCGGTGGGCTCTGGCCATGCAAGAGATGCAGAAAATGCCCGCCGATCGAGTCATCATCGGTTTCGACATCGATAATTCGGCCGTTGTGGCTGTAGTGGTACCAATAGAGCAGCATGCTGCCCAGGCTCGCCATGAGGCGATCGGCTATATCGCGTGCGCCCGGGGTGTTATGGTCATCTTTTTCGGGCAGCACACAGCCAAGCGCCGAAACGCCGGTGCGCATCACGTCCATAGGATGCGTAGAGGCAGGAAGTGACTCGAGAACTGTTTTCACCGGTGCGGGAATGCCGCGCAGGGCCATGAGCTTGCGCTTGTAGCCGGCGAGTTCGGCCTTATTGGGAAGCTTGCCATGCACGAGCAGGTGGGCGACTTCTTCAAACTCACAGGCGTCTGCGAGATCGAGGATGTCGTAGCCACGGTAGGCCAGGTCGTTGCCTGTGCGGCCCACAGTGCAGAGCGCCGTATTGCCGGCGGTGATGCCCGAGAGGGCGACAGACTTCTTGGGCTTGAGGGCGGTAACGGATGCGGATTCTTGGCTCATGGGGATTCGCCTTTCGTGAGGATGGAGTCACTGCTTAGAGAAAAGGGCGTCGAGCTTGTTCTCGTAGTCCCAGTAGCCAATCGCGTCGTAGAGCTCTTGGCGCGTCTGCATGAGCGAGACCACGTTTTTCTGCGAGCCATCATTGCGCACTGCACGGTAGACCGCCTCAGCGGCCTTGTTCATGGCCCGAAATGCAGACAAGGGGTAGAGCACGATTGAGACATTGGCACCGCGCAGCTCATCCACGGTAAAGAGCGGTGTGCTGCCGAATTCGGTGATGTTGGCAAGAATAGGAACCTTGACGGCGGCCGCAAACTGCTTGTACTGGGAGAGCTCGGTCATGGCCTCGGGGAAGATGGCGGTGGCTCCGGCCTCAACGCAGACGCAGGCGCGGTCGATGGCTGACTGCAGGCCCTCGACTGCCAGGGCATCCGTGCGGGCCATGATCATAAAGTTGGGATCGACCCGGGCATCAACCGCGGCCTTAACCCGATCGACCATTTCTTCTAGCGAGACAATCGCCTTACCAGGGCGGTGGCCGCACCGTTTGGCGCCCACCTGGTCTTCGATATGCAGGCCCGCGGCGCCATATTTGATGAGCGACTTTACGGTGCGGGCGATATTAAAGGCCGAGGCGCCAAAGCCGGTGTCGACATCCACCAGCAAGGGCAGGTCGCAGACATCGGTGATGCGACGGACATCGGTAAGGACATCGTCGAGCCCACTGATGCCCAGATCGGGTAGACCAAGAGAGCCCGCCGCCACACCGCCCCCGGAGAGGTAGATGGCCTTAAACCCGGCGCGTTGGGCGAGTAGGGCATGGTTGGCATTGATGGCCCCGATGATCTGTAATGGCTTTTCTTCGGCCATAGCCTTTTGCAGGCGGTCACCGGCGGTGGGTGTGGAAACTGACATAAGTGGGTCCCTGAGCGTGGCGCCACGAGAGAATTCTGTGGTGCATGCGGTTTTTGTAGTGGCTCCACTCTAATCCGAATGGCTGACTCGTGGAATTCTTGATTCCTGATCGTCCCTTCGCGAAACGCGAAGCCTATTACGGTGACAGTTTACTAAATGCACTAATTGCCTGACGTTCCGTTCATGCGCTCCCCGGCCGGTCTAGCCCATGACCGGTCGCCTCCTCGCGGCGTTCGCAACGCTCGTCGGCGTCCCGTTCATGTGCTCCCCGGCCGGTCCTCCTAGTGCCGCTGGCGCAGAAACTCGTATAGGTCGCGGGCAGCAGGAGACACAGCCCCACCAGCGATCGTGCAGATCGAGATCGTTCTCTGTGAATCGACGCCCGTGATTGGAAGCGTCTTTAGCTTCAAGAGCCGTGAGAAGCGGGCGGCCACTACCTTGGGCAGTACCGTCACGCCCAGGCCCGCAGAGACGAGCTGGGCGAGGGCATCAAAGCCCTTGGCCTTCACCCGTACCTTCAGGCTCCGCCCGTACATGCGTGCGAGGTCGTAGAGCCATTCCGAGATCGCCCCACCTTCTTGCAGAATAATTAGTTCCTGTGCCAAGAGCATTTCTGGTGCCATGGTCTTGGTACGTGTCCACGGCGCTTTGTTGGGCACGGTGGCCACGATTTCGTCGATGTAGTAGTCGTCGGTCTGCAGCCCAGGATGAAGGCCTGCGCCGGTGAGAATCCCAATGTCGGCTCGCCCTTCGGTCACGAGGCTTTGTATCTCGCGACTGGTGTGTTCCGACAAGTCAATGCGTATACCTGGGTGGCTTTTCAGAAAATCGGTAAGGTCGTCCGGAAGCACGGCCGCAATCGAGCTCATATTGGCCACCACCCTAATATGCCCGGTGACTGCCTGACGGTGGTCGTTCAATTCAAGCTGCAGCTGGGCCAGCTCGCGTTCGATAGCGCGGGCCCGAATCACTACCAGTTCCCCAGCCTCGGTAAGCCGTGCCCCACGCGCATACCGCTCGAGAAGCCGTGCGTCGAGTCTTTCTTCCAGCTCTTTGAGCCGGGCACTGGCCGCAGCCAGGGCGAGATGGCACTGCGCGGCAGCCCGCGTAATCGAGCCTGTTTGGGCTACTGCCAGCAAAAGCCGTAGGCTGAGGAAGTCCACCCTTTGCGGGTTGATCGCGGCCGGCGCACGCGCCGATGGCCCTGAAGCCCGCCCCGATACTGGTTTACTCGCCACGATGGCCTGCCCGTCGCAGAAGGCAGTCGATGTAGGCCTGACCATCGGGAGGTGCTCCCGAGGCCTGCGCTTCATGCAGCATGGCGCCTAGGCATTCCATGGCCTGATGCATGGCCTCGTGGCGGTCATCAAGGCTTTGGCTCAACCGCGCCAGCGCCTGCCGCACGCCCTGGGGCTGATCGATCGAGGCCTGCTCCTCGAGCGCTAGGTGCATGGATAGATGCAAAAAGGGATTGGTCTGGCCCCTGGTCACTGACCAGTCTTGCGCCAGTGCCTGGTCTCTGTCTGATAGCAGGGCGTGGTATTCGGGGTGGGCCAGTACCCAGTCGCGGGCCATACTCTCCAAAGGTGAGAGCGGTGTCTGAGCCTGGGTCTTTTCCCAGACAGAGATAAAAAAGTCACGCACTTCATCTTTGGTTGGCTGAAAGAGCATGCCTGTTATTGTGCCCTTAACATGCCCTTCAATCGCCCCCAATCGCTCGGGCCCTGGATCCAGTTCGCTCGGGCCCTGCAGGAGATTCGCGACTCCACCTTCGTTCCGTCGCAAATAACCCCTGCAGTCCCTCGGGCTGCGCACCG